>Ga0102952_1000521_pt1 | contig 14171 bp, 10 predicted proteins | sample SalPon2A_C_D1_MG_FD_78506 | JGI IMG/M metagenome (GOLD analysis project Ga0102952, IMG submission 78506) | Soil microbial communities from South San Francisco under conditions of wetland restoration - Salt Pond MetaG R2A_C_D1_MG | ecosystem: Environmental > Terrestrial > Soil > Wetlands | place... | reverse complement strand
TTTGAAGGTGTTCAGCTTCTCCACCCGCTGCCCCCAGATCCGGTTTAAAAGGGGAAAACAAGGGGTCAGCAATAGCGCCGCCAGGATCAGGGTGTACTCCGTACCAATGGCCGGACTAAGCAAGGATGTGAGGTAGCCACCGACAATTCCGCCCAGGATGGCGCCCGACCCTATAAAGCCGAACAGCCGTTTTGCCTCGCGGAGGTCGAAGACCAGGTTGGCCATTACCCAGAATTGGGAAGCAGACAACAGGGCATAGATAGCCACCCATACATAATAAAAGTACAGCATCCACCCGCTTACCAGCCCGAATTTCATCAATATCCCCAGCAGGGCGAAGGCCAGGACAGACGAGAGGAGGGTTGCCTGAATGATGTTTTGCAGGGAAAACCGGGCCAGCGCTTTTGTATAAAAGGCCGAGCTAAGAATGGCCGTAACGGCCACCAGCAGGTATGCCCATGGCAACTGCTCCGCCCCGAGTTCGGAGAGAAAAATTGCGTTAACGGTTGGTTTGATGATGAGGAGTACGGCAATGATCAGGAAGACGTAGGCCTGCATCCAGAAGGAGATTTTGAACTCTCCTTCCCGCACGTCGAATGTTTTCCGAATAATGGTCCTGAGCATCCCCTGGAATGGCAATAAGCGTCTTATTTCATTGCCAAAGGTATGTTGTTTTTCAATACGCGTTCAACGGGTTTCACCAAATTCCGGATAATAGCTTCTCCATTAGGGTCATCTACCAGGGCCACCAGGATATACCTGCGATTTTCGTTTTGGCCCCAAACCAGGATGGAATCGGCATGGTAGGTTTTCCAGGTACCCGACTTGCGGAAGAGTCTGGCATTGGGGGCAATATGATCAAGGGTATTCACGAACTTGTGGTGCAGTTCAGGGTTTTCCATGATCCGCAGCATTTCTTTGGAGCGGGCCTCATTCACCAGTTTTCCGTATGCCAGCATATAATAAAACCGGCATACCTGGGACACCGTCGCCGCATGGCTCAGGTGTTTCAGCGGCTCCCTGTTAGTATCCCCGCCCTTGCCATATCGTTTCCCCACCCAAAGGCCGCCGCCTGTGTGTGCATCATAGAAGGCATACCTGGGGTCGGTCATGGTTGCCTCGATCTGTTGGAACCCGATCCGGTCGATCAGGCGGGTGGATGCGGCATTGTCTGACTTACTGATCATCAACCGCATGTCCTTTTTCAAGGTGGGGGTTTCTTTGATCTTGCCCTGCTCCACAGCTTCTATGGTGCTCAGGAGGACGGCAATTTTCGGCAGGCTGGCCGCGTACATCATAAAGTTCCCATTGATCCCCGCATAGCGCGCGTTACCCGGATCCCGCAGGTCTACAAGGCCTACCGCCATTTTTTTATTGGCGATCAGGGTCCGCCATTCCGGCCTGGAAGACAGTTCGCGTTCCAACTGGGTCTCCAGCGAAAAGTCAGTCAGGGAAGCCAGCGGACGGACAGGGTCGCCCTTGGTCTGGATGGGCAGTTCGCTCTGGGCGTGCATGAAAAGACAGGCAAACAGGCAGATAACTATAAGGTGGGGTCTGAATCTCATAAAAGTACTCGTGTCATAGGTTGTCAAAAATAACGCAGGAAGGCTGCCCTTGTTTGTTAAATTATCCCCGGGGGTCGTTTCGCCTGTATCCCCGTATATACGGTTGGTTGTGTATGAAAGGTTCCGGGCACTGTTAATTTTTCCATTGGAGCCAGGGGGGGCTTCCTTCTTCAGTCCCCCACAATTGAAATATAATTCAAATTTCCCTTCTTCGGATGCCTAATTTTTAATAAGTTAGGCTACCTCAAATAAATGGGCTCCTCCTTTCTTCGCCTGGCCGTTATGAGGTATTAAATTGCCTCGTATAATAACGCCAAACCAACACATTCTATTATGAGACCTGCTTTCATTTTTCCAATGGCAATCCTGTGCCTGGGGACCTTCTCCTGTAATACCCGCCCGAAGCCCACCGACGATGCCATGACAGTCACAGAAGCCCCGGTGATCCGGGTGTGGAACCCCGAGGACAAAAGGAGCATTTTTGGCAACCAGGAGCCGAGGGGCCTGATCCTTAGTGCGGAACAGGCCGGCCCCGGCTTTATCTTGTTCAGCCCCTCAAACAGCACTATAACGTGCCTGATGGATCGCCAGGGACAAATAGTACATTCCTGGAACAGCGAACTAAGCACCGAGTTATCGTTTTACCTGACAGACAACGGCCATTTGTTCAGGCTTGAGCGCGACATCAACTTCCCCAGGTTCGCTGCGGGGGGGATCGGGGGACGCATACGGGAATACGACTGGGACGGCAACATGCTGTGGGATTTTAAGTATGCGGATGATACCGTATTGATGCATCACGACATCGAGATCCTTCCCAACGGCAACATCCTGGCAATTTCCTACGAATCGAAATCTGCAGGGGAAGCAGTTGCCGCCGGGATAAACCCCGAAAGAATCCCAAAAGCAGGGGTATGGCCAGACAAGATCATCGAGATCAAACCCGCCCGGCCTTCAGGGGGCGAATTAGTTTGGGAATGGCACCTGTGGGACCACCTGATTCAGGATCTCGACCCGGGAAAAGCCAATTACGGAAACGTCGCGGATCACCCGGAAAGAATCAATATCAATGCTTTCGGGGAAATGGAACTGCCCCCGATGCCAGAAGCAGACATAGAACAATTGAAAAAAGTGGGGTTCCTCACGTCTAATGCTTCCATTGACAACCAGGGCTCGGACATTTCCCATTGTAATGCGGTTTCCTATAACCCCGATTTGGATGAAATCGTCATAAGCCTGAAACGTTTCGGCGAAATCGTTATTATTGACCACAGCACTACTTCGAAGGAAGCCAGGAGTAGTTCCGGCGGACGGCGGGGTCGCGGCGGCGACCTCCTCTACCGATGGGGCAATCCGCAAAACTACGGACGGGGAAGCAAGAAGGACAGGGTACTATTTGAACAACACGATGTCAAATTCATCCCAAGAAACCTGCCCGGGGCGGGCCATCTGCTCGTATTCAACAACGATATCCCGGGGGCAAACAATCTGATGCCCTCGATTTTTGCCGCCCTTATGGCAGCCAGATCCCCGGATCCACAGATAACCATTGCAGATATAGGCAATTTCAGCGCTGTCATGGAGTTGGAATTACCTGCGGACAATTCCGGATCTTATGTGCTCCCCAGGGATGCCCCTTACGGCCCCTCGGAGGCTGTTTGGAGCTATACGGCATCGGACAGATATTCATTTTATTCGCCCATTGAGTCTGGCGCCCAGCGGATGCCGGACGGGCATACATTCATCACTATGGGTGTAAAAGGGGAACTTTTTGAGGTTTCGCCGGATAAACAAGTGGTGTGGCAATACAGGAACCCGTATAACTTTAATTACCGGTTGCCGGATGGCTCCCCGGCCCAACCGGGCGCCATGCCCTACCGGCAGTTCCGAAGTACCTTTTATCCGGCAGGTTATGGTGCCTTCAAGGGCAAAAGCCTCTCCCCGCTCAATCCCCAACCGGAGCCCTTTGTATTTAAAATGCCGCCACCCCCGGGCCAGGGCGGATAGGTATCTTTATTCTTATTGCTGAAGTGGGACTTTATGTACGGGAATCTGCCATTACCGTCTACTGGCCGGCCCATTTTGGTTAATAGGAAAGTAAAACAACTGATTCCCAGTAATTGACAGTTATTTTTTTATATCTTCCATGCACCAAAAAACAACATCCCCCGTAGCGTGATCAGCGCCGGAAGGGCCCTGTTTCAAACAACCGATCTAAATTCATACCTATGAGAATGCAGAATTTTTTACTGAGCAGCTTGCTGCTTTGTGCCCTGGTTTCCTGTAAAACGGAACCCAAGGAAGACACCATGGCCGCAGCCGTGGAAGTACGTGAGTGGCAACCAACCGACTTGCGCAGCCTCAACCACCTAACCTCAAAACGGGGCCTGACCCTCAAAACGGAGGAGGCCACCCCGGGCTACATCCTTTTCCATCCCTCCGAAGGAACCCAAACCTACCTGATGGATAAGGACGGGCAAATAGTACACCAATGGAGCAGTGAGCTTAACTCCATGGATTCCTATTTGCTCCCGAACGGCCACCTTCTTCGCCTGGAGAGGGACAATGACTTCCCCACTTTTGCTGCGGGCGGGCAGGCAGGCCGCCTCCGGGAATACGACTGGGATGGGAACATGCTCTGGGATTTCAAATACTTCAATGAAAAGCAGTTGACCCACCACGACATAGAACCCTTGCCAAACGGGAACATCCTGGCGATTTCCTATGATGCCAGGACACCTGAAGAAGCCATTGCCGCCGGACGGGACCCCGAGAGTGTGCCCAAAGCCGGGGTATGGCCCGATAAGATCATAGAGATCAAGCCCATCCTTCCGGATAAAGGCGAAATCGTCTGGGAATGGCATATGTGGGACCACCTGGTACAGGACCGCTTCCCGGATAAGGCTAATTATGGAAAAATCTCTGAAAATCCGAGAAAGATCGATATCAACGTCGCGAGCAGCGAAGGGGGCGGAGGTCCGCCCATGACACAGGAACAGGTAGACCAAATGATCCAGATGGGTGGGGCTACCTCCAACGCCACGGTAGACAACCAGGGGTCCGATATTACGCATACCAATGCTGTATCATATAACCCGAAAAAAGACCAGATCGTGATTAGTGTCCCCGGATACAGTGAAATCATGGTCATAGACCACAGCACCACCACCGAGGAAGCCAAAGGCAGTACCGGCGGGAAATGGGGCCATGGCGGCGACCTGCTCTACCGTTGGGGCAATCCCAGGAACTACGGGCGTGGTACGGAAGAAGACCAAATGCTCTACGGGCAGCACGATGTCAAATTTATCGCGAAAGGCCTGCCTGGTGAAGGCCACCTGATGGTATTTGACAATGACATCCACAACCCGGACAATAGGCTGCCTTCCATGTGGGCCGCCCTGGGAAATTCCAAATCCCCGGAACTCGAGATACCCGTGGGTGATTTTGGCAATTACAGCGCCGTGTATGAATGGGAGCCCCCCGTGGATGCAGACGGGGCCTATATTCTGCCGGACGAAGGGCCCATAGGGCCGAAAGAACCCCTCTGGAGTTATATGGCCCCCGATAAGTATTCTTTTTATTCCGCGTTCATTTCCGGGGCGCACCGTATGGAAAACGGGCACACCCTGATTACCGAAGGGATGACGGGGCGTTTCTTCGAGGTTACCCCGGATGGGAAAATGGTGTGGGAATATTGGAATCCTTATAATTTCCATTACCGTTTACCGGATGGCACCCATCCGCAACCCATCGGGCCCTTTTTGTACGGACAATTCCGGGCTACACCAATTGCCATGGATAATCCCGCCCTGGCCGGCAAGGAATTAAAACCATTGGAACAACAGCCCGAACCTTTTGTGTTTAAAATGCCGCCGCCACCAACCGAAGAAACCCCGGCAGACAGCACACAATAACAGCGGAGATCGCAGGAAACTAACCAAAAATTGAATACTATGTCACTAAAAGTCATCGGAGCCGGACTGCCACGAACCGGAACAAATACCTTAAAGGAAAGCCTGGAGCAATTAGGGCTCAAACACGTTTACCACATGAAGGAGCTGCTGGTACACCCGGATAAGCTGAAGTACTGGAAACGCCTGGATGAAACCGGGGACACTGATTGGGATGCCCTGTATGACGGGTACGACGGTACGGTGGATTTTCCTGGATATCCCTGGTACAAGGAACATATGAAGCGCTACCCGGATGCCAAGGTGGTGCTGACCGTGCGGGACTTCGAATCCTGGTACAAGAGTGTAGACAGTACCGTCTTCCGCGCCGGACCACAAACCCCGTTCGAAAAGATAAAGATGCTGGGGAAACTTCTTTTCAGCGCCCGGGCCCGCAAGGTGGTCAAATGCATAAAATGGTTTAAAAAAGTCTTTTTCGCAGAAAGGCTGCAGGGACAATTCGGCGACAAGGAATTTGCCAAGAAATTCTGGGAAAAGCACCTGGCCGATGTTAAGGCGAGCGTTCCGAAAGACAAGTTGTTGGTATACGACGTACGGGACGGTTGGGCGCCCCTCTGTAAATTCCTGGGCGTGCCGGAACCGGCCGAACCGCTGCCTCACCTGAACAAGAAGGAGAATTTCAAAAAAATGCTCCCCAAACTCATGAAGGGCGAAATGGTATAACTAACCAGCCTGATCACCCAATACCCCCGGGATAAGCCAACCGCCGGGGGTATTGCTTTAACATCCAACCGTATGAATTCAGAAACCTGGCAGGTAAAACTAACCTTACTCCTGGTGAGCAGCCTGACCATCATGTCCATGATCACCATCTCTTCTTCCCTGCCCGACATGTCGGCCCACTTTGCGGAAGTTGCCAACGGGCCCAGGCTGGTAAAACTCGTGCTTCCTTTTCCGGGCCTTTTTATCGCCCTCTCAGCAGGGATCGCAGGAGTCATTATCGATAAATTCGGCCGGCTGAAACTCCTGGGCCTTGCCCTTTTGTTTTATGCCATAGGGGGCAGTTCGGGCTATTGGCTTGAGAATATTTACATGATACTGGCCGGGCGTGCCCTGCTGGGAATCAGTGTGGGGATCAGCATGACGATTGTGACCACCCTGGTAGCCGATTACTACGAAGGCAAATCCCGCCAAAAATTTGCAGGGTTGCAGATCGCAGTCATGTCTTTGGGCGGCATTATCTTTATTACCCTGGGCGGGATCCTGGCTGATATCAACTGGCGGGTGCCCTTTCTGCTCTACCTGTTTTCCATCGTGATCCTTCCGGTAAGTTACCGTTTCCTGAAGGAGCCCAAAGAATCCGGCGACCTTAAGCGGAGCCATAGCCAGGTGCGCTCCCCTTCCCTGATCTGGCTGGTCTTTGTGAATATCCTGTTGATGTGGATGCTGTTTTTCATTATCCCGGTTCAAATTCCCTTTTACCTGAAATCGATCGGGGTGCAAACCAATACCCTTATCGGGATAGCGGTGGCAACCACCACCCTGTTTTCCGCCATCGCCTCCATTTCCTATTCGCGCATCAAAGACCGGTTCAGTTTCCGGCAGATCTTTGCCATCGGCTATCTCCTGATGGGCCTTGCCTACATCACTATTGCTTACAGTTCTTCGTACGGGATGGTCATGCTTGGCATGCTGCTGGCCGGACTCGGGATGGGAGCCATGATCCCCAATGCAAACATCTGGGTTATGCAACTGGCCCCGCAGGAAGTACGCGGGCGCGAAATTGGCCGGCTCACCACCTTCTGGTTCCTCGGACAGTTTCTGTCTCCCCTGGTATTGCTGCCCTTCCTTAATTTCCTGAGCCAGTCCCATCTGTTCTTCCTGATGGCTGTTATTCTCTTCTGCCTTTGTTCCTATTTCGTAGTAACATCCTTTATTTGCAAAAAAGAAACCGCCGGTGGGTAAAGGCCCCTGGGCCTGTTTTGCTGTGTGGTTTCGATTTTATGGCGGGGCAGGCTGCCTTTTCTGCCGTTCCTGGAATTTTGTTGTATTTTCGTACAGGATGATATGGCCCGGCAACGGGTCGGCAGTAAACCAGTCTCTGCATGATCTTCAGGAAACAATCCCTGCAGCCCGACCGGAAAGTGCATCCACTTATCGGGTTGCTGCTTTTTTTGATCTCCATTGCCCTGTTGTTGATCACAGGCCCCTTAGGATTCCTGTACGGGCTGGGGCACGCGCTGTTCACCAGGGGCATCAGGGGGATTGGGGAATACAGCCTAAAAATTGCCGTTTCCATTGACCAATTGGGCAATGTAATGATGCAGCACCTGCTCAATGCCCTTTGGATCAAAAAAGGCGGCTATGCTTTCGGTAACCGGGACGAAACCATATCAAGCGCCCTGGGCAGGAACCACCAACTGGGGACCCTTACCGCATTGGGCAGGGGAATAGATGCTTTTCTCGACCTGATCGACCCGCGGCACAGCCTCAATTCCATCGATTACTATACAGAACCCAGTGAGGCGGTCACAGACATGGTCAGTTGGGTGGAAATTGAAAATGGGCGGGTTCTCTTCCTGAAAGAAAAGGGGCATCCTTTTTATTTCCTGCCCGGGGGCGAAAGAAAGGCGACCCCATCGGATGCCCTGCAGCTCGCGCTGTATCTTAAACACCTCCTGGGGATAGACGCCCGGACTGACGGGGTGACCTTCCTGGGGACCTATGAAAGCCGTAATGAGCCCGGGCAGCCCACGGCCATCCTGAGGCAACACTGCTATACCATGCCATTTGTGGGCAGGTTGCAGCCCATCCCGGCGATCGAAGGCCCGTACTGGTTCGGCTATGCCGACCGCCACCGGCTGAGGGAGGCCGATCGCCGGATCCTGGATGCCCTGCACGAAAAAGGCCTTATTGGCTGATTACGGAAAAGTTTTGCTACTTTTGGGCACAGAAATCAGAACACCCAAAATTTGTATGGAGGTACTTGGTATTGACGTCGGGGGATCCGGTATGAAAGGAGCCCTGGTAAATATGGAAACGGGGGAGATGCTGACCGACCGTTTCCGGATACCCACGCCCGAATCGCGCAAGCCGGAAGATATGGCGGCGGTCATCGCCGAGATCGTGGCCCATTTTGACTACAAGGGCCCGGTAGGCTGCGGCTTCCCGACCATCATAAAGCAGGGGATCTGTAAATCGCACGGCAACCTCCATAAGTCCTGGGACGGCGTTAATGTGGAGCAGCTTTTTGAAAAAGCCACCGGGCTTGACGTCACCGTCATCAACGATGCGGATGCTGCCGGCTATGCGGTTATGAACTACGGTACCGGGAAAGGCGAAACAGGGTTTGTGATCATCATTACTATCGGCACCGGCCTGGGGAGCGGGGCTTTCCTGAATGGCAAACTGCTGCCGAATTTCGAGCTCGGGCAGATTCCCTATAAAAAATTTGACAAAATAGAAGACTGGGCGGCCGGCTCGGCCAAAGATCGGGAAGGGCTCAGTTATAAAAAATGGGGAAAACGCTTTAACAAGTTCCTGGAATTCGTGGAACTTATCGTATCGCCGGATCTGATCATCCTCGGTGGCGGGGCCTCCAAGGACTTCGACGAATACAAGGATAAAATCAAGATTGAGACCCCGGTGGTCCCGGCAGCTTTACAAAACCATGCCGGTATCATAGGCGCGGCCACGGCCGGGCACCGCTTCAAACAAGACTGGTCTGAACTGCATTGCCTCTGAAGGCTCAGGCAGGCTTCTGACGTTTCCGGTCCACTTCCTTAAGGAAGATCTTACGCAGGCGCAGGTGCTTGGGGGTAACTTCCACATATTCATCTTTCTGAATATATTCCAGCGCTTCCTCCAGGGAGAATTTAACGGCGGGCACAATCCGGGCTTTTTCATCGGCTCCGGACGACCTGACGTTGGAAAGTTTCTTGGTCTTGGTGACATTTACCACCATATCGTCTCCCCTTGAATTTTCACCGATAACCTGTCCTTCATAAATATCTTCCCCCGGATCGATAAAGAACTTGCCTCGTTCCTGCAGCTTATCGATGGAATACGGGATTGCCTTCCCGTTCTCCATGGAGATCAGGGATCCGTTTATCCGCTGGGGAATGTCGCCTTTCAAAGGCTGGTATTCCAGGAAGCGGTGGGCCATAATGGCTTCGCCAGCCGTCGCTGTAAGCAATTGATTCCTCAGGCCGATGATGCCCCTTGAAGGGATCTCGAACTGGCAGATCATCCGGCCGCCACGGGCTTCCATTCCTTTCATTTCCCCTTTTCGCACTGAGACCATTTCCACGGCCTTACCGGAAACTTCTTCTGGCAGGTCGATCGTCAGCTGTTCTATGGGCTCACAGGCCTGCCCGTCGATCTTTTTAATGATCACCTGGGGTTGCCCGATCTGCAATTCATACCCTTCACGCCTCATGGTTTCTATCAGGACGGAGAGGTGCAACACCCCACGCCCGAATACCATGAACTTATCGGCGCTTTCGGTCTCCTCGACCCGTAGGGCGAGATTTTTCTCGAGTTCCTTGAACAACCGCTCTTTCAGGTGCCTGGACGTGACATATTTACCGTCTTTCCCAAAGAAAGGACTGTCATTTATAGTGAAGAGCATACTCATGGTAGGCTCATCAATGGCGATGGTTTTCAGGCCTTCCGGATTCTCCGGATCCGCGATGGTATCCCCGATCTCGAACCCTTCCAGGCCGGTAATCGCAAAAATATCGCCGGCGTTCCCTTCGGTAACCTTCGCCCGCCCGAGCCCTTCAAAGGTAAAGAGCTCGCTGATCCTCGAACGCAGGATCCGGCCATCCCTTTTCATGAGGGATACCTGTTGACCTTGTCGGAGGGTGCCCCTTTGAAGGCGACCGATGGCGATACGACCAGTGAAGGAAGAATAGTCCAGGGAGGTGATCAGCATCTGGGTATTCCCTTGTCCGGGGCGAAAAGTAGGAATATGCTGCACCACCATCTCCAGCAGGGGTTCTATGGAGTCTGTGGGCGCCTTCCAGTCGGTCCCCATCCAATTGTGTTTGGCAGACCCGTACACAACCGGAAAATCCAGTTGCCATTCCTCCGCCCCCAATTCATACATCAGGTCGAATATTTTCTCATGCACCTCCTCCGGGGTACAATTTTCCTTGTCCACCTTATTGATAACCACACAAGGCTTCAGCCCCAGGTCAATGGCTTTTTGAAGCACGAACCGGGTTTGGGGCATGGGGCCTTCAAAAGCGTCTACCAGCAAAAGCACGCCATCGGCCATATTCAATACCCGTTCCACTTCCCCGCCGAAATCGGCGTGGCCGGGGGTATCGATGATATTGATCTTGGTGCCTTTATAAGTCACGGAAACGTTCTTGGAAACGATGGTAATCCCCCGCTCCCGTTCCAGGTCGTTATTATCCAGGATCAGATCCCCGGTTTTTTCATTCTCCCTGAAAAGGCGGCAGAAGTGCAGTATTTTGTCAACCAATGTGGTTTTCCCGTGATCTACGTGGGCGATAATCGCAATATTCTTGGTAGTGGACATCCCTAATTTTTAAGGGCGCAAAGATACAGCTTAATTTTTCAAGCCACGATAAAGTTGTCTTAATTTTATTTTGCTGATTCCTAGCGTGTTTAGCCTCCGGTATCCCCTGTAAAAAATTGGTATCTTTGCTCAAATTCCACTGCATGAACCTGGAAAGGATACCTCAGATACGACATACGGATAGTGCCAATTTCTTCCTGTTGTCCGGGCCCTGTGCCATAGAAGGAGAAGACATGGCCATGCGCATCGCCGAGCGCATAGTCGCGATAACCGATACCCTCAGGATCCCCTATGTTTTTAAGGGTAGTTTTAAAAAGGCGAACCGCAGCCGGGTCGACTCCTTTACCGGGATAGGGGATGAGAAGGCGCTTAAAATCCTCCGGAAAGTCTCCGAAACCTTTAAAGTTCCCACCATCACAGACATCCACGAGATTTCCGACGCATCTATGGCCGCGGAATACGTGGACATCCTGCAGATCCCGGCTTTCCTGGTAAGACAAACCGACCTGCTGGTGGCGGCTGCGGAAACCGGAAAAACCGTTAACCTGAAAAAAGGGCAATTTATGAGCCCGGAAAGCATGAAGCATGCCGTGGCGAAGATCACAGATTCCGGGAACGAACAGGTGATGATCACAGACCGGGGGACCATGTTTGGTTATCAGGACCTGATTGTGGATTTCCGGGGAATCCCCACCATGCAGCAATATGCCCCGGTTGTACTGGACGTTACCCATTCCCTGCAGCAACCGAACCAGGCATCGGGGGTGACCGGCGGCAGGCCGGCCTTGATCGGCACCATGGCCAGGGCCGGGATAGCCGCAGGGGTGGACGGCCTCTTTATGGAAACCCATTTCGATCCCCTGAATGCCAAGAGTGACGGTGCCAATATGCTGCCCCTGGAGCTGCTGGAAAAATTGCTTACCGACCTGACAAAAATTAAAAAAATACTTACAGAGTTATAATATTTTTCTTTCTTTGGGGTTGTATTGCCAACCAAACCACCGAACCAATGCGACCCAAGTTATTATTTCTGTGGGGTGCCATCAGTTGCACCGCCTTGTTGTTTTCCCAGAAAAAATTCACCTTCGGCGAGCTCAGCGCCGAGGATTTGGCCTTCACCTCCTTTGCCGGGGATAAAGACGCACATGCCGTTGTTCTGCTGGACGAGGGCAATTACTATTTTGATATTATCAGTGACAGGCTGCTCCTGGTGAAGGAGTACCATTCCAAAATCAAGATCCTGGACAAGGACGGCTTTGACGAGGGCACCATTTCCATCCCCTACTACACCGAGACTAAAAGCTCTGAACGGGTGGAGAACATACGTGCCGTAACCCACAACGGCACCCGGAAGACCAGCGTGTTGCCTGCTGCCATATTTACCAAAAGGCTGAACGACCGCTGGAGCGAAAAGGTATTTACGTTTTCGGACCTGCAGGCAGGCTCCATCCTGGAATACAGCTATACGATCCTATCCCCATATCTCAGCCGATTTGACGGCTGGGTCTTTCAAACGCACCTCCCCGTGGTCTACAGTGAATTTAATGCGAAGATCCCGGGTAACTACCGGTATAACCGGGACCTGAGCGGATCCCTCACCCTGGATGTCAACGACGCCAAACTGCAGCGGGAGTGCTTCCGGATCCCCGGTGCCATTAAGGCGGCCGATTGTGAGGTGCTCCGATATGTGATGAAAGACATCCCGGCATTCAAGGAGGAGGAATTTATGCTGGCCCCCTCGAACTACCGGTCGCAAATCGACTTTGAACTATCCGAACATTACCGGCTTGATGGTGTTACCGATCGTTACACGAAATCCTGGGAGGACGTGGACAAGCAATATAGCAACGACCGGGATATCGGGCGGCAACTAACCAAAAAGGGGTATTTTGAAAAGAACGTCCCGGACGAACTGTTCCGGGAGAAGGACGAACTTACCCGGGCCCGGAATATTTACAATTTTGTGCGCGATCACTACACCTGGAACGGCGGGTACGGGATTTATAACGACGTCAGGGTCAAGGAGGCATTCGAAGAGCGCAAAGGGAATGTGGGCGAGATCAATATTTCCCTGATCAACCTGCTGAATGTCGCAGGCATTAAAACGGACCTCATGCTGCTTTCCACCCGGGAGCATGGCCTGCCCAAGAAAAGCCACCCTGTGATGGACGACTTTAACTATCTGATCGCGTATACACGTATCAATGACACCACCTACCTCCTGGATGCATCGGATAAATATGTCCCCTTCGGCATGCTGCCGTATCGCTGCCTGAATTACTATGGCCGGGTCATGGATTTTAAGAAGGAGAGCCGCTGGCAGCCTATAAACGTTACTGAAAATAGCAAATATGCCGTCCGGGCCCAGATCACCCTGGATCCGGTACAACAAAAAGCAAGCGGCATCTGGGATGAACTCAACACTGGCTATGAAGCGGTCAACCGGCGAAAAACAATCGCCCAATCCAACGAGGAGGAGTACCTCAATTCCATCGAGGACCGAATGGCCGGGAAGGTCCAGATGACCTCCTATGAGCCCGATAAGGAACACAGCAGTGAGAAGGTGGTATCGGAGCGATTCCATTTTGACATGGAGCAGGTTTTTAAAGGGGACGGAATCTACCTGAACCCCTTCCTGCCCAAATTTTTTGATAACAACCCTTTCCTGGCCAAGGACCGGCAATTCCCGGTGGATTTCGGCTATGAACGGCAGTATAGCTACACGGTAAGCGTTTTGGTCCCTGAAGGCTACCAGGTGACCTCCCTCCCGGCCGGCAGCGAATACAAACTCCCCAACAACAAAGGGATCCTGAAATTCGAATCCAATCAATCAGGGAGCAATATCAGCCTGCATTACAACCTCGTCCTGAACAGCTCGCTTTACCCCGCCAGTGACTACGACCAACTTAAAATCCTGTTTTACAAGGCATTGGATATCCAGAATAATTCCATGATCGTCCTTAAGAAAATTTAAGCAAACCGCTGACATCCCGGGGTCTTGAAAGACCGGCAAAACAATGCCGGCCTTTTAAAATCCCATATTTTATTTTAAATCAAATCCTCCCTTCTGCCACAATACTTTAAGAATTCCCATATCTGTGGGTAGGCAACGTTTTGTATCTTTAAAAAAGGATTGTCGCACATGTT
>Ga0102952_1000520_pt1 | contig 14173 bp, 12 predicted proteins | sample SalPon2A_C_D1_MG_FD_78506 | JGI IMG/M metagenome (GOLD analysis project Ga0102952, IMG submission 78506) | Soil microbial communities from South San Francisco under conditions of wetland restoration - Salt Pond MetaG R2A_C_D1_MG | ecosystem: Environmental > Terrestrial > Soil > Wetlands | place... | reverse complement strand
TCCACCACCACCGCGACCAGGCGCGTGTGCGCGGCGGGTTTGCCGTCCGCATCTTTAACTGCGACGTCGACATCCACCGTCTGGCGCGGCTTGTACTCGGTGCGCGCCGGCTTGACCTTCACGTCGAGCGAGCTGCCCGCGCCCGCCACCGGCAGCGCCACGTAACCGAGCGCGAGCGTCGGCTTGCCGAGATCGGCCTTCTTGCCCGGTTTGGCGACGCGCGGCGAGAAGATGGCGACCGACAGATAGGCGCCCGGGAAGAAGTCGGGCTGGATGGGAATATCCAGCACCGGCGTCGAGCCCTGCAGCGTCACCACCTGCTTCCACAGGATGCCGTAGCGCTCAACCGTCACCAACGCACGGGTGCCGGGATACGGGTTCTGCACCAGCACTCGCGCTGTATCGCCCGGCTTGTAACTTGTCTTGTCAGGGACCAGGGTAACGCTGGCGCCCGGCTTCCACAGCACCGTGCCCGGCCCCACCGCCCAGGTCGTGAGCGCACTCTGCTGCGTGCGGCCCTGCGTATCGGTCACCGTGCCGACGATGCGGTAGGTGCCCGCGTGCCGCGGCGTCAGTTCGCACATGCCGGGCGCGGTCGCCGAGATCGCCGTGCAGTGGTCTTCCTCGAGCCACTTCGTTTGGTGCTGCGTCTCGAAGCCGCCGCTGCCGTTCGCCACGTTCGCGACGGTGATCGTCTGGCGCTCCAGCACCAGCTTGACGGGGCTGCCCGCCTGCGGCGTGCCGCGCGCGTCGGTGGCGAGGTAATGCACTTTCACGGCTTTGCCGGCATGCAGCAGCCAGCCGTCGTACTTGAGTCCGACGAAGCGGTCGCGCGCGGCATAGAGCGCGGAAGCCCGGTCGGCCACCCAGGTGCCGCGCTCGGATTCCACCGCGCCCTGCACCCGCAGACGGCCGTATATGATGGACGTGTCGTCCGGCAGCGTTGTCTCGACGTCGGCGTTGCCGCTGCCGTCGAGCGTGGTCTTGTCCTGGTAGAGCGTGACGCTGTCGGGCGCATTCTCCGGGTTGGCGTCGAAACTGAAGCCCGCCGCCGCCGGCGTGTCCGGCACGAACGACTCGGCTTGCACGCGCACGTCAAAACGCACGGCCGCCTGCGTGTAGGGCCCGCCGGCGTGCAACCGGGCTTGGGCCTCGGCCTTGACCGCCGAACCCGGTCCGAAGAGCGATCCGGCCAGCAGCGTGTGCACCTTGAAGCTCGCGGGCACGAACTCGGTCACCAGGAAACGCCCGGCCTCGTGGGCCTGCATGCGCCCGTCCACCGGCCAGGCGATGTCGATCCGGTACCAGCCGGTCGCGGCCGTGTCGGGAATCGTCAGGTCTCCGTGCAGGCCGCCGAAGGGCGAGAGCGCAACGTGCTCGCGCTTGGCCACGGTCTTGCCCGTGGGGTCGGTAATGGTGAGCGTATAGGCAAGCTTCGGCGCGTCGGTCAGCGTGGTGTTGCCCTCGCCGCGCACGTACCCCGCGTAATGCACGGTGGCGCCGGGCCGGTACACGCCCTGCGCGGTCAGCGCCCAGGCGCGCACGTGGCCGTTGGCCGACGCGGTGTCGCTGTAGAGGCTGTAGTCGCTGGCGTCGCCGATGCTTCGCAGATAGGACCAGTCGAGCGGCAGCAATGCCATCGCGTCCTGCTTGGTTGCGCCGAGATACCAGCTTTTTTTCTTGCTGTTCCAGCGCTCGGTCCAGTCGCGGCCGAAGATCACCGTGCCGGGGAGTACAGCCAGCCCGTTGGGGCCCGTCCGCGCTGTGATCGAGGCCGGCTCGATGCCATTCAGGTCCTTCGGCCACGCGCGATAGAGCCGCACGTCCACGCCGGCGACCGGTGCACCGGAGGACAGCGAGGTGATCCACACCAGGCTGCCGAAGTGGCCGAGCTTGGCGAACGCCTGCCAGGGGGAGACTTGCCCGAACACGTGCGTTTCGCCGTCGTCCCAGCGGCTGGTGTGCGGTTGCCAGCGCAGCATGCCCGTGACGACGCCGGAACCGCCGCCGAGCAGGCCGCGGATGCCGAGCGGTACCGTGAAGTGCCGGTCCGCCGGGGGGGTGCCGTGGAACGGCGCCAGCAACGACACCGTGCTCGCTGACGTCGCGCCCGCCGGTGCGGAAGCGCCCAGGGCGGCGGACTCAAGCAGGCGGTAATCCAGGTCCAGCTTTGACAGGTTGGCGAATCGTACGGGCAGGATCGTGTCCTGCGTCTGCTCGAGCAGGCCGCCGGCGTCACTGGTATCGATGGACGGTGGCAGGTGCCCGGTCGCGACCGACATCGACGTGGCGGCGGACAGGGCGCGGCCGAAGCGGTCTGTCACCCCGGCGGGCACGGACACGGTGTAGGCCTGCATGGGCGCGAGCTCGAACGGCAGTTGCGAAGCATAGTCGTGGCCCCCGCCTCCGCTGTCGGACAGGCTGCCCAGCCACCACCGCGGGTAGTCACCCCAGGCCTCGGCGAGCTTGTCCGCCGGCACGGGCGCGGGATCCCAGTGCACCGCGGCCAGCGTCGACGCCGGCACGGGTGCGCTGAACGCCAGTTGGACCGACCCCGGGCGGCAGCGTGCCGACACCGTAGCGCCGGGGCTCAGATGCAGATCATCGGAATCCGCCGTCGCGCACGCCACGCCACGGAATCGAAATGGGCCGAAAGTGGTGAACCCCGCGTTTCCGCGCAGTCCGCCGGTGCCGGGCAGGCTGCCCAGCGGCGTGGTGAGCCCCGGCTTGAGCGTGAGCGAATAGGCCGCGCCGGGCGCCAGCGGATGGGCCGGCACCACCAGCCAGGTCTTGCGCGCGGCGTAGGCCGGCTTGCCCGCGTCGGCGGGCTTGACCGGCTGCGGGTCCTCGATCCACGCGACCGCGCCCGGAACACCCGGGACCGGCAGCAGCAGGGGCCCGTCACGCTCCTTGTTGAAAGGCTCGGCACGGGCCGGTGCGCCGCCCGTGTCGGCTTGCGGCATGAACACCACGCTGCGGGCCACCGCCGCGGCCGTCACGGGCAGGTTGAAATTCATCAAATACACGGGGGTGACGGGCGAGCGCCATTGCCGGAAGTTGAACCAGGTCGCCGCCGGCAATTGGGTCGTGAACGTCTGCGTGACGGGCTGCGCGAGTTCGGCCCCGTCCAGGGCCTTGAAGTCCGTACCGACGCGGATGCGGTAGCGCGTGGCGGGGCGGAATCGTTGCTGGCCCGGCAGGCGGCAGGCGAGCTCGTCGGTATCCAGCCAGCGCCAGGTGCACTTGAGGGCCGGTTCGATCCGGATGGGCACGTCCTGCCGCGCGCGGGCCATGTCGCCCAGCGGCACCATCGCCCGGTCGAACTTGAACACGATTTCCTGCCCCGGCGGCACGTCGGGGCCGGCAGGCGTCACTCGCAGCACGTGCAGCGGTCCGGCTGCCCGGGCGGAGAAGGCCGCGCCCAGTGCCGCCAGCAGCACCACGATCAAACCCAACAAACGAAAACCGGAAACACCGCGCATGCCGCTCTCCAACTCCTCCTCTTACCCGAAGTATAGAACGTGCACGGAAACTTGCCGGAAGCGGCGTTTCCGGCAAGGCACGGGCTATGCCCGTCAGGAGGTCGTGTCTGCGGTGGCAGCGTCCTCTTCGAACGTGGTGGACACATGCACGCCCGAACGCAGTGTCTGCAGCACGACGCACGAGCGTTCCGTCGCCTGCAGCAGTTGTTCGACAGCATACTCGGAGGTGCCCGCGGCGACCCGCAGATGAACGTTGCAGCGCATGGACTGGAAACCGACCGACACTTCGCGGGCCACGGCCAGCGTACCGCGAACGTCGACCCGGGCCCGGGTTTCGACGCGCAGTGTTTCCACGACGACCCCCATGCGATCGGCGATCATGCGCAGGGTGGAATCGAAGCACGACGCCAGCGCGGCGCACAGCAGGTCGCCCGGATTGGCCCGGTCGTGATCTCCGCCGACGGCCTCGTGGATGCCGAAATCGAACACCGTATCGCGTCGGTCGCCGCCCGGCAGGACACGCCCGTGGAAGGCATCGAGTCCGGTGGAATCCAGGGTACAGGCGCTGTCTCTGATCGTGGCTTCGCCCGGCGCCTTGCGGTAACGCATGCGCAACGGATCCTGGCGCGCGCGCACGTCCACCACCGTTTTTTCGCTCACGGCCGCCTTCCTTCGGGCCGCGGTCGTCCGCTTGCGGCAAACGGAGGGTGCGACGGCCCGGAGCCGGGAGGACTTATTCGGCGAGCAGGTCGCCCGATCCGCCCATGGCGTCCGGCAGGTCCCTCTGCTTGGGCAAACCATCGGGTAAGTGCAGAACGGTTTCCTGGTAGTGCACGTGCACGCCGGGCTGGAAATCGAAATCCTCGATCACGGCCGCGTAGACATCCACCAGACCCCATTCCGGGTGCTCGGTGAGTACGTGCCCTCCGCATTTCTTGCACCATCGGCGCACGCTGGCCGGGGACTTCGCATAGCTCCCGAGTTGATCCTCGCCACGAGTGATTTTCACCGCATCGGCCGGCCACAGGCTGAACGCATTGACCGGACCCGCCGACCAACTCCGGCAGGACTCGCAATGGCAATAGCCCATGGCTTCCGGTGAGCCGCTCAGGCTGATTTCTACGGCCCCGCAAAAACAGCGGGCGGTATGTGTCGCATCCCCGTTCATGATTGCCCCCTTGAGGCTTCTCTACACCCATCGAAGTGCCATTATGCGCCTGTTTAAACCGCATGCGGGTCTTCATTCCCGGCCTGCCGCGGGCGCGGCCACGGGCAGAGCATCGGCACTTCCTTGCGGTAACGCCGGTAATCCTCGCCGTAGGCGGATATCAGGTCACGCTCCTCAAGCTGAATGGCGAACAGCATGTAAGCCGTGGTGGCAACGGCGAACAGCAGGTGGCCGACACTCATCCGGGGTATCGCCCAGAATGCAACCACGAAGCCGAACAACAGCGGATGACGGATCAGGCGGTAATAGAGATGATCCTTGAATTCGGGCGGCGTGTAATCCCGTCCGCGAGCCTTAAGCCAGGTCTGGCGCAGGCCGAACAGATCGAAATGGTCGATCACGAAGGTGCTGGTGAGCACCATGAACCAGCCGAACGCGAACACCACGTAAAGCAGCCAGTAGGCCCAGGGCGTCTGCACGTCCCAGACCGTACCGGGCAACGGCCGCCATTGCCAGAAAATCAGGATGAGCACGAGGCTGGACAGCAGTACATAGGTGCTGCGTTCGATCGGCGCCGGCATCCATTTCGTCACCCAGCGCTTGAAACCGCGCCGCGCCATGCCGCTATGCTGCACGGCGAACAGGCCCAGCAGGCCGATATCGATCAACCACGCCAGGGCGGCCGAAGTGGCCTGGCCGCTGTCGAGAGTCCCTGGAACCAGGAAGCCCCCCACGAAGGCGACGGCGTAGAGAAAAGTCACGAAAAACACGAAATAGCACACGATGCCGTATGCGAACGCTGCTATACCCCCCATGATTGCCCTCCGTTGCGGGCCGAAACACGCTTTGACTATAGGATTCGCCAGCCCGCTCGGCAATGACTTATACTCCGGGGTTCATGCTCGAAACACCGAGGGGGGTGAGAGCATCGATGGCCGCCGACCTGCTGTCCGACGTGCTGGCCATGGTTCGTCTGAGCGGCGCCTTGATCTTCCGTATCGACGTCAAGGGGCCGTGGGGCCTTGCCGCCCGTCCCGCGCCGGAGACATTCAAGCCGGTGCTGCCGCCGGGTACCAGCCACATCATCGCCTTTCACATCATTATTGGCGGCGAATGCTGGGTGCGCCACGCTACGCGTGACTGGTTCCGCATCGCCGAGGGCCATGGCGTGGTGCTCAGCATGGGCGACGAGCACGAACTCGCCGACCAGCGCGACCGGCCCACGGCGACCCTGGCTCAGATTTTTCACGGGCGACGCTCGATCCTGGACCTGCGCAGGGAGCACTTCGTCACCGGCGAAGGCCGCGAAGTCAGCCTGCTATGCGGATTCCTGGGTTGCGATCGACGTGCCTTCGAGCCCCTGTTCAATTCCCTGCCGCCCCTGTTCACGGTCTGTTTCAAGGGCCGCAACGATGCGCTGCTGGATTACGCGGCCCACGAAGCGCTCGAGGAACGCCCGGGCGCGGACAGCCTGCGCGTGCGCATGGCCGAATTGCTGTTCATGGAGGCGCTCAGCCTGCACATGCAGGCGCTGCCCGAAAACGCCACCGGCTGGCTGGCCGGCGTGCGTGATCCTCTGGTGGGACGGGCATTGCGCACGCTGCACATGGCGCCGGGCAGGGCCTGGACAGTGGAAACCCTGGCATGCGATATCGATTCCTCGCGCTCCTGCCTGGCCACCCGCTTCCGCAACGTGATCGGCGAACCCCCCATGCGTTATCTCACGCGCGTACGCATGCAGCGCGCGGCGCTTTATCTCTGCAATCGCATGTGCAGCATAGATCACGTGGCAAGCGAAGTCGGGTACGAATCGAGCGCCGCGTTCCAGCGCGCCTTCAAGCGACACTTCGGCACGCCCCCCGCCACCTGGCGACGCGACATCAAGCACGCTGCAGACAAAGTAGAACACGCTTCCTCATGACACCGGCCCCATTGTTCTTATAGCGTCTACTCGACCCTTTTATCGCGCGGGCACCACCAGGGTGAACGTCGTGCCGGAACCGATCGTGCTCGCAACATGCACCTGCCCGCCGTGCAATTCCATGATCGATTGCGCGAGCGACAATCCCAGGCCGCTGCCCTGCGGACCGTCGGCGCGAGCAACATCGACGCGGTAGAAACGGTCGAACAGACGCGGCAGATGCTCTTCGGCAATACCGCACCCCGTGTCGGCAACCGAAATTTCCGAGCCCTGCTCTCCCGTGTCAACGAGTTTCACGCTGACGGAACCGCCCGCCGGCGTATACCGGATTGCATTGGAGAGCAGGTTGCCGATGGCCCGCTGCAAAAGATCCGGATCGGCGTAGGCCCGGGCCGCTCCCCTGCACTCCAGAGTCAGACCCTTCTCATCGGCCAGCGGACGGTAGTATTCGATCAAGGCCTCCACCACCGGGCGCAGATCGATATTCTTGCGTGCGAGAGGTTCCCGTCGTTGTTCGGCGCGGGCCAGGAACAACAGGCTTTCCACTATCCGCCCGAGGCGCGCCTGTTCTTCGAGCATGGATTCGATGACCCGGCGGTACTCTTCGTCCGTACGCGGCTGCGCCAGGGCCACCTCGCCTTCGCCGCGTAGATTGTTGAGCGGGGTGCGCAACTCATGGGCCACGTCGGCGGAAAATCGGCGCAGCCCCTGGAACGCACGGTTCAGGCGTTCGAGCATGGCATCGAACGCACGCGCGAGTCCGGCGAGTTCTCGTGGCCAGCGTCCCGGGGCATCGATCCCGTGGCTCATTTCCTCAGCGGTGACCTTTTCTATAGCGTGCGCAATCGCCCGCAGCGGAGACAGGCCCCGCCGTGCCGCCCACGCGCCCAACAAGGCGGCAAGGAGCGTACCGAAAAAAAGCACGATCAGCAGGGTATTGCGGTAATCCGCGAGCACGACCTCGTCCCGGGAGACATCCGCAGCGAGCTCCACGGCTACCGCTTTGCCGGTGACCGCGTCCCGGCCGAGCACGGTGGCAGCCATCAACCAGGTCCCGCCGCGTTTGACCTCTTCCCAATGCGGACTCTCGGCAAACGCGGTCCGGGACTGCACGGAGGGAAACAGGTTGGCCGGCAATCGTTTCGCCATGCCGGGCGTTTCACCGACTGCGGCGCCGTTCAAATCCAGCACCCGCACGTAATACTTGCGAAACCGGGCGTCCCCCGTCTCGGCTCCGATCCGGCTGGCCAGGGCCTCGGCGTTATAGCCGGCATCGGCAAAATTCGTACGCAACTCCTGCACCTTGGCCGCCAGGAATTCCCCGTCTTCGGACTCGAAACCGTGAATCAGGAACGCGTACAGCACGGCACCGCAGACAGCCAGCACCACGACGGTCGTCAGTGCATAAAGCGCCGTGAGGCGGAATGCAATGGAACGGGGAGTCCTCAAGTCAATTCTTCCGCTGTTCCATGACATAACCGACGCCGCGCACGGTATGGATCAGCCGCGGGGCAAAACCGGTATCGACCTTGGTACGCAACCGGCGGATGGCCACGTCGATCACATTGGTGTCGCCGTCAAAGCGCATGTCCCAGACCCTCTCGGCAATCAAGGCCCGGCCGAGCACTTCGCCCGGATGGGAAGCGAGAAAGGCCAGAAGGTCGAATTCCTTGGGACTCAGGGCCAGCTTTTCCCCCGACCGCTCGACCCGGTGACGAACCGGGTCCACGACCAGGTCCGCCACCCGATACATCACCTCGCCGGGTGCCGTGCCGCCGCGCCGGGTCAGCGCACGCACGCGCGCCATCAACTCCGAGAACGCGAACGGCTTGACCAGGTAGTCGTCGGCGCCCAGGTCCAGTCCCCGCACCCGGTCCTCGACTTCGTCGCGGGCGGTGAGAAAGATCACGGGGGTGGTTTTCCCGGCCTTGCGCAGTTCTGTAAGAACGCTCCAGCCATCACGCTCCGGCAACATGATGTCGAGGACGACCAGATCGTGCTCCCGGCCCAGCCCCGCTGCCAGGGCCTCCTCCCCGTCCCGCACCCATTCCGTCTCGTAGCCGTTCTCGGCCAGGCCCTTGCACAGGAACCGCGCGGTCTTGGCTTCGTCTTCCGCTACAAGAATCAGCATCAAATCTGGCTTGCCGGACATACGCACAGGTACGACACGGCAATTGTATGCCACGTTTCAGCACACGAGGAAAATTCCGTACCGCGGCCCCTGCCGTGCAAGCCACTGACTCCTCATTATGATGAAGTGATTGACAAAGCACGCGGGTGGCGGCAGGATTAAGACAATCGTCACGGTACGACGCTCATGTCCATTTATACCCACGTGCTCGTCGCGGTGGATCTCGCTCCCGATTCCGCCGAGCTGATCACCAAGGCGAAGGACATCACAGCCCGCAACGAAGCGCGGCTCAGCCTGGCCCACGTGGTGGAATACCTGCCAGTGGAACCCACCGGAGAAGTCCTGATGCCCCCTTCGCAGGACCTGGAGCCGGAGCTGCTCGAAGGCGCGCAGCGCCAGCTCGACAAACTGGCCGCCGCCAACGGCGTGGGCGATTGCTCCCGCCACGTGGTACTCGGCAATACCGCCCGCGACCTGGCAAGGCTGGTCACCGAACACGATGTCGATCTGCTGGTCGTGGGCGCCCACGAGCGCCACGGGCTGTCGTTGTTGGTGGGAGGCACCGAGCGCTCCCTGCTGCGTCACGCACCCTGCGACGTGCTGATTATTCGCCTGAAGAGCGTGTAAACGCCACGATACACCTGCCGCCCGGGGAAATCCGGTTGCCTATGCCTTCCCCGAATGGCGCACGTAGCGAGTGCCCAGCACATAGTCCCACAGCGGCGTGGTAACCCCGAAATTGCTGTCCGCGTGGTGGTGGTGAATATGATGGGAAGCCGCCCAGCGCATGAGCAGCGGCTGCCGGAAGCGGACATGGTGGATGGCAAAGTGGCTCAGGCCGTAGGAGATATAACCCAGCATTGCCGTGGCGGTCATGAAGCATACGAAACCGACCGGCATGACCAGGACGCCCAGCCCCGCCAGTGCCATTGATATGACCGCCGGCAGGAAGAACGGCAGCGAATCGTAGCCACGTGGGTTCTCGTGATGCATCCGATGGCCTTCCGCGAACAACGGGAGCCGCGTGTGGAACATCCAGCGATGGAAGAAATATTCGGCGAAGCTGAAACCCAACAGGCCAAGGGCGACGGCCAGCACGATTACCAATGCGCCACTGGTATTGTGCTTCCATCCTTCGAATATCAGTAACGCAGACAGAGTCATGTCCACGCAAAATTCGGCCCAGTAGTTGGTCCGGGTGGAAGACATGCGCGCTATCGCATCCGTACAGGTGCGCACGAGATTCAGGTTCATCGGTTTACGCATGGCATTACCTTACAGGAATTTTTGCGTAAAGCTAGCAAAGTCATCTAATTATCGCACGCGAACAGCCGGCTGCAAACCCCGGTAGACGCCCACGGCGCCCGCCTTTTCGCGCCCTGGGGCGCGGGTTACTGGTGTAATATCAATGCCATGAGAAAATTCAAGATACTGTTCCCCATTATCGCCCTGCTGGGTCTCGCGGCCCCCGCCTGGAGCGCCACCGCCCCGGCAGCCCCCGCCGTCAACGTGGCACGGCTCGTGCCCGCCCAACCCAGCGGCAGCCGAGCCGACCAGGTCGGGGTGGTCGTGTTTTTCGATTTCAGCCACGCTTCGCGCGAGATGCTCAAGCGGCTCGATCAGTGGGCCGCCAATGCGGGCAGCGAAGTCGTAATCGACCGCGAACCGCTGGTCACGCCCACTTCCGCTCCGCTTGCACACGCCTTCATGGCCGCGCGGACCCTGGGTATCGCGGGACCGATACTCGACGGCCTGTTCAACATACGCCCCGATCCCGCCCGGCCCGACACCACACGCCAGGCCCTGGCCAAGCTGTTTCAATCCTGGGGCATGGGATCGCTGGAATTCAACGCCGCCTGGGGCAGTACCGCGACGCACAACGGCTTCATCCGTGCCCAATCGCTCGCCGCACGTTTCGAGGTCTCCAGTGCGCCCGCCATCGTGGTTGACGGCCTGTGGCGGCTCACCCCCGCCCAGCCCGCCACGCTCGGCCCCCTCTTCGCCGCCCTCGACAAAAAGGTGGGCGAAGCGTCTCTCATCGCCTCGGAAAACCGATGAGCGAAACGCCGATCCAGGACATCTACCCCGAGGACTTTTCACACTGCTTCGGTTGCGGGCGCCTGAACGAACACGGTCACCGGATAAAAAGCCGCATCGAAGGCGACCGCGTCGTCGCCTCTTTCGAACCCGAACCCTGGCACCTGTCGGTTCCCGGCTTTACCTACGGCGGCCTGATCGCCTCCCTGATCGACTGCCACGCCATGGCGACCGCGGCGGCCGCCACCTACCGGGCGGAAGACCGGGAACCGGGCAGCGAGCCGCCGCTGAGGTTTGTCACCGCGAGCCTCAAGGTGGATTACCTGAAACCGACCCCGATCGGGCCGCTCGAACTCTCCGCCCGGGCCCGCGAAGTCGGATCCCGCAAGGTACTGGTGGATGTCGAGCTGTCCGCGGACGGCACGGTGACCGCGCGCGGCGACGTAGTGGCCGTACGCATTCCGGGCACCATGCAGGCACGATGAGCTTCGAGCACATCAGCTACGCCTGGGGAAAAAATCACTGGCTGATCGACCCCGACCTGGGCCATGTGCTGAACCATTACTGGCCGCAGTGGCAGGCGGCACGGGCCGACCTCGAGCATTACGGCTCACTCGCCGGACGCGAGGTGTACGAAACCTGCTACCACATCGACCGCGACGCACCGCCGGTGCTCGTCCAGCACGACCTCGACGGCAGGCGCGTGGACCGGGTGCGCCTGGCGCCCGCCGAACGCGACCTGCTGCGCACCCTGGCACCGGTCATGCGTCCGCCGTACGAGGGGGGCAGCTGGCATCACCATTACGCGCTCGGCTACCTGATCGCCGACCCCGGCCTGTTCTGCGTACTCACCATCACCCAGCAGACGGTGTATGCCATCCACAAGTACGCCCCGGAACACGCCGAATGGAAGGAAAAACTGTTGTCCGGCGACGCTTTCGGCGCAACCTGGATGACCGAGAACCAGGGCGGTTCCGACCTCGGCGCCAACCGGGCGCGCGCCGTGAACGAAAACGGCACCTGGCGCATCTACGACGGCGACAAGTACTTCGCGAGCGGCGCCGGCCTGACCGACCTCGCCATCACCACGGCCCGGCCCGAGGGCGCGCCCGACGGCCCCAAGGGGCTGGCGCTGTTCCTGCTGCCACGCCTGGATTCCAGGAGCGAATTGAATTTCCGCGTGCGCCGCCTCAAGGACAAGAGCGCCACCCGCGCGGTGCCCTCCGGCGAGGTCGAGCTCGACGGCGCCGAGGCCTGGCTGATCGGCAAGGCCGAGGAAGGCATCTACTACACGCTGGAGAACCTCACCGTTTCGCGCCTGACCAACGCCACCGCCGCCATGGGCATCGCGCGCAAGGCTGCCTACGAAGTCGCGGGCCGCGTAAAAAACCGGTTCGCCTTCGGCAAGGCACTCGACGACCATCCGCTGGTGCGCCGCGACCTCACCGACATGGCCGTGCGCCTCGCCGCCGGCACGGCACTCGCCTTTCGCGCCGTGGCTGCCTTCGACGGCGCCTGGCACGAGCACCCGCCCTATACCGCCAACTACCACTCGGCCCGCTTCTGGTCGCACCTGGCCAAGAGCCGCACCGCCGACCACGCCGCCGCGGTCACGCAGATGGCCATGGAATTGTTCGGCGGCCTCGGGTTCCTCGAGGAATACGCGGTGGCACGCTGGCATCGCGAAGCGCTGATTACCCCGATCTGGGAAGGTCCGGCGAACATCCAGGCACTCGATATGCTGGAAGCCATGGTCCGCAAAAAGGCGCACGAGTCATTCGTTGCCGAAGTCACGGGCAAGCTGCAGGCGGCAGGCACCCCGGAAGCCCGAATGGCCCGCGAGGTGATGGATAACACCCTGGCGGCCCAGGCAGCCGCAGCGAATCGGCAAGACGCTGAATGGATCGCCAAGACCACCCTGCGCCGGCTGGCCGACTGCGCGAGCGTCGCCCTCCTCTACGACCTCGCCGCGACCGGCGGCGAACGTTATGCCAAGCTTGCCGGACTCTACGCGCGCCGCTTCCTCGGCGACGAGGAATACCCCGCCTGGGCTGCTGCAGAACCCGCTTTGTTCACACTGGCCGCCAATTTGCGCGACTGAGGCGCTTCCGTTAGCCTCTTAAAACGCCAGCCTGTCCACTTGCCATCGGAGTCAACCCATGCCCACGAAATTGGAGCACTTCCTGTCCCAGTTCGATTACGCCTCGCTCGCGGAGAACGCAATACGGGTCGGACTCATACTGCTCGGCGCCCTCCTCCTGTGGTTCATGATCCGGTTTGTCATCTCGCGCACCGAGGCACGCATCATCAAGCTGTCGTCCCGCAAGGGCGATACGGCGGGCGAAGCCCAGCGGCGCGCCGCCACGCTGACCGCGCTCTTGCGCCGCCTGATTTTCATTGTCTACTGGTTCGCCGTCATCCTCACGCTGCTCTCGCAGATGGGTGTGAAGATCGGCGCGCTCCTGGCCGGAGCCGGCGTTGCCGGCCTGGCCCTGAGCTTCGGCGCGCAGTCCCTGGTGCGGGACGTGATTTCCGGGTTTTTCATCGTGCTCGAAAACCAGATCCGGGTGGGCGACATCGCGATCATAGACGGCACCGCCGGCACGGTCGAGGCCATCCATTTCCGTACCACTCTGCTGCGTGATCTCGACGGTGCGGTGCACGTCTTTCGCAATGGCTCGATCAACAATCTCGCCAACCTCACCCGCGACTGGAGCGGCTATACCTTCGAGATCGGTGTCGCCTACAAGGAAGACACCGACAAGGTCATCGAGGTCATCAAGCGTGTCGGGGAAGAAATGAAGAACGACGCCGAACTGGGCAAGAACATGATCGAGGACATGGAAATCTTCGGCGTCAACCAGCTCGGTGACTCCGCGGTAACAATCAAGGGTCGGCTCAAGACACAACCCAGCTCGCAGTGGTCTACCGGCCGCGCCTTCCTCGCGCGCGTCAAGAAGGCCTTCGACGCCGAGGGCATAGAAATCCCCTTCCCCCATCGCACTTTCTACTTCGGCGAGGCCAGCCCGCCGTTCCAGATCAAGCGCGTCGAGGGCAAGAAGGAACCATCTTCAGACTGAAGGATGCGGCAAGGCGACCACAAAAAAGCCGGCGCTTTGCGCCGGCTTTTCCATGTCCGATGAATTAATTTTTCGCCTTGTCTGGGGAAGACGTACGCAACCAAGTCAGCAGCTCCTTCATCTTGGGCGGCGCGCCGGTATGGAGCAGCCCTACGCGGAAAATCCGGCCGGAGGCATACAGCGCCAAGGCTACAGTCACAATCAACAACGCCGTCGTGGCAATGTAATCGATGAGTGGCGGTGGTGCGGCCGATCGATTCATCATCAGGAACGGTGTGAGCGGCGGAAAATAGGACAGCACACGCGCCCAGGTTGCCGTGGGATCCCTGACCACCGGCAGCATCAGCGCCATGG
>Ga0102952_1000519_pt1 | contig 14197 bp, 12 predicted proteins | sample SalPon2A_C_D1_MG_FD_78506 | JGI IMG/M metagenome (GOLD analysis project Ga0102952, IMG submission 78506) | Soil microbial communities from South San Francisco under conditions of wetland restoration - Salt Pond MetaG R2A_C_D1_MG | ecosystem: Environmental > Terrestrial > Soil > Wetlands | place... | reverse complement strand
GCTATGTCTGGTGAGAATGTTCTGATTATTTTTGAAAGTTTCTCCATTCTATCTATACTGGCTTTGAGTTTTGTTTTTTTGTCGCCGCCACCGTATTTTCCTACAAAAATAAGGTTAGAATCACGTATTTTTGCTAATTTTGAAACTTCTTCATAGTCTCTTGAAGTGCACAAAAGATCGTGTTTTCCTCCCAATTTTTTAATTATTGGTTCAGAAAACAATAATTGTTTTGGTGTAAGAATGTCAATCCATATTTTCAAGTATTTTTCATAATTGTCGTTAGTTCAATAAGTTTTTCTTAGTCTATAACTAGATCCTAGTATAATGGAGGAAGCAAAAGTTGTCGTTTATGGTCTTAGTACAGAAGGATATGCTATTGCATCCCAAATGGCAATTAAAGGTGCAGATGTTTACATTATAGATGAGTCAACTCCATCAGCAATTTCACTTAAAGCGGAAATAGCAAAAACATATCCTAATGTTTCATCTCTCAAAGAGGATGAGCCACTATTAGCTATGGAACCAATTGATGTGGCAATTTCCAAAGCGCAATATCTTTTCTTTACTCCCAGAATTAGAAAAACTGGACAGGACATCAAAACTGAAATTCATTCAAAATTTAAGGATGCAGTAACATCATTAAAGAAGAATAGCTCAGTTATTTTCACTCTTCCTACAGGATTTGGAGGTAATAATGAAAACATCTCATTATTAGAACATGTTACAGGTCTTGAGGCTGGAAAACAAATTTCTTACTATTATTACCCATTGGAGGATCTTAATGAGCAACCAAAGATTATTGGAACATTTAATGGAAAAGAAGATCTTGTATTGTCTGAATTACTTACTGTGGGCAAAAAAGCAAAAAAATTTGTTGCGATTTCGTCATCAGAACATCTGCATGCAATTAACATCTTATCAAGATTTTCAAGCTTGTGTAGTGTTCTAGAGGTTTGTAAATATGCCCAAGACGAAATTACAAAAAATGATCTTGCCTTAAATGATTTTCAAGAAATTTATCTTGATAATATGGTAAGCGGACTATTTGATTTAAAATCACTAGGCTCGTCATTTGAAGGAGCTAATAGCCTGATGTATCTAATTAATGGAAGTGTAAAAGGAATTGATGGATACATTAAACGATTAATTGATGAAATTCGTACAACATTAAAGATAAATGATCTAAAAGCAAGTAGAACAAAAATTGCTTTATCATGGAGTCTTGATCAACATGCAATGCGTGGTGATAAAATTGAAATGCTTCAAAATTTAACATCTAGATTACGAGATTATATAGGTGATGTTGAAGCATATGAAGATCCAAATTTTGATCTATTTCATAGTGATAAAACTACAATTATTGTCACATGCTCAAAATCTGATTTTGATAATATTGAAAAAACCAAACAAGATTCTGATCTAATAATAGTAAAAGCTAATCCCCTATGCGAAACAATTCAATAATAGTATAAATTAGCTAAACTACTATTTTGGTTGGGTTGTCGAAAGAAACTAATTCTGATGAAATTCCTGTAGATATAATATCTGAAAATGAGATTCAAAACAATTCTTCATCTGGAGAATATGATTCTCCAGAAACAAATACCGAAGATTTATTGAAATTATTGGATTTAGAGAAACAAAAATCATCTAACTTTGAAGAAAAATTAAAACATATACTAGCAGATTTTCAAAACCTTAATCGAAAAACACAATCTGACATACAAAATGGTGTTAATTCAAAAATTGATGAATTCATATTAGATTTTTTAAAAATTTATGACGATTTTATAAGAGCCAAAGAAGTTTTTTCTGAAAATAAAATCAATTCCAGCGGTTTAGATTCAATTCTTAAAAATATGGATTCATTATTAAAAAAATATAATGTAATTCCAATTGATGCATTAGGAGAGATCTTTAACCCAAATTTCCATGAAGCCATATCCATAATTACAGATCCTGACTTGGATGATAATACAATTACAAAAGAGATTAGGAAAGGATATATTTCTCATAAGAGAGTTATAAGACCTACGTTAGTAGAAATTTCAAAAAAAGGATGATAAAATATGGCTAAAATTATTGGGATTGACTTGGGAACAAGTAATTCTGCAGCTGCAGTGGTAATGGGTGGAAAACCAACAATTATCCCAGCAGCTGAGGGAGCTACTGTAGGTGGAAAAGCCTTTCCATCAGTTGTAGCATTTAGTAAAGATGGCGAACTTTTAGTTGGTGAGCCAGCACGAAGACAATCTGTGACAAATCCTGATAGAACTATAGTTGCTGCAAAAAGAAAAATGGGTTCTGATTATACTTTTAAAATTCTAGATAAGGAATACAAACCTCAACAAATCTCATCATTTATTCTTCAAAAAATTAAAAAAGATGCTGAGGCCTTTATTGGTGAACCTGTAGAAAAAGCAGTCATTACTGTTCCTGCATATTTTGATGATAATCAGCGTCAAGCAACTAAAGATGCTGGAACCATTGCTGGACTTGATGTTGTTAGAATTATCAATGAACCAACAGCTGCATCTTTGGCATTTGGCTTAGATAAAATTAAAGAAGATATGAAAATTCTTGTATTTGATTTTGGTGGAGGAACATTGGATGTTACCATAATGGAAATGGGTGGCGGTGTCTTTGAAGTTCTTAGTACGTCTGGTGATACTCAGTTAGGTGGTACAGATATGGATAAAGTTCTAATTGATTACGTTGTAGATGAATTCAAGAAAAAAGAAGGCATTGATCTTACTCAAGATTCAACTGCGATGACTAGAATCAGAGAAGCTTCTGAAAAAGCCAAAATTGAGTTATCAACTGTTATGGAAACAGATATCAATTTACCTTTTATTGCACATGATCCATCTTCAGGTGCCAAAAATCTTGAATTACGAATTACTAGATCTAAACTAGATGATTTGATAAGACCAATTGTTGAGCGTTGTAAACCTTCTATAATGAAAGCATTAGAAGATGCAAAGTTAACCAACTCTGATATCAAAAAAATAGTTATGGTTGGTGGTCCAACAAGAATTCCCTTAGTTAAAAAATTTGTAAGTGAAGTTGTTGGTCAAGAAACTGAATCTGGTGTAGATCCTATGGAGGCTGTAGCAATGGGAGCTGCAATACAAGCAGGAATTATTGCAGGCGATGTAAGTAGTGATATCGTTTTACTTGATGTTACCCCATTAACATTAGGAATTGAAACTTTAGGGGGTGTAAGAGAACCATTAATTGAAAGAAATACAACAATCCCAACTTCTAAAAGTAAAGTATTCACAACTGCAGCTGATAATCAAACAGCAGTCACTATTCACATTGTTCAAGGTGAACGACCAATGGCCACAGATAACGTATCATTAGGAAGCTTTAATCTGACAGATCTACCACCGGCTCCACGAGGAATTCCACAAATTGAAGTAAAATTTGACATTGATGCAAACGGAATTATTAATGTCACAGCTAAAGATCTAGGAACTCAAAAAGAAGCAAAAATTACAATTGAATCCTCATCAAAATTATCTAAAGAAGAAATTGAAAAATTAAAAGAGGATGCAGAAAAATTCTCTGATGAAGATAAAAAGAAGAAAGAGAAAATTGATCTAAAGAACGAAGCTGAGAGTTATATTTACACGACAGAAAAATTAGTAAACCATGATCTTAAAGATAAAATTTCTCAAGAACAGGGAATTAAAATCACTGACGCTGTTAAGGAAGTCAAAGAAGTTCTTGATAAAGAGCCATCTGAATTAAAACCTAAACTTGAAGCATTACAAACCATGGTTAGTGAAGTTACCACAGAACTTTACAAAAATGCTTCACCCACACCTGATGCTGAAGGACAACAAGGTGCTGAAGGACAACAAGGTGCTGAAGGACAACAAGGTGCTGAAGGACAACAAGGTGCTGAAGGACAACAAGGTGCTGAAGGACAAGATCAAACAAATGAATCATCTCCAACTGATGAAACAAAAACCAACTAATTTTTCAAATTCAATCATTTATACAGTAATTATGCTAAAGGGATGATTCATGGCAGCAAAACGTGATTATTATGAAGTTTTGGGAATCTCTAAATCGTCTTCAATTGATGAAATTAAACAACAATATAGAAAATTAGCATTAAAATTTCACCCTGATCGTAATACGTCTTCAGATGCTGGAGAGCATTTCAAAGAAATTTCGGAGGCCTATGCAGTTCTTTCTGATCCTCAGAAAAGACAAATCTATGATCAACATGGTCACGCTGGTGTAGATGATAGATTTACCAGCGATGATATTTTTCAAGGAGCACGGGGAACTGGATTTGATTCTATTTTTGAATCAATTTTTGGTAGTGGAGGAGGATTTGGTTTTAATCGGCAGCAGCGTGGTTCCGATATTCTTTATGAAACTTCAGTAACGTTAGAAGATGTTCTACGTGGAAAAAAAATAGAGATTGAACTGCAAAAACAGATTCAATGTGATATCTGTAATGGATCTGGTTGTAAACCTGGCACTAACAAGAAAACTTGTGCTACATGTAATGGTCAAGGACAAGTAAGACAAAGTCGTAATATGGGATTTGCATCCTTTGTCACAGCTGCGCCATGTTCTACCTGTAAAGGTCAAGGATTTAATATTGAAACACCTTGTAGTGAATGCAAAGGGCAAGGAAGAAAAAAAGGCACAAAAAAAATATCTTTTGAAATTCCGCCTGGTATTGACTCAGGTGATTATACTGTACCAGAAGAAGGAAATGAAATTCCCGATGGCTCAAATGGTGATCTAATTGTTAGAGTTAGGGTTCAACCTCATTCTAAATTCACTAGAGATGGAAAAGATATTTTTTATGATCAGGATATTTCAATGGTTGATGCAGCATTAGGTTGTGATATCACTGTTCCAACCTTGGAAGGTACAGAAAAAATTAAAGTTGATTCTGGTAGTCAACCTAATACAATAATCAAACTAAAGGGAAAAGGGGTTTCACATATCAATTACAGAGGCCGAGGGGATCAATATGTTAGAATTGTGGTAAATATTCCTAAAAAACTCAATAAACATCAAAAAAACCTTCTAGGTGAATTTAAGAAAATTAGTGATTGATTGATAAAATATGAAAATTGCATTAGATGTTGACGGAGTACTTGCTGATGTAATTAAATCCTGGCTTGATTATAGTAATACAATTCGACCAAAAATCTCTAAACATGAGATAACTGACTGGGAATTTTGGAAGAAATTCCAAATAAATCGCTTTGATTTTTATGCGGAGTTAAGTTCTTGTTGGAAAAATTGGAATTCAATTCCTCCTACTGAAGAAAATTTGTCAACTATTACAAAAAACCTTTCAAATCTTGGACAAGTGGACATAGTTACTGCAAGAGAAAAATCTACTGATTCATTTGTAAAAAATTGGTTAACTTATCATAACATATCGTATGACAATTATGTTTCTGTAATTGATGGGCCTATGAAAGCAGATTTAGATTATGATATATTCATTGATGATTCTCCTCTAAATACAGTAAAATTTCTTAAGCATAACAAAAAAGTAATTCTTTATTCACAACCTTGGAATAAACACATATCTGATAATAAAATTCATAGAATTACAAATCTTTCAGAAGTAGTAGATAAAATAAATTGATTAATCCTTTACAAATTTTCTAATGCCTATCTGATGTCCATTTTTGATATGAGTAGAATGAGTTGTTTTTAATAACTCATTAATTTTTTCATCGTTATAGAATTTTATGTTGTAACGTCCAACTACTTTTTTACAATTTTTACAATATACTTCTTTAAATTCCATTTTCTTACTTGATTAATTGGTGTAATTATTTTAGAGTATAATAAAGAAACTTATTCTAGATTTCAAAAATTCACAGTGCGGGAGTCGCCCAGCCTGGTCAACGGCGTAAGGTTCAGATCCTTATCTTCTAGGAGTTCGTGGGTTCAAATCCCACTTCCCGCATTATAATCAGATTCTAACTTCTTTCTGATGTTTTTTACAAGAAGCTTGTTTATCATCTCACCAGAAGCTTTGCCTCTTAATTCTTTCATGGTGATTCCCATTAATGGTCCAATTGCTCTTTCTTTTTGATTTCTAATGATTTCATGATTGTTTTCTACTATGCGTTCAATGATTTTCTCTAATTCTACTTCATCTACAGCCTCAATTGAAGCATTTTTCAATGCCTCTTCAGTTGTTTTCGATTTTCCATACATAATATTCTCAAATATTATTTCAATTGATTCTTTGGCAATTTTTCCATCTTCTAATAATTCAAATGCTTTGATAATATCCTCATTTTTTAATAGACTTGAATTTAATCCACTTCTTTCCAAATTCGTAATTGAAGAACATAACATTGATGCAACAAAAGTAGGATTGATCTTAATTTTTTCTACTATGTTTTCAAATAATTCAATATATTTTGAATCAAAAATTTGCTCTGCTAGCTGGTGATTGATTTCATACTTAGTTTGTAATTCCTTTATTGACTCATCCCATGATTTTGGTATGTTTTTTTGTATTTCTTCTAATTCTTTTTTCGTAATCATGATTGGTGGAATATCTGTTTCAGGATACATTCTTGCTGCACCTGGTCTAGGTCTTAGAAACTTTGTTTCACCTGCATGCGTGGCCAATCGCGTATCAACTGGTATGCCTGTATTTTTGATATATTCAATTCTTAAAATGATTTGGTTTATCACAGCGTATATTTTCTCTTCTGGCGCAGCTAAAATCAAAAATGCATCATTGTCATTATTTTTCAAGTTTTCTTTTAAACTATCTATATCTAATTCTTCTACACCATAATTTGGTAATTCATCTGAATGAAAAATCCCCCCAATATCAAAAAATCGTACTAATTCTGCTATTTCCTTTCCCAACCGTATGCCTTCATATGGTGAATAACCAAATATTCCTACCAAATTTCTAAAAGATATAGCAAAAATCTTTTGATTTTGTTTTATGGCATTTTGGATAATTTTTGATTTACATTTTGAAAATAATTTGGTAATATCCTTTTTATCAAATTCATCATTATATTTCCAATTTTTTTCTTTTAATTTTTTTGAGATTAGTAATAATCCATACTGTCTTTTTGCTTCATATTCAACTACTTTTTCTAATTGCTCTAATTGTTGCACTCCTTTTACTTCAATTACTACACCACCATCTTTGATTGAAACATTGACATCTTGTCTAATGGAGCCTAAACCCCTCCTTACTTTTTTTGTACTCCTCAAAATTCTTCCTAATGATAAAGCTATTTTTTTGATTTGATCTAGTTCCACTTCGAATGGCTCTGTTGCGATTTCGACTAGTGGAACTCCTAAACGTTCCAATCCGTACTTTCGTACAGAACCTTCATCACCTAATATTTTTGCAGCATCTTCTTCGAGGCAAATTGATTCAATTCCAATCTTTGTTTCTCCAACTTTGTAGAATCCACCTTGTGAAATTAACATTGTTCGCTGAAATCCAGTAGTATTAGAACCGTCAATTACCGTTTTTCTCATGGGATAGATTTCACTGAAAATGTTTGATTTTAATATGGATGAAATAATTAATGCAATTTTTCTTGCGTCATTATCTAATTCATGTGGTGGTTCTTCATCTTGTTCTACTAGACAACTACTTTGTGGATTTGCATAATACATTATAGATTTTGACTTTGTACTCTCAAATAATGCCGCAGGATCAAATTCCCCTAATTCACTTTTAGATGCTCGTAACTTCCTCTGGAATTTTATTGTATATTCATCTGATTCTATTGGTGTGCAATTACAAAATAATTTTTTATTTGTTGCTAACTGTTGATGAATCTCTAATCCAACTTTTATACCTAAATCGTTAATTGAAAATTTTTCCATAGTTAATCCTGATTATGTTGAAAACTCGGATGCTATTTTATTAAGCATGATATCTTTAATCTCATCATAATTTTCATAATTTCCAGTTGCCCACATTGCCTTTACTAATGCAACTTCTGAAATCATATCTTCTAAAGGGATTATTCCTAAATTCAGTAGATCCCTGCCACTCTCATAAACTGTCATTCTAACCCTCCCGTCAATACATTGCGAGGTCATTCCCATAAAGATATCCTTCTCATTTGCGATTTTTATCATTGGATACATATTTTTTCCAACATGTCCTAATCCCGTACCTTCAAAAATTATTGCTTTATATCCTGTATCTATTATTGTCTTTAACATATTAGGATCATATCCTGGATGATATTTTACTAGAGCAACTTTTTGATTTAATTTTATTTTATGTTTGTATTCCTTAATTGTAAAAAAATCATCTTTCATATTTCTATGAATTTCATTATTGTAAATAATAAATGCTGGATTGTCACCAATCGTTTGAAAAGCCCCTCTTTTACTTGTATGGCTTTTTCTTACTCTTGTTCCAATATGACATACAATAGTTTCATCATTCTCATCTTGATGCATTACCACATAGATTCCATTTGTCTTACATTCAACAAGAAATTTTACTGCTCCTATCAAATTTAGTGCAGCATCTGATGAAGCACGATCTGATGATCTTTGTGATCCAACTAATGCAATAGGTAATGGAAAACCTGCAAGTGAAAAAGATAGAAATGATGATGTATAATGCATGGTATCTGTTCCATGAGCAATAATTATTCCTGAATACTCTGATTTAGAATAATCATTGATCTTTTCGGCAATCTTTAACCAATGTTCTGGCATTATGTTTTCAGAATATTCAGAAAATAACACTTTTGTATCTATATTGGCAATTTTTGCAAGCTCAGGTACTGATGAATTTAATTCTTCGGCCGTTAACATGGGTGTAACTGCACCTGTTCTATAATCAATCTTACTTGCAATTGTTCCTCCCGTAGACAATAGTAAAATTTTTGGTAATCCTTCCACTTGTTTTACATCTTCAATTTTTCTGATTATTTTCTCTACGGATTTTATTTTTTCAATACTTTCAATCTTTTCAATTTCTAAACCTATGTTGTAACCACTTCTTAATTTTAAGACAATATGTCTATCATCACTATGTTCATATCTTGGCATAATGATGCCTGAGTAAGTAAGATCTGCTAATATTTTGACGGAATCTCCTACTGAAATCTGCTTTGATTTTAAGAATTCTAACGAATTTCCTTGATATCCTGTATATTCTGACATTTAGAAATATTATATTTGTTATTTAATTAAAACTACCTGTAATAGGAAGCTACTAATTTTTCGCCTAACTTGAGATCTTTTTGTTCTCTTACTTTCTTTACTGCTTCCTCAAAATGTTTCATAGTTACTTTTGCATCCATACTATTTTTCTCAATATCTTTGACATCTGGATGTGAATCTAAGAATTCATGAATCACTATGGATACTGCAGTGTTTGCAATGGATGCTGTATCAGCTCCACTCAGACCATCTGTCAATTCAGCAATTTTATCAATATCTACGCGCTGTGGATCGTTCTCATCGATATTTGTTGGTATCTTTGCAGCATTAATTTTCAAGATACTCTTTCTACTTTCTTTATCTGGAAGTGGAATCTGAATAATCTTATCAAATCTTCCAGGTCTTAATAATGCAGGATCAATCATATCTGCTCTGTTTGTTGCAGCTAAAACTATGACGCCATGCATATTTTCCATCCCATCTAATTCTGTAAGTAATTGACTAACAACTCTTTCAGTAACAGCTGTTTCACCACCTGCTCCTCTTATTGGCGCAATTGAATCAATTTCATCAAAGAATACCACACATGGAGCTGATTGACGTGCTCTCTTGAAAATCTCTCTTATTCCTCTTTCTGATTCACCCACCCATTTTGACAAAAGTTCAGGTCCTCTCACTGATACAAAATTTGCTTCACTTTGTGTCGCTACTGCTTTTGCAAGTAATGTCTTTCCTGTACCACTTGGACCATGAAGTAATATCCCTCTTGGCATTTTATGTCCTAACTTATCGTATAATCCTGGATATTTCATTGGCCATTCCACTGCCTCTTGCAATTCTCGTTTGACGTCTTCTAAACCACCAACATCTTCCCACTTTACATCCGGATTCTCAATGAAAACTTCTCTCATTCCAGATGGAGTTACCTCGATCAAAGCTTTTTGGAAATCTTCGTGGTTAACAATTAGTTTATCCAAAGTTTCAGGAGGTAGTTTTTCTTCTTCCAAATTAAGAACAGGTAATAATCTTCTTAGGCACTTCATTGCAGCCTCTTTACAAAGATATTCTAAGTCAGCACCAACGTATCCATGACTTACTGCTGAGATTTTTTCAATGTCCACATCATCTGACAATGGCATATTTCTACTGTGGATTGAAAGAATGTCTTTTCTTCCTTTCTTATCTGGAACTTTAATCTCTATTTCTCTATCAAATCTTCCAGGTCTTCTAAGTGCAGGATCTATAGCATTTGGTCTATTTGTTGCTGCAATCACAATTACTTTTCCTCTTGCTTCCAATCCATCCATCAATGATAACATTTGTGAGACTACTCTTCTTTCTACTTCACCTGTTACTTCCTCTCTCTTTGGCGCAATAGAATCAATTTCATCTACGAAAATAATTGATGGAGCTTTTTCTCTAGCTTCTTTGAAAATTTCTCTTAATCTTGCTTCACTTTCTCCATAAAACTTACTCATAATTTCTGGACCTGATATACTGATGAAATGAGCTTGACTTTCATTTGCTACTGCTTTTGCAAGTAATGTCTTTCCTGTACCCGGAGGTCCATATAATAAAACACCTTTTGGTGCTTCAATGCCTAACTTTTCAAAAATTTCTGGATGTCTTAATGGAAGTTCAATCATTTCTCTGACTTTCTTAATCTCATTTGATATTCCGCCAATGTCCTCATATGTTACCTGTGGAACTCCACGTAGAGTCTCACCTTTCTCTGCAATGTGGAAAACAGTTTTTTGAGTTACTAGTACTGCATCAGCTGAGGGTGTTACTCCTATTACTTGAAAAGTTAAACGTCCACCAAAATATGGAACCATAACGTTATCTCCTTTAATTAAAGGAACACTTTCTAAGGCATCTGCAAGATACCTTTCATCAATTGGAGGAATTGCCTCTAATGGTGCAACTACTACTTTTTCTGCAGCAACTGCTTTTATTTTTCTAACTGAAATTGTATCCCCAATTGCAATTCCTGAATTATTTCTTCCTAGTCCATCAATTCTGATGATTCCTTTTCCCTCATCAGATGGATATAGAGGAAGACATTTTGCAACAGTTCTTCGTTTACCCTTAATTTCTATAACATCGCCTGTAGATGCATTTAATGTGTCCATAGAATCATAATCAATCCTTGCTACTCCTCTTCCAACATCTCTTGTATATGCTTCAAGAACTTTGAGAGAAAGAGCATTTAGACTCATAAATAAAACCCCTCACTCTAATTTTTATACCTTTGTGGTAATTTCTCAAAATAACAAAGAATACCACAAGCTTAAAATCCTCTTTACGTAGGAAACGATCAACTTGGGTAAGAGACCATTAGTTAGGAGACGTGGCCGTGGAGGACATCAATTTAGATCTACATCTACTGGTAAAGTAGGCTCAAAAGCAAATTATCCTCGTTTTCCACTTGCAGAACAACATGAAGGCGAAATTATCGATCTAGTTCATGAACGTGGTAGAGAAGCACCATTGGCAAAAATTAGATTTGAGAACGGTTCTGTTTCATTTGTTCCAGCAATAATTGGAGCTAAAGTTGGTGGATTTTTACAATTTGGATTAAAATCAAAAATTGAAAATGGAAATGTCATTAGTGTTCAAAACATTCCTGATGGTACAATCGTATGTAATATTGAAAAACACTTTGGCGATGGTGGTGCTATTGTAAAATCAGCAGGTACCGATGCGACTATCTTTTCTCACGGTGATGATGGTGTAACTGTTAAACTCCCCTCTGGTAAGTTTGCAACTCTTAATCCTAAAAACAGAGCAATGATTGGTACTCTTGCTGGCGGTGGAGCTAGTGAAAGACATTTTATGAGTGCAGGTAACAAGTGGCGCAGTTTTAGAGCTAAAGGAAAGAAGTATCCAATTGTTAGGGGTGTTGCTCAAGCAGCTTATGTTCACCCACATGGTGGTGGTCGTCATCAACATGTTGGGCAAAGTTCAACAGTTTCTAGAGATGCACCTCCTGGTGCAAAGGTAGGTAGCATTGCTGCTAGAAAGACCGGTAGAGCTAGAATTAAAGAAAGAAAGTAGTTTTTCTAGCCTAAAATTGATTAATACCTTTTTGAAAAATAACTTTAATGTCCAAACAACGAATTAGACTTTTTGTAACTGGTAAAGTACAAGGTGTTTTTTTTCGTCAAGCGCTTAAAGTAATGGCAAAGAAAAATGATGTTTTTGGATGGGTAAAAAATCTCAAAGATGGACGTGTTGAAGCTGTTTTAGAAGGAGACGAAGAAAAAGTTAACAGACTTGTTGAATGGGCTCATGGAGGACCAGCTAATGCGAGAGTTGAAGATGTAGATATACGTAATGAAAAATTCACCAGTGAATTTTCAACATTTGATGTTTTATATTAATGAATTTCTTCAAATGCATCTTTTATTATTTGACTAAACTCTAAAATTTTTTGGTCTTTTCTGATTTGAATAATTTGTATTGTTTCTTTTCTATTTTTCTGAATTTTAATAATAACTCCCTCTCTTTCAGGTTTAACATCTGCAAACCATCTAAATGTCATTGATTTACAAAAAACAACTCTATGCATTCTCACGTCTTCAACTACTTTATCACTTAAAGAGAAGCAAAATTCTCTAATTGAATCAAAAAGTGGTAACACTGAACTTGGAATCTGTTTCTTAAAGTCATCATAACTTTTTTTATTTCCAAATGAGATTATTCCTTCCATAAGTTTGGAAATTCAATTTTAATTATAAATGGTAGTAGATCTGCTGGTTCCAGTCTAGACGAATAGCCCCATTTCAAGGCGTACAAGATCCGCCACGTTGACGAGGAAGCGTGGATGCCCTACCTTAGGATTGCTCCCTCCCGGACCTCATCCCTTTCGATAGTTCGGTCTTAGAAGTTATCCCTTCGAATAATTCTAGTCCTGCAACCACCCGCCTCGGCGTGATTTCATTTCCGCACACCAAGCGGGAATTACCCATCTAGAGATTTACCCAACAGTTACTGATCTCTGCATATAGCCGGTTTCAGAATAGGGCACGGCTGGCACCCTGATCTTACCTACTACCATTTTTCTTTAGAAAGTATTGTTATATTTGCATTAGGTTTGACTTTCTTTTAGTTTTAAAACCATACTGCAAACTGAGCATATATTTCCGGTACATTCACTTCCACATTTTTCACAAATTGTTTTTTGTTTAGAATCTGAGTTCTTTACAATTTGAGATATTTTGAGAATTGATTGATACAAATTGTTTTTGATTCCACTATGTTGATTTTCCAATGAATTCAAAAATTCACGAATTTCTGTTCTAATTCCTTCATTCATATGTGGACAAGGTTCAGACTGAAAGGGCATATTATTTGTAAATGCATAAAATACTATTTCAGATTCATATATCTCACAAAATGGTTTAATTTTTCTCAAAGAATTTGAAGATGTATCAGGATCCATCCAACCAATTTTAGTTGTATCTCCTGATAGCATGTTTATCACAAATGTTTGTAGTGTATCATCTAGATTATGACCTGTTGCAATTACATCAGCTCCAATATCTTTTGCTGCAAAGTCAATTGCCCTTCTTCTGAGTGTCCCACAAATTGAGCATGATGAAGTTTTTTTACTGTCTCTTAATTCTAACGCTTCATTAAGTGTCAATTCAAATAGATCTTTGTAGGCGAAAACTTTGTGCTCCACATTTAACCCATTACAAAACTTTTCTACAATCTCTAATGCCTCATTTCTATATCCCGGAATGCCTTCATCTATTGTAATTGCTTTAATTCTAAAATTGTGAGTTGATGCCATCTTATGAATGATTTTTAGTAATGCTAAGGAATCTTTGCCACCTGATACTGCAACCGCAACTAATTCATTATGCTGAATCATGTTGTATTTTGAAATAGTTTTGGCAGTCTTTCTTACTATTGAATTTGAGAAACATTTTGAGCATAATTTCTCACCTGAATATTTCCTTGTATATGCTGCTGGATTATCACATCTATCACATTTCATAAATTCAAGTATTTTTTT
>Ga0102952_1000518_pt1 | contig 14198 bp, 14 predicted proteins | sample SalPon2A_C_D1_MG_FD_78506 | JGI IMG/M metagenome (GOLD analysis project Ga0102952, IMG submission 78506) | Soil microbial communities from South San Francisco under conditions of wetland restoration - Salt Pond MetaG R2A_C_D1_MG | ecosystem: Environmental > Terrestrial > Soil > Wetlands | place... | reverse complement strand
TCCTGTGGTTTAGGATCTTCTGCAGCTTTTTCAAACCCTTTTGGTAGTGTACCTTTTGGCTTTGTCTGTGCAGTCTCAGCTGGCTTTGTTGCATCCTGAGGTTTAGGAGCTTCTGCAGGTTTAGTCTCAGCTGGCTTTGCCTCTAACTGAGTAGAAAGTTGATTTAGCTTTGCTTCTAATTGGGCAATCTTGTTTTCAAGATCTTGCTTTGTTTGCTTTTTAGCATCTGCCATTATTTGATTGAATAATCCGGGGTTTATTTACATTTGGGTTGATTACCGCAATTAATCGTGATCAAGTTTTATATGCATAAATGGCACATACTGTGCATGGATGACTTTGAAAAAGAATATCCTGAGTTTGATTGGAAGAACACACCAGCTTACAAACACCCAGGAGGAAAAGATTGTCCATGTCCAAAGCATGAATACATCAGAGAGCAGATCAATTTTACAAGGCAAGTAAATCAAAAAGGCAAAGAACCATCCAAAGTCACACTCAAGTTTTGCCCAGATCATTACAGAGTTTACATGGAAGAGGTGATCCCTGCAATGCCATTAAAATACAAAATTCTCACAAAGATTGCTCTTAAACTTGGGGCAATTCAAGTCGAGCAATTAAAGTATATGGAATCAGAGTTGTGTTTTTACTGTAAATTTGGATCTGGTGGGCATGACAGAAAAACAGAACTCCCACCAATGTGAACTATTCAGGACTTAACAGAATTTTAGGTTTGTGGGGAGTATCATGATGACATCGTTTTCCACACAAAGGACATCTTATTCTATCAAGAAAAATACATTGACAAATGTGAGACCTGAAATATGATTTTGCAGATTTATTTGGCTCACCAGTACCATTGCAAAAAGGACATTCAGAAGCAAGTAATTCTATAATTCCATTTCCATCACAAACAATATTGGATGACATCAAATATTGTTTGTGATGGAAATGATAATTAAAAGACAATAGTTAAAAGAATTTTAATAAAATATGCTTTTCTTGAAAACGAGTTAAGCTTATACTTGAACTGGCTTCAGAGGGATTGTGGCAATAGAAGACATACAAGGATTCATTACAGAACTTGAACAACATGGTGAATTAAAGAGAGTGAAAATTGAAGTTGACTCAGATTTAGAAATTGCAGAAATATTGAGAAGGGAGATGTATTCTAACGGTCCTGCAGTTCTTTTTGAAAATGTAAAAGGATATGATATGCCAGTGTTAGGAAATGCATTTGGTTCTATGAAGAGATTGGAGATTGGATTAGAAATGACAGACTTTACTGAGATAGGTAAACGTATTGCAGACATGACAAAAATGGACATGCCATCAGGATTACTAAATAAAATTAAAAAACTTCCAGAACTATCAAAGATGACAGCATCATTTCCCAAATCAGAAACAAATGGACCAGTGACGGAAATTACATCAAATGATGCAACATTTGATAATATACCAATCCTAAAATCATGGCCAAACGATGCAGGCAGATTCATTACTCTGGGGTTAGTTGCAACCAAACATCCTGAAACAGGAGTAAGAAATTTAGGAGTATATAGAATGCAGATTATGGACAAAACTCATGCATTGATGCATTGGCAAAAACACAAAAGAGGAGCCCATCATAGTGACATTGCAAAAGATAAAGGTGAGAAAATTCCAACAGCCATAATTATCGGAGGAGATCCTGCAACAATATTTTCATCAATTGCTCCAGTGCCAGAAGGATTGGACAAATACTTGTTTGCAGGAATTACAAGAAAAGAAGGAATCAAAACTGTAAAATGTAAAACAATTGATTTGGACGTTCCTGCAAATGCAGAAATTATTTTAGAAGGATATGTAGATCCGGCAGACATCAGAGATGAAGGTCCATTTGGAGATCATACAGGATACTATACACCAGTAGAACCGTATCCAACATTTACCCTAACCGGGATTATGCGTAGGAAAAATCCAGTGTATATCACAACAGTAGTTGGAAAACCAATTCTTGAAGATGCATATGTTGGAAAAGTTATCGAACGCTCATTTTTACCACTAATTCGAATGTTTCATACAGAGGTAATAGATTTCAGTATGCCAGCTGCAGGTTGGTTCCAAGGATTTGCAATAATATCAATCAAAAAAAAATATCCAGGTCAGGCAAAAAAAGTGATGATGGGTTTATGGGGTATGGGGCAACTTTCACTAACAAAGATGTTTGTTGTGGTGGATGAAGACATAAACGTGCATGATATCAATGATGTGATTTGGGCAATAACTACAAGAGCAGATCCAGCCAGAGATACCATCATCATAAACCATACCCCAACAGACACACTTGATCCTGCATCACCACTTGTGAATCTAGGTTCCAAGATGGGAATTGATGCAACTCAAAAAACAAAAGAAGAGGGTTATGTGAGAGAAATTCAAAAAACAGTGAAGGTCGACGACAAAACAAAGAACTTAGTGGATTCCAAGTGGTCTGATTACGGATTATAGGGCTACAACAGGATTGTAGAAATTATCTCGCTCTTCTACCGCATATCCAATTTGATGAATGGCATTCATTATCACCTTATCAGTAAGTTCAGTAGAACGTGCTCCTGTGCATGAAACCACTTCTTCTCCAATAAGAGTACCACCAAAGTCATCAGCGCCATATTGCAATGCAAGTTGAGCCATCCCAACGCCATTGGTTAGCCATGAAGATTGAATATGCTGAATTAACCCATCAAACACTAATCGAGATATTGCAATCATTTTCAAGAGTTGAATGCCACCAGTCCCATGTTCTACCAAACCTTCATCATGTAACAGTGTATTATTTGGCTCAAAATTCCACGGGATAAATGCCATAAAGCCTTTAGTTTTTTCTTGTAATTTGACAATTTTGAAAAAGTGCTCAACAATGTCATTTTTGTTTTCAACATGACCATACATCATTGTCGCAGAAGCCGGCAATCCAATGGTGTGAGCTTCACCCATAATTCTAATCCAAGCATCACTAGAGATTTTCTTTGGGCTAATAATTTCTTTAACAGAGTCAGTTAAGATTTCAGCACCTGCACCAGGTATTGATTGTAAACCAGCATCTTTGAGTCGGGACAAAATTTCTTTTGTTGAGGATTTCTCTACTCTTGCAATCATATCAATTTCTGATGTTGACAATCCGTGAACTCCAACTTCAGGAAATTTATCTCGAATCATCCTAAATGCATCTTCATAATATTCAATTTTCAAATTAGGATTATGTCCACCCTGAATCAAAACTTGACGGATCTTAAACAAATCCCAGGAAGTTTTAACTCTAGATTCAATTTGATCAAGAGTCAAGGTGTAAGAATCTTCAGCGCCGGGAGATCTATAAAATGCACAAAATTTACAATCGGTGATACAGACATTGGTATAATTCAAAATAATATTATTAACAAATGATGCCTTTTTGCCAAATTGTTTTCTTGTAAGATGTCCTGAAACAAGGCCCATAAGATGAACGTCATCAGATTCCAAAAGTCTCAGACAGTCTTCAGGTCCAGGTCTTTGACCACGCAAAGAATTCTCTAAAATGTCCCTGATGTCACTTTTTTGAATTTGTTCAGTAGTCTGACTCATTTGCAGTACATTCTTTAGAATTTCTATTTAATCCTTGGTAGAAAAAAGAAACAAAAGAGAACTAAACAAAGGATTATGCTCAATTCATGAGAAAGGGAGTCAATTATTCACGTTATTTTTGAGTAAGTTGCATCTTGGTTTGCCTTATCTAGTTATGACCATGATTGGAACCTACAAAGTATGTCATGATGTTGTGGTGGAAGTGGCATTGACCAAGGTTCACAGTACTGTTGAAAATACAAACGGAATGATGCTAATTCATCCATGTAGAGCATGTAGGGAATGGATATCAACCATTGCTAGGATTATTTTTTATTCTGTTTTTCCTGTTCACCCTTTGTCTTTGTATGCTCTTCAAGATGCGGGTATAGCTTTTCTTTAGTATGAAAAATCTGCTCACACTAGTAGCATTGATGAATCATGATCTAAATATCTCATCTGATAATTAAGACTTTGGCGATCCAATTGAAATGTATGTGCAAAGAATAATCAAGGCATTAATTTTTCAATCTCGTCAATTTTCGATTCCAGATCAATAACTTTTTTGTACAGATCATCATAGGATTCGGTCTTGGTTTTTGATTTCGTTTTTTTAACAGGTTTTGTCTTCTTGGCTTTTGGTTTTTTAGGTTTTACCGTGGATTTTGTTGCCATATATCTCAAGATGATAGCATCACTCAAATATCAAACTGTCTATATGAAAAAAAAGGATGTTGTAGAAAAAGATCTAAATGAATTCTTTTAAGCAAGAATACATGTTTTTTGATTATGTCAGACGTATTTTCAGACAAAAATATTGAGAATGTGATTGATCTCAACAGACAGATAGTTGCAAATAGGGATGAACCATTTGGATTGGATGATTCTCAGGTATTTTATGACATATTTAGAAGGGTTAATGGGTTTGGAGGTGAATCAGATCCCAAACTACGTATAATAAAAAAATCCGCAACATTGCTATCAGGAATTGTTTGGAAACGGCCATTCAAAAACGGAAACAAGGCTACAGCTACCGCAATTACAAAATATTTCCTGCAAAAAAACGGATATTTCTTTCCATTATCAACAGATGATGATGAGAGAGAATATTTCAAACTTTTAGAAAGGACTGTTGAGAAAGTTGAAGGTGATAAAACAATATATTCAGAGATAGAGGAATATTTGTTTGGAAAAGTAATCAGGATTTAGTTATTCGTATCTTTCTTCTGCAAATGCCTTGTAGAGCTTTGGATTTTCATTCATAACTTCTTGCACTTCTTTTAAAAATTGTTCCTTGGATTTAGCCATGCTGATCTCCTTGAGATTTTCCATAATAACATTAGAAAATTCATTGTTAATATTGGTTACTTTGTTTTTGTAAGCATGGACACTTTTTCTTGTTGACAGACAAATATTTCAAAATTAGTCATATTCAAAATAAGGTTGCTGTTCTGCCATCATCAGTGATTACGTGCTTGAACTATGAGACGAACCTCAGAACACGTTATTTTTAAGTAGGGCACAAAATCCAGATCATTTCATGGTATCTGGCAATCAAATTAGATTAAATCGAATCCTCAGAAAAGGAAGAATGTTATGCATTCCAATGGATCATGGGATTTCAAATGGGCCAATCAAAGGACTGGAAGATCCGGCATCAATTATTTACAAATGTGAAGGTCACGGCCTAACAAGCATCATAATCAACAAAGGAATACTCAAAGCATTACCCAGACCAACTAAAATTGGGATTTTAGTTCATTTTTCAAGTAGCACGTCATTATCATTATCACCTAATCGAAAAATGCTAACAGGTACTGTCAAAGAAGCAGTTGCAATGGGAGCAGATGGAGTTTCACTTCACATCAATATTGGAGGAAAAGAAGAACCAGAGATGTTAGAACAACTTGGAATGACAGCAGATCAATGTCACAAATGGGGAATGCCTCTTTTAGCAATGATGTATCCAAGAGGTGAAAATATCAAAGATCCACATGATCCAGAAATTGTAGGGCATGTTGCAAGAATAGGAGCAGAATGTGGTGCAGATATTGTTAAAACATTATACACTGGCGATATTGATTCATTTGCAAGAATTGTAAAAAGCACGCCGGTTCCAATTGTCATTGCGGGCGGGCCAAAAGCAAAAACAGATTTAGACATTCTTCAAATGACTGAAGATGTCATGACTGCAGGGGCCAAAGGAGTCACATATGGTAGAAACATCTTTGCACATAAAACACCTGAAAAAATGGTAGAAGCATTAGCTGAAATTATTTTCAGAAAAGGGACAGCAAAGGAAGCACTGAAGAGAATTGAGTAAAACAAGAGAACTAATAATTTCACCTAAAGTGAGCCAAGCACAATTATCTAAATTCCTCTCTCAATTAGAAGAGGAAGGGGTAAAGATGGTGTATCTTGACCCAAAAAAATTAACCAAAGTAAAAACAAAACTTCAATCAGTTTTTCCATCTAACTCATCAAATTATGTTGTGCTGGAAAAAGATGGGAGTGTTAAACCAAAAGGTAAAAAAATTGGAAGAAAATTTCAAGTGTTATCAAATTCAGATATTGAGAATATTCTATCTGCGGCTAAACAAGGATTGGACTTTGTGATTGTCGAAGTAAAGGATTGGAAAATCATTCCTCTAGAAAACATCATTGCCAAATTACATAAGATACATACCAGAATTTTTGCAATAGCAAGAACACCTGAAGAAGTAAGAAAGATGTTCTCAATTTTAGAAGTTGGAGTAGATGGAGTAATTTTCAGCACTTCATCAATTACCGAAGTGAGAGAGGCCATGGTATATCTTGGAACTAGAAGTTTTGAAATGAAACCAGCCAAGATCATAGAAATCAAAGAAGTGGGTGATGGAGAGCGAGTCTGTGTAGATACAGCATCAATATTGCATAAAGGAGAAGGGATGTTAATTGGTAGCAGATCAAATTTTTTGTTTCTAGTACACAACGAATCAGTAGGATCATCATTTACATCACCTAGACCATTTAGAGTAAATGCGGGTGCAGTTCATTGCTATACACTTTCTCCAGATGGAACCACCAACTATTTATCAGAAGTTGAAACCGGTTCCGAAGTATTAATTCTCAACTCCAAAGGAAAAGCAAGAAGAGCAACTGTAGGGAGATCAAAAATAGAAAGAAGACCAATGTTGATGATTAAAGCTTCAGCAGGAGGAGAAATAGGAGGCATCATAGCACAGGATGCTGAAACAATTCGATTTGTAAGACCAAATGGGCAACTAGTATCAGTGACACATCTAAAAAAAGGAGATACAGTAATGGTACATGCAAAACCAGCAACAGGAAGACATTTTGGAATGGAAGTTTCTGACGAATACATACTAGAAAAATAAAATGAAATACAAAACATGTGTATCCATTGCAGAGGAAACACCAAATAAAATAAAACAAGTACTAAAAACTGCATTAGTAAAGTCAGATTTTGTTGAAGTCAGATTAGATTTTTTAAAAACAGAACAAGTACCTGAAGCAATAGAAATAATCAAAAAAGATCTTTATAGAATTGTCTGTACATTAAGACCAAAAGCAGAGGGAGGCAAATTCAAAGGAAGTGAAAAAGAGCGAATTGCTATTTTAAAATTAATCGCAGAATATACACCATATTTACTAGATGTGGAATTTAACACATTAAAGAAAAATCCATCATTAGTAAAATATCTAAAAAATGCAAATGTAAAAGTACTTGTCTCATGGCACGATTTTAAGAAAACACCAAATACCGCAGAACTAAAAAATAAAATGAATCAAATGAGCAAGTTTTCATCCAATGTAAAAATTGTTTCCACTGCAAAATCAACAGACGATTCAACTAGAATGCTCGAGTTATATAATAAAAAAGGGAAAAACAATCTAATTGCATTTGCGATGGGTGATTTGGGCAGAATTTCACGAATTCTGTGTCTGTATTTAGGCAGCCCCTACACATATGTCTCACTAGGCAAAGCAGTAGCACCAGGACAGTTCAGCATTGATGAGATAAAAAAAATCATAGATTTAAAAAAATAGTCAAAACAGCAGTTGAGAGTTTAAATCAATCATATAATTCAAGAAAATAAGATGGGAAAATCATTTGCAGTTATCGGAGATCCTATTGATCATTCATTATCTCCAAATATCCACAGTGCAGCATTCAGAGAATTGAATTTAGATGCATCATACATTGCATATCGAATCCCCAAAGGAGAGCTAGAAGAAGGAATTGAAGGATTGAAAAAAATCAGGGTAGATGGATTTAATGTCACCATTCCACATAAGATAGAGATGATGAAGTATTTGGATAAAACTGATGAATCATGTAGTTTGATTGGAGCAGTCAACACGGTTACAAACAAAGAAGGGATTCTAAAAGGATACAATACAGATATGGACGGATTTCTGGATCCGTTTAAGAAAAAGAAATTAGAGATCGGAAACAAAAAAGTTCTTCTTCTGGGGGCAGGAGGAGCGGCAAGAGCAATTGTTGCCGGATTTGCCAAAGAGAAAGCAAAGAGCATTACAATTGCAAACAGAACACTAGAAAATGCAAAAAAACTCGCAGAATTTTCAAAGAAAATTGGTTTGAATGCAGATACAATGGAAATTGAAGAAGTGAAAAATATTGCAAAAGATTATGACATTATTGTCAATGCAACATCAATCGGTCTAAAAAATGAACCGAGTATCATATCGCTAGAGGGAATTAATGAAAAAACAATTGTCTACGACATCATATACATGCCGATTAATACAGATTTTATCAAAAAAGCAAAAGAAAAAAATGCAATTATAATTTTTGGCTATGAGATGTTATTAGGTCAAGCAATCAGAGCCTTTGAAATTTGGCACGGTATAGAAGCACCATATAATGCCATGAAGAAAGCACTCTTAGGGGGATTCTGATGACAAAAACAAGAGCCACTCTCCACGGAGCAATTTCACTTGTAAATGCTATTGCCAATCAAAAAGGAGCAACGTTAGGGATCGCCTTAAAAGTAGATGCTACAGTTGAGAACAGTCCAGGCAAGGGAATAGTGATTCAATCTGAAAACAAGAGTATCAGTTCACGTTTGATCAATAAAACAGTTGAGAAAATAGTTTCAAAAAAGGATTTAGAACAAAATAAGATCACCATTACACTTGATTCTGAAATTCCAACAGGATACGGTCTCAAAAGTTCAAGTGCCATTTCATCAGCAGTAGCTTTAGCATGTGCAAAAATTTTCAAACCAAAATTCACTGATCAACAAATATTGTTGGCAGGAGTAGAAGCATCAATCGAATCAAAAGTCAGCATTACAGGTGCATATGATGATGCATGTTCTTGTTATTATGGAGGATTTAACATCACAGACAATGCAAAGAAAAAAAGAATTCATTTTGAAAAAGGACCGTCGAATTTGGTTGCAGTAATATTCATTCCAAAAAATAGAAAGAGAGGAAATCTAAAAAAACTAAAAATTCTATCACCAGTATTTGAAATTGCGTGGAAGTTAGCAAGGAAATCAAACTATTGGGAAGCAATGACAATTAATGGACTTGCAACGGCATCGATTTTAAATTCAGATCCTAAAATAATCACAGATTTAATTGAAAAGGGAGCATTAGCAGCATCTGTCTCTGGAAATGGACCATCTATTGCAGCAATAGTTAGAAAAGAAAATGAGGCTGTCATCAGAAAAATATTTTCAACATTAGAGGGAAATATAATAATTTCGAAAATTAGCAATGAAAAGGCAGAAGTTCATGAAGTGTAAAGTTGAAAAATCAAAAATTTCTGGGACAATATCTTGTCCAGCAAATAAGAGTTATACGCACAGAGCAATTTTTCTTGCATCACTTGCAGGAAAAAATAGCAGGGTTGACAACATATTACTCTCGGCAGATACCATCGCAACAATTGAGGCATGTAAAAAATTTGGTGCCGAAATTGAAATAGATAATTTGTCAATTATTGTCAAAAATCCAATAAAAATAGGCATAAATGTACCTGAAATTAATACAGAAAATTCAGGCACTACTATAAGAATTGCTGTAGGCATAGCTAGTTTATTTTCAGAGGAGATCACCCTTACTGGAGACTCGAGTCTTCAAAAAAGACCCATGCAGTCTCTTCTAGATGCATTATCAAGTATTGGAGCACAATGTCATTCAACATATGGAAAACCTCCAATCAAAATTAAAGGAAAAATCACAGGGGGTGATGTAACTATTCCAGGAAATTTTTCTAGTCAGTTTATTTCATCATTATTGATTTGTGCACCGTTAACTGAAAAAGGAATTAATCTAACAATTGAAGGAAACTTGGTATCAAAACCATATCTTGATGCAACGATTGCGGTAATGAGAGCATTTGGAGTGTCAGTTCAAACATTAATCCCATACAAAAAATATAACATTTCACCACAAATTTACAAAAAAACCACATTTACAGTTCCAATTGATTTTTCAAGTTTGGCCCTTCTTCTTTCAGCTACTGTACTGAATGGAGAAGAGATTATAATCAAAGGAAGTATAGGAAATTTACCACAGGGGGATGAAGTGTTTATTGATATTTTAGAGCAATTAGGCGTTTCAGTAATTATTGATAATGATGAAATTAAAATTAAATCTCCTGAGAAATTAAATGGTGGAAAATTTGATTTGAGTAATTCACCAGATCTACTTCCACCGCTATCAATATTAGCATTAAAGTCATCAGAGCCAATTGAAATAATTAATGTGAAACATGCAAGATTAAAAGAAACAGACAGAATCGCAATTATCACAAGAGAGATTGTAAAACTAGGAATTAAAATTCAAGAGAAAGAAGATGGAATGATTTTAGAATCATCAGAAAAATTATGCAGTGCGGAATTGAATGCTGAAAACGATCATAGATTATTCATGGCGTTTTGCATCGCAGGTATGTATGTTGGAGATTGTATCATAACAGATCCAGAATCAGTTAAAGTATCATATCCAAATTTTGTCGAAGATATGAGACGCCTTGGTGCAAAAATCCAAGGGTTTGAATAGAAATTTTTTAAAATAAATTCTAGAGACAAAAGGCGCGACTCTGTATAGAGTGAAAAGCATTCTCCTCACCCACTACGCTTTTGCGTAGATAACATGTCTTTTTCGCAGAGCCGCGCAAATTATGCTTTATAATTTGCACTTTTTTTCATATATTGTGTATGTTATTATGATATTTAAGAATATATTATAAATATTTCATATAATTATATATTATTTTATAAATATTAACAACAGGTATGAAATTTCCAAAGATCTGCAGAAAACAGATTAAAATTAATAAAAAAAATCAGAATGAGGAATTATAAGCATCATTTAACTCTGATAGAATGTTGCCGGGAAATTCTATTGGTCAGCGTCTTGTTTTAACAAGTTTTGGAGAAAGTCATGGAAAATCCATCGGTGCAGTTTTAGATGGGTGTCCTGCGGGACTGGAAATTGATGAGAAAGACATCCAAAAAATGCTGGACCTTAGGAAACCAGGACAGAATCTAATTTCAACGCAAAGAAAAGAAGGAGACGTTGTAGAAATCATCTCGGGGGTGTTTAGAGGTTACACTACAGGGGCACCAATTACCATGGTAATTTGGAACAGTGATCAAAAATCAAAAGATTATGAAAATTTGAGAACAAAGCTAAGACCAGGACATTCAGATTATCCGGCCATGGTGAAATATAATCATTATAATGATTATAGAGGAGGAGGAAGATTTTCAGGAAGATTAACTGCAACTCATGTTATGGGTGGAGCAATTGCAAGAAAACTACTCAAAGTAACTTTAGATATTGAAACAAACTCTTACACATCACAAATTGGAAAAATAAAGATGGAAAGTGAATTTAATGAAAAAATGATCAACTCAATTTACAAAAATGAAGTGAGGTGTCCAGAAGACAAGACTGCAAAAAATATGAGAGCGGTTATTCTAGACGCAAAGAAAAAAGGAGATTCGCTTGGAGGAATTATAGAATCAATTACAACAAATGTTCCTGTAGGGTTAGGAGAACCAATTTTTAGTTCATTAGAGTCAGATTTGAGCAAAGCAATTTTTTCTATTCCATCAGTAAAAGGAATTGAGTTTGGTTCAGGATTCAAGGGTTCAGAATTATACGGTTCTCAAAATAATGACTTGTATACCATCAAAAGAGGAAAAATATTAACGGAAACAAACAGATCAGGCGGGATTCTTGGTGGCATTTCAAACGGTATGCCAATTACAATGAGAATTGCATTCAAACCAGCGTCGTCAATTGCTCAAAAACAAAAAACAGTTGATATCAAAACAAAAAAAGAAACTGATCTTCAAGTTAAAGGAAGACATGACCCTTGCGTAGTACCAAGAGCCCCGCCGGTAGTAGACTCACTTGCATCTTTAATCATTGCAGATCATGCGCTACTTGCAGGGGCAATCAAAGCCACAGTATAAGAAAATGTCCGACATTAATGATCTTAGGAATAAAATGGAAGAGGTAACTCTCCAAATGATAGAGTTACTAAAAACTAGAACAGATATTGCAAGGAAGATAGGAGAAGTCAAAAAAAATATCGGTAAAGGAGTGACAGATGAATTACGAGAAGACAATTTACGTAGAAAGGTAATAACATTATGTAAAAACATAGGATTGGATGAGACGATTGCTACAAAATTTCTTAATTTTCTGTTAAACGAATCAGTGAAGATACAATCATCGGATAAACAAACACACCTGTCCATATTCTTAAAAGCAAAGTCACTTGAAAAGCAAGGTAAAAAAATTATCCACATGGAAGTAGGAGAACCAGATTTTCTACCACCGCCAATTGTAAAGAGGGCATTAGAAGAAGTTTTCGATAAAGGATTTCTAAAGTATGGTCAATCAAAAGGAATGCCTGCATTTAGAGAGGCATTATCAAAACACATTTCTAAGAGATTCAATGTAAAAATTACACAAGACAACATAATAGTTAGTCCTGGAGCAAGATTCTCAGTCTTCACTGCAATCACAACGCTTCTTAATCCTGGAGATGAAATGATTGTAATTGAACCTGCATGGCCAGCTTACAAAGATTGTGCGTTAAATTCAGGAATTAAAGTAAGAACAATCAATACAACTTTGGAAGAAAATTGGGAACCGTCAGTGGAACAAATAAAAAATATAATCAATGCAAATACAAAAATGATTGTATTAAATTATCCAAATAATCCCACAGGTAAAATTCTAAATGAAAAAATTCAAGATGCAATAGTGAAATTAGCTACAAAAAACAATCTCTACATACTAAGTGATGAGATTTATTCAGAATACTCAAAAAATAGTTGGAAAAGCATTCTAAATTATAATTATGAAAAAAGCATAATCACACAATCATTCTCAAAGTCTCATGCCATGACGGGGTTTAGAATAGGATATGCCATAGCAGATTCAAAAATCATTGAAAAAATGGCAAAATTAGAGGCTTTATGTCTAACAAATGTTTCAGAACCCATTCAATATATCGCCATGAAAGCTCTAGAGGCAGACACATCCAACAATTCTAATACAGTGCAAAATAGGCTTAAAGTATTGATACAAAAAGCAAGAGAGACAGGATTAGATTTTATGGTCCCAGATGGAGCAATGTACATTTTTGCAAGAGTCAATCAAGAAGGATTTGACGGAGTCCAATTTGCCAACAGCGCATTAGAAAGAGGGTTAGCAGTAGCGCCTGGAGAAGGATTTGGAAATTATAAAAATTTCATTAGAATATCTGCATGTCAAGACGAGAAAACACTAATTGAGGGGATGAATATACTGAATAATATCATGAGTGAGAATAAATGAAAAAAGTCACAGTTATCGGTGCAGGAGGTCAAATGGGTCAATGGTTTGCAAAATATTTTGCTAGTGAAGGTTTTGAAGTAACAGGTTATGATTCAGAAAATAAGGTGGTTGGAAAAGATATCAAAGTTGCAGAATCATTGGTGGGAGGAATTCTAAAAGCGGATTATGTTGTTTTATGTACACCGACCAGGAGAACGCCAGAAATTATCAGGTTAATCGCAAAAGAGATGAAAAGGGACACATATCTTATTGAAATATCATCCGAAAAATCTAAAGTGGTTGCGTCGTTATCAAAAATGCCATCCAAAATCAATCCAATTTGCATCCACCCAATGTTTGGTCCAGGAGTTAAAACAATTAAAGGGCAAAATATAATCTCAGTTCCAATCAAAGATGCTAAAAAAGAATTAACAATGGCAAAAACACTTTTTGAAGGAGCAAATTTTGTTACAATTGATGCCACAGAGCATGATAAAAAAATTGCAGTTATTTTGGGATTAACCCATTTAATGAATTTGGTTTTTGCAAATATCCTATCAAAGGATGAAAAAATGTTACTTACAGAGAAAATGTCTGGAACCACTTTTAGAGTTCAGAAAATATTGGCAGAAAGCATAATGACTGAATCTCCAGAACTAATAGAGACAATTATTGCAAACCCTGAGATTCGTAGAGTTGCCGAGGAGCTATGGAAAGATATTGGTAGGTTACTTACTGCAATTCAAGAGTCAAAGACGGAGGAAGTGATAGATTATATCAAAGAATGTCAAGAAAGACTT
>Ga0102952_1000517_pt1 | contig 14203 bp, 13 predicted proteins | sample SalPon2A_C_D1_MG_FD_78506 | JGI IMG/M metagenome (GOLD analysis project Ga0102952, IMG submission 78506) | Soil microbial communities from South San Francisco under conditions of wetland restoration - Salt Pond MetaG R2A_C_D1_MG | ecosystem: Environmental > Terrestrial > Soil > Wetlands | place... | reverse complement strand
CAGGAATCAAATCATTATTGATATCTGTTTTTACATGAGCTCCTTCGTGAAGAAAGTAAAAAACAATAATCAATACTTTGGGATTATCTTTTTCACACTTTTTGATTCCCTCAAAAATATCAGGTTGTTCTATCTCTAACCAACATCTACTTACATTTCTATACAAATCATTTAACTCATTTACAATATAATTAAGTGACATTTGTGCATTAGGATCTTTACTCCCATGTCCGATAATCATTACATCCACATCTTTTTTTGGAAGAGTTATTTGATTTTCTTGTAATGCTGTAGATATTCTATTCTCAACTATATCTATCAAAGTTTTGTGCATACTCATTGGTTTAGTAACAACAAACTTTACATTGACATCTTTTTGGAGTTTCATTACATCTGTAACTGCATTTTTTACTTTTTTACCTGGATACAAAAAATAAGGAACTATAGTCAACGAATCTATATCTTGTTTAAGGCATTTAGCAACCCCGTCTTCAATATATGGTGGTTCAACCTCTAGAAAACAAAAATCAACAAACTCATAGTCTCCTTTTGCATGAATTCCTTTACAAATTATCTCTAATTCTTCGGAAGCCTCTCTTTCTCTACTTCCTCTATCAATAAGTAATAATCCTCGGTTCAACTCAAAATCCTCGCTATTGCTATAGTCAAATTTGGTGGGAATTTCTGTTTTTCTACTATTAATTCTCCTCCAGAAACCTTGATAGCTGCAGCTTCAGATACACTTGCAGTTCCTTCAAACTCTCTTACAATTTCTGATGGATTTGGAGCAGAAACTTCAGCTAAATCTTCCCTATTTACAAATTCAACAGGAATTCCCATTTCTTCTCCAAGATCCATTAGTCCTTGTACATCCTGTGGTTTTTTTATTGAAACAAGCTTTGCAATAGATTTTGAACTAAGCATAAATTTTTCTAAACAAAATTCAATTCCTTCTTTGATTGTTTCTTTTGTAGTATTCCAGTGTAATCCAATACCTATAACTAAACTTGGAGGACGGTAGATTACAGATTTTTTAGATAATTCATTATCAATTATTTTATCAGAAATTATGAGACATGCTGTAGAATTTGATTTTTTCAAATCCTGGAAGTTTTCATAAATTGAAACATTTTTTGGCAATTCTTTGTACCAATTTTTCTTACCAACGTCTTGAAAAACACCTATTGGTTCCTCATTTATCATATGTGCACTAATTTTAGTTATGGTTGAATCATCCTCAATTGTCCAATTAAATTCTCTTCCAACAAGATCAACTGCTATAGTCTTATTAACATCAGCTGCAGTGGTGATTACTGGTAAAGATCCTATTTTTTTTGCAATCTCTTGAGTTAACACATTAGCTCCTCCAATATGACCTGATAATACACTAATTACAAAATTAGTTTTATCATCAATTACAATTACAGCAGGATCTGTCTTTTTATCTTTCAAATAAGGTGCAATCAATCTGATTACTGCACCTAACGAAAAAAGACAGATTAACGCATTACTATTTTTGAAAAGTTCAACAATTTTCTCTGATGTGGGTTCAGAATACCATATAATATCATTATCATCATTTGATAGTTTTAAAGGACCAAAAATACTCCATTCTGGAAATAGTTTTTTTAGACTTTGTCCAATTTTAACTCCGTTTTTGGTAATTGCAAGAACTGAAGTCTTTTCCATACACAAAACTTTTCAACTTTAATAAAATACCTTACTCTTCTGATTTCCTAGCTAAAATACTCCCATCAAAATCAAATAATATTACATCAATTGAAACTTTTTCCTCTGAATATTTTCTCATATGTTTACACGTCTCACTACAAATTAACTCAAAAAATCCCTTAACATCACTCTTTTGAATTATTTCAGAAACATGTCTAGCTGTATTCGCTTTTTTAATACTTTCAATTACTTTATCATTTGCATTTGATCTTTTTGCTAATTCTGAAAGAAAATTCATATCTACTTTTGAGCCTTTAACATGAGTTTGTTTTACACCTGCTGCCATCTTTGCAAGTTTTCCAATAAAGCCAACAACATATACTTTTTTGATATTTTTTTTACTGCATTGCTGAATTGTGTAACCTGAAAAATCACCCATCTGTACAAAACAGTATTCTGGTAAATCTACTATTTTCTTTGCATAATCTTCACTTCGTCCACCTGTTGTAAGAACAACAATGTCATTTCCCATTGCAATCGCCACATCTAAATTTTGTCTAATTGATGCAGCATAAGATGCTGTGGAAAACGGAATGACAATTCCACTTGTACCTAAAATAGAAATCCCATTTTTAATCCCTAATCTTGGATTATCTGTTTTTGGCGCTAATTCCTTCCCTTTTGGGACAGAAATTACAACTCTTAATCCATTATTTTCAAGAATTTTCTCTCCTATCGTTCTTAAATTTTCAATAATCATTCTCTTGGGAACTGGATTTATTGCTGGTTTGTTAATCTCCAAACCTAATCCGGGTTTAGTAACAACTCCAACTCCCTCTCCCCCATCAACTTCAATCTCATTTACTTTATCTGTAAATGATAACTCTACAATAATTTCTGCACCATGAGTTACATCAGGATCATCCCCACCATTCTTAATTACGGAGCATTTTGCTTTATTGGATTCAAATTCACAAGAATAGATTGGAATTTCAATAAAAGATCGTTTAGGTAACATGATATCAATACTTTTGATTTTTTGCTGATTAATTATTGATAATAATGAAGCCTTAGCTGCTGCCGTAGCTGAACTTCCAGTTGTATAGCCTGTCTTCAACTTTATCTTTTCTTCTTCCACATTTGCAGTATTCATTTTACTGTATTAACTCTTATTTGTTAATTTTCAAAATCTTCTATATAGATTTAAAATTAAAACTAATTTGATATTATTGTGGCCAAATACAAAAAAATAGTAATTACTGGAGCTAATGGGTTTGTAGCCAAACACCTAAGAAAGTATCTGTCTGAAAAAAATATCGAGTTAATTTCAATATCTAGAAATGATTTTAAAAAATTTAAAAATGAATCCAAGATTATCTCAAAAAATTATGATAAAAACACTCTCCTCGTAAAAATTAAAAATTCTGATGCGTTGATTCATCTTATTGGGATTGGTAAGCAATCTGTAAATATTGATTATAATATGATAAATGTTGAACTCACAAAAAATATTCTAAATTTATGTAAAAAAGCAAAAATCAAAAAAATTGTTTATATAAGTGGTTTGGGTGTTTCGTTAAATTCCTCCACAGGATACTTTATTTCTAAATACCATGCAGAAAAAATCATTATTAATTCTGGATTGAATTTTACAATTTTTAGACCTTCATATATAGTTGGAAAAGATGATCATTTTACAAAATATCTTAAAAAGCAAATTAGGACTGAAGAAATTAAAATTCCAGGATCTGGAAATTATTCCATTCAACCAATCTACATCGATGATGTTGTACAAATAATTTTTCAGTCACTAACTCAATCAAAATTTAAAAATAGAATAATTGATCTTGTTGGTTCTAATAATATCACTTTCAAGCAATACGTGAGACTTTTTTCTAAAGGAACCAAAACAAAAATTAAAACAATTGATTTAGAAGATGCTTATCATGTATCTATTACTAATCCAAAATCTGATTTTGGAGTTGATGATCTAAATATCTTGATTGGTAATTTCAAGGGAAATCATCAAAAATTAAGAAAAATCACTGAAATTAAATTTCACTCAATCTCTGAATTATTAGAGACCGGCAGATTGTCTTAATGTTTGAGATTTGTCAGTTTTTTCCCAAGTAAATTCTGCCTCATTTCTTCCAAAATGACCATATGAGGCAGTTTTTCTGTAAATTGGCCTCTTCAAATTTAACTGTGATATGATTCCTGATGGTTTCATATCAAAATTCTTTCTTACTAATTCTTCAATTTTATTCTCTGGAATTTTGTTTGTTCCAAATGTATTGACATAAAGTGATACTGGTTCAGCAACCCCTATTGCATATGCAAGTTGTACTTCACATCTATCAGCTAATCCAGCTGCAACAAGATTTTTTGCAATATATCTACACATGTAGCATGCAGATCTATCTACTTTTGAAGGATCTTTTCCTGAAAATGCTCCTCCTCCATGTCTTCCAAATCCTCCATAGGTATCAACAATAATCTTTCTTCCCGTTAAACCCGCATCTCCATGTGGACCTCCAATTACAAATTTTCCAGTAGGATTAATGTGAATTTTTATTTCTTCATTCCAAAGACTTCCTAATACTGGTTTGATTACCTTATCAACCATCTCTCTTGAAATTTCTTCTTGAGAAACATCAGGTGCATGCTGTGTTGAAATTACAACTGTTTCAATTTTTGTAGGTCTATTATCCTCATATCTTACAGAAACTTGCGTTTTTCCATCAGGTCTTACCCATGTAAGAACATTATTTTTTCTTACTTCAGCTAGTTTCTGTGCAAGTTTTTGTGAAAGTAAAATTGGCATAGGCATAAGCTCTTTTGTCTCATTTGTTGCATATCCAAACATTAATCCCTGATCACCTGCTCCTTGCTCTCTTTCTTCAGTTGCTGTAACACCCTGACTAATATCTGGACTTTGAGCATGAAGACGTAAAGTTATTTCACAAGATTCAGTATCAAACATCAAATCTTTGTTGTTATATCCTATTTCTCTAATTGTTTTTCTGACTAATTCTTCTTGTGCTTTTTTATCAAAATTTGCTTTAGATGTTACTTCCCCTGCAACTGCCACAAAATCTGTGGTAACCATTGTTTCAACAGCTACTCTTGAATCCGGATCTTGTTTGAGAAATTCATCTAAGAATGCGTCTGAAATATTATCACAGATTTTATCTGGATGTCCTTCTGTTACTGATTCAGATGTAAATAGAAAGTTATTGGTCATAAAACCACATTATTCACTAGAGTTCATTTTCTAGTTTGATAAATAAAACATTATTGCCTCTTACGATAACTCTTCCATAGTTTGCAATTGTCTTACCATCATGTAGTTCTTCAGCATCTGTCATAATTAAATTCATGTATGAATCAACATTATCCATTTTCCCCTTATACTCAACTTCATTTTTCAGTCTTACGGTAACTTTCTTCTTAGTACTTTTTTGAAGAGTCGTTAAAGGTCTTTTTGCGCTAGTTGGTTGGGACACTAATTGTTCACTTGCTTTGCAACTTTGTTCTCTAGAATAAAAGCCTTACCTCCTCTTTGAAAATTAAAATTCTTTAAATTTTTTCTTCATTTTCTAACACTTATACAAATGATTTCTACTGGTTTACAAAAATTAGATGAATTCTTAGGAGGTGGAATTCCAGCAGGTGTAATAGTAGATATTTTTGGTGAAAATGGAACTGGAAAAACTCTATTGTTACTACAATTATCAATTAATTCAATCAAAAATGGTGGTAATGTTTTGTATTTCGATACAACTGGTGGTTTCAGACCTGAAAGAATTCTTGAAATTCAAAACCAATCTAACTTGGAATTTGGCATTCTTGAGAAAATTACCGTATCTAGGATAACTAACACATCAGAGCAAATTAAATCAATAAAAAATATTCAAAAAAATGATTTTTCATTGATTATTATTGATAATATAACTGATTTATTTTCTTATGAATATAAAACAGATGAATCTATTTTTAAAAAAAACACATTGTTTACACGATACATGCATCAATTATCGAATTTTGCAATAACAAACAAAATTCCTATTATTGTAACTAATATGATTCGAAACATAGATGGAAAAGAAATTGAAAATATGAAAAGTGCCATTGATCCTTTTACCCATGTCAAAATACATCTTTCTAAAAATTCATCAAAATTTCAAGGAGAAGTTTATTGGGCTCTGAACAAAGTATACTTTTCTTACAAAATTAATAAATTTGGAATAACTAATCATACTGAAGATATTTAACGGTCAATCATCAAGCTAAGCAATGGTAGGAATTTTTGATTCAATTCCAATTATAACTATTGTTTTATTTGCACTTGGATTGGCAGGTATATTTGTTTATGAAAGATCAAGATCAAATTCAACAGACGAATCAGAATCTTGAATCAGTGTTTGGAAAATTTGGTTTTTCAAAACTAACTGAAATTCAGAAAAAAGCATCACCTATAATTTTACAAAAAAAAGATTGTCTAGTAATTGCCCCAACTGGTTCAGGAAAGACAGAATGCTCAGTAATTCCAATCTTCTCTCTTTTAAAAAATTCAAAAAAAACTGGAAAAATCAAAGTACTTTATATTACTCCTTTACGTGCATTGAATCGTGATGTCTTTAGAAGAATCACAAAATATGCTCATGACAATGAATTATCCATTGAAATTAGGCATGGAGATACTACTCAAAAAGAAAGAAAAAAAATTTCTGAAAACCCTCCTGATATTCTAATTACAACACCCGAAACTCTTGTTATTCTTTTAACACAACTAAAAATGCTTACCGCATTATCTGAATTAGAATGGATTGTAATAGATGAAGTACATGAGTTGTTATCCAGTGAACGGGGCTCTCAACTATCATTAAGTGTTGAAAAATTGGACTTTAACTCAAAATATCCTCTTACAAAAATAGGCCTATCTGCAACAGTTGGAAATTTTAAAGAGGCAGGAAAATTTGTCGTAGGTACTAAACGAAAATGTAAGATAATTAGAGATACATCATTAAGAAAATATGATGTAGAAATACAATTTGTTGAAGGAACAATTTCTGATGTTGCAGAGAAAATTATTGAATATGTCTTAGAATTAAAGTTAGATTCACCTGTTCTTTTATTCACTAATACTAGAGGGGAAGCCGAATTTTTGGCTTCAATCTTGAAAGAAAAATCTTCAATACCAATTGAGTTGCATCATGGCTCTCTTTCAAAAGAGGCTAGAGAAGAAGCAGAGATGACCCTACGTGAAGGAAAACATGGTATTGTTGTATGTACATCTTCTCTTGAACTGGGATTGGATATTGGCTCAGTTGAATTAGTAATACATTATGGTTCTCCAAGACAAGTCTCAAAATTTATTCAAAGAATTGGAAGGAGCAGACATAATCGTGACGCATCAGCACAGGGATTAATTATAACAAATAGTGCTGATGATGAATTTGAAGCGAGAGCTATACTTAATCGTATTCAAGAGGGTTCAATTGAAGAACAAAAAATCCATGACTCTTCTCTTGATGTTCTGGCTCATCATTTAGTAGGATTGACAATGCAAATTGGAGAACTTTCAGTTCAGCAGGCTTTTGATATAGTAACAAAAGCATACCCATTTCGTAATTTATCGATAGAAGACCTAGTGGAAGTATTGAATTTACTTGATTCAAATTATCTAATATTTTTTGATCAAATAAAAATGACCTTTTGGAAGAAAGGCCATGCGTTCAAATATTATTTTGAGAATCTTTCTACAATTCCAGATATTCTTAAATTCAAAGTATTTGATAGCGTTGGGAAAAAAATCATTGGATCACTGGATCAAAGATTTATAGGTGATTTTGGAGAATCTGGAAATATTTTTGTGTTAAAAGATTCACAATGGAAGATACTGAATATTGATGAAAAATCATTCATAGTAAATGTTGAGCCATTTAGAGGAGGAGGAATCACTGTTCCATATTGGGAAGGAGAAAGTATTCCAATTGATTATAAAACTTCAAAAAAGGTAGGATCTTTTCGTAGCAAAATCAAAAATGGAACACTTGTGTTGACAAATAAAATTATTGAGAAATTAATTTTTAATGAAATTCCTGATGAAAACAATATTGTAATTGAATCAAATAGATCTCATGGATCAATTGTTATTCATTCATGTCTTGATACTAAAATTAATTCTACACTGTCAACATTACTCTCTTCAATATTATCTTCAATGTTGGGCTCAATAGTTGATTCACGTTCAGATGGTTATAGGATTGTTTTATCATCCAGATCACGTATTTCAGAAAAACTTTTCACTGAAGTTCTAAAAGATGATTATGATTTACATTCAATTGTTAGTACATCTTTAACTGGAACTCATAATGTTAATTGGAGAACATGGTGTGTTGCAAAAAAATTTGGAATAGTTGGAAGAGGAGCAATATATGAAAGAAAATCAGCCCGATTTTTATATGAACGATATTCTAAAACCCCGCTTGTACGTGAGGCACTTCGTGAATTATTCCATGATAAATATGATCTAAAAAATTGTGATATTGTACTCAAAAAAATACGTGAAGATGAAATACATCTTAAATGGTTAGAAGTCGAAAAATTTTCAAAATTAGCAGAACCAATCCTAGATCATACTGGAAAATATTATTCATCTCCAGCAACTCTTGACAAAGGAATTCTTGATTTAGTGAAAACTAGGTTGGAAAAAACAAAACATCGTCTGATTTGTGCTAGATGCGGAAAATGGGAATGTGTATTTCAAACATCTGAAATTAAAAAGATTCTGATATGTCCTTATTGTAAAGCACGACAAATAACTGCAACTTACTATTCTGATTATGATCTACCTAAGATTATTCAAAAAAAGCATCAAGGAAAAAAATTATCTTCTGATGAAAAACACAAATTTGATCGTGCATGGAAAATTTCTTCTTTAGTAGAAACTTTCGGAAAAATTGCTATTACTGTGATATCTGGATATGGAGTTGGTGCTGATACTGCAGCAAGGATATTACGTAATATGGTTGATGAAGAACATCTGTTCAGACAAATCTATGAGGCAGAAAGACAATATGTTGTAACTAGAGGCTTTTGGGATTCTTAATTTTTCTTTGTAATTTTAGAAAATGCCGTTAAAAAAAGTTCTATTCTACCTTCTAACCCAGCCTTTGCGTTAAGTCCTGTAATTGAAACAATTTCTCCTAGTTCACATTTGTCAATTAACCTTGCTTGATTTCTCCAACCTTTTACCCAAATTTGACCGGTATCATCTTCAACAAACATTTCTGATAACAATATCGATTCTCCTGCTTTTGTTTGAACTTCACGTCTCTCAGGAACTCTTAATATTATTGCTTCAATACAATAACTTCCGTCAACTTTTACATCATTAATCTTTGTTCTAATCTTAGATAATGATGGAATAGATTCATCATTATCTAATTTTCTTACAAAAGAATTTTCATCTAATGTAATAGAATTTCCATAAACTTTTGATGGCATGCATTCTATAACATCATCTTCTACGCAAATACTAGTAGAATTTGAAAAATCACTGATGTTGTACAAATTTTTCTTACTGTCTACTGCCAAAATCATGTTTTTGCCATTATCTGATGGTGATATTGAAAGTATTCGTGCAATTATTGGCTCTGCTTCTCTCCCACCTTCAATTTCAATTATTGTGGAATCATTTCCATGAATTTCTAATCCCTGATTTCCTGATTTCACTTTGACACCAAGTAATCTTACTTTGGCTGACTGTGAAATCATGTTAGGTATTGATGATTCATCTTTACCCCACAAAACTACTCGTATTCCGTTTCCATCCTTTCCTTTTACTCTCATTCTTAGTGCTTTTCCAGGTTGACCTCGAGAATTTGTAAATTCCATTCCACTAATTACTCCGTCAATCATCCCTGAGATCACAAGATCTTTTTGACCTTCTTTCAATTCACTAATATCTTTTGTAATTATATCAATTGTTGGAATCTTACTTTTTGTATCTGTAGTTTCAATGTCTGATCCAGATCCAATATTGATTGTTGGAGACCCATCAAAATCTGATTTTACATAAGCTTTGATAATTTTAATTAAATCCCCTGGTTTTAGATTTTCAACTCCTGGCAGATTTGCTTTTTCATCCCATAATTTTACACTGGCTGTAGAATCTTCATCATATACAGTCATTGTCCTGAGATAAAATGGAGATCCATCTTTTCTTGAAAATTGTCTCGTAGGCGAAAGATTCAAAACTCTTGTTTCTAGTGATATTTCTTTTGCTCCTGCATATAGATCTTTTAAACCCATTTCTACCTTAAGTGGTTCAGATAAGACAATTCCATAATCAGATGCTATCAAAAATAGTGCTCCTTGGTCAGTTAGATATCCTGCACCGATCTTTTCTTTTTTCAACTTTATCTGCTCTTCAATATCACTTTTAGTTAATTCTGGTTTTTGTTCACGAAATTTAGCAATAAGATTTTCAAATTCAGACAATTCAATTCTGGTAAACTTGTTCTATTAATAAAAATTTCATTAGTTAATCAATTTGATTTTTTAAAGAAATGATCGCTTTCTTATATTTTTTCTAAACTCAGAATTTTAAAATCAATACCCTTCTAAATTCATGCATATTTTATTTGAATTAATTCAAATCTTTTGAAAATTATCTTATTTACTCCATTAGCTAAATTAATAGGCAGATCGCAGTTTTGTTGTGTCCTGTATCAATGTTAATCACCTATCAAAATCCTATGGCTCTATTCATGCTGTCAATGATCTTACATTGTCAGTAAAATCCGGACAAGTCTTTGGATTTTTGGGGCCTAACGGAGCTGGAAAATCGACAACAATAAAACTTCTTACTACTCTCATCCTACCGTCAAGCGGCTCTCTTTTTATTCTGGGCATAAATGCTATAGCAAACCCTCTTCAAATTCGTCATAAAATAGGAGTTGTTTTACAACAACCAAGTTATGAGCCTACTCTTTCTGTTGAAAAATCTCTTGATAAGTATGGAATGATGTGGAATGTTCCAAAAACTGAACGTAAAAAAAGAATGGAACAGCTTTTGAGGGATTTTGAACTTGTAGAAATTCGAAAAAAAAGAAATGAAGATCTTTCAATAGGTCAACGAAGAAGAGTGCAAGTTGCACGTGAATTTATGCATGATATGGAATTGTTGTTTTTAGATGAACCCACTGTAGGATTGGATCCAAGTGCTAGGAGAAAATTATTGGATTATTTGAAAATTAAAGTAAGAACTGGACTAACCATTTTTTATACCACGCACATTCTAAGCGAAGCCGAATATCTCTGTGATCAAGTGGCTATTATTGACAAGGGAAAAATTATTACTATTGATTCTCCTGATGCATTAAAAAATAAATTTGGAAAAGAAAAAACTATAAAAATTCATTTACTAGAAAAACAATCTGAAATATCATCTCTTTTAACTGGAATTTTAGATTGTAAAATTAATTTTGAAAGTGGAACTAATATCATAATTCATTCAAAGCAATCAGAATTGATATTATCACAAATATTGAAAATACTTAATGATAATAACATTGAGATAGAGAATTTGTCTGCTGTCCCAACAAGTCTTGAAGAAATATTTTTGAAAATGATGAACAAAAATGCATCCAATAATTAGACTAGTAAATAGAAATCTGACGATTTCACTTAATCCAGGATTCTTGATTTGGCAAGTACTTTTCCCTCTAATCTATATTTTTGTTGCAGGATTTGCGTATGCACCATTAATCAACGAAGTTCCATTTGGAACCAAAGATCTTGATTACCCAGCATTTTTAGCATCAGGTATGATTGGATTTAATATCATGAATAGTACGCTTGTTTCTGGTATCATTATTTGGAATGATAGGAGACATGGGATGTTTGAGCAGATAATGTCTGGACCTTTTACTCGTAGTCATTACATTCTTAGTAATATCTGCACCATAGGAATTGTTGGATTAGTTAGTGCAACTCTGATTGCTCTAGTTGGATATCCAGTATTTTTTGAATCTGTAGAATTCTCAATTGTAACAATTCCGATAATTATTTTTGGTGCAATTACTGGTTCTGTATTGTTCGGTTCATTGGCTTCAATAATTTCCACTAGATTACGCTCAAGCGAGGGATTTAATGTAATTATCAACACTGTTTTTCTTTTCTTTGCTTTTGTTAGTACTGCGTTTTATCCTGCAAGTGGTGCTCCTGAACCCCTTCGATCTGCATTCTATCTAAACCCCCTTACTTATCTTGTGGATGTGATTAGAGCAGGAATTTTTGGCAATATTACCGGATTTGTTATTCTTGAAATGTTAGTTCTTGTTGGGATTGCATCTACTTTATTTGTAATTGCTTCAAAACTTCTCACAAAATTAGATTTTTAATTACTAAAATTATTTTTTAAATTTTTCATATAATTTATTAATTTTTTTAATAATGTCTAAATTTTCATATTTTACTAAATCTAGATTTGGAATAACACAATGACCACCTATAATACCTGGATACATTTTTGGTCTATTGCCTAAATTTTCATGAATTTCATCTGCAAATTTCCACATTTCATCAAAATCTATGTCTTCTTTTTCACAAATCATTTTTGTAATCTGAGCATAATTAATTAACCATCCATAATATGTTGTATCGACTAATATTTTTGCAAGTTCTGCAGTTTTAGTTGTTGACATCCAATCTACTTTTTGAAATCTTTTCTCTAAACCAGATTTTATTTCTGTCTCTATTTGTTTATTATCTGATGAAACAAATTTTGTATATTTTTTAATATCGTCCAAAAACCTTCTATGGACTCCACGAACAGGTGAGAACAACACAGGAATCTTGAATTTTTCTTGGATTTTTTTTGTTGTTCCAGGTTTTACTGTGGAATGAATCAAAACTACTTTCAAACCTTGAACTTTTCTAATCCAGTTTAATGTAATATCTATGAAATCTGTTAATTCTCCTGGAAGACAAACATGAAGATATTCTGGATTCTGGATTGTAGAATTTTCTGAATAATTTTTACATTTTGAATTATCTGAATCAATTCCCACACAATCAAAATTTCTTTCAACAAGTAAATTAAATAATGTCTCTCCAACTTCTCCCATTCCTAATATGATATCTGTCATTGTGCCTAATTTTAGGAAAACAATCCATGTTATATTCGTGTCATAATCAATTTTTGTTTTTAAAAAGGTAGCCCGGCCCAGACTCGAACTGGGGTCAAAGGCTTCAAAGGCCTCTATGCTTGACCGCTACACTACCGGGCTGCTAAATCGAGCACTTTCATTCCCTTAATGAACTTTTTATTTAATTAACTTAGAATTATTCTTTTATAACTTTGATTAGTTTCTGTATGGGATCTTCCATGTTTCCTACAATTCTTTTTGCTCTCTTTTGATTTGGATTATTTTTTGATTGCAAAACTTTCTTAATGTAATTAGAAATTTTGTTTGGATTTGTTTCCCGTTTTATCAAATATTTCTTTACAAGAAAATCTTCAATCATGTTAGGAACTGCATTATAAGATATAGTTGGAATTCCCATTAAAGCAGACTCAGCTGTCATTGTTCCACCAGATCCTATGAAAATATCTGTGTTATTTAACAAATGCTTTCCATCATATGACATTTTTACAATTTTAACTTTTCCACCGATTAATTTTTGAAGATTTTGAATTTGTTTTGTATATCTTCCTAAAATAACAATATTTTGCTCACTGTAATCATTTACAATTTTTTTTATAATTGGAATGATTTTACTAGATTTTGATGTATATGATGCCTCTTCCTCTTCTACTCTAATCAAAATATTTTTCTGTTTATTGTTATTAAATGGCAATATCTCTTTTTGATTAATCCCTCTTTTGATGGTAACAGATGCATCAATTGCCTTGTATGAAATAATATTCTTTTTATCAATTCCATATCTGGAAAATTCCTCTTTTGGAATTATTTCAGGAATTAACAATTTTTGAATCAATGGCAATGTTAATCTCATAACTGCATTAGCATGTGGTGAATCGCAAAATGCGATATGTTTTATCCCTAATCCAAATGAAATTCTAGCTGCTTCTGGTGAGCAAAAACTAATTACTATGTCTGGTGAGAATGTTCTGATTATTTTTGAAAGTTTCTCCATTCTATCTATACTGGATTTGAGTTTTGTTTTTTTGTCGCCACCACCGTATTTTCCTACAAAAATAAGGTTAAAATCACGTATTTTTGCTAATTTTGAAACTTCTTCATAATCTCTTGAAGTATACAAAAGATCGTGTTTTCCTTCCAATTTTTTAATTATTGGTTCAGAAAACAATAATTGCTTTGGTGTAAGAATGTCAATCCATATTTTCAAGTATTTTTCATAATTGTTGTTAGTTCAATAAGTTTTTCTTAGTCTATAACTAGATCCTAGTGTAATGGGGGAAGCAAAAGTTGTCGTTTATGGTCTTAGTACAGAAGGATATGCTATTGCATCCCAAATGGCAATTAAAGGTGCAGAT
>Ga0102952_1000516_pt1 | contig 14204 bp, 15 predicted proteins | sample SalPon2A_C_D1_MG_FD_78506 | JGI IMG/M metagenome (GOLD analysis project Ga0102952, IMG submission 78506) | Soil microbial communities from South San Francisco under conditions of wetland restoration - Salt Pond MetaG R2A_C_D1_MG | ecosystem: Environmental > Terrestrial > Soil > Wetlands | place... | reverse complement strand
TCATCGGGATCCGTTGGGGCCGGGGCTTTCGGTCTCATCGGCGTCGGGGCCGAATTCGCTGGAGGAGCCCGCGGAGCGCCGTTCCATCGCGCGCCGCTGGGCGGTCTCGTCCAATTCCTGGTTGGCGCGCTGCTCCTCCCGGTCGCGGTGGTCGCGGCGGCGGCGGTCTTCGAGCTGCTCGAGGGCCTTGCGGTCCCGGCGAGCGGCCTCCCAGGCCGCGCGCAGGAGCTCGACCTCGCCGCCCAGCTCGTCGGCCAGCCGGCGTTGTTCGACGAGGTTCTGCTCCAGGTTCTCCAGCGTGTTCTGGGCGAGCAGCAGCTCCTCGGGGGGGATGCGCTTGTGGGTGCGCGTCTCGAACAGCTCGTCGCGCGAGCGGCGCAGCTCGTTGGTCAGGCCCTGGGCGACCTCTTCGGCGCGCTGCATCACCGCGACCCGTTCGGTGAACCGCGTGCGGGCCAGGTCCTCCTCCGCGTGACGCAGGCGCAGCACGCGGGCCAAGCGGAACTGGAAGCGGCTCATGCCTCACCCCCGGCGTCGAAGCCCGACGCCCGGCAGATGCGGTCGACCATCTCCAGGGTCTCCGCGACCGTCGAGACCTCGTGTTCGCTCTGCCGCAGGAAGGCGTCGATCGCGGGCATCAGTCGCAGCGCCTCGTCGAGCCTGGGGTTGGTGCCCTCCTTGTAGGCGCCGATCTCGACCAGGTCGCGGCCGTCGCGCCAGACCGCGAGCAGCTCGCGCAGGTGGCCGGCGCGGCGCAGGTCCCGCGGATCGACGAGGTCGACGGCCAGCCGGGAGAGACTGCCGAGCACGTCGATCGACGGGAAGTGGCCGCGCTGCGCGAGGTCGCGCGAGAGATGCACGTGACCGTCGAGCAGGCCGCGCAATGTGTCGGCTACCGGGTCGTTGGGATCGTCCGCGTCGAGCAAAACGGTCAGCACGCCGGTGATCGAGCCGGTCTGCGTGCGGCCCATGCGCTCGACCAGCTTGGGGACGGTGGCGAAGAAGCTCGGCGGGTAGCCGCGCACGGTCGGCGGCTCGCCGGCCGCCAGGCCGATCTCGCGCGCCGACGCGGCGAAGCGGGTGATCGAATCCATCACCAGCAGCGCGTCGCCGCCGCGGTCGCGGAAGTGCTCGGCGATGGTCACGGCGACGAACGGCGCCATGTAGCGCTCGATCGGCGGTCGGTCGGAGGTGGCGACCACGACCACGGCGCGGGCACGGCCCTGCTCGCCGAGCACGCGGTCGAGGAAGGCCCGCACCTCGCGCCCCCGCTCGCCGACCAGGCAGACCACGATCACACCGGCATCCGTGCCGCGCGTGATCTGCCCCAGGAGCGAGGACTTGCCGACGCCGGAGCCGGCGAAGATGCCCATGCGTTGGCCGCGGCCGAGGGTCGCGAAACCGTCGATCGCGCGCACGCCGGTCTGCAGCGGCTCGTCGATGGGGATGCGGCCCAGCGGGGCGGGAGCCTCGGAGCGCACGCTGCGGTGCTCGAGGGCTGGCAGCGCGGGACCGTCGTCGAGCGGCATGCCGAAGCCGTCGAGCACGCGGCCCAGCAGCGCGTCGCCGACGGGCACGCTGAACGGGCGCTGCTGCGCGATGACGGCCTGCATCGGGGCGATGCCGGTCAGGTCGCCGTGGGGCATCAGCAGCGTGGACGAGCCGCGGAAGCCGATCACCTCGGCGTCGACGTCCACGTAGGGGCTCTGCTGGTCGGGAGCGACTCCGGCGCGGCGGCGGATGCGGCACAGCTCGCCCACGGCCGCCGGCACGCCGACGGCCTCGACCATCATGCCCGTGACGCGATCGACGCGGCCCCGGAAGAAGGGGCGCACGGCCTGCCGGACGTGTTCGCGGCAGGAGCCCAGGTCGACCAGGGGTCGGGTCTCCGCGCTCACGAGAGGTCCCCCTGGATCCGATCGCGGATCGCCGTGAGGGCATTGTCGATGTCCCGCACGAGCAGCCCCTGCGGCGTGGTGACGTGCACGCTGCCGCGCGCCACCTCGGGATCGGCCTCCACCTCCGTACCGGAGCGCCACGGGTAGTCGCGCAGCGTCTCGGCGTCGGTCGGGTGGACGTGGATCACGCAGCGGCCGCGGCCCACGCCGGAGTGGGCGAGCGCGTCGCGGACGATCGCCTCCAGGTCGTAGCGACCGGCGGGGATCTCCACGCGCAGGAGGCAGCGCGCGATCTCCATCGCCAGCTCGACGGAGGTGTGCGCCAGGCGCCGGGCGGCTTCCTCGCGTGCGGCGTCGAGGCGCTCGACGGCGCCGTCGAGGTCGATGCCCAGCGTCTCGCGCGCGTCCTTGGCGCCCTGTTCCCGCGCCGCCGCCACGCGCCGCGCGACGTAGCGGTCGAGCGCCTCGTCGAAGGGCCCCGCGGCGACGCGCGCCGCGAGGGGGGCGGTGCGCACGGAGATCGCGGCGAGCGGATCAGGAGACAAGGTCTTCCCCCGCTCGCGTGGGCCGGAACTCGCCGGCCTCGATCAGTTCCCGGACCGCGGCCATGATGCGGGCCCGCTCCTCCAGGACCTCGGACATCGGCAACGCGCCGGTGAGCTCGCGTTCGTCGGCGACCATCTCGCGCACGCGCGACGAGAGGTTGCTCATGATGTTGCCCTCCACGCTGGGCGAGCAGGCCTTGAGCGCGATCGAGAGGGTCCGCGTCTCGATCGAGGCGAGGATCTTCTGCATCGCCCGCTTGTCGACGTCCGCCAGGTCTTCCCAGGTGAACATGAACTCGCGGATCTCGGAGGCCATCTCCTCGTTCTCGGCGTTGATGCCGGCGAGCAGGTTCTTCTCCACGTCGGGCTCGGAGAAGTTCAGCACCTCGGCGACGCTGCGCAGGCGCACCGACGGGTCGCCGGCGACCGGTCGCTGAGCGGCGATCTTGACGCGCTCGGCGAAGTCGGAGGCGATCGCCAGCAGGGTCTCGAAGGAGGGCGGGATCAGCGTCGCCATGCGCTTGACGATCGCCAGCGAGCGCTCCGGCGCGAAGGAGCCGAGCACCTCGGCGGACAGCGACGGATCGACGTGCGCCAGCACCACCGCGGCCACGGAGTCGGACTCCTCTTCCAGCGCCAGGTAGATGTTGGTCGGCGACTCGCTCTCGATCGCCAGGAACGGGCGCTCCTGGACCAGCCGCTGTTGGATCTTCTCGAACACCACGCCGGCCTGCTGCTGGCCCAGCGTCTTCTCGAGCATCTTGGAGAGCTCCTCCTCGCTACGCAGCCGCGCCTCCCGCGGCTTGTTCAGCGAGCGCACCATCTCCTTGTCCAGTCGCTGCACGGCCTCGGGGCTGGTCAGCTCGGGATCCAGCCGGCCCATCGCCTCGACGACGTCGACCACCACCTCTTCGTCGAGGTGTTTCAGGAGCTCCGCCGCGGCCTCCTTGTCGAGGCTGAGGATGAACGCGGCCGTGCGCTCGGCGCCGGTCGGTTCCTGCGAGCGTGCCATCAGGCCTTGACCTTCCCGCCGTCGTTGGCCCAGGAGGAGAGGATCGCACCGACGCGGCGCGGATCGCTCTTGACGAGCTCCTCGATCTGCATGCGCGCGACCAGCGCGGGATCGGGCTCGTCGAAGCCGGCCCGTTCCGCGCCGCCCTCACCGCCGGCGGCACCGGCCGCGGCGCCGCCCTTGGTGCCCTTGAGGCTCAGCAGCAGGACCAGGACGAATCCCAGCGCGGCGACGATCTCGACGCCGCGGGTCATCAACAGCTCCATCGTGCGGTTCGACTCCTCGGCGGGCGGTGCCGCGGAACCGGGCACCGGGTTGCCCTGCTCGTCGAGCGACACTTCCTCGGCGGCGAAGGTCGTGGTGCTCACGCCGATCACGTCGTTGCGCCGCGTGTCGAAGCCCACGCCGGCCTTGACGATTTCGACGATCTCGTCGCGCTTGGCGGCGAGGCTCTCGTCGATCATCAGCGACACGGAGAGGCGCGCCACGCGCGGAGCCGTGCGCACCGTCTGCGTCTTCGACCGTCCGGTCTCGTACTGGGCGCGCTCCTCGGTCTCCACCGCTTCGGAGGGCGCCGTCACCGGGGCCTGGCTCGGGTCGGCATTGGGATCGGCGAGGTTGGAGGCCACGCCCGCCGGACCGCCGACGGTGCTCTGGGAGCCGGTCGGGGTCTTGCTCTGGTGCTTCTCGCTGGAGATCTGCACCGTCTCGGGGTCGACCGTCTCGGCGACCACCAGGCTCTGGTCGAAGTCCCAGTCCGAGGTCACGGTGACGTGCGCCTTGCGCGGACCGAAAGCCAGCGCCAGCGAGTCGTTGACCTTGCGCGCGATCTCCTCGTCGTAGCGTGCGGCGTTCTCGACCAGGCCCTGCATGTCCTGACCGTCCTTGTGCTCGCTGGACGCGTCGTGGAGCGTGTGGCCGAACTGGTCGGAGATGAGCACGTTCTCCGGCGGCACGCCGAAGCGGTAGCGCACCAGCTTGGCGACGGTCTGGGCCTCGGCGCTGGAGAGCGCGTTGCCGCCGCGTACCTGCAGCGTCACCGAAACGGTGATCGGCTGCTGCTTGTGCGACATCGGCGAGTTGTCCGGCATCGACGTCTTGACCGTCGCCTCGCGAATGAACTCGAGTTGCTCGAGCAGGTGCTCGGTCTCCTCCCACTCGCGCTTGAGCATCGCCTGCTGGCGCTCGCCGGAGCTGAGGAAGATCGATGCCGTCCCGGTGGAGTCCGTCGCGATGCCCGAGGGCGAGCGGCGCAACGCTTCGGCGAGGGCGACGGCGATCTGGGCCTCGTCCATCTGGCTCTCGTCGACGTAGACCGAGTAGGGCCCGGGAGGCTGGCTGGCGCGGAAGCGAATGCGGCCTTCTGCCAAGGCCTTCTCCACGGCCACGCGTTCGACGTCGTCGAGTCCCGAGTGCAGGGTCACGAAGTGCGGCCGCGTGGCGATCATCCCGGCCAGCGCCAGAATCCCGGCCACCGCGAGCACGCTGACGACGACGGTCACCTTGGAGCGCAAGGGAGCCTTGCCCAGCTCGGAGAGGAACGATTGCATGTTGGAGTTCATCGGGCCTTACTTCAGACGCTCATGCGCATGGTCTCGCGGTATGCGTCGATCAGCTTGTTGCGGACCTCGAGCGCGAACTTGAAGGTCATCTCGGATTGCTTCAGACGGCCCGCGAGCTCCGCGAAGTCGTCGATCTTCCCGGACACGACGTCCAGCGGCAGCTGGTCGGTGTCCCTGACGCTCGCGTCGACGTCCCGGATGCCTTGCATCAGGGCGTTCGCGAAGTCGGTCCTGTCCACCGCCGGGGCGGCGCCGTCCTTGCCGAGCTGGAGCGCACCGGACACGCCCTCGCGGATCGTCTGCGCGGCTCGCGCCTGCGACGCGAGCGCGGCTTCGATGGCGGCCTTGGCCAGACCGCCGTCCTGTCCGACTCCTTGGATCATCGCGCTGGTGGTGGGGTTGGGGGGTCGGGGGGGGACTACTGAGCGAGGCGCAGGGCGCGCTCGGCCATCTGGACGAAGGACTCCTGGGCGCTGAGGTTGGCCTCGTAGGCCCGCACGGCGGTGATCAGGTCCGCCATCTCACGCGTGGTGTTGACGTTCGGCATGGACACGAATCCGTCCGCATTCGCGTCCGGGTGGCCGGGGTCGAAGACGGACTCGAACGGCGTCTGCAAGTCCTCGGTGACGCCGGTGACCCGCACGCCCATGCTCTCCAGCGCGCCGGATTCCGCGCGTTGGAGAATCGGCTCGAAGCTGACGAGTTTGCGCCGATAGGGCCCGCCGTCGGGCGTCTTGGTCGTCTGCGCGTTGGCGATGTTGGTGGCGATCACGTCGATGCGCGTGCGCTCCGCCTGCAGGCCGGAGGCCGACGCGCGCATGCCGCTGAAGAGGTGTCCGAGTTTGTTCATGGTCAACGTCCGCTCTCGATGCTGGCTCTCAGGACCTCGAAGCGCGAAGCGAGGATCGAGGCATAGGTCTCGTACATCAGTCGGTTCTGGCGCATGGCGTCCATCTCCAGCTCGATGTTCACGTTGTTGCCGTCGGAGCCCTGGGGGCTGGCCTCGTCGACGGTCAATTGCGGTTCGATCGACAGCAGGTCGCGGCCACCGCGGTCGAGGGCCTTGGTCAGCAGCTCCTCGAACGCCAGCACCCGCCGCTTGAACCCCGGCGTGTTCTGGTTGGCGATGTTGTTCGCGATCACCTCCGCCCGCTTCGAGGAAGCGGACATCAGTTTCACGAGCAAATCGTTCTGCGCTCCGGTGAGATTCATGGTCGTCGTCCCGAGCTAGGCCACCAGGCCGATCTGCCGCCAGAGCTTCATCTTGTTGCTGAGCGTGCGCGCGGAGACGCCCAGCCGGCGAGCGGCCTCGGTCTTGTTGCCGCCGGTGCACTGCAGCGTGGCGAGGATGGCCTCGCGCTCGATGTCCGCGAGCAGCCGGTTGGCGAGCGGGTGCTGCACCGCTGCGCCCGGGCCGAGGGAGGTCGACCGCGGGGAGCCGGCGCTGCCGGGGTGGGAGCCGGCCGGTCCGAAGGAGAGGTCCTCGACCTGCAGCTCGTCGCCGTGGAGCAGGACCACGGCGCGCTGGATCACGTTCTCCAGCTCGCGCACGTTGCCCGGCCAGGTCCACTGCACGAGGCGGTGCTCGGCGGCGGCGGAGATCGTCGGCGTCGGCCGGCCGTTCTGCTCGGCGTAGTGCTCGGCGAAGTGGCGCGCCAGGGGCAGCACGTCGTGCGGACGCTCGCGCAGCGGGTGCAGATGGATCGGCAGCACGTGCAGGCGGTAGTAGAGGTCCTCGCGGAACTCACCGCTCGACACCTCGGCGGCGAGGTTGCGGTTGGTCGTCGCGATCACCCGAACGTCGACCGACAGCGTGGTCGAGCCGCCCACCCGTTCGAACTGCTCCTCCTCCAGCACGCGCAGCAGCTTGGATTGCAGCGCGTTGGAGATCTCGCCGATCTCGTCGAGCAGCAGCGTGCCCCCGTCGGCCAGCTCGAAGCGGCCCTCGCGGCTCTTGTAGGCGCCGGTGAAGGCGCCGCGTTCGTGGCCGAAGAGCTCGCTCTCCAGCAGCGTCTCGGAGAGCGCCGCGCAGTTGACGCGGATGAACGGACCGTCGCGGCGCTGGCTCTCCTGGTGGATGTACTGGGCGACGCATTCCTTGCCGGTGCCGCTCTCGCCGGTGATCAGCACGGTGCCCTTGGAGCGCGCGATCCGCTTGGCGGCCCGAAGGGTGGCGACCATGGCCGGGCTCTCGGCGATCATCGCCGCGTGCGCGCCGGCCATCTCCGAGCGCAGGTAGTTGTTCTCGGCGACCAGCTGTGACGTGCGGCCCACCCGGCGCAGGACCATCTCCAGCGTCTCCGGCGAGCACGGCTTCAGCAGGAAGTCGGCGACTCCCAGGCGCATCGCCTGGACGGCCTCCTCGACGGATCCGTGGGCCGTGACGAGCACGACGGGGACCTCGGGCAACTCCTTGGAGAGCAGCTCGGCGAGCGCCATGCCGTCGGTGCCGGGCATGCGCAGGTCGGTGAGCACGAGGTCGGGCGTCTCCTCGTGGACCAGCTCCAGGGCGCGGTCGCCGTTCTCGGCTTCACGCGCCGTGTAACCGAGCGAGCGCACCGCTTCGACGAGGAATTGACGCGAGAGGCGGTCGTCGTCGACCACGAGAATGTTCTGAATCGACATCGGTGAGTCAGGCTGCGGTTCGGGTGGGGAATCGGATCAGGAACTCCGCGCCGCCGAGCGGCCCGGGCGAAGGAGCGAGGTCGAGGCTGCCGCCGTGCAGCTGCGCGATCTTGGAGACCAGGGCCAGTCCCAGCCCGGTGCCGTCCGCGCGGGTGGTGAAGAACGGCTCGAGGATCCGCCGGCGCAGCTCCGCGGGGACGCCGGGGCCGCCGTCGGAGACGCGCACCTCGACGTCTTGCGAGTCGGTGCGAATCGACACGCGCAGGGCACCGCCCTCGGGCTGCGCGTCCAGCGCGTTGGCGATCAGGTTGCGCAACGCTTGGCGCAGCTTGATGCGGTCGCCCGCGAAGGGCGCGGCGGAGCACTCGGTCGCGACCTCCCAGCGGGCCGTCGCGTCCGGGCCGCCGACGCCGCCGAAATCGGCGAGCGCCAGCGCCACCGCGTCGTCGACGAGCCGCGCGGGATCGATCTCCTCGGCGACCAGCCCGTCGGGGCGGGCCAGCGTCAGCATGCTGGAGAGGATGCGCTCGGCTTCGGAGACGCCTTCGACGATCAGGCCGGCCCACTCGCGCTCTCGGGTGCCGTGCTCCAGCCGGGCGGCGAGCAGCGCGGCGAAGCCCTTGATCCCGTTCATCGGGTTGCGGATCTCGTGGGCGATGCCGCCGGCCATGTTTCCCAGCGCGGCCAGCTTGTCGAGCCGGTGCAACCGTTCGGTCAGCTCGACCAGCTCCGTGCGGTCGTCGAGGATCTGCACCGTGCCGGTCGGCCCGCGGGCGGCCCCGCGAGCGATGGCCGACTGACGCGTGGCCAGCACCCGGCGTTCGCCGCCGGCGACCAGCACCTCGCTCTGCTGCCAGCCGCCTGCCGTGGCCTCCGCCTCCGCGCGGGCGCCGAGGTCGTTGGCCAGCAGCTCGTGCTCGGTGGAGCCGAGGATCTCCAGCGCCGCGTCGTTGACGCGCAGCACCCGACCGGCGGCGTCGCGCACCACGACCCCGGTGGGCAGGGCGTCGAGGATCGCGGCCAGGTCCCGGCTGACGGCGTCGAGCTCGCCGACCTTACGCTCCAGCTCGGCGTTCGCGCGGCAGAGTTCGTCCTCCACGTGCGCCGCGCGCCGGGAGAGCGTCTCGTAGCTCTCCAGGAGATCGGACCCGAGGCGGGACAGGGTCTGCATCGCGTCCTTGACGTCGCGGTCGCCCGCGAGCGCGCCGGTGTCTTGCGGCAGGGGCATCACTTGGATCCCTTGGTCCTTCCCTCGAAGGCCATGCGCCAGCGCAGGAACTCGATGTCCTCCTTGGCGCGGTCGACGAAGTGTCCGCCCTCCTCGCTGGCGGCGACGCGGCCGAACTCGTCGAGCGCCTCCGCGAAACGCTCGAGCTTCTCCAGGCAGCGCGCCCTCCAGTAGCGGGCCTCCTGTTCGGCCGGCGCCTTGCCGAGGGCGTCGAGGGCTTCCTGGTAGCGCCCCTTCTGGTACAGCGCGCGTCCGAGCCGCACGGCGTCGGCCGTGTAGTCCTCCGCTTCCATGCTCTCCGGGCGCTCGGGTTGTTTGGCGGCTTCGGCGGCCTCGGGGGTCGCGCGTTCCACGACCGCGGGCGGCGGCGTCTGTTTGCGTGGCGCGCGCGCGAGCAGGCGACGCAGGCCGTCGTCGAGACCGGTCGTGCTCACCGGGAGCTCGACCTGGGCGTCGTCGATCACCAGCGTGCCCAGCTCGGGCATCGGCCTCGGGTCCTGGACGTGGTGCGTGTCGTCGAGCCGCACCTGCAGCGCGGCCACTTCCTCGCGCAGCGTCTGCAGCATGCGGTCCGCGGCGCCGGGATCGTCGGCGCGCTCGATCGGCGGCTCGGTGGCGCGGACCACTTCGGCCACCGCGGCGTCGGTGCCCTCCTGGATCTGCTGCTCGACCCCGACCAGGGTGTCGAGGGCGTCGACGGTCTTCGCCAGCGCGTCGGCGAGCGAGTCGCTCGTTCCGCTCTGCAGGGTGACGGCGGGGACGACCAGCACGCTGCCGATGGCCAGGTTGATCAGGTAGTTGTGTTTCATCATCTCGCGGATTCCTCGCGGCTACAGGCGACCCCGATAGGCCTCGATCGCCTCGTCCATGCGGTTGGCCTTCTCGAACAGCTCGGCGGCGAGCAGGTAGACCCGGCGGCGGTGCTCGGGGTCGGTCAGCCCCGGCAGCCGGACGCGGAACAGCTCGACGGCTTCGTCGAGGCTGCCGTGCTCGGCGAGCACCGCCCCGCGGGCCAGCAGCACCCGCATGCGCAGCGCCTCGTCCTGGCCCTCGACCAGGTGGTCGAGACGTTCGAGCTGATCGATCAGGCCCTCGGTCGAACCGGCGGCGATGCGCCGTTCGATGCGCTCCAGCCGCTCGTCGAGATCGCTCGACCGTTCGGCCTCCCAGTCGATCCCCAGTCGGGCGCGGGCCTGGTGGACCTCCTCGGAGAGGTCGGCCTCGGAGCCGAGCTCGTCGGCGAAGCGCTCGATGAAGAACACGCCCATGTCGTCCTCGGCGGCCAGGGCGTGGCGGGCGGCCTCGCGCAACGCGCGGTCGCGATCGGTCCCGGCGGCGTCTCGCGCCAGGGCCAACCAGGCGCGGGAAGCCTCGGCGTCGAGGCCCTTCGCCGACAGCAGGCGCGCGCGGAGCTCGCTCGAGACCAGGGCGTTCCGCCCCTCCGGCGCCCAGGCGTCCGCGTCGTCGAGGATCGCCGCCGCTCGGCCCAGCTGCTTCAGGCCGATCAGCGCGCGGGCGCGGACGAACTGCCGCCGGAGCCAGTCCTCGCGGTCCACCGGCTCGTCCAGCGACTCGAAGGCGTCGAGCATGTGCAGCGCGCGCTCGTGGTCGCCGAGCATCGTCGTGCACAGCGCGAGGTTGGTGTAGGCCTCGACCTCGTAGCCGTGCTCGTACTCCAGCCGCAGGAGGTCGGCGTAGCGCTGGGCCGCGTGCGCCCACTCCTCTTCTTCCATGAACAGCTCCGCGCTGCGGGCCATCGCCCGCGGCACCAGCTCGGAATCGGGGTAGGTGTCGACGAGGTCGTCGTAGCGCATGCGCGCGGCGACGAGGTTGCCGGAGCTCTCCTCGACCTGCGCCTGCCCGAGCATGCCGCTGGGCGCGAGCTCGTGATTGGGGTACGCGCGCAGGGCGTGGATGTAGGCGGCCTGGGCGGATGCGCGCAGCTCGTCGACGGAGAGCTTCAGGTCCTCGCGGACGATCAGCGCGCCGACGCGCTGTTCCACCTCCAGCCCCACGCTGCGCAGCATGTAGTCGAGGACCTCGCGCACCGGGCGACGCCGCAGCTCGACGGTCATGCGCGTCTGACGCGGCACGTACTCGAGACCCTGGACGTTCACGTCCAGCTGCTCGCCAACCGCCTGCAACAGGTCGATCAGCCGCGCCTGCCGCGCCTGGATCGAGCACACCTGATCGCCTTCGACCTCGCGCACCGACACGGCGAAGCGGGGCGGGGCCCCGTCCTGCAGCGCCAGCGAGGCCAGCATCGCGACGACGGCGAGCTTCACGGCCGCTCCTCCGCGGGTTGGTCCTCGGCCTGGGCTCCGTCCAGCGCGTCGGCTTCGAGCCGGTACGCGTCGGCGATCAGGAAGGCGGCGCGGGCCTCGACGTCGTAGCGGGCCGGCTCCTCCACGCGGTCGATGATCGTCAGCAGGGAGAACAGCATCTCGCGCGCCGCGCGGAACTCGCCTCGCGCGATGGCCCGCCCGGCCTCGTCGATCGTCTCGTAGCCCTCGGCCCGCGGGCCGGCGATCGGCAGCTCGCGCGTGTCGACGTGCGCCGCGGCGGCGGTCGTCGTCGACGCGGTCCGGGGTGCGCGGGTCTCGGTCAGGTCCTCGATCAGCCGCCGGGTCGAGCTCTCCGAGCGCCACGAGACGCCGACCAGGATCAGGTTGAGCACGATCATCACCGCGATCACCAGCCGCAGCCGGGAGGGCAGGGACGGACGCGGCTGCGGCCCGGCGGCGGGGCTCCCCGGGCCAGTCGGGCCAGTCGGGTCGGTCGGGCCCACCGGAGTCACCGGAGCCGCCGCCACCGGCGCCGTCGGGCGCACGGCCGCGGTCGTCGGTGCGACGGGCGCGGGAGCATTCTGGGTCGTGTCCTCGAGGGCCCGGTCGAGCTCCGCTCCGAGGTTCTTGGCCAGGTCCCCGTCGGCGGAGTCGCGAATCAAGTCGTCGAACGAGAAGAGGTCGTCGTCGATGTCGTCGAACTCGTCGTCCGACGGGTTCACCGCAGGCGCGACCTGCTCGGAGGCCGGCGAAGCGGGAGCGGCCTCGGCGTTGCGGTCGAACGAGAACAGCTCGTTCTCGTCGTCCGGCGGGATTTCTCGGGGATCGCTCGCCATGGTTCAGCTCCACAGAGCCCGCTGCACGCTCTGGCGTTCGGTGCCGCCCGTGAGCAGGCGCCCGACGGTCACCGCCAGGGCCGGGGAGAGGTCGATCTCGCAGTCCAGGTCGCCGTCGCGCAGGCGCTCGAGCATCCGCCGCGACAGTTCGGGGGAGAGGAAGTCCAGATCGGAGAGGTCCAGCTCGCCCGCACCGCCGAAGGCGACCGGGAAGGCGGAGAAGCGCAGCGACACGCAGGTGCCCCGGCCGCGGACCGACTCCACGCGGAGCTCCTCGGCGAGCGAGTCGACGCGGGCCAGGCCCCCATCGAGCGTCGAGCGTCCGGGCGAAGCGGCGAAGTTCAGCGGCTCGAAACCGCAGCCCTCGTCGGACACCGCGACCACCAGGTCCTTGCCGGCCAGGCGCGCCTCAACCGAGACGTGACCGAGCTGGTCGTCGTAGGCGTGGCGTTGCGCGTTGTCGAGGACCTCCGCGACGGCGGTCGCGACCCGCGCGCGCGTCGTCGGCCCGAGGCCCACGCGCATCAGGAACGCGGCCAGTTCGCGGACGCAGCGCTCGACGTTGCCGAGCGTGGCCAGGGTGCGGCGCTCGAAGGTCCAGGTCGCCTCGCGCGCAGGCACGGGCGCCGGCAGCGGACCGGCCGGACGCCCCGACTCGACAGCGGCGACGATGTCGCCGAGCGGGCAGGGCCTGTCCAGGTACTCCGCGGCTCCCAGGCGCAGCGCCCGCCGGCAATCCTCCAGCGTTGGCTCGCCGGCCAGCAGCACCGCGTGCACGAGCGCGCCGCGGCGGGCCAGCGCCTCCAGCAGCTCGAACCCGCTCGGCCCGCCGTCGCAGACGAGCGCCTGCGGGGTGGGGAACTCCAGCGCCTCGCGGTCGCTCGCGGCCGTCGACACGCAGTGGCCGCGCCGGCGCAGGGCCGCGGCGATCGCGGCCGCCACGGCGGCGTCCGGCTCGACGACGAGCACTTCGAGGGCCGGCGAGTTCATCGCTCGGACGACCTCCGCCGGTCCGCGCCGTTGGGCATCGAGACCACGATCCGCGTGTAGCCGCGGTCGGTCGTCTCGACGTCGATCGCGCCGCCCATGCGGCAGATGTCCCGGTGTGCGAGGCGCAGCCCGAGGTCGAGGTGCGCCTCCTCCGGCGAGCCGGTCGCATCGGAGGGCGCGAAGCTGGAGTCGGTGGAGCCCTCGACGAGCGCGAAGTACGTGCAGTCGCCGTCGCGACGGACCTGCAGCAGGAGCCAGTCCGCCTCCGTGTCGAGCGCGCTCTCGATCAGGTGGTGGAGGCTCGAGGCGAACAGCGGACCGTCGACGACCAGGCCCAGCGGCTGGGCCGGCCGGGCGATCTTCAGGCGGTCGAGTTGATCCACGTTCAGGCTGCGCGTCGCCGCGTGGAGCAGCTCGTCGAGCGTGCAGCGCAGCGGACGCAGGGGGCGCGGCGTGGCGAACTCCGCGAGCGACTCGACGTCGTTCGCGAGCCGGCCGATCTGGGCGAGGATGTCCTCGAGGCTCTCCGCGACGGCCGCGTCCTCCTTGACTCGCGCCGCTGCGGCGACGGATTCCATCGAGGCCCGCAGTCCGGCCAGGGGATGGCGCAGGATGCGCGCGAGGGCGAGCCCGAGCTCGGAAGTGCGGTCGGGTCCGCCCTGCGGGAGGGTGGCCGCGGGGGTCGGGTGGGAACTCTCGTGCATGGTGGGTGGTCGAACTTTCCGGCGTCCTGCGCCAGGCACGGGCGCAAGGCCGGTGCCAGGCGCCCATGTCGTCCACCCCCGGCATTTCCTTGATGGCCGCCGGCCGGAAAGCGGCATCTTTTTCCGGCCGCCGCTTCCGACCGGCGGCCCCTTCCGGCAGACCTTTCCGGCCTCCCGAGCCGCCGAGTGTCGAATATTTCGACATGCGTCCGGCGGGGCCCGGAGCGCGCGGCGGCGCAGCAGGACACGCCCTAAGCTACTGGGCTACAGGGGATAACGGCGACCCGACGGGTCGGTGGAGGCGCTAGACCTCGATCCCGTACACACGCAGCTTGTTGTAGAGGGTCGTGCGGTTGATCCCCAGGATCTGCGCCGATCGCGAGCGGTTGCCGGCGTTCTCCTCGAGCACCCGGCGGATCAGCGCCTCCTCCATCGAGCGCATCGAGCGGTCGCCCAGGGGCAGCCCCGCCGCCTCGCCCGTACCGGGGGAGCTGCGCGGTCCGGTCCGCTCGCCGAGGC
>Ga0102952_1000514_pt1 | contig 14316 bp, 10 predicted proteins | sample SalPon2A_C_D1_MG_FD_78506 | JGI IMG/M metagenome (GOLD analysis project Ga0102952, IMG submission 78506) | Soil microbial communities from South San Francisco under conditions of wetland restoration - Salt Pond MetaG R2A_C_D1_MG | ecosystem: Environmental > Terrestrial > Soil > Wetlands | place... | reverse complement strand
GCTGATGAACTTCGCCGTCGGCGGGCGCACGGTCAAGCAGACCGCGCGGTTCTTCGAGCAACTGCGCACGACCGAGACGGTGCCCTTCCAGCGCGACCTGAAGCTGATGAAGGTCTGCGTCGGGGCCGCGCCGCTGTTGGGGTTGCTGGGCACGGTGGGGGGCATGCTCTCCACCTTCGGCGCGCTGGGCTCCGGGGCCGGCGGCGAGCAGACCATGGCCCTCGTCGCGAAGGGCATCTCGGAAGCGCTGATCACCACCGAGACGGGCCTGATCATCGCCCTGCCCGGACTGTTCCTGCAGTACATGCTGACCCGCAGCCACGCCCGCTACGTGGCCTTCCTCGCGCACCTCGAATCCGTTTGCAACCAGAAGCTCTACCGGCGGCTGCGCCGGCAGGCTGCCTGAGCCGGGAGACGACCATGGCCAGATTCGGAATGACGAGCACCGAAGACGACGGCGACGAGACGGGGATCGACATGTCCCCGCTGATCGACTGCGTCTTCATCCTGCTGATCTTCTTCATCGTCACCACGGTGTTCGTGGAGGAGACCGGCGTGGAGGTCGACAAGCCGCAAGCGGCATCGTCGGTGCAGCTGGAGAAGTCGAGCATCCTGCTCGCGCTGACGGCGGAGGGACAGGTGGTCTACGGCGGGCGCGACATCGGCATCGGCGGCGTCCAACCGCTGGTCAAGCGTCTGCTGCAGAGCGAGGACCTGCCGGTGATCATCCAGGCCGACACGGTCGCGCACTCCGGACTGCTGGTGCGCATCATCGACGAGGCGAAGCTGGCGGGCGCCGGCAAGGTCAGCGTGGCCACGAAGGCGCCGCGGGGCTGAGCGATGGAACCGGGTCGCCAACTGGGTCTGTTCGGACTGCTCGGTCACGGCCTGTTGGTCGCGGTCGGGGCCGTCGTCATGACCCTGCTGTTCTTCCTGGTGCTGCCCCTCGTCCAGGTGATCGGCAAGCCGCCCAGCACCGACCTGATCGTCCAGTCGGTGGATACCACGAACCTGCCGCCACCGCCGCCTCCGCCGCCCGAGGAGGAGCAGAAGGAGGAGCCGGAGCCGGAGGAGCAAGCGCCGGAGCTGCTCGAGGAGGCGCCGCCCCTCGATCTCTCGCAGCTCGAACTGGCGCTCTCGCCGGGCCTCGGCGAGGGCTGGCTGGGCGGCGACTTCGCGGTGAAGCTGAACACCGCGGTCACCGGCAGCAAGGAGATGGACGAGCTGTTCACGATCGCCGATCTGGACCAGAAACCGCGGATCACCTACCAGCCCGGGCCGGTCTGGAACGCCGGGCTGCGCAAGCACGCGCCGGGGACGGTCTACGTGCTCTTCGTCGTCGACCGGGAGGGTCGCGTCTCGGAGCCCCGCATCCAGAGCTCGACGGACCCGGTGTTCGAGCGTCCGGCCATGTCCGCGGTCCAGAAGTGGAGATTCGAACCGGGGATGCGCAACGGGGAGCCGGTGAGCTTCCGCATGCGCGTCCCGATCACGTTCCCGAAAGGTTGAGATATGAGTGCTCGAGCCACGACTCGCATCGCCTGTTCCGGCTGGCTGCTCTTCGCCGGGATGGTCCTGCCCGCCGCGGCGGGTACGCCCGTCACGCCCGGTGAGCCCGCTGCCGCCGAGGAGCCGCCGCCCGCCGCGGAGTCCAAGCCGGCCACGAGACTGCCCGCCGAGCAGCTCGCCATCTGGAACGACCCGGAGTTCCAGCGCCGCTTCACCGAGAGCTACGTCGCCGAGACGGAGATCGAGCCCCGCGTGACCTCCGAGGAACGCGACCGCATGCAGGAGGTCCTCGAGCGGATCGCCGCCGACGACATGGACGGCGCGCTGAAGCTGCTGAACAAGCACGGCGGCCCGACCGCGAGCGCGGTGTTCGACTTCACCGGCGCGAACATCCACTTCCAGCGCGACGAGCTCGAAGCCGCTCTCGAAGGCTACCGGCAGGCGGTCGCGAAGTTCCCGAAGTTCCGCCGCGCCTGGAAGAACCTGGGCTTGATCCGGCTGCGCCGCAACGAGTTCCAGGAGGCCGGCGCCGCGCTGACGCGGGTGATCTCCCTCGGCGGGGGCGACGCGTTGACCTACGGGTTGCTCGGCTTCTGCTACTCGAACCTCGACCGGCACGTGGCCGCCGAGACCGCGTATCGCATGGCGTCGCTGCTGGACCCCGAGAGCACGGAATGGAAGTTGCATCTGACGCGCAGCTTCTTCCAACAGCACCGCTACGCGGACGCCGTTGCGCTGTGCGACTCGCTGATCGCCGAAAACCCCGCGGCGGCGGACCTGTGGCTGCTGCAGGCCAACGCCTACATCGGACTGGAGCAGCCGCTCGCGGCGGCGGAGAACCTCGAGCTGGTCGACCGGCTCGGTGCCTCGACCTTCGACAGCCTGACGATGCTCGGGGACATCTACGTCAACGAGGCGCTGTACGGCTTGGCCGTCGAGGCCTACGTCCGCGCGCTGGGCATGAAGGAGGATGCTCCCGTGGCGCGGTTCATCCGCGCGGCCAAGGTGCTCACGGCGCGCGGCGCACTGGACGAGACGCGCACGCTGGTGGCCGGCGTGGAGCGGTTGCGCGGCGAGCAGCTCGACCCCGACGAACGCATCGACCTGCTCAAGCTGAAGGCGCGGCTCGCAGTCGCCGCGGGTGCCGACGACGAGCAGGTCCAGGTGCTCGAGTCGATCGTCGAGCTCGATCCCCTCGACGGCGAGGCGCTGATCCTGCTGGGTCAGTCGGCGGCGCGGACCGGCGACGTCGAGCAGGCGATCTTCTACTACGAGCGCGCCGAGACCCTGGAGGGTTTCGAGGCCGACGCCAAGGTGCGCCACGCGCAACTGCTGGTGGGTCAGAGCCGCTACGACGAGGCGCTCGTGCTGCTGCGCCGCGCGCAGAAGCTCCAGCCCCGCGAGAACATCCAGGAGTACCTGGAGCAGGTGGAGCGCATCGCCAACAAGCGCTGAGCCCGCGGGGCGCGGTCAGCGCGGGAGGTTGATCAGCACGCTGACGTCGTCGGAGAAGGAGTTGGCGACGACCAGGTCGAGGATCCCGTCGCCGTCGACGTCGGCCGCGGTGAGATCCAGCGGCCCCAGATGGACTCCCAGATCGTCCAGCCGGACCAGGTGGGGGGCCTGCGAGCGCGAGACCCACGCGTTGACCACGTGCGAGTTCTGGGCATTGACGCAGAGGTCGTCGAGGCCGTCGGCGTCGAGATCGGCGGCGACCACGTGGTGCGGGCGCAGTCCGGTCGGCACCGGCGTCCCGGGTTCGAACCCGCCACCGGCCGCGGACAACAGCGGCAGCAGCACGCCGTCGGCTCCCCCCTCCTCGGTCAGCGCCAGCACCGCCAGGTCCGCGCCGCCCCGGCCGTCGAGGTTCGCGCCGACGAGGTCGATGGGCCAAGCCTCGATGGGCCAAGCGTCGGCGGGGAGGAACGCCGTCTCCACCAGACCCGCCCCGCCGGAGCCCTCGGATTTCCAGTCCAGGAGCGCCACCCCACGCCGCGGCCCGGGAGCGCCGAGGGCCACCGCCAGCTCGGGCAGCGGATCGCCGTCGAGCTCGACGAGGGCCAGCGCGCGCGGCGCCGAGGGCACCGCCAGGCGCCGCGGCGCCGCGGCTGACCAGGGCTCGCCCGCCGCCCAGCCGAGCACGACGACCTCGCCCGCGTCGGCGTCGGCGCAGATCAGCTCCGCGCGCCCGTCCCCGTCGAGGTCGAGGGCCACCAGGTCGCTGCCGCTGCGGCCGCAGGGGATCGGCGGGCACACCGGCGCGAGGGCCCCGGCCGCGTCCACCGCGAGGATCGCGACGCGCGCGCCGTCGGAGTCGGTCACCAAGTAGGCGAGCTCAAGCGCGCCGCGTCCGTCGAGCTGGGCCGCCACCGGGGCGCGCGGTGAAGGCCCCGATTCGTCCAGGCGGAACGCCGGCGCGAGCACGCCGCCGCGGTTGGCGAGCACGGTGATCGACTCGCTCTTGGAGTCCAGGGTCACCACCTCGGGCAGCGCGTCGCCGAACAGATCGGCGGCGACCACGAAGCTCGGTGCCGTGCCCACGTCCACCTGCACCGCGTCGTACAGCCGACCCCGCCCGTCGCCGAGCAGCATCGACACGGCCTGCGCGTCGCGGTTCGCGATCGCCAGGTCCAGCCGCCCGTCGCCGTCCAGGTCGCCGAGCGTGCAGTCCGTCGGCGTCTGGCCCGCGTAGCCTTCGGCGAACACCTCCGGCTGGCTGTCGCCCCAGCCGCCGGACAGCACGTAGGAGAGGTCGTAGGCGTGCAGCATGCACAGCTCGGTGCGTCCGTCGCCGCGGATGTCCGGCGCCTCGACGTCGATGGGCACCGTGTGCGTGTACCAGGGATAGGGCTCGCTGCCGTCGCTACCCGGGGGCACCAGCCACGCGGCGCTGGCCCCGCCGCGACCGCGCCCGAAGGCCCAGACGTCGCGGTCCCCGCCGACCACGACGAGCTCCGGCTCGCCGTCGAAGTCCACGTCCGCCTCGAGCAGGTCGCGGGGGATGCCCTCGAGTTGCAGCGTGGCCAGCGGCCCGTCGGGACCGAGGACCTCGAGCGCTTCGGTGTCCTGGCAGCCGACCACGACGCCGGCGCCGTCGGCGAGGAAGGTCATGCAGCGCGGCAGGTCGCCGGCGATGCGTCGAACCGCGGTCCCGGACTCGCCGATCAGGTACAGCTCGTGGCGGTCGGTGGCGACGCCGATCTCGAGCGTGCCGTCGGCTCCGAGGTCGCCGGCGGCGAACGCGCGCGGCACGTCGAGCGGGCCGGCACCGCGCCAGACCTCCCGCGGCGGAGTCCCGCCGACGAGGTCGTGCAACACGACCGTGCGCTCGGCCCGCGAGGCGACGGCCACCAGCCGCGTCCCGTCGGCGGCGCCGAAGCCGCCCGGCGGCAGGGCCAGCGGCTCGAGGGGCCAGGCGCCCGTCGGGTGCACCGCGGGCTCGCTGGGCAGCGGGCCCGCGCCGGCCTCGGCCTCGGCGTCGGACGGCGCCGACCAGACGTAGAGCGCGCCGGGATCCCGCGTGGTGCAGAGCAGCTCCGTCCGCCCGTCGCCGTCGAGGTCCGCGGCGAGCACGCGCTCGGGCTTGCCGGGCAGCGCGCGCTGCAGCCGGGTGCGGAAGCGGGGCGGCGACCAGGGCCGGGGAGCGGATGCCGGAGGCTCTCCGGCGGCGCTCTGGGCCGCGGGCGGGGGGGCCTCGCCGCAGGCCGCGGCCAGGGCCGCGAGACCGAATGCGGCCAGCGTTCGGGGGCACCGAGTCACGGCGGCATTGTCCGCGCGCGGGGACGCGAACTCCAGCCGCGGGGACGGGGATCCCGTAGCCGGGCGTGCCGCGGCTCCTAGAGGTCCCCGTCGATCTCGGCTGGGCCCCGCCGCGGGGCTGCACTATTCTCGCTCCTCCATGGCCCGTTCCCAGCGAACCACGCTCGTGCTGCTCCTGGTCGCCGCCCTGCTGGTGGCGTCCGGCGGGGCGGTGCTGTTCGTGCTCTCGTCGGGCGGCGGGCCGGAGGCCGCGGTGAGCGGGGCCCGACCGAGTGCCGAGGCCGCGGCGCCGCCTGAGCGATCCGCTGAAGCGGTCACGCCGGTGGACCCGCGCGATGCCGGCGGGCGCGTGGCGGAGGACGACCTCAGCTCCACTGTGGCCTGGCCGGTCGAAGTGACGCTCGAGCTGGTGCGACCGGCCCGCATGCCGCGAGCCGCGGGAGCTCCGCCGCTGGGCTCCGGCCGGCTCGCCGAGCTGACCGGCAAGATCCTCGACGCGCGGGCCGGGGGCGTGGCGGCGGAGATCGCCTTCGTCGCCGGCGCCAACGAGGGCCGCGTGCTGCGCGCCAACCAGGAGGGCGAGTTCGGCGCCACCGACCTCTATCCCGGGCTGGCGATCGTCGAGGTGCGCGGCGTGGGGATTCCGGGCTCGGTGCGCGAGGTGCGGTTGCGCCAGCACAAGACCGAGTTCCTCAACGTCTCCTACAGCCTGCCCGGCTCGCTGGTGGGGACGGTGTACGACGCGAAGGGCGAACCGCTCGAGGGCGTCGACGTGACCCTGGACGGGCAGCGCGCCGTGACCAACGAGCTGGGCGACTTCCAGTACACGACTATGACTTCGGGCCTGAACCTGGAGCTCGTGCTGCGCAAGGAAGGCTACGCCCTCTGCAGCGGCGTGGTCGCCATTCCCGCGGCGCGCCACGTGAAGAAGGGCCGCTACAAGTTCGCGATGGATCGCGAGAGCTCGCTGCGCATCTCCATCGCCGGTCGCATCGGCGGACCGGACCCGACCGAGGTCGTGATCCTGCCGGCGAACACGAACGTGGCGCGCAGCTATCCCTGGTACCTGATCAACCCGGTTCGCGTCCAGCCGGGCGGGTCGATCGTGGTGAACCACCTGCCCAGCACCAAGGTGCTGCTGCGCGCCTTCCACGAGGGCGCGGTCGCGGTGCCCGCGCAACGCGCCGCCCTGCTGCACCCGGGCACCACGCAGGACGTCGAGCTGCACTTCGAGCCGGCGGCCCGGATCGCCGGGCGGGTGGTCGACCGGGACGGATCGCCGGTAGCGGGCGCGCGCGTCACCGTCGAAGCGCCGGACCGCGTCGCCGCGACGATGTTCCACCTCGGCGAGCTGCCGATGTACCTTGAGACCGAGGTCATTCCCACGCTGCCGCCCGCCGCGCAGACGACGACGGCGGGCGAGGACGGCGCGTTCGTGTTCTCGACCTGGAGCGGCGTCGCAGCCGTGCGCTACCTCACCGCCGAGAGTCCCGACGGGAAGCTGTGGGGGGGCGCCTCGGTCGCCGTTCCCGCCGACGAGGAGGCCGCCGAAAGCCTCGAGGTGAAGCTCGAGGTGGGGCCCGTGGCCGAGGGGCTGGCGGAGCTGCGGATCGACTTCCCCGGCCGCGTCCAGGCGTTGCCCGTGGAGGTGGTGGTCAACGGCTCCCCCCGCGAACCCACGGTCGTCCCCGTCGACGACGTGCTCCACGTGGGTGACCTGGCCGAGGGCACCTGGCGCCTGCGGGCCTCCTGGAACGCGGAGCCGGTCTTCGGCCGCAACGGCTTCGACGAGTTCGAGCTGGATGCCCACGGCGAGCTGCGCACCGTCGAGCTTCCGGAGGGGGCGATCGTCGGGCAGGATGAGGACACCTTGCTGCGCGCCGGCAAGCTCTGATCCCGCCGCGTCCCGTTCCCGGAGTCCGCCCGTGACGGATCGTCGATCGCTCGCTCGCAAGCCGTTCACGACCAACACGGTCGAGTTCGGCAAGATGCTCGAGCTGTTCCCCGAACGCGTCAGCGTGATCGCCGAGGGAGACTCCTGGTTCGCCTACCCGCGCAAGGGGCTGATCAACCTCGGTCCGCCGAGCAACACGATCGACCAGCTGGCGCGGATGCACCGCTTCAACCTGCTCCAGCTCTCGTCCAGCGGGGACGAGATCCTGGACATGCTCTCGGGCAGCCGCAAGCAGAAGTTGCTGGAGCTCGTGCAGCGGTTCAACCCCGACTTCCTGCTGTTCTCCGGCGGCGGCAACGACGTCGTCGGCAAGTACACCTTCGAGTTCTTCCTGACCGACGGCGAGGGCTCCTCCGACTGGGAGGCCTACCTGGACGCGGAGGCGGTGGACCGCCGACTGGACCAGGTCGCCTCCTGCTACCGGGACCTCGTCGACTACTGCCACGACCTGTCGCAGCGCAACGCCGGGGTCGCGGGCGAAGCGAAACCGATCCGTCTGGTCACGCACACCTACGACTACGTCGTGCCGGACAAGCGCGGCGCGGAGTTCCTCGGCGGCCTGGTCGGGCGGGTGTTCCTGCAGCGGAGCCTGGGGCCGTGGATGTACCCCTACCTGATGCGCCGCAAGGTGCCCAAGTCCTGCCACGCGCCGATCGCCCGCTACCTGATCGATCAGCTGGCCGACCGCCTGCTGCAGGTGGCGGCGGACCACCCGGACACGTTCCTGCTGGCCGACACCCGCAAGGCGGTCCCGCGCAAGCACTGGCTGAACGAGATCCACCCCGACTCCAAGGGATTCGAGAAGGTCGCCAGGCGGGTGTTCCAGGTGATGAAGCCCTGGGTCCGGCAGTTCGAGGCCGAACGCGCCTGAGGCCGCCGGCTTTTCGCACGGCGGCGGTCGCGCGAGCGCGCGCGGACCTTAGAATCCTCGCCCGCCATGCCGACCCGCCTCCAACTCGACGGAAAGTCCCTGACCCTCGACCTGCTGGCGCCGATCGCGCGCGGTGCCGAGGTCTCGATCGAACTCTCGCCGGCGACCCTGGAAGGCGTCGCCCGGGCGCGCGCCGTGGTCGAGCGGCACATCGCCTCGGGGGACGTGGTCTACGGCCTGACGACGGGCTTCGGAAAGCTGAAGAACGTCGCCATCGCCCGCGAGGACCTGGTCGAATTGCAGCGCAACCTGGTGCTGTCCCACTGCTGCGGCATCGGCGATCCGATGCCCATCCAGGAGGTGCGGCTGTCGCAGGTGCTGCGGCTCAACGGGCTGGTGCGCGGTCACTCCGGCGTGCGCGTCGAGCTGGTCGAGTTCCTGGCCCGGCTGATCGAAAAGGGCTTCGTGCCGGTCGTCCCGCAGCAGGGTTCCGTCGGCGCCAGCGGCGACCTCGCGCCCCTGGCGCACATGGCGGCGACGCTGCTCGGACACGGTGAGGCGTACCTGTGGCGTCCGGGCGAGGCGGCGCGCATGCCCGCCGCCGAGGCGCTGGCCGAGATCGGGGAGACGCCGATCGATTTGCAGGCCAAGGAAGGTCTGGCGCTGGTCAACGGCATCGAGGTGATGAAGGCGACGGGGGTGAGCACCTGGCTGCAGGCTTCGAACCTCTCGCGCGCGGCGGATGCGATCGCCTCGCTGACCATCGAGGCCCTGCTCGGCTCGGTGCAGCCCTTCGACGATCGCTTCGCCGACCTCAAGGGCCACAAGGGGCACCGGCGGACCTCGGACAACGTGCGCGCGTGCATGCTGGACTCGGAGGTGCTCGCCTTCCACGCCGACTGCGACCGCGTGCAGGACCCCTACTCGCTGCGCTGCATCCCGCAGATCCACGGCGCGTTCAAAGCCTGCCTCGCCCACGTCGGGCGGATCTTCGGCGACGAGGTCAACAGCGTCACCGACAACCCGATCCTGTTCCCCGACACCGACGAGGTGATCAGCGCGGGCCAGTTTCACGGCCAGCCGGTCTCCATTCCGCTCGACTACCTGGCGATCGCGCTGTGCACGCTCGCGAACGTGTCCGAGCGGCGCATCGAGCAGCTCGTCAACCCCGACCTGTCGCGGCTGCCCGCCTTCCTGTCGCCGAACCCCGGGCTGAACTCGGGAATGATGATCGCGCAGGTGGCCGCGGCCTCGCTGGCGAGCGAGAACAAGTCCCTCGCGCACCCCGCCTCGGTCGACTCGATCCCCACCAGCGCCAACCAAGAGGACCACGTGTCGATGGGCGTCACCGCGGCGCGCAACGCGCGCACGATCTGCGACAACGTCGAGAACGTCCTCGCCATCGAGTACCTGTGCGCCGCCCAGGCCCACGAGTTCCACGTCGACCTGCGAGCGGGCAAGGGGGCCCAGGCCGCCTACGAGTTGATCCGCACGCGCGTCGCTCCGCTCGAGAGCGACCGTGTGTTGCGGCCGGACATCGAAGCGGCCCGCGAGCTGATCGCCTCGGGCGCGCTGGTGGCCGCGGTCGAGGAGGCCGTGGGCCCGCTGTTCGACTGATCGGCCGCCGACCGCGGCCGGATTCGCTCACAGGTGACAGAAGAGCGAGGCGGCCACCCGCGTCTCGAACTCCTCGTCGTCGGTCAACGGCCAGCCCACGCTCAGGCCCAGTTTCACGCTCTTGTCGGCGAAGGGGGCGAGCTTGACGCCGGGCGACACGTTGACGATCCACAGATCGTCCTCGTCGCCGGACAGGACGCCTTGGCTGTCGAACTCGAGCAGCGGCGCCACGCTCTCGTTCACGTGGTAGAGGAAGGAGAGGCTGCTCTCCAACTCGGTCTCGGATTCCTCGCTGCCGCGCTGATGGGTGGGGATGCCGAAGGTCGCGAAGCCCACGGTCTCCAGGTTGCCGGCCATGTAGCCGAAGTCGAGGAAGGGCGCGAGCTCGAACAGGTGATCGCTGCCGATGCCGGCATCCTCGTCACCGGTGGGCAGTCCGAACTCGATCCCGTAGCCGAGCAGCAGCCCCCGGTCGGCGAAGGCGAAGTTGGCGAACTTGAAGACGACGCCGACGTTGTCGAGCGCGTCCTCGGAGGGCCCGCCGTCGGGATCGAGGAACGTGTAGGGCACGTCGAGGCCGATGCTGAAGGCCGGATCGAACGCGTACTCCGCCTCGAGGAAGAGCGTCGTGGCATCGCCCTCGTCGCCGCTGCCGCGGATGCCGCCCAGCCGCAGCTTCGTGTCCGGTGAGGGCGACTCGCCGAGGATCGGGTGCGAGAAATGGAGCGTCTGCCCATGGATGTGGCCGCCGTGCTCGTCGTGGGGCGCGGCGGCGGCCGCCAGGTCCACGAGCAGCGCGGTGTCCGGGATCGCCACCGCGGCGGGTACGACCTCGTTCTGTGCTGCCTGACCGATCGCCGTGGGCGCCTCGCACGGTGAGGGAACCGCGGACCCCGCGCCGGGGTTCGCGCGCAGCCCGGGCAGCCAGGGCGGGCACGGCCCGAGAGCGACGATGAGGACGAGCGGAAAGGGGAAGAGCATGGCCGGAGCGTGCCCGTCGGCCTGGGCCAGTCAAGCTGCCGGCTGCGAATTCACGCCGGGTTGATCGAAGACCGGCCGGGCCGGGTCGGGGTAGGCGGCGCGCAACGGCGGTTGCGGACTCGCCACGCCGTTCCTCCGCCGAGCCCCGGATTCCCCCCGCGCGGGTCATTCGTGAGGATCGATGGAGATCGCCCCGGAGAGGTTGCCGGCAACGTCCGGCAACCCCGTCAGGTCGAGGGTCTCCGCGGCGCCGAGCTGTCCGTTGGTGGTGACGCGCGCGATCTGCGGCGCCACGAGCACGACCGCGGTGATCGGCGTGCCGAGCGAGGCCGACCAGTTGGCCACCGTCTCGACGAACGCCGCGTTCACGTCCTCGTCGAAGCCCACTTCGACGGTCTGCCCGGAACCGTCGGCCACCCAGTCGACGAAGGCCGCAGCGAAGTCGGGCGGCGTCGAATCGCCGCCCACGAATACGGTGGCGGGCTGGACCGTGACGGCGTTGCCCGACAGATCGGTGACCGCGCCGAGCACCGCGTCGACGGCCGACCCCGCAGGCAGGTCGATCGCGTCCGGTAGGTGCAGCAAGACCGTGTCGGTCGTGCTGTCGTGCCCGAGGACGGCGCCGGTCAGGTCGAGGCTCAGCGATTCGACCGAAATCGCGTAGTTCGCGAGGTCGAGGGCGCCAGCAGGGTCGAGCGGCTCGTCGAACCGGATCTCGATCCAGTCGCCGCCGACGTTCGGAGCGGCGAACGCGGCGAGCGTGGCGGTGGGGGCGGTGGTGTCGGCCGGCCCGACGACGACGCTGAGCACCCCGGCCGCCGGATTGCCGCCGCGGTCGGTCGCCGCAGCGGGCTGGACGTCGACGACGTCGGTGGCCGTAGGAGGCGCGGCGAAGGTCAAACGCACGGCTCGCGGACCGACCGCGGTGACGTCGATCGGCATGACGGCGGAGATCGCGTAGTTCGCGACATCGGTCGCTCCGGAGACCGCGACCGCTTCGGGGAACACCACCAGGCAGCTGTCGGGATCGGCCGCTCCGGCGAGGGCGGCGTTCATGCCACCGAGGGTGATCGCTGTCCCGTCGCCGACGGCTCCGATGGTCTCCATCGCATCGCCGGTGATCTCCACGCCCTGCTTCGTGGTCAGCGGGGTAGCGGAGTTGCGCACCAGCGTCAGAGCGTAGTTCACGCCGAACTGGAGGTCCTGATCGTCCTCGTCCAGGGTGATCGTCACCGTGTCGACGCCGTCGAAAGCGAACTCCGCGGCGGAGAGATCGAGCGGTTCGGCGGAGTAGTTCGCGGGCTCGAGCATGTGAAAGGGGCTCATGGGCTCGGCGAACCGGACGACGATCGTGTCGTTGCGCTCTCCGGGAACCACCGTCAGCGTCGACGCGGCGGGGGCGAGGGCGGGCTCGGCTGCGCTCGCGCTGGAGAGCCCGAGTGCGGGCACCGCGAAGGCCTGGTTGCCCGCCAGATCGATCACCGCGTACACCTCCAGCTGATCCGCGCCGAACAGCGGGACGGTCGGCGAGTAGTCCACGGTCAGACCCTGATCGTCGGGGTCCCAGCCGAAGCCGGCGCCGAAGGGATCCACCGGCAGGCTGATCGCGTCCAGACCGCCGAGCATGCCCACCGGCACGGTGGCGATTCCGGTCGTCGCGATCGGGACGTTGCCCGCGGTACCGGGGACGTCATTGGTGAGCGTGCAGACGGTGCCGGCTTTCGTGGCGCTGACGTCGAACGTGAAGCTCCCGTCGTTGACCGCCGTGCGGAAGTTGCTCGTGGTGCCCCAGGTGGAGAAGCCGATCTGCACGCCCCGCAGCGTGGGGGAGTTCACCACCGAGGCGTCGTTGTCGAACTCGAACGTCACCGCGCGGGTGCCGTCGTCGACGACCACCGTGTCTCCGTCGCCGGACTGGAGCAGGAAGGTCACCGTCCCCACAGCGGCGACCGCCGGCGTGGCGTTCAGGTCGGTGAGCACGAAGCGCTCGCCGGGATCGCCCGGGAGTCCGGAGTAGAGGTTCGCGTACAGGACCTCCTTGCAGGGCTCCGAGAAACGGATGCGGGTCGTCGTCCCCAACCCGTCCGCGAACGCTCCCAGCACGGTCGGCGGATCGTCGTCTCCGCCGACGGTCGCGGTGAGCGCGTCGACCCCGATCATCAGCGGGAGCATCGCTCGGCCGTTGGTGCCGTGGATGTTGGCGAGTCCGACGGCGATCGAATCGCGGGTCTGCAGGTTGTTGGCGTTGGCGGTCGTGCCGAGTGTCCCGGGGCCGAGGGTGACCGTGGCGGTGCGCGTCGGCGGGTCGTAGTCGATCGTCGAGTTCGTCAGGTCGAAGGGCGTTCCGACCGGCGACTCGACGGTCCAGTTGCTCGGGTCCTCGACGTCGGCCTCCTCGACGTCGTCCAGGAAGACCACCTCGATCTCGTCGTTGTCGCCGCCGGACTGCGTCCGTCCGACGACCTTGTCGGCCTTGGGCCGGGGCTTGGACCCGCCGCCGCCTCCCGAGCAGGCGAGGAGCAGGGACGCAACGAGGACGGCGATCCCTTGCTGGCGAGTGAACATGGGACTTCTCGGCGGCGGCGGGGGGCGCTGCCAGGTACTTCGGGCCGGGGTCGCCCGGGGGTTGAGGACTTCCCGGAGCGTTTCCGGCCCCACCCGGGACGCGTTGCCCGGGCCCCCTGCGCCGGGGTTCCAGGGCGCGGCGGGGGACGCTCCCACGCCCAGCGACCTCCGGCAGCGCTCGCGGCCGTTCGGGCCCTTGCGGGGGGAACGCGGGGGTGCATCCTGGACCAGGCCCCGACCTCAGGGCCCCTGCGATGACTCCTCGAACCGAAGCAGGACGAGCCCGCCCCGCCACGTGGCTCGATCGCGCGGGCCCGCTGTGCCTGGGGTGCCTGCCGTTGCTCGTGCTCTTGGATTTCTGCTCCGCTGCCATGGATACGGTGCCGTCGCTCGGCGCTTGGCTGGCTTCGCGGCCGCGGCAACGATGAGCGCCTTCGCGACCATGCTGCCGCACGGTCGCCCGAGTGCGTTCGTGGTGGCCGGGATCTTCGTCGCAACTGCGGCGGTGACGCACGTGTTCCCGCTGGGCGCCCGCAAGGCTCTCGACCGCGGTGTCGCGCGGCTCGAGCCGGGCATGGCGCGCGCGGTAGTCGCCGCCGCGATGGGCATGGAGCCGGGGCCCGGCACGTGGGGCGGAGGTTCGGAGACCTTCGGGATCTGGGGCTTCCTGCCCGGTGACCGCGTCGACTGTACCGTGTTCTACGACGAAGACGACCTCGTCAGCGCCGTGATCTCGTCGGGGGACACGCCGTTGCTCGAAGGATGGGGGTGGAGCGGGTCGACGGTCACCGTGATCGAGTAGGCCGCGCTCGGTCCGTGTGCCAGAGGGGCGAACGCAGTGGCGTTCACGAGTCGCGGGCCGCACCCGGTTGGGCGCGGCCCGCTGTGATGCGCGTGAGGCTCGAGCACCGGGCCGGATCCGGGATGAATCCGGGCTACCCGGGCTCGTGCACGTTGCGTGGGTTACTCGTGGGGATCGATCGAGAGCGATCGCGAGGCGTTGCCCGGGATCATCGTCGCAGCGAGGCTCACGGCTCGAGACGCGGTCGTCGAGCCTTCG
>Ga0102952_1000513_pt1 | contig 14340 bp, 11 predicted proteins | sample SalPon2A_C_D1_MG_FD_78506 | JGI IMG/M metagenome (GOLD analysis project Ga0102952, IMG submission 78506) | Soil microbial communities from South San Francisco under conditions of wetland restoration - Salt Pond MetaG R2A_C_D1_MG | ecosystem: Environmental > Terrestrial > Soil > Wetlands | place... | reverse complement strand
TGACAGAATGTTTGGACACACGAATGAACCCTTCTCCCTGGCCAGGGACGTGGACGCGATCATCGTGCCGGCCGGCGAAACCGTGAAACTGCGCGAAGGCACCAACGGCTTCCTGACGCAGTCGCTCGGCGGCAGCTTCACCGTGTACGTCGAGGGCAACCTGTTTCGCATTGCGGGCAAGGATGCCGACGCGCTCGGCAAGGAGCCGGTGCCGCCGCCGGAGGTGCCGCAGAACGCCACCGACAAGGACATCGAGGCCGTCGTTTGGCAGCAATTGAAGACCTGCTATGACCCGGAGATTCCGATCAATGTCGTCGACCTCGGCCTGATCTATCGCTGCGAGATCAAATCGCGCGACGACGGCAAACGCTCGGTCGACGTCGATATGACGCTCACTGCGCCCGGCTGCGGCATGGGCGACGTGCTGGTGCAGGACGCCCGCGAGAAAATCGCCATCGTGCCGACGATCGGGGACGTGCATGTCGAACTCGTTTTCGATCCGCCCTGGAACCAGTCCATGATGTCGGATGAAGCGAGGCTGCAGACGGGACTCATGTAACTGAAGATGAAAACGCTGACCCTGCTGCGGCACGCCAAATCGAGCTGGGACGATACCGGCCTCGCTGACCACGATCGTCCCCTGAACCGCCGCGGGGAACGCGACGCGCCGCTCGCGGCCGAGCGCATGCTCAAGGCCGGCATCCGCCCGTCGTTGATCATCAGCAGTCCCGCGGTACGCGCCTGGACCACGGCCCGGATTCTCGCACAGGAGATCAATTATCCGCTGGAGTTCCTGCAGCGCGAGAAGGAACTGTACCTCGCCTCGCGCCGCCGGCTGGTGGAAGTCATAGGACGGCAGGACCCCGGCTTCAACAGCCTGGTCGTGGTGGCGCACAATCCCGGACTGAGCGACCTCGCGAATTACCTGGTGCCGGGACTGACCGACAATGTGCCCACCGCCGGCGTCGTCAGCATCAAACTCGCGGGCGACGAATGGGACCTGCGGCAGGCCGTGGACAACGAGCTGTTATTCTTCGACTATCCCAGCAAGCATCGCTGAACCAGCCGGCGTTCCGCCACCGGCTCGTCAGCACTCCGGCACGTTCACCGCAAGCCCGCCGCGCGAGGTTTCCTTGTAGATCGTCGACATGTCGATACCGGTCTGGCGCATGGTACTGATCACCTGGTCGAGCGATACCTTGTGCGTGCCGTCGCCATGCAAAGCGAGGCTGGCGGCGTTGATGGCCTTGACTGCACCCATCGCGTTGCGCTCGATGCAGGGAATCTGCACCAGGCCGCCGACCGGGTCGCAGGTCAGGCCCAGGTTGTGTTCCATGCCGATCTCCGCGGCATTTTCGATCTGCGCGTTGCTGCCGCCGAGCGCCGACACCAGGCCGCCCGCCGCCATCGAGCAGGCGACACCGACCTCGCCCTGGCAACCCATTTCGGCCCCGGAGATCGATGCTTTCGACTTGTAGAGGATGCCGATTGCGCCCGCCGTGAGGAGCAACCGGTCGATGCCGGCCTGGTCCGCGTCCGGCACCAGCTCGCTGTAATAGTGCATGACGGCCGGCAGGATGCCGGCGGCGCCGTTGGTCGGCGACGTGACGACGCGGCCGCCCGCGGCATTTTCTTCGTTCACGGCGATGGCATAGGCATTGACCCAGTCCATCGTGTCGATGCTCCCGCGGCGCTTTATCTGTTCCTTCAATGCCTTGTGTATCTTCGGCGCACGCCGCAGCACGGTCATTTTACCCGGCAGCACACCCTCGGTCGTCAGGCCACGCTGCACGCAGGCACGCATTGCGGCCCACAGCTCGTCGATGCGCGCGCGGATGTCCTCCGCAGTGCGCCAGTGCCGTTCGTTACGGTAGACGAGTTCGTCGATCGTGAGCCCGTTGTCGTGCGCGAGTTCGAGCAGGGTCCTGGCGTCGCTGAACGGGTACGGCGGCTCGCCCTGTTGTGCCGTCGTTTCCTCCTCGTCGCCGCGCACGACGAAGCCGCCGCCGAGCGAATACCAGTCCTCGGTGAGCAGCAGCCGATCGTTTGCGTCGAAGGCCGCAAAGCGCATGCCGTTGGTGTGCCGGGGCAACTCCTCTTCGTAGTCGAACACGAGCTGCGTGTCCGGGTCGAAATCGATCTCGCCGCCGCCGGCAAGCGTCAACTTGCGACGCTCGTAGATCGCCCGCAGGGTCGGCTCCATCGTGTCCGGATCGACGCTCGCCGGGTGCGCACCGCCGAGGCCGAGCAGCACCGCGGCATCGGTGCCGTGCCCGCGGCCGGTGAAGGCGAGCGAACCGTACAGCCGCAGCTCGACCCGGGCCACCGCCTGCGGCAGCTCGGCCAGCGCCAGCGCATACTCGCGCGCCGCCTTCATCGGACCGACGGTGTGCGAGCTCGACGGACCGACACCGACCTTGAAGATATCGAAAATACTGATTTCAGCCATTAGCCATACTCGTGTGAGCGGCGCGCCGCTGTCAATTCTCCGCAAGCGACAGGAGACCGGCGTTGCCGCCGACCGCGGCGATGTTGTCGCTGACGGCGTACTCGGTACCAAAGCGCGCCAGGTAATGCGGGCCGCCGGCCTTGGGACCGGTGCCCGAGAGGCCGCGGCCGCCGAACGGCTGCGAGCCGACGATGGCACCGATGATGTTGCGATTGATGTAGATGTTTCCGGCGCGCGAATGTTCCTGAAACGCCGCGGCGCGGCGGCCGATGCGGCTGTGCAGGCCCATGGTCAGGCCATAGCCGGTGGCATTCACCGCCTCGATGGCCTCCGCCAGCTTGCGCCGCGGGTAGCTGAGCACATGCAGCACCGGCCCGAACACTTCGCCGTCGAGGACGCCGATACTGTCGATCTCGATCACGGCCGGCGCAATGAAACTGCCGCTTGCTGCCGCGGCCGGCAGGGGGCATTGGTACAGCAGCTTTGCGTGCGCCGAAACCGCCATGGCATCCACGTGGCGCTGCAGCGCCTCGCGCGCCTCGCGGTCGATGGCCGGGCCGACGTCGGTCGCGAGATCGGCCGGGTCGCCAATCACCAGTTCCCGCATCGCGCCCTCGAGCAGGGTAATTATGCGCGGCGCGACATCCTCCTGGACACACAGCACACGCAGCGCCGAACAGCGCTGCCCGGCCGCGTTGAAGGCGGAGCTGATCGTGTCCTGCACGACCTGTTCCGGCAACGCCGAACTGTCGACGAACAGGGCGTTCTGGCCCCCGGTTTCGGCGATCAGCGTGGCAATTGCGCCGTCGCGCGCGGCGAGCGTGCGGTTGATACGGTGCGCGGTGTCGACGGAACCGGTAAATGCGACGCCATCGACGCGCGCGTCCGCCACCGCGTACGCGCCGATTTCCGCGCCCTCGCCCGGCAGGAAATGCAGCACGTCGGGCGGCACGCCGGCCTCGTGCAGCAATTCGACGGCGCGGTGCGCAATCAGCGGCGTCTGTTCCGCCGGCTTTGCCAGCACCGCATTGCCGGCGGCCAGCGCGGCAGCGACCTGCCCGGTAAATATTGCCAGCGGGAAATTCCAGGGACTGATGCAAACGAACAAACCGCGCGCGCGCAGGCCGAGCGTATTGCGCTCGCCGGTCGGCCCGGGCAGCTCGACCGGCGCCCCGTACAGCCGGCGTGCCTCCACGGCGTAGTAGCGCAGGAAATCGACTGCCTCGCGCAACTCGGCAATGGCGTCCGGCACGGTCTTGCCGGCTTCGCGCACACACAGCGCCAGCAACTCGGCGGTGTGCTGCTCGTAGAGCCCCGCCGCGCGCTCGAGCACCGTGGCGCGCGCGGCCGCGCCGAGCGCGTTCCAGGCGCGCTGTGCGCCGCTCGCAAGGTCCAGTGCGCGCTCCACGTCCGCACGCCGCGCATCGCGGCAAATGCCGACAAGCTGCGCGGTATTGGCCGGATTGCGCGATTCGCGCGCGGCGCCGCCCTCGGCACGCCGGCCGCCCACGATCGGCCCCGCCTCGCGGCCGGATACGGCGGCGGCCTGCATGGCCGCCAGCAGGCCCCCGCCGGCGCGCCGGTCCGCGAGGTTGTAGCCGGCCGAATTGCGCCGCGCCCGGCCGAACAGGTCGCCCGGCGCCGGAATGCGCGGGTGCGGCCGGCAGTCACCGTCCAGCGCAACGCGAATCGGGTCGCGCACGATTTCCTCGACGGCGATCGATTCATCGACGATGCGGTTGACGAAAGACGTATTGGCGCCGTTCTCGAGCAGGCGCCGCACCAGGTACGGCAACAGGTCCTTGTGACTGCCGACCGGCGCGTACACGCGGCAGGGCCGGTTGTACTTCTGCGGGTTAATGACCTCCTCGTACAGCTCTTCGCCCATGCCGTGCAGCCGCTGGAATTCGAAATCGCGGCGCGCACCCGCAAAATGCAGAATACTGGCGAGCGTATGCGCATTGTGCGTCGCGAATTGCGGATACAGGCTGTTGCCGGCGGCCAGCATGGCACGCGCGCACGCGAGGTAGGACACGTCGGTGTGCGCCTTGCGCGTAAACACGGGGTAGCTCGGCAAGCCGAGCTCCTGCGCGCGCTTGATTTCGGTGTCCCAGTACGCCCCCTTGACGAGGCGCAGCGGCACGCGCCGCCCGTGCTCCGCCGCCAGCCCGCTGACGAAACGCAGCACGTCGAGCGCGCGCCGCTGGTAGGCCTGCACGGCAAGGCCGAAGCCTTCGTAACCGTGCAGGCGCTTGTCCCGGTAGACTGCCTCGAATACCTCCAGTGATATCTCGAGACGGTCGGATTCCTCGGCATCCACCGTCAGGCCGATGCCGGCCGCTTTCGCCTGCAATGCGAGATCGCTCAGGACCGGCACCAGTTCCGCCAGTACGCGCCGATATTGCGTGTACTGGTAACGGGGATGCAGGGCCGACAGTTTCACCGAAATGCCCGGCGCATCGAACACGTCCTGCGCCGCGCTGCTGTCGCCGATCTTGCGGATGGCGTTCGCGTAGGCCTCGAAGTAACGGCCGGCGTCATCGGCGGTCAGGGCAGCCTCGCCCAGCATGTCGAAGGAATGGCGATAGCGGCTCGCCTCCCCGCGCGCCGCTCGCCCGAGGGCTTCGCCGATACTGCGTCCCATGACGAACTGGTGCCCCATGATGCGCATCGCCTGGCGCATCGCGCCGCGCACCACCGGCTCGCCGGCACGCGCCGCGATCTTGCCGAGGTAGTGCGCCGGATTGCGTTTGGCCGATTCGTCGACCCGCAGCAACTCTCCGGTGAGCATCAGGCCCCACGTCGAGGCATTGACGAACAGCGAGTCACTGGCGCCGAGATGGTCCTTCCAGCGCGCCGACGTGACTTTGTCGGCGATCAGCCGGTCGGCCGTGTCGGCGTCCGGAATACGCAACAACGCTTCGGCAATACACATCAGCAGCACACCTTCCTCCGACGACAGATCGTACTGTTGCAGGAAGGCGTCGATGCCGCCCTCGTGCGCCGCGTTGCGGCGTACGGCCGCGACCATCCCGGTTGCGATCTCGCGAACCTGTACGCGGGCCGCATCGCCGGCATCCGCCTGCCGCGCGAGTTCCGCCACCAGGCGCGCCTCATCGGCCAGGTAGCGCTCGCTGATTGCGCCGAGCGGGTCGGTGCTGACTGAGGTTTGTTCGGTGAATTTCATGCGTGTTGGCCTGTTGCCGGGTAGCCGCGCGAGCGGAATCCGGACGCGCGTATCATTACCGGGGGCGCAGTGTAGCGAGTCGCCCGGGCGCTTGAAAGCGGCCGCGCGCGACCTAGTCGCCGCGGTTTCGCTGCCGCAGGCGGCGCCGTGTACGCTTGTCCGGGCGACCCTCCGTGCGCGGCATTTGCAGCCTGTCACTCCTGAGCGCGTCCCGCAGCGACTGCCGCCGCAGGATCGATTCGGGCGGCTCGGCGAAGCACTCGCGCGCCGCAGATGCCGGGCCGCGTCGCAGCGGCAGCGCCCGCACTTCCAGCGCGTACGGCAGCCGGTCACGCACGAGGTCGACGCGATCGCCGCGCGAGACCCGCTGCCCGGGCCGCGCGCGTTCGCCGTTGATGCGCACGTGGCCGCCGGCCACTGCCTTCGCCGCCAGCGTACGGGTCTTGTAAAAGCGCGTGAACCACAGCCAGCGGTCGACGCGCAATTCGGTCTGCTTGTCGTCTGCCATGGCACACCCGGCTTACTCTGCTCTGCTGATATACTCTGCGGCCTTTAACCCGGGAGAGCAATGCCGTGCCCGAAACTTTCCTGAACGAACTGGCAGCCCGCACAGAAGCGCTGAAACAGGATGGCCTGTTCAAGGAAGAGCGCCTGATCGCCGGTCCGCAACAGGCCGATATCGAAGTCCGCGATAACGGCCAATCACGCAGAGTCATCAACCTGTGCGCCAACAACTACCTCGGCCTCGCCAACCATCCGGACATCGTGAGTGCCGCGCACCAGGCGCTCGACGAATTCGGTTACGGCATGGCCTCGGTACGATTCATCTGCGGCACGCAGACCATTCACAAGGAACTGGAGCGACGCATCAGCGACTTCCTCGGCACCGAGGACACGATACTGTACCCGTCCTGCTTCGACGCCAACGGCGGCCTGTTCGAGACACTGCTCAGCGACGAAGACGCCGTCATCAGTGACGCGCTCAACCATGCCAGCATCATAGACGGCATCCGGCTGTGCAAGGCGAAAAGATTTCGCTACAGCAACAACGACATGGATGAACTGGAGACGCGCCTCAAGGAAGCCGCCGATTGCCGCAACAAGCTGATCGTCACCGACGGCGTATTCTCCATGGACGGCACCATCGCCAATCTGCAGGACATCTGCGATCTTGCGGAGCAATACGATGCGCTGACCATGATCGACGACTGCCATGCCACCGGATTTCTCGGCGCGAGCGGCCGCGGCACGCACGAGTTTCGCGGCGTCTCGGGACGCGTGGATATCATCACCAGCACGCTCGGCAAGGCACTGGGCGGCGCGTCCGGCGGTTTTACCGCGGCGCGCAAGGAAATCGTCGGCTGGCTGCGCCAGCGTTCTCGGCCCTACCTGTTCTCGAATTCCGTGGCACCGGCCATCGTCGCCACCTCGATAGCCGTGCTCGAACTCATCCGCGCCGACGACGGCTTGCGCAAGCGGCTGCATGACAATGCGGCATACTTCCGCGAACGCCTGGCGGAGCTCGGTTTCGAACTGAAGCCGGGTGAACACCCGATCGTGCCGGTCATGCTCGGCGATGCGCGCCTGGCGACTTCGATGGCGGACCGCCTGCTGCAGCATGGCATCTACGTAATCGGGTTTTCCTTTCCGGTGGTTCCCGAAGGACAGGCACGCATTCGCACGCAGATGTCGGCGGGCCTGAGCCGCGATCACCTTGACAAGGCGATCGCTGCCTTTCGCACGGTCGGGCGCGAGCTTGGCGTGATCGGCGGCTAGCTGAGGAGCATCCGGCAATGAAAGCACTGGTCAAGGCAAAAGCGGAACGCGGCATCTGGCTCGAGGACATCGACAAGCCGGAACCGGGCCACAACGACGTACTCATCCGCGTGGGGCACACGGCGATTTGCGGTACGGACATCCACATTTACCAGTGGGACGACTGGGCCAGCAAGACAATCCCCGTGCCGCTGACGGTCGGCCACGAATTCTCCGGCGAGATCATCGACGTCGGCAGCGAGGTTATCGGTTACGAAGTCGGTGACCGGGTATCGGCGGAGGGCCACATCACCTGCGGCGTGTGCCGCAATTGCCGCGCCGGGCGACGGCACCTGTGCATGAACACGCGCGGCGTGGGCGTGAACCGCGCCGGTGCGTTCGCGGAGTACATCGCGGTACCGGCGTTCAACGTCTTCAAACTGCCCGCCGCCATCAGCGACGAGATGGCATCGATACTGGACCCGCTGGGCAATGCTACGCACACGGCGCTGTCGTTCGACCTGGTCGGCGAGGATGTACTCATTACCGGTGCCGGCCCGATCGGCATCATGGCCGTGGCGGTTGCCCGTTATGCCGGCGCGCGCCACGTGGTGATTACGGATGTCAACGACTACCGGCTGAAGCTGGCCCGCGACATGGGTGCGACGGTGGCGCTCAATGTAAGGTCCGGCACGCTCGACGACACCATGCGTGAACTCGGCATGACGGAAGGCTTCGATATCGGCATGGAGATGTCCGGCAATCCGTCCGCGTTCCGCGATCTGCTGCGCGCCATGCACCACGGCGGCAAGGTGGCGCTGCTCGGCATACCGCCCGAGGCTACCGCGATCGACTGGACCCAGGTCATTTTCAAGGGCCTGGTGCTGAAAGGTATCTACGGCCGCGAGATGTTCGAGACCTGGTACAAGATGTCGAGCATGCTGCAAAGCGGGCTCGACATCCGCCCGGTGATCACGCACCGCTTCGGCGTCGACGACTACCGCGAGGCGTTCGAGCTCATGGAATCGGGCCAGTCGGGCAAGATCATTCTCGACTGGACTTCCCGAGGCAACTGATGCAGGCCGCCGCCGACGATTTCCCGAGGCTGGCGACCACGCGCCTCACGCTGCGTGCCTTCGAGGCCGCAGACGGCGGGCGCGTACGGCGGCTGGCCGGCGATTTCGCCGTGGCCGATACCACGCTCAACGTTCCCCATCCGTACATGCCCGGCATGGCCGAGGAATGGATCGCCACGCATCGGCGCGGATTTGCCGCAGGCGAACTGGTCGTGCTTGCCATCGAGCGCACCGACGATGCCGAACTGCTGGGCGCGATCAGCCTGCAGGTCGAACGCGCGTTTGCGCGAGCCAATCTCGGCTACTGGATCGGCCAGCCGTTCTGGAACTCGGGCTATTGCACCGAGGCGGCCGCCGCTGTCGTCCGCTATGCGTTCACGGATATCGCACTACACCGCGTATTCGCGTCACACCTGCAACGTAACCCGGCCTCCGGACGCGTCATGCGCAAGCTCGGCATGGTGCAGGAAGGCACGCTGCGCGAACACACGATCAAGTGGGACCGCCGCGAAAACCTGGTCGTCTACGGGCTGCTGCGGCACGAATGGCTGCAACGCCAAAGCACCTGACGCGCTCCTCGCTGCCAGCCTGCCCCGCGTCATTCGATGCGGCAAAAGCAGTGTGCATAGAGTCCCTGCGGATCGTTGAACCGCAATAACGGCGACAGGCGGCTTTCGAGCATGCCGGCAAGCCGCTCGACGGACGAGCTGCGTGTATGAAGCTCGACCCCGAGCGCACGGGCGCCGTGCAGAAACTGCAGCATCATTTTTTCCGCCGGACTCAACTCCTCCTCGTAGAACACGCGGTCGTATTCGCCCTCTGCGAGGCCGGCAAGTTCTGCGGCCGATGTCACCGCATCCTCGAAATCGCCGAGCTGGTCGACGAGGCCGATATCAACGGCAGTGCGGCCGGTCCACACCTGGCCCTGCGCAATCCTGTCGACCGCGGCCTTGTCCATGTTGCGGTGCTCGGCGACCCGCGTAATGAATTCCTCGTAGCCGTCATTGATCAGTGCCTGGAATATATCGCGCGCTTCCTCGGACATTGCGAGATCCGGACGCAGCGCATCCGACAGGCGCGTCGTACCGACGCCATCCGTGTGTATGCCGAGCGTTTCCAGGCTGCGCTGAAACGTGGGGAACATGCCGAATATGCCGATTGAACCGGTAATCGTCGTTTCCTTCGCAATAATCCGGTCCGCCGCCATCGAGATCCAGTAGCCGCCGGACGCCGCAACGCTGCTCATCGACGCAACGACCGGCTTGCCTGCGTCCTCGAGCGCCAGGATTTCATTACGAATGAGTTCCGACGCAAAGGCACTGCCGCCGGGACTGTCCACGCGCAACACCACGGCCCTGACCTTGTCGTCGTGCCGGGCCCTGGCCAGCAGGCGCGCGGTCGATTCACCGCCAATGGTGCCGGGCGGCTGGCTGCCGTCCAGGATCTCGCCGGCAGCGACGATGACCGCGACGGACTGATCGTCGGCGGCAGCCTTTTTCATCAACCGCATCTGCGCCAGGTAGACCGGCAACGCAGCGGACTGGTAACCGAGTTCGCTGTCTTCGTCCTCGCCGGCATATTCCGCCACCAGTTGCTTCAGTTCATCGTGGGTCACCAGCCGGTCGACAAAGCCGCGTTCCACCGCTATTTCCGCGAGCGTCGCGTCGCTGCGCTCCGCGCTGGCGAGGAAGTCGTCAACGAAGCCGGTGACGCTGCCGGCCGCCAGCGAGCGCGCGGATTCGATGTCGCTGCCATATGCCGTCCACAACTGGTCCAGCAGCCGCGTTCGCGAACTGCGGTCCTCTTCAGACATATCATTACGCATGAACGGTTCGACAGCAGATTTGTGCGTACCGACGCGAAACACGTTCCAGTCGATCTTCAGCTTGTCGATCGCGTCCTTGTAGTAATTCTGGTACGAACCGAAACCACGCAACAACAACATGCCATCGGGGTGCATGTAGACGTCGCTGGCACGGGATGCCAGGTAATACGAAGCCTGGGTGAAGTAATCGCCGTAGGCGATGACCGGCTTGCCCGAGGCCTCGAATTCCGCCAGCGCATCGCCGATGCGCTGCAACTTGCTCATGCCGCCGCCCGCCAGTCCGCGCAGGTCGAGCACCACCGCCTTGATGCGCCGGTCGTCCTTCGCATAGCCGAGACCGTCAATGATGTCCTGCACCAGCGTCTGCGGTGTGACGTCGTCGAGTGCCTCGGCCAGTGCGCGATCGAAGGGATCGCCCTCGAGCTGTTCCACCAGCGTACCGGTCGGCTGGATCAGCAAGGCGGCCTTGTCCGGCAATCCGGGGGCCCCCGAGGACAGCACGCCGAGAATAATCGAGAAGATGAATAACAGCACCAGCAGGTGCAGCACCTTGCGCAATGCATCGGCACCGGACCACAGCGCACTGAACACCCGAATCACTATATTTCGCTTCGCCACTCTCGACTCCTTGCGGGCCGCGCGAATCAAATGTCCCGCGGCTGTTGTACCTTATCGTGCCTGTCGCCGTTCGATGCCGGCAAGCGGCTCGTGGTAGGTAATGCGGTAGATACGTCCCTGCAGGTCGTCACTCACCAGCAGCGATCCGTCCGGCAGTTGCAGCAGGTCCACCGGCCGTCCGGACACCTGGCCGCCATCGTGCAGCCAGCCCTCGGCAAACGGCGCATAACTCACCGCGTCGCTGCCATTGAGGCGCACCAGCGTAATACGATAGCCGATTTTCTGCGAGCGATTCCAGGAACCGTGTTCGGCAATGAACACCTGGTTGCGGTAGGACTCCGGAAACATCTTGCCGGTGTAGAAAAGGACGCCGAGCGGCGCAACGTGCGGGCCGAGTTTCTGCGCCGGCGCAACGAAATCACGGCAATCACGCTCGCCGCCGTATTGCGGATCGGCAATGTCGCCGCCGTGACAAAAAGGAAAACCGAAATGCTGCCCGCGCGCGGTGACGCGATTCAGCTCGCCCGGCGGACGGTTGTCACCCAGCATGTCGCGCCCGTTGTCCGTAAACCAGAGATTGCCGGTGACCGGGTGCCAGGCGAAGCCGACGGAGTTGCGGATGCCGCGTGCTTCCACGCGCCAGTCGCTGCCGTCCGCGGCGAGGCTGCCGATCAGGCCGAAGCCGTCGCGCTCACAAACATTGCATGGCGCGCCGATACTGACGTACAGGCGGCCATCCGGACCAAAGTCGATGAACCGTGCACCGTGATGCCGCTCCCCCGGCAAGCGGTCGTACACTACCTGCGGAACCTGCTTGCGGCCGGTTCGCGCTTCCACGTCGGGAAACCGCAGTATGCGCGTCAGTTCTGCGACATACAGGTCGCCGTCGCGGCAGGCGATGCCATTTGGAAGCTGCAGGTCGTCGGCAATCACCTTGCGGCGCAGCCTGCCGCGGTCGTCTGCCGCCAGTGCGTACACTCTCCCGCCACGCCGCGAGGACACGAAGACCGTGCCGCTGTCACCCAATGCCAGCGAGCGTGCATTGTCGACACCATCGGCAAAAAGCTCGATGCGGAAACCTTCCGGCACCTGCAGCCGGGCGACGACGGGATCAACTTGTGCCGACGCCGCGGATGCAGTGATTGCGACGGTAAGCGATAGCAATGCGGCGCGAACGAAATACATGAATTCCTGCCCGTAGCGAGTAGGTGGCTAGTCCGGAATCAGCCAGAGCGACAAGCCGGACCAGAACGTTATGATGATGACCGACAATGTCAGTATGACGAGGAATGGAAACGTCGCGGCATAGACCCTCATGATCGGATAATCGAAGCGGTAACTGGCAATGAACAGGTTCAGCCCGACGGGCGGTGTAAGGTAACCGAGCTGCATGGCCGCGAGAAATACGATGCCCAGGTGCGCTTCGTTCACACCGTACTGCGCCGCAATCGGCAAAATGAGGGGCACGACCAGCACGATGGCCGAAAAAATATCCAGGATAGCCCCGAGAATCAACAGGAATACCAGCAGTAACAGCAGGAACGTGGTCTGGCTGGTGACCAGCTCTGCAACGATCGCAAGCAGTTTCTGCGGTACGCCGGCATCGATCATGTAGTTCGTCGACGCCAGCGACACGCCGAGAATAATCAGGATGCCGCCGACCAGGAGCATCGATTCACGCATCACTGTCGGCAACTGTGCGAGCCGTATCTCACGCAGGATGAACACTTCGACGATGAGGACATACAGCGCCGTCACGGCGGCAGCTTCGGACACCGCGAAAAAACCGGAATAAATGCCGCCGAGCACGACCACCGGCAGCGGCAACTCCCACATCGACTCGCGCAGAGCCGCACCCACTTCACGCAGCGAAAACGACTTGAGCGGTCTGCGGTTGCCACGGTTCACCCAGAAACTCCAGCCGGACAGCATGAGCAGCATCAGCAGGCCCGGCAGAACCCCGGCCCGAAACAGGTCGTCGATCGACACTTCCGCGACGACGCCGTACAGGATCAGCGGCAATGACGGCGCAAACAGCAGTCCGAGACTGCCGGAGGTCGTGACGAGCCCGAGATTGAAATTCTCCGGGTAACCGTCCTGCTGCAACGCGGGATACAGGATGGCGCCGAGCGCAATGATCGTCACACCGGACGCGCCGGTGAACGCGGTAAAAAAGGCACAGGCTGCCAGGGATACCAGGGCGAGTCCGCCCGGCATCCAGCCGAGCAGCGCTCCGGTCAGCCGTACCAGGCGCTTTGGTGCATTGCTCTCGCTCAAGAGGTAGCCGGCAAATGTGAACAGCGGGATCGCCGACAGGAACGGCATGCCGGCGATGCCGAGAATTTCGACGGCAACGGCCATCAGGTCGACGCCTTCCTTGTGATACCCGAGCATGGCGCTGCCGGCGATGACCGTGAACAGCGGCGCGCCGAACACGGCCAGGACAAGCAACAGGATACTCAGCGCAATCATGACGCCGGCGGCCGCCGCCTGGAATGCCGGACAAGGCTGATCCCTTCCCTGATGAACAACAGCAGAAACCGGTAGCTCATCACGGCGAATGCCAAAGGCACGATACCGTGTGCCATCCAGGCCGGTATATCGACGAGTACCGTGTCACCGAACTCGTAGTCGAGCAGCACGAAGCGCAGCGACTGCCACGCGATGACGCCGCACATGAACGATGCAAAGGCGTCGACAATCAGTCGCGGCAGCCGCGAGACCTGTGGCGGCAGAAAATGTGACAACACGTCAATGCGTAAATGCCTGTTGCTGCGGCTCGCGGCAACGGAAGCGATCATGGCGATCCACAGCACCATCATTTTCAACAATTCGTCGGCCCAAACCAGGCCGCTGTTGAAGAACAGTCGCAGCACGATCTGGCCGACGGCCACGATCATCATGGCTGCGAGTAACAGTACCAGTGACGCATTTTCGGCCGCCGTCCCCCAGCGCTCGAGTTTGCCGAGCGTGCTGCGAGCGCCGTCTGTCATCAGCGCGACCCGCTACCGGATTGCGGCGCATTGCTGCCGTCATCCGGCTGCGCAGTCGCGAGGTCGCCGTTACGATAGTCTTGCAGGTGCTTTTGCACTTCGTCGAGCATCTCCGCCGAAAACATGCCCTGTTCGGCCATGTCACGATTGGTTTTCTGCATCAGCTCGCGAATCTTCGCGAACTCGCCGGGTTCGGGCTGGACTTCTTCGAGGCCGACGTTCAACAGCGCATCGATCGCATTTTCCGTGTCGTGCTTGCTGGAGGCGTCGACCCTGTCGTAAATCCCGCTCATGACATCGCGCACGACGGCCTGGTCAGCAGCCGACACTTTGTTGAACGCGCGCTCCTGGATGGCCATGAAACCCATCGCAAACAATACCGGCATACGGGTGACGTACTCGACCTTGGTGTGCCATTGCAGTGCCAGGGCGACAAC
>Ga0102952_1000512_pt1 | contig 14352 bp, 10 predicted proteins | sample SalPon2A_C_D1_MG_FD_78506 | JGI IMG/M metagenome (GOLD analysis project Ga0102952, IMG submission 78506) | Soil microbial communities from South San Francisco under conditions of wetland restoration - Salt Pond MetaG R2A_C_D1_MG | ecosystem: Environmental > Terrestrial > Soil > Wetlands | place... | reverse complement strand
AGAAAAACGGCATCGCAATCCAGAACGGCAACCCCGCGATGAGCCTGCGCGTGGATCGCGCCAATGGCGCCAACGTGCTTGGCACCCTCAACCGCGTCAAGGAAGCGATCGCCGAGTTGCGCGAAGGGCCCCTGGCGGATGCCGGGCTCGGCATCGAGCAATCCTTTGATGCCTCCGTGTTCATCAACCGAGCCGTCGGCATGGTCAGAAACAACCTGATGCTCGGCGTTTTGCTGGCGGTGGGCGTATTGTGGTGGTTCCTGCGCGACACCCGGGCAACCCTGTTGATCGCGACCGCGATCCCGATTTCGCTGCTGTCCACGTTTATCGTGCTGGGCCTGACCGGTCGCAGCCTGAATGTCATTTCACTTGCCGGCCTGGCATTCGCCGTCGGCATGGTGCTGGATGCGGCCATCGTCGTTTCCGAAAACATCGTACGCCTGCGCGAGCGCGGAGAAATCCCGAGCCTGGCGGCCTTGAGCGGCACGGCGCAGGTCAAGGGGGCGCTGCTGGCCTCGACCGCGACCACCGTCGCGATCTTCCTGCCGGTGTTGTTCCTGCAGGATGTCGAGGGACAGTTGTTCGCAGACCTGGCGCTGACCATCGCCATCGCCGTGTGTATTTCGCTGTTGGTGGCGCTGACCGTGCTGCCGACCGTGGCCGGAAACTGGCTGAAACCCAAGAAACTGACCCGCAATCACGCGGCCAACTGGTCGAAACTGGCCGCGTGGCTGATGAAGACCAGTTCCACCGGCAAGCGGCGCCTGCTCCTGATCAGCAGCCTGCTGACGGTACCGGTACTGGTGACCTGGCTGCTGTTTCCCCAGCTCGATTACCTGCCGCCGGTGAAGCGGGATGCCGTTGACGCATTCCTGCAGTTCCCGCCGGGCTCCAACATCGAGACCAATGAACGCGAGGTCATCAGCAAGCTGGTCACCCGGTTGCAGCCCTACATGGACGGCGTGAAGCAGCCGGCCCTGAAGAACTACTACATCCTGACCTGGCCGGGCGGCGGAACCATCGGCGCACGCGTGTTGGATCAAAGCCGGGTCAAGGAACTTGAAACCATTATTCGCAACGAAGTAATGGTGGACATTCCCGACTTCCGTGGCTTTGCCGCGCAGGGCAACCTGTTCGGCGGCTTCGGCGGCGGCCGCGACATCGCCGTGCACCTGCAGTCGGCTGACCAGGCGGGGCTTTACGCCGCTGCCGGCCAGGGACAGCAGCAATTGATGGACAGCTTCCCCGGCGCCAATGTCCAGGCCTGGCCGAGCATCGAACTGGCGGAGCCGGAACTGCGTATCTTCCCCGACGACTCGAGAATCAACGAAGTCGGCCTCGATCGGCAAGGCGTGGCCACTTTGGTCCGGACCCTGGGCAACGGGCTGTGGCTCGGTGAATATTTCAACGGCGAGAACCGCATGGACATCATCATGCGTGCCGAGGGCTGGCGCACACCGGAAGAACTCGGTAATACACCGATTGTCACCCCTGGCGGAGAGGTCGTTCCCCTGGGTGAGTTGGTATCGGTCGAGCGCGCAACCGGGCCGGGCCAGGTGCGACGCGTCAATGGGCGGCGCACGGTAACCCTCGGCGTGAGCCCGCCGGACAATGTGTCACTGGAAACCGCGATCGCACAGATTCGTTCCGATGTCGAACCGGGCCTGCGAGAGGCTTTGCCCGCCGACGGTTCGATCCAGTACGGTGGCAGCGCCGACAGCCTGGCCGAGGCCATCGGCACGATGAGCCGCAATTTCATCATGGCGCTTGTCATCCTGTTCATGCTGCTGGCCGGGCTGTTCCGGTCGCTCAAGGACAGCGCACTCGTCATCCTGACCATTCCGTTGGCCGGGGTGGGCGGCGTCATCGCCCTGCGCGCATTGAACCTGTTCACGTTCCAGCCGATGGACCTGCTGACCATGATCGGATTCATCATCCTGCTCGGACTGGTGGTCAACAACGCCATCCTGCTGGTGGACCAGACCCGCCAGGGCGAGCGTGAAGGCCTGGACCGCGACAGCGCGGTGCAGAATGCCTTGCAGGTCCGCCTGCGGCCCATATTCATGAGCACGCTGACCAGCATTTTCGGCATGTTGCCGTTGCTGCTGTTGCCCGGTGAGGGCAGCGTCATTTATCGCGGACTGGCTGCCTCCATTGTCGGCGGCATGGTGTGCAGCCTGTTCTTCACATTGTTGCTTCTGCCCTGCCTCCTGCGCCTGGGCAAAAGCCTGCCGACAGAAAGTACGGCGGCCGAATCCGGGGGCAAAACCGCCCTGGAATCGGTGGCCTGAGCGAGGATCGAAACATGAAGCCAGCCATTCGAATCTTGACCCTGTTCAGCCTGTTACCTGCGATTGTCTTCGCACAGCAGAGCCCGCCTCCCGCACCGGTCGTGGTGGAAAAAGCGAAGCGCGACATGTTCGCCGCCACGCTGTGGGTGTCCGGCACGGTCATCAGCCAACACGACGCACGAATCGCCGCCGAAACCGACGGGCGCATCACCTGGGTTGCCGAGGTTGGGGCCAAGATTACCGAAGGCGAGGCCCTGGCGCGCATTGATGCAGGCGACCTGAAACTCGAACTCGCCGACAGCGAAGCGCAGTTGTCGGCCTTGAAGTCACGTCTCCGGTTTGAAGAGAGCAGCCTGCACCGGCTGCAACAACTGGCGGCCAGCAATAACGCCGCCGCGACCCAACTCGATGAAGCGCAATCCCGGCTCGATATGACCGAACAGGACATCCGGCGCGCAGAAGTCGCGATCGCGCAGATCAAGCGTCGCATAAGCCAAACAGAAGTGCTGGCCCCATTCCCGGGCGTCGTGGCAGAACGCCTGATCCAGGTCGGTGAATTTGTCAACCGCGGCAGCCAGGTCGCGCGCCTCGTAGATACCGAGCATCGTGAAATTCGCGCTCGCGCCCCCTTGTCCGTGGCCGGTTGGATACGCCCCGGCATGGAAGTGTCGGTCGAGCATGGCAGGCGTGAATCACTGACGCCGGTCAGCCACGTGATCCCGGTCGGTGATGAGCGCTCCAGGATGTTCGAAGTCCGCATCAAGGCCGAGGACCCAGCGTGGATCATCGGCAGCCCGGTGCGCGTCGCCCTGCCCAACAGCGAACCTCGTGACCTGGTCGCCATACCGCGCGATGCGCTGGTGCTGCGCGGCGCCAACGTGTTCGTGATGCGGGTCAACGACGACAACACTGTGGAACGCGTCAACGTCGAAACCGGCATCGGGCTTGGTGGATTCGTTGAAGTGATCGGCAACGTCAACCAGGGCGATCGAATCGTCACGCGCGGCGGCGAACGCCTGCAGCCAGGACAAACCGTTTCGATTTCTGACGGTTGATGAAAACAAAATTTGGTAATGAGCTGGATTGGGGTCTGGTTTTCTCCCTGATCATCGTCTGACCGACGGTTCCGATCCGGCTCACCCCGCCCCGGCTGGTGCCCTCTGCCAGCCGGGGCGGTTTTTATATGAGCAGAACGGGCCCTCCGTGGCCCGTCTGCATGTCGCTACGCAGAGGCGTGATTCCGCTTCGCTCCTGCGCTGCGCTGCCGCTTGCGTTGGCACCTCCCTGTGCCAAAGCCTTCGTAGATGAGCAGAACGGGCCCTCCGTGGCCCGTCTGCATGTCGCAAATTCCCGCCAGTTTTGCTGGTCCGCCACCGACTGCCCGGGCTCACTGCAGGGCACGCCGTGAACCCGTCCCTGGGGGCTCGGATGCAACTTCCCTGTTGCATACGGCCCTGCAGCAAACCCGGACAGCCGCTACCGGGCGCCAGATGTGTTCACGGCATTGACAGGGGGAGGCGGGCAGTGTGCTGCGAGACCTTCGGAGGCAGGATGCCGACGCAGAGCGCTACCATGGACGTACCGGGACTGGTAAGACAGACCAGGCCCGGCAGCGTGTCTCGCAGGGCGCTGGGCGGCTCCGCCGATGCCAGGAAACCATTTCCACCGAGGCGCGGGCGGGCTCATGATCGCGATCTTCGGCCTACGGCCTCAGATTGCTCCCACAGTACCCTGCAGTAAGGCCGGGCAGGCGCTGGCGGACCCCTAAAATCGCGGCGTGCGGCCTGCGGCCTCAGATTGCTCGCGTAATTCGCACCGGTCTGGTTTTCCGAGTCCCCAGCCCGTTAGCCGTCCTCGCCCTTGATCTCGTCAACTTTCTCTTTCAGCAGGTCACGCACTTTCTCGAGGGCGCGCTCTTTTTGCTTTTCCAGCAAGCTCTCTACGCCCGCGCGTTTCGCCGCATCGAGGATCCGGTCGATCAGCACGGTTGAAATCTCGTTGCCCAGTTGGTCGGGCGATGCGCCGTCCGGAGCGCCCAGCCCGGTGAAAGATACGCTTGGAAAATCGAAAACCAGTTCCTTGCCCGGTTGCTGCGCAGCGATCGCGGTGATCGTGCCCCCCTTGAAGTCAGCGTGTTCGATGATTAAGCGGTTTTCGCCGCCGGAAGATCCCGGCGTCGTTTTGCCGACGTTCTTTTCGAGTATGGAAACGTTTGAAACACCCTGCCCATCGAGCTCGTAGCTTACCTGGGAGTCTTTGACCAATATCTGCTCGATCACCAGTACGTCATCGCCGATCGAATCGAGCGCGATGTCCACTTCGATGGTGTCAAGCAACAGCAACGGCCGCTGGGAATAGCCAGGAGGATTGGCAACGCTCAGGCCCCTGATCGTGGCCTTGCCACTGGCCAGGGAAATATCCACGCTCTCCACGCTGACTTTCGTATCCGCCAGTTCATGGCCAACGTCCGTCAACGCCTCTTGCGCGATCCGGTCCACGTTCTGGCTGAGCCACCACGATCCCAAACCGGCGACCAGCACCACTGCTACGAGCACGAAAATTACGATCTTCCAGGCTTTCATACCTCAGGCTCCTCCTCTGTCGCGTCTCCACCAATTGCCGCCAGCGGCGCCTCCAGTTCCTTGGAATAGTCTTTCCAGGTGCCGGCTTGTGGAACCATCGATGCGGCGAGTTCGAGGACGTGATCGCCGACCGCGTCCTCCCAGTCAAGCCCCAGCGCCGAAACCACCGACTTCAGTTCCGGCACAGGGTCGGCGGCCAGGCGGCCGCCATCTACGTCGATGAACGTCATGGGCAACCAGGACCGGTAGGCGTCCAGGCCTTGGCGCTGATCTCGGTACAGGCGGGCCATGTCCTCCAGGTCCGTGTAACCGGCGCGGAACCATTCAAGAACCAGTTCACCGGGTTCGCGGTTGAGCACGAGAACCCGGCTGTCCGGGAACAGCGTGGCCAGCGTGGGCAGCATGTCGGCGGACAACCACATCGTGTCGAAGGTCACGCGATCCCCGGGCTCCAGTCCGCCAGTCGCCAGGTCTTTCCAATACCGGCGCGCGGCACGAACGGTGTTCTCCGGGGCGAATGATTCCAGCGCTTCGCGCCCTGCCGGTTCACTGATCAGGGCCCGCCGCTGGGCCTGCGTGGCCGGCTTGTCGGCAACCAGCATGACCTGGCTGTGCGCGCCCAATCCCGCGGCCAGCCACTCCCAGCCGGAGCCCGGCCAGGCCAGCAGGAATACCGGGTCGGCCGGAAGTTCTGAATCCGCCGGGCGCGGCCCGGCAGCAGGCAACTCGTCCGCGTCCCGCAACTCGCGGTTAGCAGCGCTGACGCCGCCTGCGACCATGTGCGCCTGTGCAAGCCTGCCAGACAGTCCGGCAAAATACTCCGCCGCCTCTTCGAAACGCCCGGCCGCATCGAGGGCATTGGCCAGTATCTTGCGCACGCGGCGCCGATCCACGTCTCCAAGGTCGGATTCCCGCTCCAACTGCTGGAGCGTCTCGATACCCACGGCATCTCCTTTCCTGGCCAGTCGCGCGCCCTTGTAAATTTTCGCCATAAGGGGCGGACGCTCGCTGGCAAGGACATCGTCGACCATTGCGTCGGCTTCGTCCTCGCGGCCTGCCTTGGCCAGCAGGTTCGCATATTCCACGCGGGTCCCGTCGTCGGCCGTCCCGTTTTCGATGTGCGGCGCCAGCACCTCCAGCGCCTTGTCCGTATCACGAAGCTGCTCGTAGGCCCGCGCCTTGAGCAGGTCAATGCCGTAGCCCTGGAAGTTTTCGAGGAGTTCCAGCGCGATTTTCGGATTGCCCTTTGCGATCATCAATTCCGCACGCAGCAGAATTTTTTCAGCTTCGCCCGCGCCATCCTGTTCGGCCATCTTGAGCGTTTCTTCGGCCTGTTCCGGGAAACCCAGCGCTTTCTGGCACTCGGCCAGTCCCCGGAACACCATCGGGTCCGTGCGCCCCATTGACAGGGCCCGCTGGAAACTTTGTGCGGCTTCCGCCGGCATCCCATTCGCGAATTGCGCCGTGCCGAGGTAGTCCCACACCACCCCGGATTCGGGCTGCGCTTCGGCGGCATTCATGAAGCATTGCATCGCGAAGCCCGCATTTCCGGCGGCCAGGAACGCCCGCCCGAGTTGGACCTGTGCCGCCTGGTGGCCGGGGTCTTCTTTCAGCGCCTCCTGGAAGTAGGAAATCGCCTTGGTGAAGTCATCCTGTTCCAGCTTGGCCGTGCCCAGGTAAACCAGCGACTGGACGTTTTTCGGTTCTTCCCCCAGGGCCAGGTTGGCGGCCTTTTCCGCGGCGCTGAAATTGCCCGCGGCCAGTTCCGCATACGCCAGGCCGTTATGCGCGCCAACGTGGAAAGGGTCGATCTGCAGCGCGCGCAGGTAACTCTGGCGCGCCCGCTCTTTCGCTTTCGAAGCCATGAACAGGGTGCCGAGCGAAAAGTGGATCTGGGCATTTTCGGAATCCAGTTCCACCGCCCGCTGCATCAGGCCCGTTGCCTCGTCCAGGTCGCCTTGTTGCTGGCGCACCACCGCGAGCATGTAGACCGCTTCGACGTTGCGCGTTTCCTCCTCGAGTATGGAGCGATAGATGGACTCGGCCTCGGCGAATCTGCCGGCATCCAGGTGTTGCTGTGCTTCTTCCATCATGCTGTTTGCTCTTGTCTGTGTTCCTGCCGGCCCTGCGCCCGGACGATCTTCTCGCAGATGTAGTCCTCGGCCCAGCTTTCCAGCTTCCAGTTTTTCAGGTACCCGCAATGGCCCCCGTGCTCCGTCACCTCGATTTCGAGGCAGGGATTATCCGGCAGCGTGGCGACATCCGCCACCGGCACGACCGGATCATCCGCCGCGGTCAGGATCGTCGCCGGCACGCGCAGTTGCGCCAACCGGTCTCCAGCCACCGAATACCCCTCGAAGTAGTCCTCGACCCGGTCGAAGCCGTAATAGCGTGTCGCCAAGTAGGCAGTCCGGGCCCGCATGCTCCTGAGCTTGTGCCATTCCTCGTAGTCATAGCGCTCCGGGAAGCACGCCTGCTTGCGCCGCAGTGAGTTTGCCCACTTGCGGTTGTAGTACTTCTCATAGAATCTGGGACCACTCTCCATCGACTTCAATACGTGTTCCGGATTCAGCACCGGGCACACGGCAACGCAGGCGGCGATCGAAAGCCCCTTCGCCGGGCCTTTTGATGCCACGCGCAGGGCGAAATTGCCCCCCAGGGAAAATCCGGCAATAAACCAGTCCCGCGCACCTGTCCGGCGCTGCATGTCAGCAAGCGCGCCAATGACCTCGTCCAGGCGGCAGGAATGAAATACACCCGGATTGAGCTCGTGGGTATCGCCGTGGTCGCGAAAATTCAGGCGGAATATGTTGTGGCCCTCCGCCAGCAGGCGGGCCCCGGTTCCCAACATGTAGTTGGAATGCGCGCTGCCTTCCCAGCCATGCAACAGCACGACCGTGCCACGACTGGTCCCCGGCGCTTTCGTATAAAACCCCTGTAGCCGCACACCCTCACCGCAATCCATGATCCACGCCTCTTCCCCACCCAGCAGCTCCACGGCGCGCCGCTCAACGAGCCAATTCGCCAAGGCGCTGCTGCGTAGAGCGGATTGCAGGTGCGGGTTACTGAGGCTGGCGGGCGGACGGAACGTCATCGATCAAACCCCGGCGTCGAAGGCTGCGCTCACCGCGTCATGCGCAGCTGCAGCCAGATCCCTGCGCGGCTTACCCGCTGCCGGGATCGGCTCCAGGAATTGAAGTTGGCAGTCGCAGGCCGGACGACCGAGCAGGCGCAAAAAATTCACCATGAAAGACTCATCCTCCTTGAACGTCATGCCTTCATCCAATGTCCCGTCGCGCACATAGCGGATCATGACCGGTTGTACCGGACAGCCTGCATCGACTGCAGCTCGGAACAGCCGGGCATGGAAAACCTTCACACCCGGACCGGGCCGGATACCGCCTTCCGGGAAGATGGCGACCCTGCCACCCTCATTCAAGCGCCGGGTCATGGCAGCAGCGACGGCGCCGGCGGAATCATGGCTGCCGCGCTGGTGGAACACCGTGCCGGCGAGACCGGCGAGGAACCCGATCACGGGCCACCGCGCTACTTCTGCCTTGCTGACGAACCCGGTTTGCGCAATGGAGTAAAGAATCATGATGTCCAGCCACGAGATGTGGTTTGCCACGACCAGCACCGGCGGGGCCTGGACCCCTCCTTCGGGCTTTACCCGCACGCCGAACACGCGGCACATTGTTGCCGCCCATGCGTTCAGCATGAACTCATCGAGCCCGCGTTCGCCGATGCGCACAGCGCGACCAGCGCGGTTAAGGCACAGCACCGTCGGCAGCGTACCCAGCAGGAACAACAGGCTGAACCCGGTTCCGCGAAAGATCAGTCGCAAGGGAGTAAAAACGTCAGACCACATGGATCAGCCGCCGGCGCCGCAATGCATACCGGAGAATACGCAATACTGGAGACTTGACCGCTTTGCCCTGGTGCGGGGCGCAGACCTGTGCCTGTCAGGGACCATCGTTAGCTGAGAACCGCAATTCCTGAAGATGCGCAAGGTTAGCACAGGCGCGGGCTATCATTCCGTTTTGGTTTCGCCGGCCGAATGTTAGACAATACGCGCTCTTCAGCCATCCGGCCCGGCGGCCTGCATGAAAGAATTCGAAGTCAAAATCAAGGGTAGCGGCAAGCGATTCACGGTACGCGAGGGCGAATCCGTGCTCTCGGCCGCGCTGAGACAGGGAGTCATGCTGCCCTACAGTTGCAAGAACGGCACCTGCGGCAGTTGCAGGGGCAACATCGAAAGCGGCGAAGTCCATTATCCTTTCCATCCGCCATTGGCGCTGGAACGAGCCGATATCGCCAGGGGCGATGCCCTGCTCTGCCAGGCCGAGCCGGTGGAGGATCTGGTCATCGAGGCGCGCGAAATCGAAGCCGTGCGCGACATCCCGGTGCGAATGCTGCCCGCCCGCGTCACCGAGAAATCCCTGCTGGCGCCCAATGTCATGCGTATCAAGCTGCGCCTCCCAAAGACCCAGCGACTGCAATTCCTGGCCGGCCAGTACCTGGACATCCTGCTGCCGGGCGGCAAGCGCCGGGCGTTTTCGATTGCCAGCCCCCCGCATTGCGAGGATGAATTGGAAATGCACATCCGCCACGTGGACGGCGGCGACTTCACGGGGTGGGTCTTCGAAGAACTGCAGGAACGCGACATCCTGCGCATCGAGGGCCCACTGGGCACCTTTTTCGTGCGGCATGACGAACCGCGCAAGCCGATGATCATGATGGGCGGCGGCACGGGTTTCGCGCCACTCAAGTCCATGATCGAAGATCTGCTGGAGATGGACGATGAGCGGCCCATTTACTTGTACTGGGGCGCGCGCCGGGCCGACGAGCTGTACCTGGAAGGGCTGCCGCAGGGATGGGCTCAGGCACATGGACACATTCACTACCAGGGGGCGGTTTCAGACGGCGAAGCCGGCGCCGGGCACTTTCCCGGTTTTGTCCACGACGCGGTGTTGGCGGAACACACCGACCTGGCCGGTTTCGACGTATACATGAGCGGGCCACCGGCGATGATTGACACAGCCAGGACGGAGTTTTTCGCTCACGGCCTGGGTGAGCGGCGGCTCTTCTACGATTCGTTCGAGTTTGGCCTGGACGTGCCGGTGCGGATACTGGCGCGGCCGCACTGACACAGGTATATCATTCAAGCCTGACCCGGGAGCACCACGGTGGAGGCGGACATGAATTACCTGGTCCAGTTTTTCGGAATACTCATCGGCGGCATGAGCCTGTGGGGCATTTTTGCACCACAGGCCCTGATGGGGGTTGTCGTACGAACCTGGCAAAAGCCCTGGGGCATGGCCTTTGCCGTTGTCGTACGACTCATCATGGGCGCGGCGCTGATCCTCGCCGCCGAAACGACCCGGTATCCGTTGTTCTTCGAACTGTTCGGTTATCTCGTGATCGCCGCGGCGATTGGCATCGTGCTGCTTGGAAGGAATCGCGTGGACCGGATCATTGACTATTGGCAGAGGAAATCAACGTCCTTGCTCCGGTCCTGGTTGGTGTTAGGCGTGGCGTTGGGGGCGTTTTTTGTCTACTGCGCCCGCTAGGCGGAGCAACTAATCTTCAGGCGCCGCGAGACGCGCATGGTCGCCCGGCAGCGGTATCGCCATTTTGCCCTGGGTCAGGCGCAGGGCATTGCGAAAGCATGCCATTGCCAGTTCCAGGTCTCCTTGCCTCTCGAGCAACTGTCCCAACGAGTCGAATCCGCCGGTGCTGGGCCTGATCTCCAGGCTGCGAATCAGGTGCTGGCGCGCCTTGCCCCACAACTCCTCGCCTGCGCACAAGCGGCCCAGGGCCAGGTGCAGGCTGGCATCGTCGGGATGCTGCTGCAGCCACTTTTCGCACTGTTTCAGCCTCTGCGAGGCGTTGCCCGCGCCCGGGTCTCCATAGCGCAGCACCAACGCCGGATTCCAGTCATTCTTCAGGCTGGACCGCAACACCGGCTCGGCCAGGTCGGCGCGCTCCAGCTTGCCGGCCTGCTCCGCGAATATTTCGACCACTGAGGCTTCCTTGCGCATCGCCCGCGGGAGCTGCTTCCAGCCATTTTCCAGGGCATCGGAATCTTCACAGGACCGCAAGCGGTTCATTGCGATCTGGACCTGCAATTCGTCCTGCTGGTCTTCACTGAGTACACCTGCTTTGCGCAAGGCCGGAAACAGCGCCCGCAACTCGTCCCACTGCCCCAGTTCACGGTGGCAGCGGGCGAGCAATTCGAGCACTTGCGGGTGACGGCGGCGCCGCTGGTGGAGGTCCAACAGGATCGGCAGAGCCTCGGCGCGCGCACCGCTGCCGAGCAGCATGCGGGCCCGCGTCAACTCAACCAGGAAACGCTTTTTCTGACCCCCGGTGTCCGCCTGTTCCAGGTAGTATTCGCGGCGCTCCGACGCCGACTGACCCTCGGCGGCCTGCGCCGCAGCCAGGTAGCGCGCGGTGGTCTTGCCCTGCGTGCTGGTGGATTTCTCCAGCGCGCGTTCAGCCGTCCTCCAGTCTCCCTCGGTCAGGGCCAGCAAGCCTTTTTCGAGCTGGGCCAGGGCGCGTTTTTCCCGCACCCGCTTCGCCGTCTCGGCCGGCAATTGCCAGGCCCGAACCAGCAAGTGCACCAGCAGCCAGAGCGCCAGCAAGGCAAGCACGAGCACCAGCACGCTGGTTTCCACCGTCCAGCTCATGAAATTGATCTCTACACGGCCCGGATCCGACTTGAACACCGGCGCCAGCGCGGCGGTCAGCAGCAACAGCGCCAGGGCGACAACCAACAATACCGAACGCTTCATGCGCCGTCCGCCTCACCCGGCTCCGGGCCACCTTCCCCGCCGTCGCCCGGCCCGTTTTCTCGCGCCCCCACCGCCGGATCAGGCGGAGTATTGCGGGGGCCTGGAGTGCTTTCTTTCAGCAAGCGCAATTGCGCCGCCGCGGCGCCAATATCCGGCAATTCGGAACGTAATTCCACGGCCTGCAAATCATCAAGCTCCGCCAGGGCGGCGCGCACCTGCCGGTTGCCCGTGGCGAAGCGGCCCTTGATCGTACTGCGCGCGAGTTCCAGAGAACGGGCCCAGGTTTCAGCGTCGCGCCGCATCAGCGCGAGGCGAGCGGACTCCAGTTGCAACCAGAGCCCCTGGCGCAAGTAGTCGCGGTCCTCGAGGCTCAGAAGCCCGGCGCCGTCCACCCGGCGCCGCACGGTAACCAGCGGCGACAAGGCCGCCTTGATGCGCTGCCACCAACCCACATCCTGCCCTGTGCCGGATACCGTCGCGGATGCAGCTTGCTGCGCGTCACCCTCAAATGGAAGTTCGGCAATTGAATCCTGCAAACTAACCAATGCCGCCGACAATTCCGGCACATCCGCTTGCGGCATGGCCTGCAGGGCCCGGCGGGATTCGGCAATGCGACGGCGCACCGGAACATAAAGCGGATCAGCGAGTGCAGCCAGGTGCGCGTCTGCCAGGGCCAGGGCCTCATTCGCAGAACCCGCATCTCCGAACAGGCCGAGCCGTTCTTCGGCAAGGCGTAGCAGGTAGGCAACTTCAGCAATGTCCATGCGTCTGCCCGGAGACTCACTACGCACGGCAAGCGCTGCGACACTTGCTTCCAGCGCGTCAATGCGCTGCTGCAGAAGGACCAGGGCAGCCTGGCCGGCATCCTGTTGTGCCTGGGCGTCAGCAGCCTCCACCGCCACGCCGGACAGGCGCGATTGGATCCCCTGTAAATCAGCGCGCAAGCCTTCGATTTCAGTTTCGCCGCCGTCTTGCTCCGCGGCCACCAGCCTGGATTCCAGCGAACGCAGCGCGTCCTGGATTCCGGACTGTTCCGCCTCGAGGCGCGAAATGGATTGCGCCAGGCGGTTGTCGCTGGTTTGTTGTGAGCGGTCCAGCCACCACTGGTAACCGTTCCAGCCAGCCACAGCCAGAGCCAGCAACAGGGCCAGCCAGGCAGGTCCGGAGGATGAACCGTTGGCTTTTTTCTTGCCGTTGTCGTGCGCGAAAGGATCGAATTCCGCGTCTTCTTTGGAAGTGTTCACCGCTTGCTCACCCGTGTATGGCCCTTTTGAACGATGCTAAACAATTCATTGACCGCGTGCACGCCGCCAGTGGCATTCATACGTACTCTTCCAGCATTGAATGAATGGTCCGGGCGATTTCCACGTTTCCCGGCCCCGCGGCAACCCTTGGCTCAGTCACCGAGTAGGCGGATGCCAATTCCGCGATCCGCCCGGAGATGACGACAAATTCACCGGCACAGATTCTCGCCCAGGCGCGCGCACCCAGGTGCGATGCAGCGTGTTGGAGCGTATTGCCGCTGGTCCACACCGAGATCAATGCAGGGGCATTTTCAATTTCCCGAATCATTGCAGGATCGGGTTCAGCCGCTTCGCGTTCGTAGACGTGGGCGAACTGCACCTTCCAGTCCCGTTCCAGGAGTGCCGAATAAAGTTTTTGACGCCCGCCGGGAGCAGTCAGCAGCAACGCCGATCCGGCATGACCATGAAACGCGTGATGTTCTAACAGGGATTCACTGTCATGGCCCTCGTCTGAAAGCACGCTCGGCGGATGTCCGGCGGACTCCAACGCACGGGCAGTCGCCGGGCCAATGGCGGCAATTTCGACACCCTGCAGATATCCCCCGGGTAACTGTTCCAGGCCGAACTCGACCGCGCGGGTACTGCTGAACACGGCGAGGCGGCGTCCGGTCCGAGCCCAGACCTTGTTGAAATCAATACCGGGATCCCTGGCCACGAAACGGAAAACCGGCCACCTCATCACCTGCAGCCCCGTGCTGTTCAGCATGAGCGCGAGCTCCGCTGCTTGCGGTTCGGGTCGAGTGATCAGGACATGCGAAGGCTTCATTTCGCTTCCGATGCGGGGCCTGCGAATTTTAGCACGCGGTGCCGGAAGCCGAGTAATCGTGCGGGGAGGGAATCCCGGGTGAAGGCGCGTGCAAGCGAGGTACACGAGGGGCTTGCGTATTGGCGTTTGCAGTAGGTATGTACTCCCTCCTGCACGCACCTTGTTCTCACCCGGGACTGCAAAGTCATCGGTTGATTTGCAACCGACCGGCCTTTTTCACGGGGCCGTGGAGAGTGCGTATGAAACTCTTAGTACGAACATTATCGTATTCAAGGCTGGCTGGCAAGTCCGGATTGATGGATGACAAATTACGCGGGGGTGAGCCGGGCGATAATTTCGGCAGCCCCCTGGTCGAGCAGATCGGCCGCGACTGCGAAGCCCAGGCGCTCCGCTTCACCTTGCACGCCCCTCGCTTCCGCGCGGAGTATTCCGGTGCCATCGGGCATGCCCACCATGGCCCGCAGATACAGTTCCTCCGCGGCGTCATCCGGGAATTCTGCGTAGACAGCCAGCGGCAGCTGGCAACTGGCTTCCAGGCGCCTGGCTACTGTGCGCTCCGCCTGCGCCCTGGCGAGGGAGCCGGGGTCGTTGAGCGGCCGGACCAGGGAAGCGAGT
>Ga0102952_1000511_pt1 | contig 14378 bp, 12 predicted proteins | sample SalPon2A_C_D1_MG_FD_78506 | JGI IMG/M metagenome (GOLD analysis project Ga0102952, IMG submission 78506) | Soil microbial communities from South San Francisco under conditions of wetland restoration - Salt Pond MetaG R2A_C_D1_MG | ecosystem: Environmental > Terrestrial > Soil > Wetlands | place... | reverse complement strand
TGCAAGTATAAAACCCGCATCCCCCACGGGCAGCGCCGGATGACCGCCAAGAAGGATAAGAGAATCTATAAATGTGTATCTCCAGGTAGCTCCGAAGGTTTAAAAAACAGATTAATCTAGGTTAATGAGAAACCAGGGAGCCCCATTGTTCGCCAAAAGCAAACTCGGCCTGCGGCATACGGCTCCTTTCTTTCATTTCCCTTTTACGGAGGTCTTCGGGGAGTTCGTCCACGTCGCCCCCGTAATATCCAACCGCTATTGCCGCGGCTATCCGGAAACCCGGCGGGATCCCGAATGTATCCGCCACTTTTTCCTCCCTTGCCAGCTTCAGGCAATGCAAAGCAATTCCCATATACTGAGCCTGCACCGTCATGCCTCCGATACATAACCCCAGGTCGTGCAAGGCCAGGCTATTTAACTTCCCCTCCCCGGTAACCTCCTTGTAAACACTCAACATAAGCAAGGGGGCACGGACAGCCCACTTTCTATCCTCTTCACTAAGGCAAGCCGCTATTTTATCATAGGTTTCCGTGCCTTCACCGGCGTACAGGAATCGCCAGGGTTGTTCATTGTCCAGGCTCGCAGACCATCGTGCCGCCTCAAATAACTTGTGCAGGTGGCTATCCCTGATGGCTTCCTTTCGAAAAATCCTGGGGCTGTAACGCTGTTTCAACAGCGGAAAGATCTCGTATTCTGTGCCGGCTATTTTCCTGAGGCGAATGAGTAGTTCTTCAGTCATGCTTTGATGGGTTAGGGGTTTGTGGTTCGTGTGACTGCGGGGTGCTCCGCCAAATAACACGTGATATTAGGCCGAAACAGTCGGATTATTTAATCCAAAACCGTTATTTCTTGACCCATTTCCCGCCTGCAGGCAATTCTTCCACGATTTGCCAGGACCTGGATTCCCCGGATGCAAGAAGGTGATATTCAGGGAACTGCCTCAACCGGAATCCGTATCCCCTCCGGAACCTTCCATCCCGTATTCCTTTTTGTAAATGCGGACGATGATGAGGAAAAGGCTGATCAGCAAGGGGCCGAAGATCAGCCCGATAAACCCGAAAATGGGAATCCCGATGATCACGCCGACCAGGGTGATCAACGGATGGACATTATCCAGTTTTTTCAGAAGCAGGAGCCGGATAAGGTTATCTGTGGATCCCACGATCACAATCCCGTACAACAGGATCCCCCAGGCCTGAAAGGTATTCCCGTCTGCATAGGTGAGGATGAAAACCGGGACGATCCCGAGCATTCCCCCCACAAATGGGATCATAGACCCTATAGTGACAATGATTGCCCAGAAGAAGGGGTTCATGACCCCGAACACCAGGAACCCCACCAGCGCGACGATCCCCTGTGCCAGGGCTACCAGGGGGATGCCGATCGCATTCGACCGAACCATAGCCCTCGATTCCCTGCCGATGATATCCAGGTTCTTCCCGCTGACCGGGATATACTCGAACAGCCATTCCCGCAATTGCTTCCGGTTGGTGAGCATATAGTATAAAATAAAGTACATGATGGCAATGGCAATGATCATATTGAAGGTCCCTCCGGCAATACTTTGCAGATTGTCCGAAAGCCAGGAGGATACGGCCGAAGCGTCTATACGGGAAGTGAAGTCAAATCCCAGGAGGGATTCTGCCCTGCCCAGGCCATCTTTGATAAGGCCCACTACTTTTTCCGATTTATTCACTGCTTCTTGCACTTTGCTGCCCAGCATGATGGTCACCCCCACCACGGGGATCAGAATGCCAATAAAGGATAAAAAGAGGAGGAAAAGGGCTGCCAGGTTGGGACGCCAACCGCGGTTCACCAGCCTGGTCATGGGCTCCCTCAATAGCACATACACCGTTATAGCTCCCAGGATTCCCGAGAAATAGGGAAGGATGTTGATGAAGATCAGACTGCCCAGGAGCAGGATCAGTAATAAAACAAACAGTTGTCTAACCGTCTTTGGGGGGATGGTTTTCATTTTGATGGATTCTGAAGGCTATGGTATCTCCTGCCAATTCCAGGCATAGGCAGACTGAGCCCCCAATTCACTCTTGGTTTGGGACCTAATATCCGGCATTTCCCTTACTCCGCTTAATCCAATTGACATCAATTTTGGTCCTAATTCGCGGATTGCATAAGATTTTTCCCATAATCAGTTGGATAACGCCGGTTTTTGAAGTAATATTCATAAGCGACTCAGGCTGTAACATTTAGTTCCAACCTGAGACCAACCGATTGTAATAAAAATCAATACATGCAACCTTCCACCACAAAGCGATATACGCTCCTTGGGCTGTTCATAGCTTTTGCCCTGGGGCCAATTATTATCACCGGGTATGCCCTGAGCTACCCCGGGATGCTAACCAACTGGATTGTGGCCAGCCGGGAACTCCTGCTTCTTCTGGCAGCAGCTACCCTGATACTCCTGATCGTCAAAGGCGAAAAACGCGGACTGGATTCGGTGGGATTGCACAACAGGCATTGGGGTAAATCACTACTGCTCAGCTTGTTCATCCTGGTGACCAGCTCGTTGGTTGCTTTCGGCTGCCTCCTCCTTTTAAATGCTGTTGGCGTTTCCTATGGCCAGGGTGGTGAAGCCAACCGCTACAACGATATCTCCCTGTGGGTGATCACTTTAATGGTCATGCGGGCAGGGTTTGTGGAAGAGTTCTTTTACCGGGGTTATATCATGGAGCGCCTTGCCGAGTTGACGGGCCGCTGGATCGTATATTTCCTGTTGCCCGCGGTCATCTTCGGGCTATTGCACTTCCGGCAGGGTTTGGGGGGCGTCCTGATCGCCTTTGTTTTGGGGCTTGTTTTTGCAGTATTTTACTGGAAATACCGGGACCTGAAGGCAGTTATCATCGCCCATTTTTTAGTGGATTTTATCCCGAACGTCTTGCTTCCACTGTTCCAGATGGCTCCACATACCCCTTAAAAGCAGAAAAGAATCCGGATTCGGCAGGATCAGGTCATGCCAACCGATTTTCCTTCGTTCATCAAAGCCTTAAAGGGAAGGGGCCTTGGGAATAATGCTCACCGCAAAGCCTCCGCCGGGAGCCATTTGCAGGTTCAGTATATCCGTGCTGTTCACTTCCCGGGTCTCGATACTATAGGCTTGAGGGTTGGTGTCCCAGTCCGCATCTTCAGCATCTGTATACAGGGTGGCTGTATAGGTTTTGCCCGCCGTAAGGAAGTCCAGGTGAAGCTTTTGGTCCCGGGCATCTTCATTGGTAATGCCTCCTACGAACCATCGTTCACTGCCCTTTTCTTTCCGGGCTATGGTTACGTATTCCCCGATTTCCCCGGCCAGAACGCGGCTCTCACTCCAGTCGACCCCTACGTCCCGGATAAATTGCAGCGCGGGATGAAAAGCCCCATGTAGCATATAATGCTCCGGCAGGTCGGCCACCATCTGTATAGGGCTATAGATCACCACATACAGGGCCAGTTGTTTGGCCAGGGTGGTATTCACCTGGTTGTCCTTCTTATATTCGTCGAATTTCAGGTTAAAAATCCCTGGGGTAAAATCTATCGGCCCTGCCAGCATCCGCGTAAAGGCCACGGTGGGCAAATGATCCGGGGGATTTCCGCCGTCAACGGACCAGGCATTGAATTCCTGTCCGCGAAGGCCCTCCCGGGAAATGGCATTGGGAAAGGTCCTGCGCTTCCCGGTAGCTTTGATAGGTTCATGGGCATCAACGGCGATCTTCATCCTGGCTGCCTCCTCCAGGACTTTCTGGTAGTGGTTTACCATCCACTGGCCATGATGGTATTCGCCTTTGGGGATCACTTTTCCCACGTAGCCTGTTTTTACACTATGAATGTGGTTGTCCTGCATGAATTTATAGGCTGCAGGCATTTGCTTTTCGTACGTCCGCGGAGCCGCCGATGTCTCGTGGTGCATAATAATTTGCACCCCGTGTACTTCCGCGTAGTCCCGCACCTCATCAAAATCGTAATCGGCATAAGGGGTAATAAAGTCGAAGACCCCCTCCCGGTCCTCATTGTTGATCCACTTGTCCCAGCCGGTATTCCAGCCTTCCACCAGCAACCCCTTAAACCCGTTGGCGGCGGCAAAATCTATATAGCGTTTCGCGTTTTCGGTCGTAGCCCCATGGTGCGGTAAAGCCCTGGTGCCCTCGGTGTAGCTGCTCATATTCTGGCTTCCCTCCATATCCCATGTAGATTTGCCCAGATGCATCTCCCACCAGATCCCGACATATTTCATGGGGGTAAAGTAACCTACATCGCCTATGGCATTGGGGTCGTTTAGGTTCAGGATCATCCTGGATTCTATCAGGTCCCCTGGCCGTTCGGCAATCTGTAAGGTCCGCCAGGGCGTCTCAAATGGGGCGCTCACCCGGGCTTTCCCCCCAAGGCGTTCGGATCCCACCAGTTCGCTTTTCATACTGAAATCCCCGGGGTTTACCTTCAGGGTCATCCCGGCATAATTAGTAAGATCGGACTCGTGAAAGCTCAGGTACAGCCCGTCACCGGTTTTCATAGTTACCGGGGTATTCACTGCATTTTCGGGAATGTAGGTGGCCGTAAGATTTGGATCGTCCCGTTCCTGCAGGGCATCGATCTCAGAAAATGGGGTGGCCTTGTACAGGTGTTCATAGCTATCCCAATCCCCGGGCAACCACCAGACTTTGTGATCCCCCGTAAGCCTGAATTCTGTATTCTCATCAGAAATTACCACCTCATCCATTCCCTCCTGTTCCGGGAATTCGTACCGGAAACCAAGCCCGTCGTCGAATATGCGGAAGACAACGTCCACGCGCCTGTGCGGATTACCCTTCTCCTTAAGGGCAACACGCAGTTCATTATAGTGGTTTTGCACTACTGCCTGCTCCCCCCAGGGCATGTTCCAGGATTCATCAAGGGAATCCCGGCTGATCTGCAGAATTTCCATATTCCCGCCAAGCGGCGCCTGATCCTTAAACTCAAAACCCATGGTAGACGGCAGGATTACGGGCAATCCCTTGAATGATACTTCATAGCTTGGTGTGCCTACGGAATCCAGTCTAAACTGAAGCCGGATATCGCCATCCGGTGAGGCAACCAGCATCTCGGGTTCAGACCGGCAACCCTGCAGGAAAACAACCAGAAGGGCGGCCAGAAAGGTGTAAAGCGTGCATTTCAAATGTATGGGGGAGTTTGATGACATGGCAATTGCTATTGATGATACTCAAAGATAGTGAAGTAAGCGATTAATATCAGCACCGGCATCCAGGGTGTAAGGTCAACACAGTTTATGCGGACCCCGGCAATAGCCCGGACGGGCAGCAACCAGCCCGCCCTGATTACGACAGAAGCAGCCGGTAGGCAAGGATTAAAAGGGCAATGGCAAATATGCCGGTATAAATGGCTTTGTTATACTTCGCCAGCCATGCGGGAAGGAATATATCAAAATTCGGGCTGGTTGAATCCGAATATTTCCGTGCGATAAGGGTGATGGGGCATATGGTCTTAAAAAGCAACAATATCAGGCCTTCCAGCAGTACCAATCCCACACAGGTCCACACCCACCCGTCGATCTTGTTTACGATCACCGCGTACAACAAATAAAATATGACCACATTATAGAACACCCAAATAAGGGAATGCAGAAGTTTTATATAGAAGAGCGGCCGTTTCATCCCGGCATGGCCTGAAGGCCTTTAAGGTTGTACTGGATGTCGCGTACCCAAAACCTTCCGTATACGAATTCGCCGGCCGGATAGTGCCAAACCCCTTCCCCGTACCCGGGGAGGGTAAGGTTCGAATAGGTCTGGTAGTCGCTTACCGGGGTAGTGAAAGGGAAGAAACCTTTTTCATTGACATCAAAACGATCCCTGGATTCAAAATTACTCAGGTATCCTTTCTCATTAAAGTACAGGATGGCGGAAATCCGGGCATCCTTATTGGGAAAGGTAGCCCTGGCGGAAGATGCATCCAAAGGCTCCCAAACTATCCGGGGATCAACAAGCGCTGCCGGTGCAAAAAGGCAGAGGTCATTCAGGAAGGTAACCGTTTCTGCGGCAAACAGCCGGGCATCGCCCAGGTTCACCAATGGGAGCAGGCCGGCAAGGCGAATGCGCATGCGGGCGCTGTCTTCCATGTAGGAGTGGTAGCCATGTACAGGCAATCCCCCTATAGCTGCTTTCATAAAGAAGTAACGGGCCGGCTCCGTGAAAAAGTTGTACTGTTCCGACCGGAACCGGAACCAGTCCCGCTTTCGGTTTCGCATCTGCCCTTCCAGGACCACGCGCATATTACGCGGGATCTCCTGCCCGGGAACACCGGTAAGTTTAAGGTAGCGTTGGACCGGAGGGGGCAACCGGGCCAGGTCGGCTTCCTTCAGGGTGGCAAACTCCGGGGGCTGTTGTTGCATGGCTTTGCGCACATCCCGTAAATATTGGTTTTTGAGCCAGGACATCTTCGGATATAAATATCATCAATCCGGGCAAATATAATTTGGCCTAATCCAGAACCAAATGAGGAAAATCAGGGGTCTGATAGCCTTCGGGAAGCGCTAAAGCTCAAAGTACCCCATGCTACACTAAAGTTCCCGCCCGTATGGGCAGGATGCGATCTTAGTAAAACCTCTTGGAGGGGAAGGTATAGAGGATGCCCAGGTTCACGGTGGCCCACTGGGCATTGTCCACGGCAATTCCCGTATAGGACAGGTTGATCTCGGTAACCGCTCCCATAAGGTAGCCAATGGTGGGTTTGTAATAAAATCCCCCGTCGTTCCCTTCATTGATACCTATGGCGGTCCCTATTTGACCCCCGAAGGAAAAAGAATTGGAAGGCCAGATCCTTACGGATGCCGCCAGGGGCAGGAACTGTACATTCGGCAAATCCGGTGACCCCACTTCCTGGTGGTATTTTTCCGGAAAGCCATTGATGAAACCGGCCATGGCGCCAACATCCACGACCTCGCCCAGGGCCCACATATACCCGACGTCTGCCCCTATGCCCAGGCTGACAACGTCCTGGTTGTCGCCAACCGGCACTTCGCCGTTTATCCCGATTTTAAATCCTTCCTGTGCAAATAAAAGCGCCCCTGCAAGGGTACAGATGAGGGTCAGGCCAAATAGTTTCATGGATGTATGGTAGTTGGTTATTCGGGGCTAAATCTAAGCAGCTCCGCCAATTCGATACCTATTTTTGTTGTGTAATCCCGGAAAATAGTGGTGCAACCAGCGATTAGGAGGTGTTGGGGTCCATGGAAACAGGGCTTCCGCCTATTTATAGCACGAATTTTAGCTGTCCCTGGGTTCGTATACAAGACCTATTTGTAAAACCGGTTCCTCAGCTTAAATTTGGCGAGTTTCCGTTTGAGGCGGTACACGGAATCCGTTCCTTCCTCATGGTCTGAGTAAGTGATCTGATCCTCATCTATTTCTATGAATCCGCCTTGCTGTTCGATATTTTCACGAAAGTCCGACTCGTCAATATCCCGGGACGCGCGCCGATTCCCATACGCCCGGACCAAAAAGTATAAGGCGATGCCGAAGGCCAAAAAAAATGCGATTCCTGTCTGTACCCAAATCATCATAGATATTTTTAAGACAAACCTAGCATATAGCCTGTAATCGCAATAGCCGGATACATCAAACTATTGGTCCGATAAAATCACCTTCGCAAAACAAGTGCCGAAGAGACCTTCCGGTTCCTTCCCTATTATCTCCTTGTTCGTGCCCCTTGAAGCATGCCCGCACACCCTGGCAGATAACCTGCCAATTGAAGCCCCAAATAACGGGAAGATTCCATTTGCTATCCCCTAAGCCCGGTCTCGGGCGTATTAAAAATGGATATGTAGGGGAAAGCGATAAATTTTAAATGCAAATCATGGTACAATTCACTTATTATTAGTACTTTATTGAATTAACTAAAACCAACCCATTATGAAAAAACTTGTATTATTATTCGCTTTGTTTCTCGCTTTCGCGACCAATGCGCAGGAATCGTATTTTACGATGTATGCCTTTACAGTACTTCCCAAAGACCAGGGGACCATCTACCAGCTGGTAAATGACTTTTATTCCAAGAACAAACCGGAAGGGGTGACCGTCTCTCTTTACGAAAATCATTTCGCGGATGCCGAAAACAAGGCCACCCACTCTATTGTTTTCAACGGGACCCTGGATGCTCTTGGGAACATGTATGGAGGGGAGCCCAACGATTCCTTCAAGCTCTTCCTGACCCAACTAAACTCCCATATCAGTGAAGGAGGCCAATCCCTCGCCGGGCATAGCACCGCCACCTTCGGGGATAATAGCATGCAGTACCCCATCCAGCGCTATTACCTCCTCGATGTGGAAGATCAGGCAAATTTTGAAAAAGCTTTTGCAGAATTCAGTAACAAGCATACCCCGGCCGGGATGCTCGTCATTACTGGTACCATTTCAGCCGGCCAGTCACCCCATGGGGAAAACCGCTGGGTTATAAGTGGCTTCAAGGATTTTAAGGCTGCTTTGGGGGGAGCCAATAAATTGATTTCCGGCCCGTCCCTGGATGCCCGTAACAAAGCCTGGGGAGAATTGATGGCAAACTTCGACAGCCACGGAGGCGTACGCCTGGTCAGGGACGGCATGCGCGTCCTCATGGGGCAATGGTAGGCAATCCGGGACCTGAAAGGAAAAAAGGGCATTCTGCACCTAATTAGCCACCAGGCATAAAAAAAGCCTTTGCATCCGCAAGGGCTTTTATTTTTGGCGCGTTGGCAAGGTGTCAATCCACAATCGCCTGATATACCAGGGCCCGGAGTTTTCCATGGTCGTCCAGGCCATTGGCAGGGATGAGCTGTGTGAAATAGACCACCAGCAGGTCTTCTTTGGGGTCCGCCCAATATTCCGAATGATAGGCACCGCCCCATCCGAACTCCCCTTCAGAGCCGAGGGTACCCCTGGCCCCCAGGTCCTCCACTATGGAGAAACCCAGCCCGAACCCGGTACCCCCAGCCCAGGGGAATTTAGCTTCTACCAAATGGTTCACGGTCATCAGTTCAACCGATTTGCGTGAAAGGATCCTGTGGCCGTTATAGATCCCCTGGTTCAGCATCATTTGCATAAATCTGGCGTAGTCCAGGGCCGTGCTCAGGTATCCGGCACCCCCGGAAAAGCTTTTACGGGGCCCCTTGATATATTCCCCCTGTCCTACCATCCCTCCCGGGGCGGGGGCCCGCTCCATGCCCGAATCGGTAGAGGAATAGACGGTGGCCAGCCGGCTGGCCTTGGCTTCGGGGAGGTAGAAATAAGTATCGCTCATCCCCAATGGGTCCAGGATATTTTCTTTCAGGAAAACATCCAGGGGCTGCCCGGAAACCACCCCGATCACGGCACCCAGGATATCCAGGCTGTAGCCATACACAAATTGCTCCCCCGGTTGCGCATCGGCCGGAAGGGCCGCCATCCGTTTAACGGTTTCCAAAATGGGTTCGTCCCTATTGGCAAAATACCATCCCTGTATGCCTGCGGCTTCCCACTTATCGGCCGCAACGCCGCTCCCATAGCCATAACCGGAGGTATGGGTCAGCAGGTCGCGCAAGGTAATCTCCCTCTTGGCATCAACCACATCATAGCCGGTATCGGTCTTTACCGCCACCGTGGTATGTTTAAATTCAGGGATGTATTTGCTGAGCGGATCTGAGATCAGCAGCTGCCCGCGTTCCTGCAGGATCATGATCCCGGTACTCACGATGGCCTTGGTTTGGGAGGCGATCCGGAAGATGGTGTTCTTTTCCATCGCCTTGCCCGCCTCCACATCACTTTTGCCCAGTGACTCGTAGTATACGATTTTGCCTTTCCGCGCCACCAGGGTAACGGTTCCCGCTAACTGGCCATTATCTATATATTGCTGAAAGGTGTGGGTAAGGCGGGTAAGGCGCTCGGTGGACATCCCCACGGATTCCGGGCTGCCGGCTTCCAGGACCTGGGAGGTTACCAGCTGTAGCCCGCCGAGGATGAGGAACAGGAAGATTTTTACGTAAGTGGTTTTTGATTTCATAAGATTATAATGTTGGTTGATACAAGATTTTAAAGTTATGCAAAATTGTTTGTTCGGACCAGGTGACCTGGGTGTGGTCCTGGCATAATCTATTTGAAGTATTCAAAGTTGCAAATTTATTTGCCTGCATACGTACCCAACATCCAGGTTACCGAAAATGCCCTGGATTGCATATAGCGGCGTACATGGGATAAATAGGTGGATAAAAGGCAATATATAAATGTTTCGGAATTGTGTTTTAACCCGGGATTTGTTGTCGGACCCATGGAGGACAGACCTCAACGGGGCATTCAGGTGGTTGAAAAAGCGTAACTTTAAGGAAACAAAACCCGGACTGGACCGATCATGGCAGCACCAGGCCAGCTAATTTACATGTTGCCCCTTTCCTGATCATAATACGGGAAAGTCCCAGGCAAACCGGTCAATCGCCACCGAGGCCATAGCCAGGACCGTAAGCCTTCTTTACGATTAACAAATTGCCCATGAGGAAATTCTCTGGAAAGATTAGAAAAGGGCTGCTGAGGGAAAATAAGTTCAGGAATTATCTGCTATACGCTATTGGCGAAATTATTCTGGTGGTAATCGGAATTTTGATAGCATTAAGTATCAATAATTGGAACGAGAATATACAACAATCCAAAAAGGAATATAGGATAATCCGGGAAATCAAAGAGAATATTGAAACCAATATATTGATCTTTAAAGAAACCGTTAAAAAGCAAAAAGGAACTATCCATGACCTTGATCTATTTCTGGATGCAATGAACAGGGAACACCTATTTATGGATTCGGTAAATATTTCATTCTTGCTTATCCCCGAATCGGTTAGTCTGGCTTCAACAGGGTTTGAATCATTAAAAACTACCGGCTTTGACCTGATCTCCTCGGATGAATTACGGACGGAAATTATTCAATTGTTCAACGTAGAATACTCACAACTCAAACAAACAATTGATGATGTAATGCCTGTCCAAAATAGTATCATAATTGCCCCGATGGTCAAAAAACATTTTGAAGCGCTATCTGCTCCTTACGCAAGAATTACGGACCCCGAATTGATTAAAAATGATCCTGAAGTTATCAATGGGTTGGCGCTTCGAAGATTATGGAAGAATCTATTTATACAATTAATTGAGGAGAGGCAGATAAAATCCAACGAATTATTAAATAAAATTAATGCCAAGATCGACGGAATTTAAACCCCATTCCTCCCAGGTAAATCGGCGAAAGGCAGTGAAATGATTTATTTCGTTGAAGGGTTTTATGATCAAGCCGCCGGGATTAGTTTAAAGTAATTTCTATTCTATTTTGTAAATGGTTGGCGAAGGTGCAGGAAGTGGGGAACCCATCAGTACACAAGCAGCCTTTATTGCCAAAAAAATTCAAGTAGGAGCCCATGTCAGGGGCCCGTTTAACAAATTCCCTCCTGCACTCTGCCTGAGGAATCAGGAGGCTGGGGCCTCATATACTACTTCTGGCTTGCAGAACTTCACTTCCCAATTTCAGTCGGAATGAAAATTAATCTAAATTAGTATGGAATCTTACCCGGAATGCAGGGTGCCATATCCCTAATCTTCCAACGGGAGATTCAGGGCTGGTATAAGATTATGCCATTCCTTGTTGAGCAAATTTTTGGAATCGTTTGTATTCCGTTGCAGAGTTATTAAAAATGCCACAAAACAGACAACTCGCCGCCATTATGTTCACCGACATCCAGGGCTATACGGCCCTGATGCAGGTAAGTGAAGAACAGGCTTTGCAAATCAGGTCCAAGCACAGGGATGTCTTTGATACGGCTACAGAAAAGTACCATGGCGAGGTGATCCAATATTTTGGGGATGGCACCCTGAGTATCTTCAAAAGTTCCGTTGAAGCCATACAATGCGCCATCGAAATGCAGGTTGAATTTCAAAGACCCCCTTCAATCCCTGTTCGCATTGGTATTCATACAGGAGATATTATCAGGACGGAAACGGATATCATCGGGGATGCGGTGAACATAGCTTCCAGGCTTGAGACGCTTGCCATCCCGGGAAGTATCCTGATTTCGGACAAGGTGCACGATCAAATAAGGAATCAAAATTCCATAAATGCGAAATACCTCAATGCCTTTGACCTTAAAAACGTAACGGATCCCGTTCCCGTTTTTGCCATAGAAAATGACGGGGTTCGCGTTCCAAAATTGTCTGAATTAGCGGGGAAAGTGAATGCTGGTGCCGGGAAACCTTTAAAAATGCGCAGCAGAAAAAATTGGATCCTGTTTGCCCTTGTTTTTTTTCTAATTGCCGCCGGGGCCTACTTTTTTAATAGAGGTTCAGTCCCCGTCCAGAATGATAAATCCATAGCCGTCCTGGCCTTTGCCGATATGAGTCCGAATAAGGACCAGGAGTATTTCAGCGATGGGATCAGTGAGGAGATCCTGAATCTTTTGGCCAAAGTTCCTGACCTCAAGGTGATTAGCCGTACATCTTCTTTTGCCTATAAGGGGAAGGAAGAAAATATCAAACAAATAGGGGAGGAATTGCATGTGGGGCATTTGCTCGAAGGCAGTATCCGTAAATCGGGAAAGAAAGTCAGAATTACCGCGCAGCTGGTAGATGCAAGCGATGGCACCCACGTATGGAGCGAAACCTTTGACCGGGAGATGAGTGATATTTTTACCATACAGGATGAAATTGCCAGCCGGGTCACCCAGCAGTTGAAAACCACTTTATCGGGAGATATCGTTTCCACCTCAGCAGACCCAAAGGCCTATGACCTCTATCTAAAGGCCCGGGAGATAGACCGGCTGGGGACTGAGGAAGCCAATAAAAATGCTGAAGCACTCCTCCGGCAATCCATGGCCATTGACAGCAGTTATGCCCCGGCCTGGTCTTATTTGGCGGGGATTTATTACGATCGGATTTTTGTGTATGGGAACCTTCCGATGACGCCTGAGAATATCAGGGCCGGGAAGGACGCAGCGAATAAAGCCATTGCCCTGGATCCTAACTATGCCTTTGGCTATACCGCCTTGTCCGGTTTGGAAAGGACGAACTGGGAATTCAAAGAAGCCAACGCACATATTGGCACAGCGCTTGCCCTTGCCCCGGACAACGTACACGTCATTAAGTCTGCAGGGCTTAATGCTTCCTGGCTGGGAAAACATGAAGAGGCCCTGAAGCTCCTGGCAATGGCTTTGGAGCGGGACCCCCTTAATTACTACCTCTATCACAACTTGGGAATGTGCTACTGGGTATTGAATGATTACCGCCAGGCCGAAAAAAACCTGGAGACATTTTTATCGCATTACCCAAAGGCGTCCGGGGCACACGGGTTGATGTCCTCCATATATTCAGCGCATGGTGAATTTGAAAAAGCATTACAGGAAGCAGAAACCGAAGCCCATCCGTTCTGGAGGTTATACAACAAGAGTATGGCTGTTTTTGGTCTGGGAGATCTGGCCGAAGCGGATTCTTTACTACAACAACTTATTGAAGAATGGGGTGACGTGGCATGGCCCAACATCGCTGCGGTTTACGCCTTCAGAGGGGAACAGGACAAAGCCTTTGAATGGCTGGATGTGGCCCTGGAGAACCGGGATGGTTCCCTCATGGAGATCCTGGCCTACCCGGAAATGGCAAACCTTTGGGGGGATCCCCGTTGGAATACTTTTATCGACAGACTGGGCTTACCGGAGGATCATGGATTCCACAGGGATTGACATGGGGGAGTTCCCGTATCTTTCGGACCGGGTGAATGGCTCTGGCCAATTTAGCATCTATGTAGGCGCGTATTGACATAATCCACAACTGAGATAAAATTTGCCGAAACCTCACCGCCTCCGCTTCCGGAATTCCTTACAGGGTAAGCCAATAATTTATTTTAAACACAATCCCGCGGTTCTTGTTGCTCTGCAGGAAGGGCGAACTGAAATAGTTATCGGTATACACCAGGTATATATCGCTCATAGGCAGGAAGCGCCACTGGAGTTTGCTGTTGATGTTTAAATTATCCTGTTGGGTATTGTACTGCAAAAAAGTGGTCCAGAAAAGTTTGTTGGAAAAGTTGATTTCGGTCTGTTGGTTGATCAGGACAAGGTCCATATCCCCTGCCGGATCGGGCAGGCGGAGAAAATTCTGATCGAGGGCAAGGTTAAAGTTCCCCCAGGGTTGCCGGCGATAGGTGATGCCCGCAGAGACACGGTTCAGGCTTCCGTTGTAGAACGCTCCGGTCTCCACTTCAGCCTCATAGGCGAATTCTTTCCGTTCATCCGACCTGTAGCGCACCGTAGCCCTGGGGTAGTGATAATGTCCCGGCTGTAGGGGTTCGTTATCCGTAAAACTGGTTGCAAATAGAAGTTTGGTCTCGTTATCTTCCAGATTGACGTCCAGCCTGCCGGT
>Ga0102952_1000508_pt1 | contig 14401 bp, 13 predicted proteins | sample SalPon2A_C_D1_MG_FD_78506 | JGI IMG/M metagenome (GOLD analysis project Ga0102952, IMG submission 78506) | Soil microbial communities from South San Francisco under conditions of wetland restoration - Salt Pond MetaG R2A_C_D1_MG | ecosystem: Environmental > Terrestrial > Soil > Wetlands | place... | reverse complement strand
CTCCTCGGGCCCGATGGTCACCACCGGGGCGTGCATGATCGCGCCGACCGTTCGATTGGGTCCCTCGCCCGAGGGCTCCAGGCGCTGGCGGCGTTTCCCTGCGGCGAGCCAGCCCGTGGCCCACAGCAGGTCGCGGTCGGACACGATGCCCACCAGTCGGCCCTGCTCGAGCACCGGCAGGTGGCGCAGGTCGTAGTCGTCCATCAGCTCCATGGCCCGGTCGAGCTCGTCGTCCACGTTCACCGTCTGCGCGGGGGTGGACATCACTTCAGCGATCTTCATCTCGTGGGATCTCCTTGCACTTCGGATGCGGCTTCGAGCAACCAGGTGCTCTTCGGACTGCGGATGGCGAGCACGGGCGTGTGGGCCGAGCGCAGCACGTAGTACGCGACGCCGCCGAGCAACGTCGCCGCCAGGCCCGTGCGCCCGTGGGTGCCCATCACGATCAGGTCGAAGCCGTCTTGCCGGGCGAGCACACCGGCCGCGGGATCTTCCTCGGCGAAGGTGGACTCGTGCTCCACGCCCTTCCAGTCGACGCCGGCCATCACTTCGTCGAAGTGCTCGCGCGCCCCGGTGCGCACGGCGTCGAGCGCCGGCATCGCGGCGTAGCCGACCCCGTAGGGCAGGCCGCCGTAGGAGTACTCGCGCACCGTGAAGCAGTTGAGCGCGGTGACCTTGGCCTTGGTGGTCCGCGCCAGGTCGATCGCCGTCTCCAGCGCGCTCATGCTGTGCTGGGACAGGTCCACCGGCACGAGGATGCGGCCGATCGTCCGCGGCGGCGTGGTCTGCACCAGCACCGGGCAGTCGGCCTTGCCCAGGATCACCCGGGCCGTGCCGCCGAAGTCGAGCTGTCGTCGCTTGCCGCTGTCACCGATCACGATCAGATCGGCGTCGATCTCCGCGGCCCGATCGAGGATGCGCTTGGCCGGCGGGCCGGCGGTCACGTGCAGCAGTTCCTCGAGCGGCGAGCCGCCCACCTCCAAGCCGTGCTGGCTGTGCGCGAGGTGAGCGAGGATCGTCGTCCGCGCCCGGCCGACCTGCTCGGCGACCATGGCCGCGACCTGGGTCGAGTCGAAGCGCGTGGTCAGCAGGTTGGGTTCCTGGACGGCGTGGATCAGCTCCAGGTTCGCGTGGAAGGCGTTGGCCAACTCGGCGCCCGCGCGAATCGCGTGATCGGAGAAAGTGCCCTCGGACACGCAGACCAGGATGCTCCGGGGCGAGAAACCGTTGCTGATGCTCTTCATGATGGCGCTCCTGAGGTGGGTTCCAGGGCTGACCCCAGCTCCCCATCAAAGCCGGGCCTGGGCGGTATCGGGTCTCATTCCTTGTGCGTACGCTGCGGGGGAATTGGCCGCTGCTCCGCGCCGGAGGCGAGAAACCCCACGAAGCGGCGCAGCGACGCTGGGGGAATCTAGGCCACATCCCCCGTCAGAGCAGGAGCGAATTCGCCACAGATGGGGCGCTCTCGGCGACCCGGCGGCCGAGCCGTCGAGCGCCGAGAGATGCCCCGGCTGCAGCAGCTAGGCCACCTGGTGCAGGTGCACGTCCCGTTGCGGGAAGGGGATCGTGATGCCGCTGTCCTCGAGCGCGAGCTTGACCTCCTCGGTCACCGAGAACCAGGTGTCCCAGTAGTCCGCGGTCTTGCACCAGGGCCGCACGACGAAGTTGACGCTGGAGTCCCCCAGCTCGCGGACGGCGACCTTGGGCGCGGGCTCGGCGAGCACCAACGGATTCTCGGAGAGCACGCGCTCCATCACCTCCTTGGCCAGCTTGATGTCGTCGCCGTAGGAAATGCCGAAGACCATGTCCACGCGCCGCGTCTCCTTGCCGGAGTAGTTGACGATGTTGCCGGAGGTGATCGTCCCGTTGGGGATGACGATCTTCTTGTTGTCGAGGGTGACGATCGTGGTGACGAAGATCTCGACGTCCTCGACGACGCCGAGTTCGCCGGCGACCTCGACCAGGTCGCCGACGCGGAAGGGTCGGAAGAACACCAGCAACACGCCGGAGGCGAAGTTGGCCAGCGAGCCTTGCAGCGCGAAGCCGATCGCCAGGCCGGCGGCGCCGATCACGGCCACGAACGAGGTGGTGGGGACGCCGAGCTTGTCGAGCACCGCGATCACCACCAGGGTCATCAGCGTCGCGTGGAAGATGCTGCGCAGGAAGCCCACCAGCGTGTCGTCGATCTTGCGGCCGCGGAGCGCTCGCTCGAGCAGACGCGTCAGCACCCCGGTCAACCACCAGCCGCCGATCAGCGTCACGACGGCCAGGACCAGGCCGGGACCGTGGGTCGCGGCCAGGCGCTGCGCGTAGTGCGCGGCGGTGGAGATCCAATCGGTCGCTTGCTCGGTGGGGGCGGTCTGCATGGCTCGAGGGCTCCTGCGGGGGTCGACGGGAAGGTGGGCCGGAAATCGGCCCGGGATTCGGTCATGATAGAGGGCCCGGCGGCGGGTCCCGAAAGGGCGTCAAGAAGCCCGGCCCGCGCGCCGAAGTACGGCCTGCGAACGCCCTCCATGACCCTCCTTCGATCCCGAACCTCGGCCCGGGCGGGCATCTCCCTGCTCGGCATCCTGCTCTGGCTGTGCGCCCTGGCGGTGATCTCGCTGCTGGCGATCCCGCAGTTCTTCAACCGCACCGACGTGACCCTGAAGCACGCCGTGGAGCTGTTGGCCAAGGACCTGCACTCGGCCCAGAACCGCGCCGCGTATCACCGCGCGCCGACGCTCTTCCGCTTCCGGTCCACGGGGTGGGAGGCGCACGACCTCGATGCGCCTTTCTCCGGCGCGGCGCCGCACGACTACCCCATCGAGCGCTCCTTCGCGGGCATCTTCGACGGCGTGAAGATCGTGCGCATCGCCTTCGGAGACGACGATGCGCTGGAGTTCGACGCCCGGGGCGAGGCCCTGGAAGGCGGCGAGGTCGAGCTCGCCTTCCGCGGCCAGCAGCGCGTCCTGCGACTGGACCCGGGCACCGGGCGGACGACCATCGTCGGACCCGAGGGCGCGATCTCGGAGGACCATCGTCGCGGCCGCTCCCGGGACGCCGAGGACGCAACGCAGCCCTGAAACAACCGGAGCCGCCTCCGAGATGGAGGCGACTCCGCGCGGGTCACAGTCGGTGGCGAACCACCGACCGACCTGGCCGAACGGGGCGGCAGAACCTCGTTCGGCGGCTCCTTCGACTCTTGGCAGGATGAGCTTCGGGAGCGCCCCGGTCAGGTGGCCGGAGCCGGGCATCGGCGTGCCCATGGCGAGCAGCGTGGCAGGACGCTGCTTCGCTCGCGAATCTAACAGCCCTGCGAAAAACCGTAAAGGGCTGCGTGAAGACCGGGGTTCGCCGGCGCGGTCAAACCTCTCGTTAACGTGATCTTTGGCCGCGCTCAGTACTTCGGGATCGACGGATCCACTTGATCGCTCCAGGCCAGGATGCCGCCGGCCATCGAGTACACGTTGGTGAAGCCGTGCCCGATGAAGTAGCTGGCGACGTCGAGCGAGCGCATGCCGCTGCGGCAGGAGAAGACGATCTTGCGGTCCTTGGGCAGGGTCATGTACTTGCCCTGGTCGTTGAAGTCGAGCGGCTCGGCCGCCTCGATGCTGGCGATGGCCAGCTCCTCCGGCGTGCGCACGTCGATGAAGGAGAAGTCCTCGCCGGCGTCGAGCCAGGCCTTCACCTCGCTGGGCTGCACCTCGACCCGCTGATCGATCTCGTTGGCCTGGTGGATGGTGCGCACGACCTCGTTGACGTCGAGGATGTTGTGGTCCTTGCACACCTGGGCCAGGGTGTCGGTGGGCTGGAAGCCGCAGGAGGAACACCCGCCCACGTGGTAGCGCTGGAAGAGCGCGCGCTGGGCGGCGGGAGCGATCTCCAGGATGCGCTCCATGGTCATGTCCGGGGTGATCTCGATGGTGCTCATGGCCAAAAGCTAACCCTCACGGACGATTTCATGAAGGGCCCCGCTGCTGGATCGGAGGGGATCGGCCCGGAACCCGCCCCGTCCGCGGGGGTTGGGGAGGCCGGGCGGCTCGCTGGTCCGGCACACCACCCAACGACAGGTTCTCCCATGAAAACGATGCTCCAGCTGGTCCTGGCCCTGGCCGCCGTGATCGCCTTCCCCGCTCCCCAAGCCCGCGCCCAGAGCGCGCCGCCCCCGCCCGGCCACCTCCGCGCCGCCGGCAACGGCGTCGTGCACGTCGCCGCCGCGGGCCAGGTGGAGTTCCGGCTCCACGGCCAGGGCGTGTTGGTCGTCCAGGACGCCGCCCAGTTCCAGATCGCGCTGGTGGGCCAGGGCGTGGTCCACCAGACCACCGCGGGCGACCTCGTCGTCCAGGGCTTCCAGGGCCGCGTGACCGTCGTCGGCAGGGGCATCCAGGCCGACTTCAAGAAGGGTCGCGTCGGGGTCGTCGCCGACGGCAAGGGCATGGCCCGCTTCCAGGGCAAGGGCCTGTACTGGGCGAACGGCGTCGCCGGCAAGTGGACGCCCCCGGGCACGCCCGTGCCGACCGTCGGCTGGTAGGACCGCGGGCTACGAACGGCGGGTCGGGAAGGGTTCCCGGCCCGTCTCGCGGCGGATCGCGTCGACGCCGGCGCGCGGCAGGACGCGCACGCCGCGGAACTCGACTCCCGGCGTGAGGTAGTCCTCCCGGGGGGCCTCCTCGCGGCAGAGGTCGGTGCTCAGGTACTTGCGGTTGCAGTCGGGGAAGACCGTGGCCACCGCCGCCGCATCGCCCAGGCGGGCGGCGACCTGGATCGCGCCGAGCAGGTTGGCGCCGGAGCTGATGCCCACCGTCAGGCCGAGCTCCGCGGCCAGCCGCTGCGCCATCAGGATCGCGTCCCCGTCCCACACGTCGACGATCCCATCGAGCCGGTCGAGCTCGACGATCGGGGGGATGAACTCGTCGCTGATGCCCTGGATGCGGTGGCGGCCGACGCGCGTGCCGGTGCGCAGGGTCGGGGAGTTCGCCGGCTCGAGGGGATGGACCTCCACGCCGGGGACGCGCTCGCGCAGGAACGCGCCGGTGCCCATCACCGTGCCGCCGGTGCCGACCCCGGCGACGAAGGCCGCGGGCTCCAGGCCCACCGCGCGCATCTGCACCAGGATCTCCGGGCCGGTGGTCAGGGCGTGGGCCTCGGCGTTCGCCCGGTTGGCGAACTGCCGCGGGAGGAAACCCCGGCCGTCCTCCGCGGCCGCGGCCTCGGCCTTCTCGATGCTCGCCTTGAAGCCGCCCTCCTCGGCGGAGACCCCGACCACCTCGGCGCCCATGCCGGACATCAGGAGTAGGCGCTCGCGGCTCATCCAGTCGGGCATGTAGATGCGCACCGGGTGGCCGAGCGCGCGGCCGATGCCCGCGATGGCGATGCCGGTGTTGCCGCTGGAGGCCTCGAGGATGCGCTCCCCGGGCCGCAGCTCGCCGCGCGCGTGGGCCTGCTCGAGGATGTGCAGGGCCATGCGGTCCTTGATGCTGCCGGTGAAGTTGGCGGCCTCGTGCTTGGCGAACACCAGGCACTCGACGTCGCGCCAGCGGGCGCGGATCTCGATCAGCGGGGTGTCCCCGATCAGGTGGTGGAGCGACTCGAAGCGCTCCCGGAAGGTGTGCCCGTCGGTCGCCAGCCGACCCGGGCCGCTGTGCTGTGTGCCGGTTGCGAACATCGCCCCATGCCACGCCCCCACCGCGCCGGGCGCAATGCGGCCTGGTTCGTAGGGTGCGGGCCCCGGGGCCGCCGGGATGGCGCGAGGGAGCCCGCTCGCCTACCCTCTCCCGCCTGATGACCCCGAAGATCACCCCGCGTTCGACCGACTATTCCCAGTGGTACCAGGACGTCATCGCCGCCGCGGAGCTCGCGGAGCCGGCGAACGTCGTCAAGGGCTGCATGGTCATCCGGCCCCACGGCTTCGCCGTCTGGGAGAAGATCCAGGCCGACCTCGACCGGCGCTTCAAGGCGACCGGCCACAAGAACGCCTACTTCCCGCTGCTGATCCCGATGAGCTTCATCGAGAAGGAGGCGGAGCACGTCGAGGGCTTCGCCCCGGAGCTGGCGGTGGTCACCCACGCCGGGGGCAAGGAACTCGAGGAGAAGTACTGCATCCGGCCGACGTCGGAGACGATCATCGGTCACTTCTTCTCGCGCTGGATCGACTCCTGGCGGGACCTGCCGTTGCTGATCAATCAATGGGCGAACGTGATGCGCTGGGAGCTGCGCACCCGCCTGTTCCTGCGCACCGGCGAGTTCCTGTGGCAGGAGGGACACACCGCCCACGCGACCCACGAGGAGGCCTGGGAAGAGGTCGTGCGCATGCTGCACGTCTACCGCGACCACTGCCGCGAGATGCTGGCCATGCCGGTCGTGCTCGGCCGGAAGACGGCGCACGAGCGCTTCGCCGGCGCGGTGGAGACGCTGACCATCGAGGCGATGATGCAGGACGGCAAGGCGCTGCAGTCCGGCACCAGCCACGACCTCGGCCAGAACTTCGGCAAGGCCTTCGACGTCACCTTCCAGAACCAGCAGGGCGAGCGCGAGTTCGTCTGGCAGACGTCCTGGGGCTCGACCACCCGGCTCGTCGGCGCGCTGATCATGACGCACTCCGACGACGGCGGCCTGGTGCTGCCGCCGCGGCTGGCCCCGATCCACGTCGTGATCGTGCCGATCTACCGCAAGGACGACGAGCGAACCGCGGTGCTGGAAAAGGCGCAGGCGATCGCCGCCGAGCTGCGCGACGACGGTCTGACGGTCGAGATCGACGACCGCGAGGGCATGAAGCCGGGGGCCAAGTACTACGACTGGGAGCGCAAGGGCGTGCCGCTGCGCCTGGAGCTCGGTCCCCGCGACCTCGCCTCGGGCACGGTGATGGCGAAGCGGCGGGTGACGGATGGCGGCAAGGAGTCGCTCCCCCTCGGTGACGCGGAGGGGGGCATCGGCCCGGCCGTCGGCAAGGTGCTCGACGAAATGCAGGCCGACCTCTACCAACGCGCGCTCGCGCGTCGCGAGGCGAACACGGTCAGCGTCGACACCTGGGACGACTTCGCGGCGGTCTTCGCGGGCGCGGATTCGAAGTTCGTGTGGGCCCACTGGGACGGCAGCACCGAGACCGAGCTGGCGATCAAGGAAGCCACCAAGGCCACGATCCGCTGCATCCCGCTGGACGGCGAGGGACCGGCCGCCGAGCCGGGGACCTGCATCAAGACCGGCGCGCCCAGCGCCCAGCGCGTGCTGTTCGCGAAGAACTACTAGCCCGCGTCCGGCGCCGGCTCACAGCCAGTAGCGGAAGCGGTAGCTGACCCACTCGAGGAGGTGGTTCCACCAGGGCCGGCTGCGCCAGTCCTCCAGGCGCACCTCCTCGCTGGCGGCGACCGTGGACTCGAACTCGCGCATCAACGCGCCGGCGAAGTCTTCGTCCAGCACCAGCAGGCCCGCCTCGAGGTTGTGGAACAGGCTGCGCACGTCGAGGTTGTAGCTGCCGATCGTCGACCACACGCCGTCGATCACCGCCACCTTGGCGTGCATCATCCGGTCGGGGTACTCGAAGATGCGCACGCCGTCGCGGAGCAGGCGCCCGTAGAGGTAACGGCTCGCGAACTGCACGACCGCGACGTCGGAGGCTCCGGGCACCACGACGCGCACCTCCACGCCCCGCTCGCACGCCTGGCGCAGGGCGCGGCGCAGGCTGCGAATGGGGATGAAGTAGGCGTTCATCAGGTTCACCGAGCGCCGCGCCCGGTGGATGGCGTGGCGGTACGAGGCGGGCATGCGCCCGCGCTTGCCGAGCGCGCGGTTGTCGATCGATTGGACGAGCGCGCTGCCGGAATCGGGGCCCGGCTCCGGCTCGTGGACAGGCGCGCGGAACGGGCGGCCGCCGGCGCCCGTCCAGGTGCGACGGAACAGGCGCGCCAGGTCGCCGACGACCGGACCCTCGATGCGCGTGTGCAGGTCGAACCAGCCCGCGCCCGCGGGCGGTGCCATGTGCTCGGCGCCGATGTTCAGCCCGCCGACGAAGGCCGCCTCGTCGTCGACGATCAGGAGCTTCTGGTGGTTGCGGCGGCCGAGTCCCCAGCGATGACGCCACGGAGCGATCGGCGAGAACTCGACGACCTCCACGCCGCCCTCGCGCAGCCGCTGCAGGAAGCGCACCGAGAGTCCCAGCGAGCCGAGCGAGTCGTACAGCAGCAGACAGCGCACGCCGGCTCGGCAGCGGTCGCGCAGCGCTTCGGAGAAACGCTCGCCCACCGCGTCCGCGCGCAGGATGTACGTCCCCAGCAGGACCCGCCGGCGCGCGCCGCGGATGGCCGCGAGCATCGCCGCGAACGCCTCCTCGCCGCCGCGCAGGAGCTCCAGCCGGTGGCCGTCCTTCAGCGCCCCGGGGTGCGGGAAGTAGGACCGGCCGTCCTCCTCGTCCGCGCCGCGGACGCGGCGCAGCGAGCGCGTCAACGAGTTCAACACGCGCATGGTGCAGTGCGGTCAGGGTAGTCCCCCGACCCCCCGGCGGGCAGCATCGGGGTGCCGACCCGTCCGGGACCGCTCGTCGACCGGCCCTCCCGGCCCGGCTTGAGTCCGCGCAACCGCCGGGCTAGAGACGGCGACCATGATCACCCTGCGACCCACGAACGAACGCGGCCGTGCCTCCCACGGGTGGCTCGAGGCTCGGCACACATTCTCCTTCGCCGGCTACTTCGATCCCGAGCACATGGGTTTCCGCGACCTGCGCGTGCTCAACGAAGACCGCATCGCGCCCGGCGCCGGGTTTCCCGAGCACCCCCACCGCGACATGGAGATCCTGACCTGGGTGCTGTCCGGGGGCCTGCGCCACAGCGACGACATGGGCAACGGATCGGTGATCCGGCCCGGGGACATCCAGCGCATGAGCGCCGGCACCGGCGTCGTGCACAGCGAGTTCAATGCCTCGGACTCCGCGCCCACGCACCTCCTGCAGATCTGGATCGAGCCGCGCAGCAAGGGCATCGAGCCCGGCTACGAGGAGGCGCACTTCGCCCCCGAGCGTCTCGCCGACCGCCTGTGCCTGGTCGCCTCACGCGACGGACGGGAGGACTCGGTCCGCGTGCACCAGGATCTCGAGCTGTTCGTCGCCGACCTCGGCCCCGGGGTCAGCGTGCGCCACGAGCTCGAGCCCGGACGCCACGCCTGGTTGCAGGTCGCCGCCGGTGAGCTGGAGCTGGCGGGCCGGACGATGCGCGCCGGCGACGGGGCGGCGGTCTCCGGTGAACGTGCGCTGGAGCTGCGCGGCACCGTGGACGGCCAGGTCCTGCTGTTCGACCTGCCCTGAGCTCTGGTCGACGGGCCGCGCTCAGGCGCGGATCACGCGGATCGCGTCGCCGACGCAGAGGCGGCCGCCGCGCTCCACCGTGCAGAGCACCCCGCGCCCACGGCGACCGATGCGGTTCGCGCGGGCGACGCGCTTGGCGGCGGTGGCGCCGAAGCGCTCGACGAAACGGCGGCAAGGCCGGTGGGGTTGCTCGCTGACCCGCAGCAGCACCTCGCCGATCTCCAGCCGCGTTCCCGCGGGCAGGTTGGCCTCGGACAGGTCTAGGTCGACCTGCAGGTTGTCGCCGGACAGGGCCATACGCTCCTCCCCGCCGGCGACCGAGCGCAGCACGTGGACGTTCATCAGCGAGACCTCGTTGCCGGGGCCCCCGTGAGGATCGTCCTTCCAGGCATCGCCCGCGACGCCCTCACCCGGCGCCAGGACCAGGGCCTCCGGAGTGTCCCGCCGCCCGGGTCCGGTGCGCACCACGCAGCGGTGCACGCGGCCGGCGTCCTGCGGAGAGCGGGGCAGCCGGTCGTACCAGCGGTCGAAGCGAAAGGAGAGGTCCACCACCCCCGAGGATAGCGCCCCCCGCCGGGCACCGGGCCGGACGCGGGTTTCCCCGCTTGGACTGCAGCGGCGGGCCCGGGACTGCCGAAGAGCGGGCAGCCCGCGTACCGCCGGGACCGGAAGCTCCCCGGCACGGGGGGGCCGGGTCGCCGGCCCTGCGCGGCGTTCGCATCCGCAGAGAGACTCCGACGTCCGAGGGACGGCCATGATCCGACCGACGCGCACTTCGCCCGCCACCCTGCTAGCTCTGTGTCTGTGCGCCGCCTGCGCGACACCCACCTCCGGGGACGTCCCGCAGGAGACCGCGCAAGCGGTCGACGTGCTCGACGGGCCGCTGGGCGAGTTGCTCTCCGATCTGATGTACGGAGCCCCCGATGCGCGTCAGCACGCCGCGGGCGAGCTGGCCGAGCTCGGCACCGACGCGGCACCGGCCGTGCCGCACCTGATCCAGGCGCTGGAGGACTCCGATCCCGCGGTGCGCGCCCTGGCCGCCAAGGCGCTCGGCGTGGTCGGCGGCGACGTCGCGCCGCGGGTGCACGCGCTGGCGAACCGCCTCTCGGCCGACGAGGAGGAAGGCGTGCAGACTCAGGCCGCGGACGCGCTCGTCGCGCTGGGCTCGGCCTCGACGGACGTGTTCCTCGAGGGCATGGACCACTCCCGCGCGAGCGTTCGCCGGCAGTGCGCGCGGGCGCTCGGCATGGCGGAGGATGCCGCTCCCGGAGCGCTGGATCGACTGATCACCGCGCTGGACGACTCCGACGCGCAGGTGCGCCGCAACGCGGCCGAGTCCATCGGCCGGATCGGCGCGCAGGAGGACCGCGTCGTGCAGCCCCTGATCCGTTCGCTCGGCGACGAGTCGGACAAGGTCCGCGCCGAGGCCGCGCACTCGCTCGGGCTGTGCGGCAAGCGGGCCAAGCGCGCGGTGCTGCCGCTGGTCGACGCCTTGCGCGACGAGTCCGCGGCCGTGCGCCTGCGCTCCGCCGAGGCCCTCGGAGCCCTCGGTCCCGACGCGGCGCAAGCCTCGATGGACTTGAACGGCGCCCTGGCGGACCCCAATCCCAAGGTCGCCGAACAGGTCCGCGCCGCCCTCGCGAAGATTCAGCGGGACTGAGCGGTCGCCGCCGCGTCGGCGGTCAGCTCAGGGCTCGCAGCCGCTCGAGGATCGCGCGCGCCTCGCCGGCGTCCAGCGCCGCCGTGGCCTCGGACACGCCTTCGGCCAGCGTGTGCACGCGCTCCGCCGTCTTCAGCATCAGCGCCGCGCCCAGCAGTGTCGCGTTCCGCGCGGGTCCGTGCTCGCCGGCGAGCACCGCCGCGGTGACGTCTCCGGCCGCCTTCACCAGTTGCGGGTTGTCGCCCGTGCCGTGACCGTCCTCGGGCGGTCCGAACATCGGCAGGTCGGGCTCCTCGGTCGAACCCAGACCGAAGTCCCGGGGCTCGACGGTCACCGGCACTTGATGCGTGCGGCTGAGCTCGATGCCGCGCGTGCGTTTCTTGACCCAGGGCACGACCGCGCCTTCGGGGCCCTGGATCGCGATCGCCGTCTTGTGGCCCAGGGCCTGCATCACCTCGACCGCCACGCCGAGCACCGGACCGGACTGCGCGCCGACGAGCAGCGCCGCGTTGCGCGGTGCGATCAGTTTCTCCACGGTGGACATCGGCGTGCGCACGCCGATCTCCCCGCGCACGCGCCGTAGCCCCATCAACGACGGCAACATGCCGGATGCGGAAGCCGCCGCGAAGCGCGTCTTGGCGACCCAGTCCTCGGCCTCCGAGGGATCCCAGGTCATGTTCACGCCCAACCGCTCGAGCACGCTCGCGGCCGTCAGCCCGCGCTTCGGCGGCACGCAGCGATCGGAGACGAGCAGCACGCGCACGCCGGCCGCCGCGGCCACCAGACCGGCGGCGACGTCCAGCGGCGGAACCTGGTCCGACCCGTCCTGGGGCGAGCAGACGCACACCAGGTTGGGCATCTCCTGGCAGGGAATCGTGGCCTGCGCGCGGGCGGCTTCGGCGAACGCCGTCAGCTCCTCGACGGTCACGCCCTTCCAGCGCAGCGCGGTCAGGAAGGCGCCGATCTGGATCTCGCTCTGCCCCCCAGAGAAGATCATCTCGAAGGCCCGGAAGGCCTCCTCGTGGGTCAGGTTGCGCCCGTCTTTGCGAGCGGAACCCAGGAGGCGCATCAGGTCGCGGAGGATCATTCGTGGCGGCGCCCCGCGGCCCGGCGAAGCACCCGGGGACACTGGTCGGCTAACCTATTGGGAAGGCACGGGTTAGCATAGCCCTGCCGCCGGGGCCCCTCAACGGGCCAGGCGCGCCCCCTCGAGGGGTTAGGTGTTTGTTAGTAGGGACTCCCGGAACGGCGTAAGCCGCGTCACCACAGACGGTTGAGCCTCCGACCCCGCGAACGCCCGCTGTGGAGAAGCGCGGCGCGGGGAGCCGGCTCACGGTTCCTCGGAGTCGTCGTCCGCCGGTTCGTCGTCCGCGCCGTCCGCCGCGGCGGCGGCCGCCTCGCCGGGATCCACGTGTTCCTCCGGCGCCAGCTCGGGGTGCTCGGGGCGCGGGCGGATGTGCGCGAAGTAGAGCTCTTCCTGCTTGTCGTACACCTGCTTGCCCTCGACCACCGCGTACTGCACGAACGTCTGGTAGTGCAGCACGTCGCCGTCGGTGACGATCAGGTCGCAGTCCTTGCCGGGCTCCAGGGTGCCCACGCGATGGTCGATGCCGAGGATCTTCGCCGGCACCTGGGTGATCGCCTCGAAGGCGGCCTGCTCCGACAGTCCGCCGCGCACCGCGAAGTCCGCCTCGATCTGCAGGTGCATGATGTCGCGTCCGGCAATGCCCCCGAGGTCGATGCCCTTGCTGCCGGGGACCACGGCTATCTGGACGCCCGAGCGGTGCAGGATGGCGGCGTTCTCGATGCTCGAGCCGCCCTCGTGTACCAGCGTCTCGTCCTTGTCGCGACGATCGCGCGGGGTGACGATCGCGTAGGCACCGGCGCGGCCGAGCTCCTCGGCCACGGTCCAACCCTCGCGGCAACCGTCGATCACCGGCCGGAAGCCGTAGCGCTGGGCCAGCCGCGCGATGTCCAGCAGCGAGGTCCGGTCATCGGCGTTGAAACGGGCGAGCTTCTCGCCGCGGAGGATCGAGAGCACCGAAGCGTCGACTCCCTTGCGGGAAGGCTCCTTCAGCTCCTTGTTCTCCTTGACGTCCTCTTCCCACTGGCGGTACTTGCGCAAGTAGGTGCTGGCCGCGGCGAACTTCTCGTCCAGGCTGCGCTTGCCGGCGGGGTTGCGGGTCGAGTAGCTCTCGGTGATCAGGTACTTCTCCTGCATCACCACGCCCTCGATCTCGCCGCGCTTGAGCTTCATCGCCGCGTTCGACTGGCCCGCCGAGGTGATGCCCCCGGCCAGCGCCAGGACCATGTTCGCGTTGAATGGATCCACGGTGTCGGCGAAGTCGCTCGAGCCGCCGAACAATCCGCCGGAGTCCACGGCCACCAGACCGGGGTAGACGCGCATCCCCGTCGCATCCAGCACCTCGGCCTCTTCCGGGACGCGGACGTTGTGGCCGACCTCGGTGATCTTGCCGTTCTTGGCGAGGACCGTCGCCTCGCGCAGCACGCCGCCCAGCCCGGTGTAGACGTCGCCGCCGACGACGGCGAACCAGGCCGTCTCGGCCTCCTCTTCCTCCGCGTCCGCGTCGTCGCTCTCAGCGGATTCGTCGTCGTCGTCCCAGCTCGCGGTCCGGGTCACGGCGAAGGCGGACGCTCCGAGGAGCATCAGCGAGGCCATCCAGAGAGAGATTCCGATCCGTCGCTTCATCGTCGTCATGGCTACTGCGCGCCTTCGTTCTTCGACTCGAACACGAACTCGCCCTCGAGCATCACCGCCGCGATGCGGCTGCCGACCTCCAGGGGATCACCGCGGGTGAACAGCAGGTTGGCGTCCTTGCCCACGTCCAGGCTGCCGAGCCGGTCGTCGAGTCCGAGCAATCCGGCCGGCTCCAGCGTCACCGCGCGCAGCGCGGCCTCGCGATCGACGCCCGTGGCGACGATCTCGCCCACGTCGGTCAACCACTCGCGGTGGTCCTGCAGGGAATCGTTGCGGGGCACGAAGACGAGCTTCACGCCGGCCCGCGACAGCTCGGCGGGCAGGTTGCGCTGGCGCATCGTTCCAGGGTACAGCGAGATCGAGGGCTCCATCACGATGCGGCAGCCGCGCTCGCCGAGCTTGTCGGCGATCTCGTACAGGTTGAGGCTGCGCGTCACCGGGACGCGCAGGTCCCAGCCGAACTCCTCCTCGCCGATCGCGTCGAGCAGGTGCAGGTAGTCGCCGGCGTCGGAGATGCTGATCAAGGCCCGCAGCTCGCCCGAGCGCAGCTTCATGAACGGCACGACCTTGGGGTCCGGCTCCGGAGGCACGTAGGGGCCGAGCTCTTCCTCCTCCCCGTCCTCGCCGGCCGCCGCCGACTTGTCGTCGTCCTTGTCCTTGCTGCTCTTCTTCTTCTTGGCCTTCTCCGCCTTCTCGACGGCCTTGTCGTACTTCTCCCGGGCCTTCTTCTCTTTCTCCTGATAGTCGT
>Ga0102952_1000507_pt1 | contig 14413 bp, 15 predicted proteins | sample SalPon2A_C_D1_MG_FD_78506 | JGI IMG/M metagenome (GOLD analysis project Ga0102952, IMG submission 78506) | Soil microbial communities from South San Francisco under conditions of wetland restoration - Salt Pond MetaG R2A_C_D1_MG | ecosystem: Environmental > Terrestrial > Soil > Wetlands | place... | reverse complement strand
GTATTATTTTATATTTTCGATAATTGTTTCATTCGTGATCGCCGGTGCCCTCGGTTATCTGGCAGAGCTTACATTAATAAGACATTTATACAAGCGGCCGCTTGATACGCTGCTGGCGACATGGGGTTTAAGTCTGATTATGCAACAGGTCTTTCGGTCTGTTTTCGGCGCGCGTGAAGTCAGTCCCACCTTGCCGGACTGGCTAATGGGTTCGTATGAGCCTATTGAATCTATAGATATTCCGCTTAACGGGCTGTTTGTGCTGGGGCTCACAGCCGTCGTTACTCTGGGGGTGTATCTTCTTATGTTTAAATCAAGATGGGGTCTGCGAGTCCGGGCAACGACGCAAAACAGGGTGATGAGCGGAGCAGTCGGTATCAATACCGGAAAAGTGGATCGTCTTACTTTCGCATTAGGTTGTGGTATAGCAGGTATCGCCGGTGCAGCATTCACAACCATAGCCTCAACCGGGCCTACTACCGGGTCACTTTATATCGTGGATACATTCATGGTTGTAGTGTTCGGGGGTGCGGCGAGTTTGTTTGGTACGATTGCCTCGGCATTTTCGATTGCCCAGGCACAATCAATTCTCGAGTTCTTTATCAGCGGTTCGATGGCCAAGGTATTTACACTGCTGACAATCGTAATTGTTCTGATGATGCGTCCGGAAGGGCTGTTTTCAATCAAGGTACGCAAGTAGAAGGATCAGGAGATAAATATGAAGTTTATATATGAGAGATTGTTGGGCGGGAAGAAGGGTGCGATCGGGATTGCTATACTCGCGGTATTAATTCTTATTATCCTTCCGCTCGGCCTGGATATATTCCGATTGAATCTTGTGGGCAAGTATCTTACCTATGCCTTTGTCGCAGTGAGTCTGGTTCTCCTATGGGGGTATGGCGGTATCCTGAGCCTGGGCCAGGGAGTGTTTTTCGGCCTTGGTGGATACTGTATGGCGATGTTTCTCAAGCTGGAGGCATCGGATCCTATTAGCACGAAAATACAATCTACCCCGGGTATACCCGATTTTATGGACTGGAACCAACTGACCGAATTACCCTGGTTCTGGGTTCCATTTCACAGTTTCAGTTTTACCATTCTCGCCGTTATCCTGATGCCGGCAATATTTGCCCTGATTATAGGCTATTCCATGTTTAAACGCCGTGTCGGCGGGGTGTACTTTGCGATCATAACCCAGGCTATCGCCCTGATCCTGACGGTACTGATTGTTGGTCAACAGGGTTATACAGGTGGCATTAACGGGATAACGGATCTGAGAACATTGCATGGCTGGGATATTCGCGAAGATTCAGCCAAATATATTCTATATTTCGTCAATGCAATGTTGCTGTTTGGCGTCATATTTATAGGCAGATATATACTGACAAGCAAATTCGGACGCCTGTTGCTTGCCATGCGTGACAAGGAAGATAGGGTCAGGTTCTCCGGGTATGACGTTTCAAATTTCAAGATATTTATCTTTTGTATATCAGCGGCAATCTCTGCAATCGGCGGTGCAATGTTTACCCTGCAGGTCGGATTCATGTCGCCATCATTTGTCGGTATTGTTCCATCTATCGAAATGGTTATTTATGCCGCTGTGGGTGGGCGTATGTCACTGATTGGCGTGGTCTACGGAACATTGCTCGTAAACTACGGAAAAACCATGTTCTCGGAAACATTCCCGGAGCTCTGGTTGTTTTTGATGGGCGGCCTGTTTATCGCCGTTGTCATGTATTTCCCTAACGGGTTGGCCGGGGTCTGGGAGAAGCATGGAAAAAGAATGGTTGATTACATCAAGGCGCTCCAGGTTGTCGAATCATTCCTGACGCTTGTTACAAACAAACTTGCTGTGAAATCAGGCTCGGTCAGCAAGTAAATCTACTGTAAGGAGTAGAGATCATGAGTAATACGGACTTCGCATTATCAATTGAAGATTTGACGGTCTCATTCGATGGATTTAAGGCAGTCGATGGGTTAAATCTTTATGTGGATAACAACGAGCTCAGGGTCGTCATAGGTCCAAATGGTGCCGGCAAGACGACAGTACTGGATCTGATCTGTGGTAAAACAAAGTCAACTGCCGGGAGTATAAAATTCAGGAACAAGGAACTGACCAAACTGGCTGAACATGAGATCGTCCATGCCGGCGTAGGACGTAAATTCCAGACGCCATCGATATACGAAAATCTGTCTGTATATGACAATCTGGAGGTCTCATATCCAAAAGGTCGAAGCGTTTTCGGGTCGTTGGCCTTCAAGCGTACAGACGCGGTGGATGCAAGGATCAGGGAGATCGCCGATGAGATATTTCTTGGTGATTTTCTTGATATCGAGGCAGCGTTACTCAGTCATGGCCAAAAGCAGTGGCTCGAGATCGGCATGCTGCTTATCCAGAATCCGGAGTTGCTGATGCTGGACGAGCCTGTCGCCGGTATGAGCGTTAAGGAGCGGGATCAAACAGCAGAGCTATTAAGCCGTATCTGTAAGGGCCGCTCTGTTCTTGTTATCGAACATGATATGGATTTCGTGGCAAAGATTGCCCATAAGGTAACCGTCTTACATCAGGGGAAAATACTGGCTGAAGGAGACATGCAGACGGTAAAGAACGACCCCAATGTAATAGAAGTCTATCTAGGACATTAGAGATGAGAGGTTTTCACCATGCTTGAAGTATCAGATTTACATGTCAGCTATGGTCAAAGTGAGGTCATTCATGGAATTGATTTCACGGCCAAGAAAAACGAGACACTGGCAATTATGGGCCGCAACGGGATGGGGAAAACCACCTTGTTCAAGTCATTGATAGGCATCCTGAAAGCGGGAAAGGGAAATATAAAGATCGATGGCAAGGATGTTACCGGTAACGAGAGTTATCAGCGAGTTGAAAATGGTATCGCATACGTACCCCAGGGACGCATGATATTTCCCAGCCTGACAGTACAGGAAAATATTGAAACGGGGATGGAAGTATCCAGGCTCAAGAATATACCGGATGATATATTCGCCCTGTTTCCGGTTCTGCATGAGATGCGACATCGCAAGGGCGGCAATCTGTCTGGTGGCCAGCAACAGCAATTGGCTATTGCGCGCGCCCTGGTAACAAATCCAAAGGTTCTTTTGCTGGATGAGCCAACGGAAGGAATCCAGCCGTCAATAATAAAGGATATTGCCAATATTCTGAACGAGATACAGAAACTCCGCGATATAACGATTATCGTTTCCGAACAGGTTCTCAGCTTTACCATGGCCATCGCTGACAGGCTTATCGTTATTGACAAAGGCCAGTTTATACACGAAGACATGAGAGAAGACGTTGATACAGACAAAATCAGTAAATATTTATCAGTTTAACCTGGGCATTAATTATTAATTAGTGAGGTAAAAAATAATGAGGCATGGTGATATTTCTTCAAGCGCTGACACGGTTGGGGTGGCCGTGGTTAATTATAAGATGCCGCGTTTGCACACCAGGGAAGAGGTGCTCGAAAATGCGCAAAATATAGCCGATATGATCGTGGGTATGAAACAGGGGTTGCCCGGGATGGACCTGGTCATATTCCCTGAATATAGTACTCATGGAATTATGTATGATCCCAGTGAGATGTATGAGACTGCAGCGACTATACCCGGCCCTGAAACAGATATATTCGCGGCTGCCTGCAGGAAGGCAAATACCTGGGGGGTATTTTCACTCACCGGCGAATGCCATGAAAGTCATCCGGACAAGGCACCGTATAATACCCTGATTCTGATGAATAGCGACGGCGAGATTGTGCAGAAATACAGAAAGATCATGCCCTGGTGCCCTGTTGAAGGATGGTACCCGGGTGACTGTACTTACGTGTCTGACGGACCCAAAGGACTGAAGGTCAGCCTGATTATTTGTGATGATGGCAATTACCCTGAAATATGGCGTGACTGTGCCATGCGTGGTGCAGAACTGATCGTCCGTTGCCAGGGTTACATGTATCCTTCCAAGGAACAACAGGTGCTTGTCGCCAAGGCTATGGCCTGGATGAATAACAGCTATGTGGCTGTTGCCAATGCTGCCGGTTTCGACGGTGTTTATTCGTATTTCGGGCACTCGGCGATCGTCGGATTTGATGGTCGTACCCTGGGTGAGTGTGGCGAGGAGGAATACGGTATACAGTATGCAGAGTTATCGACCTCGCAAATCCGTGATGCGCGCAAGACCTGGCAATCTCAGAATCACCTGTTTAAATTACTGCACAGGGGTTACACCGGGAAAATTAACTCGGGAGAAGAGCATGAAGGTAATGCGGAATGCCCCTATGAATTTTACCGTACCTGGGTCAATGATCCGGAAAAAGCCAGGCAGAACGTTGAAAATATAACCCGCAAGACCGTGGGTACCGAAGAGTGTCCCATTGCCGGGATTCCCAATGAGGGCGCTTGATTAATGATGCCTGACATAATCAGGCATGTGGGTGTCGTTTATACGCAGACCCGCCTGAAATAATCCATGCCCGGTCGACGGCGGGTCTAGGTCCCGTATAGTTGCTGGTATTCATTGATGCGTTGCAGTGAATCTTCCATATCTGCATTCCCGCCAAGATAGGTCTTCAGGCTCTCGAGATCGGCAATGCTGATGACACGGATGCCATAGTCCCGTTCGACCTCCTGGATGGCCGAGGTTTTACCCTGGCCACGCTCCTGGCGATCCAGCGCGATAGCTACGCCGGCCAGTTCGGCATCGGCCTGCCTGATGATGTCGGCGGATTCACGTACTGAGGTGCCGGCGGATATAACATCATCAATAACCAGTACCCGGCCCTGCAACGGAGTGCCGACGATGACGCCGCCCTCACCGTGATCCTTGGCCTCCTTGCGATTAAATGCATAGGGAACGTTACGCTGATGATGATCATTCAAGGCGATTACGGTGGCAATGGCCAGCGGTATGCCCTTATAGGCCGGGCCATACAGCATATCGAATTCAAGTCCCGATGCCTGTATCGCGGCGGCGTAATAGCGACCCAGTTCAGCGATCGCGGCGCCATCATTGAACAGTCCGCTATTAAAAAAATAGGGACTCACGCGACCGGATTTCAAAGTAAATTCTCCAAATCGTAATACCTTGCTGCGGATGGCAAAGTCGAAAAAATCGCGTTGATATTGCTGCATAAAGGTAATCCATATCAAGGTTTTGGCCGACGATGGTATTGTAACGGTAACGCCGCTGTTGTGAAAGCAGGGCTTAGGGCTTGGTACTCAGTCCTTTATTTAAGCCATGATGTTCAGATTGCGAAAATAGTCTTCTTCGGATTTTTCCAGTTCCGGCATGCCGGTGCGAAAGGTGTTGCTACGGGATATCTTGTGTTCCTGTATCGATGCCGGGTTCGTTACTGCGGATGGCTCGATCAACAGGCTGATGTCACCATCGATGAGAAGGGCCTGGAAGGTAAGAATACGAATCTGGGGCAGACCGCGTTCCAGGTATTCCTGGCCCGGTGGTGGAGTGGGCGCAAGGATATAGAGCCTGATATCTTCAGGTTGCCAGGCCTGCTGATTATTGCCGAGTAATTCAGGGTAGAGTCGAAACGCCCAGGCACGATGATTATCAAATGCCTCCAGGATCTTCAGTCCCGTGAGCAGGGCCTGGCCGCCATCATGACGGTCAAATACAATCAATACCGGCTTGTCAGCAAGAGCCAATATCGCGTGGCCGGAGTCCAGAGGTAGGTCACGGCTGATGATGTGATGACCCGAGCCCAATATCCTGTCCAGTGACTGGATGATCAGTTCGCTAAGCGTGTCGTCGGAATTCAGGCTGGTAGTGCTGATTTTAGTTGTCATGAGATGTCCTCACAGGTTGGCTGTTGTCCGAGCCTGTCTTGTCCTGTCTGTTGGTAGCATGTTTATACAGGTGATTGTTGCAGTCATCGGCCAGCAGGCGGGCTATGCCGGCCAGTCCCGGGTACGGTTGCTGACTATTCAGCAGACCATAACTATACAGGCGCCAGTCAGTATTAGAGATTAAAAATCGTTGGCAGGCCCCTTGCAAGGCCGAGAAATAATGCCGGGCAAGTGCCGGATCGTCCGTGCCGGTCATGATGATGCCTGCCTGAGGTTGAATGGATCGTTGCCTATGATCTTTAAGAAGTAAAAAGCTCCGGCGTATACCCTGGGGTGAAGCCTCGGTGGGTAATAATAATGTATACGATGAAGCCGGCGGTATGTCCTCGGTTGTGCGTGCGGAGCGAATACGCACAGTCATGTGTGGTCGCTGCGCAACAGCGCGGTTTATGTCTTTGCTGCCTGCCCCGGGTATATGGGCCCTTATGTTGATAGTGGGTTGTCCCGGTTGTTCGACCTCACATTCAGGACCATGCATCGCCAACTGGGCAGCCAGTTGCAGTATTGGAAACAAGGGTGCCTGTGAATCGTCGATCAGCAGAACCATCGACGGAGATTTGCCGTCATTGGTCTGCGGTTCAATGTCTTGAGACTCACTGAGAAAATGGTGGCTGATCCGGGCCAGGCGCTGCTGTCCGGCCCGGGTCTGGGCATGTTTGGCTCGTTTATCACTCATCTGGGCAGCTTGTTTGTCTTCAGGCGGTAACCTCCTCTGCAGCGCTGACGTGCAACAGGGAATTGATCTCACCATATTCGTTGAGTATCTGATACGGATTGCTGAAATCTTTTTGCCATTTGCCATTAATAATCAGCCGGTACTGATACTGCCCCGGTTTGACCCGGATTATTTTCCTGATAACGCCTTCTTCGAGCCGGGTTTCGACATTATGGTCTGGTATCCAGTCATTGAATTCGCCGGCAAGTTGTAAATTCTCAATACCATTGTCGACAAATTCCATTACCACCAGTTGTTCCAATTCGTCCTGACCGGTTTTTGCCGTGCCCTCAGTTCTGTTAGGTCTGTTGGCTATTTCAATGATATCGGCCTGGTTGGTATCGTCAGAAGCATCCTGTCCGCTGTCAGCTTCGGCGGCCAGTGATGCTTTGACAGCAGATATCTCTGCTTCCTTGTTCAGATTTCTGAAACGTTGTCGGGTCGCTGACAGGGTATCACGCGCGGGGGTGCTCAACTTCAGGATATCCTCAGCAAGCCGGTTATAATCTTCTGCCGCCGGGGAGCGGGGTTCAAATTCGATAATCGGCTTGCCGTGATAGGCGGCTTCCTTGATGCGGACCGTGTAGTGGATGGGAGCAGAGATAGTGTCGTCGGCGAAACGTTGACTAATCTCATCCATAATGGTGTTGCAGAAGCGTGTGCGGTAATCGACCATCGTCGGTAGTATCCGCGCCGGGATGTCGGCATCAAAGCGTTCACGTAACAGGGCCATGGTATCAGACAATCGCTCGACACCATCAAGGGCGAATGAACTCATTTCCAGCGGGATGATCAATTGATCGGCTGCGCGCAGGGCGTTAAATGATAACAGCCCCAGTTGTGGTGGGCAGTCGATGATAATGAAATCATATTCCGTTTCCAGTTCTTCCAGGTGCAGAAATAATTGCAGGTCTTTTTTGCTGAGGTTCGAGAGTAACTGCTCAGCCGCTGCCAGCGATATCGTCGCGGGTATGATATCAACACCCTGGGTAGCGCCGGGGATGATAACGTCATTGATTTCTGCCTCGAACATCAAGACTTCATAGAGCCCCCAGCGATCTTCGCACTGCTGACCAAGACCCAGTGACGCATGTCCCTGCGGATCCATGTCGATTAACAAAATACGTTGTTGTTGCCGGCCCAGGCTGGCGGCCAGATTGATTGAAGTGGTTGTTTTGCCGCAGCCTCCTTTCTGATTGGCAATTGCGATAGTCATCATATTCTTATCCCCCGTTTATGTGGATCAAATGATGTAACTGGTTGCCTATAGTTATTTTTCCCCGTTGAAAAAAAATGCGGTCATTGTGTGACCGCTTTTATTGATGCCTCATTATTATTGTAAGTGTCGTCGAACAAATCCCGTTGTTTGATCCGGTCGCCACCGGCACCGCCGAGACAATCATGTAGCAGATCAGCTACCGGAAAAATCCATTCCTGGCCGCTTAATGCCTCGAAGGCAGTGCCCTGATGCAGAACCAGGATAATGTCTCCGGTGGCAACCAGCGTCAATTCGGTCAGTGGTTGTTCCAGTGCCGGTAAAAAATGATACAAACGTGTTATGGATTTACGGATGCGTTGTATCGATACGCCGGCATCGATCAGCTGCTTGATGGTGCGGATAATAACCAGGTCGGTGAAGGAATAACGGGCATGACCGCCGGGGCTGTGGTCAGCGGGAATGACAAGGGCTGTGCTGCGCCAATAAGCCAGTTGTCGTTGACTTAGCTTACAGATAGCCGTCACTTGCCGGGTTGTGAATGTCATTTCACGCACGCGGCCTCTCCTGTTGACCGGTCATGTGGGCCCAGTTTGCATGGAAACGAAGAAAAGTCAAGTAAAAACAAACAAAAATTGTCAGATTTGTCTGTTTTAGCCAATGATGGGACACTAACATCTTTCGGGAATGGTCATGCGTATCATCAGCATCAATGTAAACGGTATCCGCTCCGCGGCGCGCAAAGGTTTTTTTGAGTGGCTGGAACGGCAGCAGGCGGATGTCGTCTGTATTCAGGAAACCAAGGCCCAGGAGCATCAACTCGAGGATCAGATCTATTGTCCTGACGGCTACTTTTGTTATTACCACGATGCCGAAAAAAAGGGCTACAGTGGCGTGGCAGTTTATTGTAAGACCCAGCCGGACCGGATTCATATGGGACTGGAGTGGGAAGATTTTGACAGTGAGGGACGCTATCTGCAGGTGGATTTCGGCAAGCTCAGCGTCGTTTCCTTATATATGCCTTCCGGATCGAGTAAGGAGGAGCGTCAGGCATTCAAATTCACGATCATGGAGCGTCTGATGCCGGTGTTAAAAAAATTCCGGCGCCGGCGCCGCGACTATATTATTTGTGGTGACTGGAATATTGCCCATAAAAAGATCGATATCAAAAACTGGCGCGGCAATCAGAAAAACTCCGGTTTTCTGCCCGAAGAGCGGGAGTGGATGGATGAATTGTTTGGACCGGCCGGTTTTGTCGATGCCTTCCGTGTCGTCAATGAACAACCTGAAGAGTACACCTGGTGGTCCAACCGGGGGCAGGCCTGGGCCAGGAATGTGGGTTGGCGTATCGACTACCAGGTAATTACCCCGGCACTACGGGACAGGGTACGGGCAGCGACGATCTACAAGGATCAGCGATTCTCCGATCATGCCCCGCTGATTATTGATTATGATGGGTCATTGGCGAGTGAGTCCGGGTGATGGGTGATGGGTGAGGAGTGAGGAAAGAACAATATAGAACATCACTGACCTTGTCATCTCGAACGAGCGGTGCGAGGAGAGATCTCTACCTTTAACAGTACCGAGAGCATCGTTTATCTCGTTCCCACGCAGGGCGTGGGAACGAGATAAGGCTTCCGGTTCGAGAGGACACTGAATGAACGACGTATTTGCTATCACCCATTACCCATTACCCGGATAGCGATAAGAATCACCCGTAAATCAGGTCGCCTAACGCTGGCTGTTCTGTATCCGGTACAGTGCGAACTCGCTAAACAGGTTGGGCAAAATGCGCATTAGCGGGCCACTGTTATGCAGGTGGTCAACGAAACTGCGTTGCAGGATCTTGATGCCCTCGTGCTCACATAAGGCCTCGAAGTCCCGGACGGAACACAGGTGGATGTTGGGTGTCCTGAACCATTGGTCGGGCAGGTTACGTGATACCGGCATCCTGCCGATGATGCCGACCTGCAGGCGGTTTCGCCAATGGCCGAAATTCGGAAACGTAACTATGCCCTCGCGGCCGACGCGTAACATCTCCCGGAGCAGTTGATCCGGGTGCTGTACGGCCTGCAATGTCTGTGTCAGTACGACATAATCAAAGGCATTGTCTTTCATGTCGCTGAGACCCTTGTTCAGGTCAGCCTGGATGACATTGACATCGGCGGCGACGGACATGACGATCTTGCTCGGGTCTATCTCAAGGCCATAACCGATCACCTGGCGAGTCTTCCATAGATGCGCCAGTAGTGTGCCGTCTCCGCAGCCCAGATCGAGAACCCGGCTGCCCGGCTCTACCCACTGGCTGATAATATCAAGGTCGGGTCGCAGTGCCATCAGCAGCCGGCCTCCGAGGCGACATGATGCATGTAGGTATTGAATATCGCCAGGTAATAGGGGATCGGCAATAAAAAGGCATCATGACCGATGTTGGATTCTATCTCGGCATAACTGACCGGTTTGTTGTGATCAAGCAGCGCCTTGATAATCTCACGTGAGCGGGCCGGTGAAAAACGCCAGTCACTGGTGAAAGACATCAACAGGAAGTGGGCATTGACATGCTCCAGGGCCTTGCTCAGATCGTTGTCATAGTCACTGGCCGGGTCGAAATAATCCAGGACCTTGGTCATCAGCAGGTAGGTGTTGGCATCAAAACGTTCAACGAACGACTGTCCCTGGTAACGCAGATAACTTTCAATCTGAAAATCGACATCGAAACCGAATTTGAGTTTGCCGGCGCGCAGTTCACGGCCGAACTTGGCCCGCATTTCATCTTCGGACAGATAGGTGATATGGCCGAGCATGCGCGCCAGCATCAGGCCGCGGCGCGGAACCACGTTGTGTTCGTAATAGTGACCGGCATGAAATTCCGGATCGGCCATGATAGCCTGGCGCGCGACTTCGTTGAAGGCGATATTCTGTGCCGACAGTTTGGGGGCGGCGGCGATAATGACCGCATGACCGATGCGGTCAGGATAGTCAATAGCCCATTGCAGGGCCTGCATGCCGCCCAGACTGCCGCCGATGACGGCAGCCCAGCGTTGTATGCTGAGGGCATCGGCGAGGCGGGCCTGGCTTTCGACCCAGTCACGTACCGTGACGATCGGAAAGTCCGGGCCATAGGGTTTGCCGGTAGCCGGATTGTTACTGATCGGTCCGGTGGAACCCTTGCAACCGCCGAGGTTGTTGGGACAAACGACAAAAAAACGGTCGGTATCGATCGGTTTGCCGGGACCGATGCAGTGGTCCCACCAGCCGGGTTTGCGATCCTCCATCGAGTGATAACCGGCGGCATGGTGATCACCGGACAGGGCATGACAGATCAGGATGGCATTGCTGCGGCTGCTGTTCAGGTTGCCGTAGGTTTCAAAAATCAGGTCATAATTCGGCAGCTCACGGCCACTGACCAGCGCCAGTGGCTGATCAAAATGCAGCGTCTGTGGGCTGACCAGACCTACGGATTGAGCAGGGATAGATTCAGGCATAATGTCTTGGCTAAAAGGCTGTGATGCAAAACGAACCGGCCGGGCCATCATACGGCCCGGCAAGTAAACAGGCAGTGTAATCAGAGACTTGAGGTAAAGCAACCTGCTATGGGTTCCGGGGAGCAACAACGGTCCTGTTGTCCTCCGCCCGGAGTCACAACAGAACCGCTGTTCTGGAAGTTATTGTTGCTCGGGTGGGGTGCTGTTCTTCAGTGTATCACGCATCTTTTTAAGGGCATTGAGCTGGGTGGCAACACCATTACGCTTGTTTTCCAGCTCTTTAAGCTTGTCATCGAGTGAGTGCTTCGATTCCTTGATCTTGTTCAGGGTGTCCATATGCTGCTCGATGTTGTCACGTTTTTCCTGTATCTGGGCTACCAGAGGATTGATCATGTCCTTGAGCCAGATGTCTGCCTCTTTATGGGCCTTGACGAAGACGTTACGCGCGTGACTGACGAGGGTGATAAAAAATTTCTTGACGACAAAACTCTGTTCACTGACGGTGGTCAGCGTGCTGTTACGAAATTCCTCACCCTTGACGTGGAGCTCTTTCAGTTCTTCTTCATAGGTGGCCATAGGAAACGGCGGCGGCATCTTGATGTTCAGGCCATGTTCATCCTTGAATTTCTTGTAGATCGATTGTACCAGTTTGTAAGTCTGGTCAGCCTGGCGACCGGCGATCTGCAGCGCATCGTTGCTATCGGTAAAGAAGGTATCCATGCCCTTTTTCATGCCGGCGGTCGTCCAGCTGCCGGACATGACTTCGCGGGTTTTCTGGATCAGTTCATCGAGCGCGCTTGAGCCGAGCACGGCATACATGTTCTTGGCCTGCAGTGCCAGTTTCTTGCGGCTGGCCTGGAAGTTCTTGACGCTTTCATAATAGGAGATCTTGTGCGCCTTGGCCTTCTGGATCAGCTGCTGGATAACATCATCATTATTTCCGCTGAGCGTATTCAGTTCCTCGAGCTGGGCAGTCAGATCCTTATGCTGCGACAATAGCGGTGCCATGCTCTCGTCAAGGATCTTGTCCATACCGGAGATAATATTGTCCCAGATGACGCGTTGTTTGCCAGGCAGGATCTCACGCGCCAGCAGCCATTCCAGCGTCAGAATTTTGCTCATGTCGAGCAGGTCCTGGTTGCTCTTGATCTTGGCCAGCAGGCCCTTCTGTGCGGAAACCGGGAACACATTGTCGGCATTGATCCCCAACATGCCGGCGGTGGTATTGCACTGGTCGGCGATCGATTTTTCAACCGCCTTTGGGTCCTTCATTTCGTCCCACAGTGTGTCGGTCTTGTTCAGGACCGCGATCAAACCGCTTTGCTGCTTGCTGCGAAAGGCCAGGATATGATTCTGCCACATGTCCATATCACTCTTGGTCACGCCGGTATCAGCGGAGAGGATAAAGAACACGGCCTGGGCGCTGGGCAGCATATTCAGCGTCAGTTCCGGTTCACTACCCAGGGCATTCAGACCCGGTGTATCAAGGATAATCAGTCCCTGTTTCAGCAACGGATGGGGAAAACTGATAATGGCATGACGCCATAATGGAATCTCGATCTCGAGCGGTGATTCGCCATGCAAATCTTCGTTGTAGAGGCCCAGTTCCTCGGCTTCGTCCTTGGAGACCATCTTGGTTTTGACCACTTCCTTGAAGGTATCAGCCATTTTTTCAGGGGAACTGGTCGTAAACGGGAACTTGGTCCAGTATGAGTCCTCACGCTTCAGATCAGTCAGGCTGACATCGCTGAGACGTGTTTCGATCGGTAAAACCTTGATATAGGATTCATCGGCCTTGGTGTCATACAGCAGTTCGGTCGGACACATCGTCGTGCGTCCGATCTCCGACGGCAGCAGGCGGCAGCCGTAATCGGCAAAGAAAATCGCATTGATAAGTTCAGTCTTGCCGCGCGAGAATTCGGCGACGAAGGCAATCGTCAGACGGTCATTGTTCAGTGCTTCCAGGGCATCATAGATGCGCAGATCGACCTCAGCGCTACCCATTCCATGCTTGGTAAGCCAGTCCTGATAACTCTTGATGGTTTTTGTCAGCGCTGCCTTCCAGTCGGCAAATGCTTCCATCTGACTCTTGAACTGGTCCTGCTTCAATGCATTATTCATATCTATTGCGTTGGTCGACATTTTACGACTTTCCAGTGGCTCCAGTGGGCGTTATTAAAATATTTATCGGAAGCAGGAATATTTTAATGAGTTTTTTTTTAAATACCCTTATATACCCGGGGATACTGACAGGGCTAATCCATAACTTATTGTTATTAAAAGCTATTATTTATTTGTTATTGGTGGCGGAAGACGCCGAGGATGGCGGATGCTGACGCGCTTGTTGCGGCCTGTATGGCCGCTCAAAAGCGTTACAGCCGAACGGGAAACATTGCACTGAGTAGCCAGAAAACGCAGCAGATGGTCATTGGCCTTGCCATCGACCGGCGGCGCCGTAATACGAATCTTCAGGCGGCCATCGGCCTGGGTGGCAACGATCTCATCACGGCTGGCGCGCGGTTGCAGACGAATATTCAGGATCAGGTTGTCATTCTGCCAGCTCCAGGCCGGTGTATTCATCGCCGGTCAGTGCGTCATGCGCCGGCGGACGGTGGCCAGCACCCAGCCAGCCAGTAACAAAACCAGTCCGATCGGCCCCAGTCCGGCCCCGCCGCCGGAACTGGCGTTGAAATCAGCGGTGATCTTATCTTCCAGTGACTGGACATAGTTCGTCGTCATCAGGGTATTGTCGCTCGGCAGGGCCTCGGGGCCGGCTGCCGAGACGGTCGCGGTGATGTTAAGATCGGTATGGACGATCGGCGCCAGTGGAATTACGGTGACAAAGAACGAGGCGGTGGCATTGTTAGCCAGGTCCATGTTCGGGGAACACGTCAGGCTCTGCGATGCCCGCACGCAACGGTAGTCAACGGCGCCGAAGTCCGCATCTGTAAGCGGCGGTAGGTCGATGGTCAGCAAGGTGTTGCGGGCGGTAAAGTCGCTGTTATTCTGCACCGTAAAGGTGTAATTCAATGCGGTGTTTTCGGTGGCCGTGGTACCGTTCTTGTCCGTATAGATAATCAGGTCGGTACCGGCGCTGGCCACGATCGTGCCATTGTC
>Ga0102952_1000506_pt1 | contig 14417 bp, 9 predicted proteins | sample SalPon2A_C_D1_MG_FD_78506 | JGI IMG/M metagenome (GOLD analysis project Ga0102952, IMG submission 78506) | Soil microbial communities from South San Francisco under conditions of wetland restoration - Salt Pond MetaG R2A_C_D1_MG | ecosystem: Environmental > Terrestrial > Soil > Wetlands | place... | reverse complement strand
GGCTCCGGAGCGCAGGCTGTCGATCGCCACCATGCCGGTGCGCTGGCGGAAGTCGTCCAGTCGGTCGAGCGCCTTGCTCAGCTGCACGCCCGGACCGAGGCGCGGGTTGACCAGGTCGAGCCGCGCCTGGGCCAGCGGGATCAGCGGGTCCTCGGGGAAACGCAGCTGGAGGGCGTCGAGTTCGTCGACCAGCACGCCGCTGTCGATCAGTTCCGGCGCGGCGGTGATCGCCTGCTCCAGGATGCCGACGAAGTCCTCGACCACCCAGCTGTCGCGGGCGGGGGGCGTGTGCGCGGCGGCCGCGCCGCAGGCCTGGACGGCCTCGCCCCAGGCGCCGAGCTTGCGCTCGACCTGCGCCTCGAGCATCAGCGTGCGCACGTTCTCCGGCTCCAGCTCCAGCGCGCGATCGACGACGTCCAGGGCGCCGGGGAAGTCCTCGGCGTCGACGAGGTCGAAGGCCTCGAGCAACATGTCCTCGGCCTCGTGTCCGGGCTCGGGTCCCAGCGCGTCGAAGCGCTGGCGCTGGCGCAACACCACGGCCGGGTGGTTGGGCCGCTCGTGGCTGTCGGTTTCCAGCGTCTCGATCAGGTCCCAGGCGGGCACGAAGCCGCGCCAACGGCGGAGCAATCCGCGCACGAGCTCGTCGGCCTCCGTCGTCCGGTCAAGGATCTGATCGCCCCGCGCGGCGAGGTAGGTCCGCCACAGGGCGCCCTCCTCGGCGAGGTCGGTCCGCGAGAAGTCGGCCACCACCGCGGCCGTCCAGTCGGGGTGGAACAGCGCGAGGATGCGCACCAGGATCTGCCGCGGGTCGCGCTCCCCGCCGCCGTGACCGGCGAGGATGTACAGCGTCTCGTCACCGGCGTCGGCGACGAAGTGCTTCGGCACGGGCTTGAACTCGAGCACGGCGAGCGCGGTCTCCAGCAACGACCACAGCGGTTCCTCGGGATGCGCCTCCAGGCCCTCGGCGATCGCGAGGTGGGCCTCGGGCAGGCGTTCGCCCAGCAGGTCGAGGATCGCCCGCTCGAGCGCGGAGAGGTGCGACGCCGCGGATTCGTAGTTGGCCACCAGCCAGGGCATCTCGTTCCAGCGCCGGTCGGTGACGGCCTCGATCATGTAGCCCAGCTCGGTGGCCCCGGTCTCGACGTAGGCCTCCGAGCGGACCAGCGCGAGGTGCGACTTGGTGGGCTCGTCGTTGAGCCAGTGCTGCAGGGCCAGGTGGAGCATCACCTCGCCGGAACGCGTCTCCGGCCGGCGATCCAGCTCGGAGAGCAATCGGTTGGCGCGGCGCTCCTGGCCGCCGAGGATCAGCCGGTCGGAGATCTCGAGCAGCGCGGAGGCATCCAGCCGCTCGCGGGACAGGATGTCGGTGATCAGCTGGTCCAGGCCGGCGATGTCGTGCTCGGCGAGCGCCATCTCCGCTTGCAACACCAGCCCGTGGCCGAACTCGGGCGAGTCGGGCGTGAGCTCGGACAGCCGCTCGCGCGCCAGGGTGTTGCGACCGAGCTCGATCGACAGCTCGGCGATCATGACCCGCGTGGCGTCGGAGAGGTTGGCCGGATCGATCAGCGTCAACCCGCCGAGGGCCTCGAGGTCGCGGCCGTCCTTGCGCAAGCCCTTGGCGAGGCTCACCCGTCCGATGCGCTCGGGGGCCTCCTGCATCAGCTGCAGCCAGTCGTCGGCCGACAGCATCCGCTCGGGCAACTGCGAGATGCGCTTCATCGTCAGCGCGTCGGGTCCGCCGTACTCGACGCGCTGCAGCAGACCAAAGGCCGCGGAGCGGACGTCGTTGGTGTCGAGGGCGGCCTTGATCAGCAGGTCCAGCGCCGGGGGGAAGCCGGGGTAGTCGGCGAGCAATCGGCGGGCGCAGACGATCACCCCGGCGGGTCGCTTCCCGGCGGCGTGCAGCTCCGCGTGGCGCAACAGCTCGTACGGGGCCACCGGCCCGTTGGGGGAGAACAGACCCTGGGCGAGCAGGTCGTCGTGGATCAGCTCGATCTCGGCGCGGGTCGCCTCGAGCGACTGCTGCCCCTGCTCGCGCCACACCGGGATCAGGTCCGCGTTGCCCTTGGGGTCGAGGCGGATGGCGTTCATCAACGCCTTGCCGACCTCGGGGAAGGACTGCGGCTCCGACTCCATGATCAGCTCGGCCAGCCGTCGCCAGGCGGCCGCCGCACCCTCCAGGTGCTCGGGCTCGAGGGCCAGGGCGCCGCGCAGGGCGGCCTTCTCCGCCGCCGGGTTCTGCTGCTCCCTGTAGCACTGCGCCAACTCCGCCCAGCCCTGCGCGCGCATGCCGGGCTTGGGCTCGATGGCGTCGCGGGCGACGAAGTCGCGCAGCGGGGCCGGCGCCTCGAAGAACTGTCCGAGGTGGATGTAGGCGGTGCCGACGTAGAAGTTGGCCAGCGAGCGCAGCCGGTTGTTGGTGGCCGCGTTGCGCATGTTGTTGGCCACGAAGACCAGCGGTTTCCAGCGCTGGTCCTCGTACAGCGCCTGGCACCAGGTCTCGTAGAAATCGACGTCGGGGACCACGCCGCGCTTGAAGTGGCGGTTGACGACCTCGACGGCGGCGTGGGGACGGTTGGCCTCGAGCAGCGCTTCCATCAGCTCGCGCATGAACTCGGTGTTCGAGTTGGCGGCGGTGTGGTTCACCGCGGCCATCGCGTAGGCGATCGTCAGGTCCAGGCGACCGGACCGGTGGAGCAGGCGCATGTAGTCGTACAGCGAGTCGCGCAGCGGCGGCCCGCGGAAGGACTCGGCCAGGGCTTCGCGCGCCTCGCCGACCAGGTGCGTGGCCTCATCGAGGACTAACAGCACGTCGCGGGACTGGGGCTCCTCGATGGCCGAGAACAGGGACCGCAGCTGGTGCACGACCATGGCGCGCTCGGGATCGTCGAACTCGAGCGCGCTGGCGCGGTAGGTCAGCTCCTCGGCGCGTTTGGTGCGCACGTCCGGCAGCGAGGCGCGGCACAGCTCGGCGCACTTGTCCAGCAACTGGTCCGCCAGGCCGACGAGCGCGCGGCTCTTCAGGGTCCAGGCCTCGCCCTGGGTGGGATCGCGCGTGAGCACGTCGTCGGCGCGGGTGCGGGCCTCGTCGAGTTCGCCGGCGTCGAGGTGCACGCCGATCAGCTCGATCTCCACGCTGACGTTGTCGGCGTCGTAGTCGGAGAGCACCGTCTCCAGGTCGGTGCGCGCCTGGGCCAGCAGACCGAGGTCGTGCAGCAGCTTGCCGCGCTTGGCGAGCAGCTGGCCGATCAGGTCCAGGTCCAGGTCGCCGTCGGAACGGCAGACCCGCAGGGCGTAGTCCAGCTCGGAGAGCGCCGCCAGCGGGTCCGGCTCGGGTCCCGTGGTCAGGCGGTCCGCGGAGGCCATCAGCTCACGGGGATCCCGCCCGGTGCCCGCGCGGAGCAGGAACACCAGGCCCGCGAGGAGCGCCAGGGCCACGAAGAAATAGAGGAAAGAGATCGCCTTCATGCTGCCGCGGGGATTGTAGCCCCCCGCCGGGGCTGGACGAGGGGTCCCGTCGCCGGTCGGCGGGTTCGGGGAATTCGGGGGGTGGGGTTCATCGCGGCGGCCGCCTCTCCAGGAGGTCGTGCTTGCGCATCTTGTTGAACAGGGTGGTGCGGTTGACGCCCAGCATCTCGGCGGTCCGCTGGCGGTTGCCGCCGTGGACCGCCAGCGCGTGCTCGATGATCCGCCGCTCGGGCTCGCGCAGCGCCTCCTTCAGGGTGGCGCCCGCGCCGAGGTCCACCGGGAGGTCGCCGAGCGAAGGCCCCGGGGCGGCGTCCGTTGCGCCGCCGAGTTGCAGGTCCGCGGGGGCGATCGCCTCGCCGCGCGCCAACAGCACCGCGCGCTCGATCGCGTTCTCCAGCTCGCGCACGTTGCCGGGCCAGGGGTGGGCGGTCAGCGCGGCCATCGCGTCGGCGCGGATCGTGCGGGTCGGACGTCCGTACTCCTCGGCGAAGCGGCGCAGGAAGGAGCTCGCCAAGAGCGGGACGTCCCCGGCGCGCTCGCGCAACGGCGGCAGGTCGAGGCGGATCACGTTGATGCGGTAATACAGGTCCTCGCGGAAGCGGCCGGCCGTGACCTCCTCGGGCAGTTCGCGGTTGGTGTCGACGATCAGCCGCACGTCGACCTCGCGGTTGCGCGTCTCGCCTACCCGCTGGATGACGCGCTCCTGCAGCACGCGCAGCAGCTTCACCTGCAGCTCCAGCGGCGCGGTGGCGATCTCGTCGAGGAACACCGTGCCGCCGTCGCCGCGTTCGAACAGGCCGGCGCGCTCGCCGACCGCGCCGGTGAAGGCGCCGCGCGCGTGGCCGAACAGCTCCGTCTCCAGCAGCGTCGCCGGCAGCGCGCCGCAGTTGATCACCACGAAGGGCTGCGCCGCGCGACTGGAACGCGCGTGGATCGTGCGCGCCAGCAGCGTCTTGCCCGTGCCGCTCTCCCCGGAGACGAGCACCGTGGCGTGGGTGTCCGCGACCGCCTCCACCACGCCCGCGATGCGGCGCATGCGGGGATCGCGGCTCTTGACCTCGCCGATCGAGCAGCGCTCGTCGAGCGACGCGCGCAGGTGCAGGTTCTCGGCGCGCAGCGCCTGCTGGTCCAGGGCGCGCTGCACGGAGGCCATGATCTGGCCCGGCGCGGCGGGGCGGGAGAGGAAGTCGAAGGCCCCCCCGCGCATCGCGGAGACCGCGTCGCCCACGGTGCCGAAGCTCGCCAGCAGGCAGACGGCGGGTCCGGGGTCGCCGGCCGCCGCGGCGGCCATCAGGCGCTCGCCGCCCCAGGCGGGGTCGGCCAGCACGACCGCCGGGGGCTGGGGGGCGGCGAGGCGCTCCAGGGCCGCCTCGGGGCTCTCGCTGGCCTCCGCCGCGACGCCCAGCTCGGCGGCGGCGCGCAGCAGGTCCTCGGCTTCGCCGGGGTCCTCGAGAGCGATCAAGAGCCGCGGCGCGGTCACGGAGTCGACCTCGGCGGAGCGTCGCGCGCGGGGCCGGCCGGCCCGCTGGGGATGGATGCGGTGAACATCGGACGTTCACCCTTTTCGACATCCGGGGCGCGCGCCCTGAACGTCGGTGCTCAGCGTTTACGCGGGCGGGCCGGGGCCTCGGCCTCCGGCGCGGGGGGCAGCTCCAGCACCACCCGCAGGCGTTGATCGACGCCCGGCTCGATGCGCAGGGTCCCGCCCTGGGCGCCAATCAGCGCCGCCGCCGCGGGCAGGTCGGCGGGGCCGAGGTCGGGCAACTCCTCCTGCACGCCGCCGGGTCGCAGCGCGCGGGCCGGATCGCCGCCGGCGAGCGGACCGGCGGGCAGGTCGAGTTCGATCTCGCAGTGCCCCGCGGCGCCGCGGCGGTAGGGCGCCTTGACCACGCCGGTCGGCTGGGCGCAGGCGCGCGCGAAGGCGAGCAGGCCTTCCAGCGCGGTCGCCACCGCCGAGCGATCGCCCAGCACCGTCAGGCCGCGCTCGCCCTTGGGGAGGAAGCGCATCTCCTTGGGCGCCTCGAGCGCCACCGTGGCCAGCTGCTCCTCCAGGAGGTCGCCGAGGTCGAAGCGCTCCGCACCGCGCGCCGCCGGCGCGGTCACGTGTCCGAGCATGTGCGTGAAGCGGCGCAGGCGCGCGAGCTCGCGAGCGGGATCGCCGGGGTCCACTGATTCGCCGGCGGTTTCGAGGCTCAACTCCAGCCGCTGGGCGATGTCGGCGAGCGCGGCGACCTGCGCGCGCATGGCGTCGGGATCGAGGGCGCTCTCGAGGTGCTCCTCGGGCTCGGGCTCCCGCTCGGTCGGCGGCGGGGGGGGCGGCGGGGTCGCGGGGAGCCGCGCGGCCTCGGGGGTGGGGGCGGCGGGCTGCGGAGCCGGGGTCGGCGCGGGGAGCGGAGCCGGGGTCGGCGGCGGGCCGGCGGCCCGCGCCTGCTGGGGCTCCAGCGGCGGCGTCCGCGAGACCGGGAGATCGAGCGGAATCGGGGTGGCCGCAGCAGGTGGGGGCGGAGCCGGCTGGGACTCCTCATCCTTCTGCTCCCACACCGGGGGCTCGGGGACGTTCGGGTACCGCACCAACTCCCGCAGTTGGTGCAGGTCGGGAGGCAGGGCCAGCCAGCGGGTCCGGTCCATGCCGAGCATCACCCGCGCGGGGCGGGTTCCGGCGTCCTTGCCCACCAGGACCAGGCTCCAATGGGGATTGTTTGCAAGGAATCGGCGCACGAAGCCGATGTCCTCTTCCGGAAAACCGTCTCCCTGGAGGATCAGGCGACCCCGGCCCGCGAATCCGGCCATCAGACCGGAGATGTCGCTCAGCGTGGTCACACGCACGTGGATGCCGTCGTTGGTGCTGCCGCTGAGGTGGGCCAGCACCGGGCCGAGGTCGGCGAGTTCCTCACCAGGCCCCAGGCAGACCGACCAGGCCGCCGGTCCGGAACCACCCCCTTGTTGCACTCTCCCCAAGCTCCCCTCCATGGCTGTCGAAATCCTACTTGGATGGCGGCGCCGGACAAGGGCCTCGGGGACGGAATCGCGGACGCGAGGGACGGCGAAAGCGGGGTAGCGATCGGCCTCGTTAGGAACGCGGAAAGCGGCGCGCGGGGCCCCGGGACGCCCGTCGGCCGGGGTCGTCGGAGCGAAAACAGGTGCGCCTCGGGGGCGGCGAGGTAGCTTCGAAGAGCCATGGTCCAGCCGCTGTTCGTCTCCGTCGTGGTGCCCGTCCTCAACGAGGAGGAGAGCATCCCGATGCTCTACCGCGAGGTGCGCGAGGCCCTGGACGGCCCGCGGGTGCCGCCGGGGACGCGCTGGGAGCTGATCTTCGTCAACGACCACTCGACCGACGCGAGCCTGCGCAAGATGCTGGCGTTGCGGGCGACCGATCCGCGCATCCGGGTGGTCAGCTTCCGCCGCAACTTCGGACAGACGGCCGCCTTGTCCGCGGGCTTCGAGCACGCGCGCGGGGACGTCGTGGTCACGATGGACGGCGACCTGCAGAACGATCCCGCGGACGTCCCCGAGTTGATCCGCGAACTCGAACGCGGCTACGACATCGTCGCCGGCTGGCGCAAGGCGCGGCAGGACGGGTTGTTCCTGCGGCGCGTGCCGTCGATCGTCGCCAACCGCCTGATCAACCTGGTCACCGGGACGCGGATCCACGACACCGGTTGCACGCTCAAGGCGTTCCGCGCCAAGCTGATCAAGAACCTGCCGATCTACGCCGAGCAACACCGTTTCCTGCCGGCGATGTCGCGCTCCAGCGGCGCGCGCGTGTGCGAGTTGGTCGTCAACCACCGGCCGCGCCGCTTCGGCCACTCGAAGTACGGGTTGGGGCGCGCGGTGCGCGTGCTGCTCGACCTGTTCACGATCAAGCTGATCGCGCAGTTCTCGCACCGGCCGCTGCACTACTTCGGACTCTTCTCGCTGCCCTTCGCGGCGATCAGTGCCCTGTTCCTGTTCGTCAGCTCGGTGGACTGGGGCAAGATGCGACTGGTGGACGAGTGGTCGCGGATGATGAGCTTCGTGATCGTGCTCTTCTTCCTGCTGGCGTGTTACTTCGTGATGCTCGGGCTGCTCAGCGAACTGGCCGTGGTCGCCAGCGGCATGCACCAGCGGCGGGTGCTCGACCGGATCATGAACTCCGTGGAGCGGCAGTCCTCGTGAGCCCCCAGGCGGACGTGCTGGGAACGGCGCCGGCCGTCGAGGACCAAGCCCCGGTCGCGGAGCGATCCGGGGAGGGCTGGCTCGACGTCTCGATCATCGTGCCGGTGCAGATCCCCGACGCCGAGGTCGACCAGGTGGTCGCCGGGCTGGGGGCCGAGCTCGACCGGCAGGGACGCACCTGGGAGTGCATCCTGGTCTTCGACGGCGTGCGCGGGCCCGCCTGGCGCACGGCCCGGGAGCTGGGCAGGGTCTACGGCGCCAAGCTGAAGACGATCACCTTCGAGAACCACTTCGGCGAGTCGGTGTGCCTGTCCGCCGGCGTGGAGCGCGCGCTGGGCCGCACGATCATCACCTCGCCGCACTACGTGCAGGTCGACCCGGTCGAGCTGGAGACCATGCTGCGCGCGATCGACGAGGGCGCGGACCTGGTCACCTCGTGGCGCAAGCCGCGGGTCGACCCGCTCCTCAACCGCTTGCAGTCGGCGGGTTTCAACTGGCTGATCCGGCGCATCATCAAGGGCAACTTCCACGACCTGAACTGCTACTTCCGCGCCATTCGCCGCGAGATCCTGGCGGACATCGCCATCTACGGCGACATGTACCGCTTCCTGCCGGTGATCGCCCAGCGCCAGGGCTACCGGGTGGTCGAGGTGCCGGTGCGCCACCTCAAGGAGTGGGGCCAGGCGGGTTTCTTCGGGGTCGGGGTGTACGTGCGCCGCGCGCTGGACGTGCTCGGTGTGATGTTCCTGACCAAGTTCACGTTGAAGCCGCTGCGCTTCTTCGGCTTCGTCGGCATGCTCTGCCTGTTGCCGGGCTCGATCGTGCTGGCGATCGTCTTCTACCAGCGCGTGTTCGAGGACAAGGGACTGTACGGCCGCCCGGTGTTCGTGCTGGCGATGATGCTGGTCGTGCTGGGCGTGCAGGTCATCGGCTTCGGTCTGGTGGGCGAGATCATCATCTACACGCAGGCGCGCAACCTGCGGGAGTACCGCATCGAGCGGATCTACGACAGTCGCGAGGAGGAGGACGGGGAGGTCCCGACGTGAGCTCCGCCGCGACGACCGAGGACGGACCGGTCGAGTCGCCGCTCGGGTCCGTCGAGCCGCCGGCGGTGGACCTGGAGGTGCGGCCTTCGCTGCCCGCGGACGACGCCGAGCGCGACGCCTTCGTCGAGACCCGCCCTGAGGGGACGTTCTTCCACCTGGCCGGCTGGGGGCGCGTGGTCGAGCGCGCGTTCCGCCACCGCCGCCGCGACCTGCTGGCCCTGCGGGACGGGCGCATCGTCGGGGTGCTGCCGATGATGCAGAGCCCGTCGCTGCTGGGGCCGCTCGGCCGCCCGAAGCTGATCTCGATGCCCTTCGCCGTCTACGGCGGCCCCTGCGGCGAGGACCACGCCGTCTGTCTGGCGCTGGTCGAGGAGGCCAAGCGCCTGGCGGAGGTCGAGAGCATGGGCCGGCTCGAGCTGCGCTGCCGCGAGGACCCGGGGCTGGACCTGCCGGGCTCCGACCTCTACGCGACCTTCGCCGCGCCGCTGCCGGCGACGCCGGAGGAGGCGCTCTCGGGGATGCCCAAGAAATCACGCGCCGAGGCCCGCAAGGCGCGCGAGCGCCACGGCCTGCGGCTCTCCGAGGGCATCTGGTACCTCGACGACCTGTACCGCCTGTTCCAGCTGAACAAGCGCAACCTGGGATCGCCGGCGCTGCCGCACGCGATGTTCCACTGCCTGTGGCGCGAGTTCGGCGACCGCGTGCGGGTGCACCTCGTGCATCGCGATCGGATGCCCGTCTCGGCGGTGATGTCGTTCCTGTGGCGGGACACGGTGATGGCCTACTACGCCGGCACCGTGCCCGGGGCCGATCGCGAGTGCAGCGCCAGCAACTTCATGTACATGGCGCTGCGCGAGTGGTCGATCCGCGAGGGCTTCAAGCAGTTCGACTTCGGGCGCAGCCGCAAGGACTCCGGCGCCTTCCGATTCAAGGAGCACCAGGGCTTCGTGGGCCGCGACCTGAACTACCGCTACTACCTGGTGGGCAACGCGCAGCTGCCCTCGTTCACGCCCTCGAACCCCAAGACGCGCATCCTCCGCGAGATCTGGAGCCGGCTGCCGCTGACGGCGACGCAGCGCATGTCGCGCACCCTCGCCCGCTACCTGCCCTAGCAGCCCGTGGTGCAACCACAAACACCCTCGCTCGGCCCCGCAGGCGCCCCGGCGGCGTTGCGCCTCCTTCGAGTATTCAGCGAATACGCGGCGTCGGCGTGCCTTGCCGGACCGCATGCGGAACCCCGCGAGGCCGCGCGTGGTTGCACCACGGGCTGCTAGCGGCCGTCGCGCGCCGGTGCTCGGGATCCCGACAGGATCCGCTCGACCGCCCGGGGGAGGTCGGCGACGAAGTGCTCGGGCGGCGCGCCGGCGGCGGCGAGGCGCTCGCGCTCGGCGGTTCCCTTGCCGGTGGCCACCAGGATGCCCGGCAGGCCGAGCGCGCGTCCGGCGGCCAGGTCGCGCTCGGCGTCGCCGATCATCCAGCTCCCCGCGCGCTCGATCGGCAGCCGGCGCTCCGCCTCGCGTAGCATCCCCGGCAGCGGCTTGCGGCATTTGCACCGCCGGCGGTAGGGGGGCCGCCCCTCGGTGGGGTGGTGCGGGCAGGAGACGACCAGGTCGACGCGGGCGCCGCCGCGGCGCAGACGATCGAGCATCGCGGCGTGCACCCGGGCGAGTTGTTCGGGGGCGATCCAGCCGCGGGCGATGGCGCTCTGGTTGGTGATCACGACCACCCAGTAGCCGGCCTCGTTCAAGCGCCGCAGGGCGTCGGCGGCGCCGTCGACGAGCTCGAGGGCGTCGGGGTCGGCGACGGGCTCGGGCAGCTCGCGGTGCAACGTCCCGTCGCGATCGACGAAGACCACGGGCCGCCGCTCGGGCCGAGGGGCCGCGGTCATCAGTTCGCGGCGAACCGCATCGGCACGAAGATGCGGTGGGGAATCGTGGTCGCGGTGTACTTCACCGGCGAGGTGAAGTCGTCGAGGTTGAGCCACAGCGGGAAGTGCCAGGTGTTGTACCCGGCCATCGCCTCGCTCCAGCCGACCACCTCCGAGGTGCTCCCGGAGTGCAGCTCGATCACCGCGACCTGATAGCCCGGCAGCACCAGCTGCAGCGTCTTCGGTGCCTGGGGGAGCCCGAGGTTGCAGGGGGTGACGAAGCCCGTGTCCTCGCCGTCGATGAGCACCCGCGCGCCCGGGGGGTCCGAGGCGACCACCACGCCGGGTGCGTGCTGCAGGATCTGGCAGGACGCGGCCAGCAGCAGGACCAGGGCGGCGGGGACCGTGCGCAGGAGTTTCATCGTTGGGGAACCGCGACCGGTGCGCGACCCATGGAGGATAGCCCAGAATCGGCCCTGTTGCCTTCCTCGGCTGCCTTTGGAACCCTCCTGAAGTGTCCATCGGAGAATCCGCCGGGGAGGGGTCGACCAGAGGGGCGGTTGCCGCCCCGGGCGAGGGTCCGTCCTGGGCGGTGTTCCTCGGCCTGGCCCTGGGGCTGGCGCTGCTGCGGTTCCTGCGACTGGGCGAGTGGGGGCTGTGGGTCGACGAGGCGCACACCCTGCACGACGCGCTCGCGCCGGGCGGGCTCTCGCCGCTGAACTACCCCCTGGGCTACCTGGTCACGCAGTGGTCGATCGCCCTGTGCGGGGGATCGCTCGACGAGTGGACGCTGCGCCTGGCGCCGGCAGTCTTCGGCGCGCTGGGGATCCTGCTGACCTTCTGGGCCTTCGCGCCCCAGGTCGGCCGCCGGCGCGCGGGCCTGGCGGCGTTGATGCTCGGAGCGTGCTCGTGGCACCTGTACTGGTCGCAGAGCGCGCGCGCCTACACCCTGGCCCAGGACCTCGCGCTGCTCGGCGGCGGCCTGGTGGTCCGCGGCGTGTTCGCGCAGCGGCGTTCGCGCTACTTCGCGGGGCTGGCGATCGCGGCGGCGGCGGGGCTCGCCCATCCGTCCGCGGCGGTGCTCCTCCCGGTGTGGTTGTTCGGGCCGGCGCTGCTGCAGTGGCTCGGCGTCGAGTTGCCCGGCGAGCGGGAGCTGGGCCGGGTGCTCGCGCTCGGCGCGGTGGTCCTGGCCCTGGGCGGCGGCTGGGGGCTCGCCGTCTGGCGCGACTACCTGAGCGCGAAGGAGGGGGCCAGCGTGGCGCACTTCCTGTTGACCACCGGCTACTACGTCACGCCGCTGGTGGGGTTGAGCGCGCTCGTCGGCGGGCTGGTGGCCATCGCCCGCCGCGACCCGGCCGACCTGCTCGGCGTCACCGTCTGCGCCGTGGTCGGGGTGCTGGGGGTCGCGGCCTCGCTGTTCGTGCGCGTCACCGCGCAGTACGTGTTCGTGGCGCTGCCCTGGATCCTGGTGCTGGCCACCGCGCCGCTGGAGCTCGCTCCCGTGCGCGCGCGGCGCTGGGCCACGGCCCTGTTCCTGGCGCTGCTGCTGGTGCCGGCCGCGGCGGACACCGCGCTCTACTTCGGACCGCGCCACGGCAATCGCCCGCGCTGGTCGGAGGCCTACGCCTACGTCTGGAGCGAGCGCGGCCCCTACGATCTCGTGGTCGGCATGGCCGCGCCGGTGGGCGAGTACTACCTGCGCCCGGGTTCCCACTACCTGCGCTCCCACCGCGCGATGGTGCGCCTGAACCCCTACTTCCGCTACGTTCCCGCGCACTGGGCGCGGCAAGGTCGGCGCACCTGGTACGTCGTGCGCCGGGAGGACCTCGCCACCTGGGAGCCCGAGGACCGCGAACGCATCCTGGAGACGCTCGACGAGCAGTGTCGCTTGGTGCGCACCTTCCCCGTGCGCTACACGCCCCGCGACCTCGACGTCCGCGTCTACGTGCGCGGACCGGACGGCGTCGCTCCCTAGCGCGCGGCCGGGCTCAGGCGCGGCCGAGGAACTCGCTGTCGGCGGTGCGGATCTTCACCTTGTCGCCGACGGAGATGTGGGCCGGGACCTTGACCGTCATCCCGGTCTCGACCACCGCGTCCTTCTTGACGTTGGTCGCGGTGTTGCCCTTGGTGGCCGGCTCGGCCTCGGTGATCTCGAGCACCACCGTCGACGGCAGCTCGACGTCGACCGGCGTGGTGCCGTGGAAGGTGACCTCGCAGACCTCGTTCTCCTTGACGAAACCCATCTTGTCGCCGACGAACTCCGGCGACAGCTGGAACTGCTCGTAGGTGTCGGTGTCCATGAACACGAAGTTGCCGTTGGACTCGCGGTAGAGGTATTCCGCCTTCTTGCGCTCCAGGTAGGCGACTTCCCGCGTGTCGCTCGAGCTGAGGCGCTGCGCCCCGGTCGCCCCGGACTGCAGGTCCCGCGTCTTGATGTGGATGATCGATCGCAGGTTACCGGGGGTGTGGTGCAGGTAATCGGTAATCTGCAGCAGGCGGCCGTCCTGTTCGAGGACCATGCCCTTCCTGAGGTCGGTGGATTTCACGCTCATGATGGCGCGGAGCATAGCAGCCCGTGGCGCCACCCCACACCCCCCCGCTCGGCCGTGCCGCGCCGGGCGAGCGCCGCGTCCCTCAGTACGTCCGGCGCTGGCCGGAGGACGGGATCGAGAGCGCCTTGCGGTACTTGGTCACCGTGCGGCGGGCGATCTTGATCTGGTCGCGCTCCTCGAGCAACGCGGCGAGTTGGTCGTCGGACAGCGGGTGGGCGTGGTCCTCCTGCTCGACGAACTCGCGGATGCGCTCCTTGATCGAGGCTTGGCTGGCGACGCCGCCGGTCTCCTTCCGCGTGCCCCCGGTGAAGAAGTACTTCAGCGGCAGGATGCCCCGCGGTGTCTGGGCGTACTTGCTGGACACCGCGCGGCTGACGGTGGAGATGTGCACGCCGACCTCGTCAGCGACCTCCTGCATGCGCAGCGGTACCAGGGCCTTGACGCCGCGGTCGAGGAAGCCGTGCTGGCGCTCGAAGATCACCTTGGCGATCCGCTCCAGCGTGTTGTGCCGTTGCTGGATCGCGTCGATGAACCAGCGCGCCGACTCGATCCGCTTCTTGACCCACTCCTGCACGCCGTCGCCCTTGGTCGCCTCGCGCAGCAGCTTCTTGTAGGAGGGGTTGATGGTCAGGTCGGGCGCGCGCGAGCGCGTGAGCCGCACCTCGTACTTGCCGTCGAGCTCCTCGACGACCACGTCGGGCATGATCGCCGCGGCGCGCGCGTCGCCGTACTCGGCGCCGAGGTCGGGATCGAGGGTGCGGATCGCCTCCAGCGCGTGCTTGACCTCCTCCAGCGTGCGGCCGGTCGCCTTGGCGATGCGCGGCAGGCGGTTGGTGGTGATGTCCTCGAGATGGTTCTCCAGCAGGGTCCGCGCCAGCGGGGAGTCCAGGGGGCTGTGCTCGAGCTGCAGCAACAGGCACTCGCGCAGGTCGCGCGCGCCGAGCGCGGGGTGGATGGCGGCGCGCAGCTCGCCCAGCACCCAGGTCAGCGTCTCCACCGTGGCGCCCTCGATGCCGCAGCTCTCGGCGATCGTCTCCAGGTCCTGGGTCAACCAGCCGCGGTGGTCGAGGGAGTAGATCAGGTACTCGGCCAGCTCGCGTCCGTGCGGACCGAGGTCCAGGAGCGAGAGCTGGTCGATCAGCGCCTCGGCCAGGCTGGTCGGCCGGTCGGGCGTGTTCTTCATCGCCTCGAGCTTGCGGTCGACGTCCTCGCCGGATCCCGTCCGCAGCCGCGGACCGTCGTCGAACTCCCGCTGGTAGCGTTCGATCACCTCGAGCATGCCCTCGACGCCGTCGTCGGAGGACTCGTCGCTCTCGCCGTTGGCGGACT
>Ga0102952_1000504_pt1 | contig 14463 bp, 5 predicted proteins | sample SalPon2A_C_D1_MG_FD_78506 | JGI IMG/M metagenome (GOLD analysis project Ga0102952, IMG submission 78506) | Soil microbial communities from South San Francisco under conditions of wetland restoration - Salt Pond MetaG R2A_C_D1_MG | ecosystem: Environmental > Terrestrial > Soil > Wetlands | place... | reverse complement strand
GTCTCGAAGGAGCGCAGGATCCCCAGCCCTTCGTCCCCGGCCTGTCCGTCGTGGAAGGCGGCGAAGAACTGGTCGGCCGGCGTGATCCAGGCGGCGTTGGCGTCCTCGCGCGGACTGGGCGGGATCAGCGCCAGGCTGGAGGTCCGCGCCAGCAGGTCGGAGGTCTGGATCAGCACATCGGTGACCGCCTGCACGTCGGCCTCGTCGCGACCCGCGGAGAACATCTTGTCCCGCGCCGCCATCAGCGGCATCAACTGGGCGACGACGTCGCTGACATGCACCGAACGGCGATCCCCGAAGATCTCGCCGAGCTCTTCGAGCGGAGCGACGGGGAGCTCGGCGCGGGCGAAGTCGAGGTGCGCGGCGAGCTCCTGGTAGTCGCCGACGTTGGTCGCCAGGGCGACGAGCTGGTTCTGCACCGCGGTGCGCTGCTTGTCCTCGATGTGGGCGTACTCGCCGGCCAGCCGGAACAGCTCGCCCAGGCCGGGACGCAGCTCGTTGAAGGAGTAGCGGTCGCGGCGCTTCTTGTCCGGCGTCGCCACGCCGATGGCCTCGACGACCTCGTGGTTCTGCACCAGGAAGGTGGGGTAGTCGGCGGCGGCGGCGGGGAAGAACAGCACGTCGAGGAACCAGGCGACCGGCTGCAGCCGTTCGCCGGCCGGCGTGGTCAGCGAGCGCTTGCCGTTGAGTCGCAGCAGCAGGAACGACGCCTCCGTGTCCAGCGGCTTGATCCGGCCGCCGTCCTGGACGGGCAGGCTCTCGGCCAGCTCGATGATCTCCGGCGACCAGGGTTGGGTCCGGGCGTTGTCGGCCTGGGCGTTCGCGGACGGTGCCGCCAGGAGCAGCAGCGCCGCGCAGACCGCGGCGCGGAGCGGGTTCTTGAGGTGCTTCATCGCCTGGCCTCGGATTGCATGTAGCCGAGGACCTTGCGGCTGAAGTGCAGCAGCAGTCCCACGGCGATCACGATGCAGGCGTACAGGGGCAGCTGGTCGGCGGGGTTACGCACCACCGACAGCGTGGAGAACAGCGGGTCGCCGGGCGCGGCGTTCGACGGCCCCCAGGACGCCTGGTAGAGCACCAGACCTTCGTCGCGCAGCGGCTGGTTCATCTCGATCTTCACCGGGCGAGCGACGTCGTCCTCGGTGACGGTGACGTCGCTGGAGAACTTGCTCGGCATGTTCGTCCGCGGGTGCTCCTCCTTGGTGAACACGTCGAGGGCCACCGTGAAGGGCATCGGATAGCGCTCGTGGCGCAGATCGACGGTCCAGCTCTCGCCGGCGACATCCACCGTCCAGGGCCCGCTCTCCAGGCCCCAGAGCACGCCCTCGGTGCGCGTCCCGCCGGGGCCCACGACGGCGGCGTAGGCGCCGGCGACGTTCTGCTCGGCCTCCTTCTGCAGCGCCTGCGTCTGCAGGAAGAAGCCGTCGATCACCGGCACGGCGACGTCGAACATCGGACCCTTGGGCAGGGGCCGGCAGTTGGGCATGAAGTGCGAGAGCTCCAGGTGGAAGGGCAGCGACTCGGACTCCAGCACCGCCGGTGCCGGCCCCCGGGCCTGGGCGAAGTCCTCCTGCGGGACCAGGAACTCCTGCACCCGGCCGCCCGGCAGCGTGTGGCCGACGGCGACTTCCCAGCGGTAGTAGCTCTCGTAGACGTTGGCCCGCTGTCCCTCGTAGAGGGTCAGGTGTCCCTCCTGGGAGTGGTAGGCCTTGATGAAGCTCGCCACCAGCAGCAGCACGATGCCCAGGTGCACGACCAGCACACCCGCGGTGTCCCAGCTGCGCCGCAGGCGGATGATGCCGCCGAGCAACAGGTTCACCCCCAGCACGCACATCACCAGGTTCGCGCCGGGCAGCGGGATCGAGACCGAGCCGATGTGGTGGACGAGGAAGAACGACTCGAAGTACTTCTTCTGCACCTCGAACAGTCCGGAGTGCACCTGCTCCAGCGTGCCCAGCCAGGTCAAGAGGGCGAGCAGGATCAGCAGCACGCAGGAGAGGCCGAACGAGGAGAGGACCTGGCCGATGCCCTTGACGATCGAACGCATGGTGCTCAACCCCCTTGCCCGAGGGACTGACAGAAGGTGATGAAGTCCTGACGGGAGGAGTCGACCAGCTCGCGCGGGCCGATCAGCTTTACGAAGATCGCGGCCTGGGGCAGCTGGCAGACGGCGCCGAGCAAGGAGGCCTGCTCGACCAGGTCGTCGCCCATCCCGGTGTAGGTGCCCAGGACCTCGACCACGACCGCCTGGGTGCCGAGCATGGAGATGCGCTCCAGGCTCTGGAACTCGGCATCGCTGAGCGCGGACTGTCCCATCTGACCGCGCCAGCGGTTGATGTTCGCGAAGGCGCCGCCGGCGGTGCCGCCGAGCTGGACCACGTAGCACTCCGCCTTGGGATCCGCGCCGATCTCGAAGGTCACCGCGCGCATCGGCCGCGGATCCGTCTCGTGCCAGCCGGCCGGCGTCGTCCAGGAGAGTCCCTCGGCCGAGCCGGACGGCGCGCCGAACCCGCTGATGCCCGCGCCGCTCATGTCGACACCGGCGTGCGGGTCCGCTTCCCCCGTGCCGTGGTCGTGCGCGGCCGCGCCCTCGCGGAACGAGGCCGCCAGCGCGAGGAAGGCGAGCTTCTGGTCGGCGATCCGCTCGGCCGGTCCGATCATCTTCAGGAACCGCGCCTGGCCGCCGCCGACCGCCAGCAAGCCGACCAGCCGGTAGCCGTCGCTCGCGGCGTCGCCGCTCATCCCCGACCAGGTGCCCTCGAGGTCGACCAGCAGCGCCGGTTCCCCGAGCAGCGTCGCGCGGGGGGCGGAGGCCAGGGTCTGCTCGTCGGTGGGCTCGAGACCCATCTGCTTGCGCCAGCGGTTCACGTTGGCCAGCAGGCCGCCGCCCTCGCCGGAGAGGACCGTGAGGTAGCACTCGGCGCGCTCGTCCCCGAGGACCAGGAAGTTCGCCTGGCGCATGGAGCTGGTCGGCAGTTCCGTCCACCCGTCGGGCAGGTTCCAGGTCAGCCCGCCCGCGTCCTCCTCGGTTGCCTGGGGCAGGTTTCGCGTGTAGCCGAAGCGTTCCGCGGTGGACAGGCCCGGGGGGGCGAACTTGCCGACCGGCGTCCAGGTGCGCTCGGCGCGGATGGTTCGCGGACCGGAGGCGTCCTGGTCGCTGCACGCGGCGGCCAGCACGATCAAGCCCACGAGGAAGGGAACCGTCTTCGTACTCATCCTTCTCCTGCTCCTGCCGGGGACGGCGGGTTGCCCCGCACTCCGCGCCCCCATGCTAGTCCCATCGGCTGGGGAGGTCCCGCATCTTGGGCCGCCCCCGACATGGTATCCACCCCTACGGGGAGACTCGACGCAGAGAGCCTGGGCCTTTGTCCGCAGGGGGACCCCCAAGTTCTGCGAAGGGCCCCGTGGGGCGGGCGTCGGCCGGGGCACCGTCCCGCCATCCGGGCCGCCAGAGGCCGTAGGCGGAGCGATTCCGCCCGTTCGGCCGTTGCGCGGGCGCGCACATTGCATCTCCGTCATCAGCTTGCAGAATCGACTGCGGGCCGCGGGCGCCGCTCGGGTCCGCCGGGCCGGTGAAGCGTCGAGAGTGGTCGATCCCCGTAGTGCTGCTGCTGGCAGCGATGTCCGCAGGAGCGGTGCCTTGCCGCGCCGCGCCCCAGCGCCTCACCCTGGCCTCGAAGTCGTACACCGACTCCCAGACCGGGTTCCGCGTCAAGCACCCCGGGGACTGGCGGGTCACGCCGCTTCAGCCCCAGCGCCGCGCCGCGGGCGTGGTGTTCCAGATGGAGGCTCCGGACTCCGGTCCGCGTTGGGGCGAGATGAACGCGATCCGCCTCGACCCGGAGGAGGGTGACGGGGGGACCTCCACCCGGCCGCGCATCGAGCAGTTGCTGGGCGAGCCGCCGTTCTCCTACCGGGACTTCGAATCGCGGGAGGTGGACGTCGACGAAATCCTGCGCATCGACGGACTGGCCACCCATCACCTGCGGTGGGCGGTGGGGGTGGCGTGGATCGACACCTGGACGATCCACCTGCAGGACTTCGACCTGTGCTTCCTGTACACGGTGCATGCCGAGGACAAGTACGCCGACGGCTGGCTGAAGCTCTTCGCCAAATCGGCGCGCTCGTTCTCGGAGGTCGAGCGCACGGAGCAACCGCAGCTCGAGCAGGCCGAGAGCTACGCCGACGTGCTCGCCTACTACTCCTGGGAGACCGAACACACTCCGGGCTGGCGCGCGCTGCCGACGCCCACGGAGGACTTCGTGATCAAGACCGACTCGGACAACGATCGGTTCATCGACGCGGTCATCGAGCGCCTGGAGCGCTCGCGCGAGGTGTTCGAGCAGGACTTCCCGCCGCCGGGGGACTTCGACCACGTGTCCGTCGTCCGCGTGTGCGACTCGGAGGAGGAGTTCCACCACTACGGCGGTACGTCGGGCGGTGTCGCCGGCTGGTTCAATTCCGCCACCGACGAGCTGGTGCTGTTCGACGCGGTGGCCATCGACCGCAAGGTCAGTTTCGCGGTGATGAGCCACGAGGCCTTCCACCAGTACTGCTACTTCCTGTTCGGGCGTTCGGAGGCCCACCGCTGGTTCGACGAGGGCCTCGGCGACTACTACGGCGGGCTCAAGTTCCAGGGGCGCAAGACCATCGTGACCGCGCGGATGCCCGCCGGCCTGGAGCGCTACTCCGGAATCCGCACCATGATTCGGGAGGGCACCTACGCGCCCCTCGCGCAGCATCTGAACTTCGATCACGCCCAATGGCAGGGCCAGGGGCCGCGCAACGTTTCGCCCTACGAGGAGTCCTGGTCGATCATCTACATGCTGCGCCAGGGGGCTTTGGGCAACGTGCCGCGCAAGCTGTGGAAGGACGAGTACGCGGAGATCCTGCCCAACTACATCCGCGTGCTGAACGACGAGTTCCGCACCGCCTATGCGGAACAGGTGGATCTGGCCTGGCAGGATGCGGGAGAGGAGGGCCGCGAGCCCACCGAGGAGGAGCTGCGCAAGGCCGGTTCGGAAGTGAGCGAGGAGCGCAAGCAGGAGATCTGGAAGCGCGCCATGGACGCGTCCTGGGGACGCATCGACCTCGACGAGTTCGAGCACGACTGGCTGGAGTACGTGCCCAAGTACCTGCGCGACTGAGGGGGCACTCGCCAGCGAAGGCGCGCAGCTCGCGCTCGTGCTCCAGCAGCGCCTGCTCGAACGCCGCGACCTGCCGGGAGTGCAGTCGTCCGGCGACCCGTGCGCGACAGAGGTCCGCGTGCGCCTCGGCCACCGGCGCGCAACCGCCGTCCACCGTGAAGGCGACGACCAACCCGGCCTCGATCAGCAGCTGCTGTCCGTCCTCGCGCCGATCGGGGTCCAGCGGGAAGGCGAGGATCCGCTCGAGCGGCCGCGGTCCGCCGCGGGCGCGCAGGTTGTCCAGCGCCCAGGCGGCCGGCTCGGCGGGCATCGCCGGACAGACGACCAGCGCGCGATCGAGCACCGCGCGCGTCGTCCAGCGGGAACTCAAGTGCGCCGCCGGCCCCTCGCCGACGTCGGGGAGAGTGAGGATCAGGGGCCACGAGTCGCCCGCTTCGCCGAGCTCGCGCGGCAGGCGGTGGGCGTACTGGAGCGGAGCCGCGGCGAAGCTGCCGCCGGCGAAGGCGTCCTGCTCGACCTTGCCCGCCCGGGAACGGGCGACGTCGCGGGGCCGCGAGAGCCACAGCGCGCGCCCCAGCTCGCCCGTCGCGGCGAGCGGGTGCACGCCGTCCAAGGCTTCGGCGAGCTCCGTCAACCGCACGGCGAGGGCGCTGCGTGCCGCGTCGACGTCCAGCGCCTCCCGCCGCGCCTCGCGATGGCCGGGGCCGCGGCCAGCGGCTCGAGCTGCGCGTCCTCCAGCGGCGGCCGTTGGGGCACGGGCGCGCCGAGGCTAGCGCGGGCCGAGGTCTCGGTCACACCGCCGGCGTGCCCGCGGTCGCGCCGAGGCTCGAGGCGCCGCTTCGGGCGGGTTGCAGGGGGCCCCGGGGAGTGCGAGGATCGCAGCGGGCGCGTCCTCGGGAGGCGCCCGGGCGAACGAACGCACCGGTGCGCCCGACCGAGACCCGCCATGCCGCCCACCAGCCGCCCGCCGACCTCGCCCCCGGGGCTCGAGCGAGCCGCGCGGCTCGTGCTGCTCGCCTGCGCCGCGCTGCTCGGCGGCTGCGCGGAACAGCGGGAGCCCCCGACGCTGGTCTACGCGCGCACGGCCCGCGACCTGCTGGCCGACCCGCCGGAGTTCGAGGTGTTGCAGGCGAATCCCCGGGTGGCGCACTCGATCGAGGTGCTGACGCCCTCGACACAGTACGGCCAGGACGGGGCGGGGCTGATGTCGCTGGTGATGCCGCCGCCCGGCGAGCTGCGCTTCTCGGTCGGCGACTTCGAGGGGCGCCGCATCCTGCGACTGCGCGCGGGGGCGGACATCAGCGCGGCGCGCTTCCTGCGCGGCAAGGCCGAGCTCGGAGCCTTCACCTTCGAGGTGCTGGTCAACGGCGAGCCGGCGGCCCAGACGCGCCGGGTCGTGCGCCGCGAGTACCCCGCGGGCCGGCCGGGGACGGAGTGGACCGACCTGGGTGGGGCGGCCGGCGTGCGCGTCGCCCCGGGCGACGTGATCACGCTGCGCACGAACGTGCTCGGCGACGACGGACAACCCTTCCCGGCGCCCTACGGTCCGCGCATCGGCTTCGGCGGCCTGCGCCTCGAGGAGGTGGTGCGCCGGCCGCGGGCGCCGGCCACGCCGCAGACGCCGAACCTGGTGCTGGTGGTCGTCGACACGCTGCGCCGCGACCGCCTGTCCACCTACGGCTACGAGCGTCCGACCTCGCCGTCGCTGGACGGACTGGCCGCCCGCGGGACGGTGTTCGACGCGGCCTACTCCACGGCGCCGTGGACCTGGCCCTCCACCGCGTCCTTGCTCACCGGTCTGCAGCCGCGCGAGCACGGAATCCGCAGCTCGCGCTCGTGCTTCCTCGCCGAGGAGCTGACCACCCTCGCCGAGGTCTGCCAGGACGCGGGGCTGGCGACGGTGGGCTGGAGCGGCAACCCGCTGATCAGTCCGCGCCTGAACTTCGACCAGGGCTTCGGCCGGCTGACCGCTCCCAGGAACGGCTTCGAGGACACCGGCACCTTCTTCGAGCAGGTCGAGGCGTGGGTCGGGCAGCAGGGCGACGGCCGCTTCTTCCTGTATCTCCACCTGGTCGAGCCGCACCACCCCTACCGGCCGCTGCCGCTGGGCGCCAAGCTGTTCGCCGCGTCGTGGGACGACACCGACGGACGGCTGTCCAACGGCGTCCACCTGCGCGTGCGGGACAACAACCTGCTCGACGAGCGGGCGCTGCCCCTGGACGAGCTGCTCACCCAGGAGGAACGCGACGGCGTCAGCGATCTCTACGACGCCTGCGTGTGGAGCGCGGACCACTGGCTGGGGCGGTTGCTCGGCACCCTGGAACGGCTGGGGCTGGAGGACCGCACCGTGGTCGCGTTCACCAGCGACCACGGCGAGGAGTTGCTTGAGCGCGGCTACCTCGGCCACGGGCGCACGCTGCACGACGAGCTGGTGCACGTGCCGCTGGTGCTCGCCGGGCCCGGGGTGCCGGCCGGGCGGCGCCTCGCGGAGCCGGTCTCAAACCGGCGGCTGGCCGCCTACCTCGCCGGCCGCGCGGGGTCCGCGGCGCTGGGGCCGCCGGACCTGCTCGCCGCCGACGGCGCGGCGCCGGTGCTGTTCTCCACCGAGGTCGGTGCCTGGGACTACGAGCGCAACGCGTCGATCCTCGGCATGCGCGCCGGATCGAGCGTGGTCCACTACGCGGAGCTGCCCGACGACCCCGAGACCTTCGACCCCGCGCGGTTGCGCGTCTTCGACCTCGGCGAGGACCCCGGCGAGCAGGTCGACCTGACGCCGGCCGACGCGGAGGCGGCGCAGCGGTTGTGGGCCGACCTGCGCGGCCGCTTCGAGGCGCTCGGCCTGGTGCGCGGGGAGCGCCGCGACGACAGCGCCGAGGAGACGCTGCGGCTACTCGAGCGCATCGGCTACATCGGTCGCTGAGCGCGGCGGCCGACCTCAGCGCTGCGGCGGTTGCAGCTCGCGGATCGACGCGCCGTGATCGTCGCTGAGCACCAGCACGGCGAAGCGCTCGGCGGGCAGGTCGCTGGCGCCGGTCAGCGAGGCGTAGTCGAAGCGGCCGCGTAGGTCGGTGTAGCCGTCCTTGTGGAAGCGCACCGCGCCGTCCTCGCCGCGCGCGAAGACCTTGACGTAGACCGCCTGCAGCGGGCGGCCGCTGTCCGCCTCGAGCACCTGCAGCCGGCCGTAGGCCTCCTGGATGCGCAGCTCGAGGGCGTTGGAGAAGTAGGCCTGGCGGCGCACGAGCCCGCCGCCGTGGACCTCGACCAGCACGTTCGCGCTCTGGAACTCGGTGGGCAGATCGAAGGCGTATTCGCTGCGGTCGGCCGGTAGCTCGACGGCGTCGACGCGGTTCGGTCGCACGTAGGCGAAGGAGCTGGAGTCCTGCTGGACGAAGGGGTTGGTCGAGAACAGCGACTCGATGTCCATCGCGTAGTAGCGCACCTCGCAGCGCGCGAGGTTCTGGTAGCCCAGTGCCACGCGCCGGGCCTCGACCGCGAGCTCCAGCGTCGGCTCGGCGCGCACCAACGCGTCCTGGCCGCCGGCACCGCCGCCCGACTCTCCGCGGCCGGCGGCTTCGTCGACCTGGCTCAGAACCTCGCCGAACAGCTCGCGCCAGCGCTCGACGGGATAGTCGCGGTAGCCCTCGGCGATGCCGCGGGCGGCGGCGTGGTCGGCACTGAAGAAGTCGAGGTAGGCGCGCAGGTAGTCGTACTGCAGGTGCGTGCGCAGGGCGGCGGGATCGACGCGGGCGAAGGACTCCAGCGCTTCGCCGACGCGGTCCTGCAACAGCAAGTAGTAGGTGACCGTCATCCAGTCCTCGTCGTCGAGCCCGGGCCGGTAGGCGAGGAGGTGCAGCAGCGACGCGTACTGCCGCGCCACGTCCTGGTCGAGGATCTCGCGGCGACCCGCGAAGGGGTGCGCGCGCGGATGGATCAGCGGCCGGAACTCGATCTGCTCGTAGGCCTTGCGCTCCACCGGGTCGATGCGCAGCAGCGGCGTGTCCAGCCAGGCACCGCATGCGCCGACGAACGCCGTTTCGTTGCGCAGGTACTCGGCGGTGGCCCGAGCGTCGCGGTGGTGGATGCCGTAGGACCACAGCAGCGGTTGATAGACGTGCCGCCGCCGCAGCCGCTCGAGGACCTGGCCGAAGAAGGCGCGGTCGCGCATCCGCCAGGCGATCGCGGAGAGATCCGTCGCCTGCAGGTTGGCGCCGTCGAGGTAGGCCAGCACCTCCGCGCCGGTGCCGAGCTGGGACACGTGCTGCCAGGAGCCGGTGTCCACCTCGCTGGGCTCGCGCCGCACGAGCAGCGAACGCGGCTCGGCCGCGGCGACGTTGCGCCCCTCGACCGCGGCCTGCGCGGGGTAGTGGGCGAAGGTGCCCGGAGCGGGGAAGTAGAACGCGTACTCCACCGTCTGCGTGCGGTAGCCCTCGAGGCGCAGGTGCTGCCCGTGCGTGCGAAACCCCTGTTGCACGGGGACGGCGCCGGCGGGGATCTGCAGCAACAGGTCGAGCTCCAGCGGTTCCGCCGAGGGGTTGGTGACCACCACTTGGCCGGCGTAGGCGACGCCGGTGAGGAACTCCCCGGTGACGAACCGCTCGCGTGGCCGGCCGGCCTCGAGCCGGGTGCGATCGTCGAGTCGGAGGAAGCGTTCGCGCATCAGCAGCGGCACCGGGTCGTCGGCGGGTGCGGCGTCGGCGAGCTGCTCGCGCACCAGCAGCAGCGGGCTCCCGGCGGTGAAGCGCAGGCGCGCGCCCGCGGCCTGGGTCGTGTGCTCCTCGGCGGCGAACGGCAGGTCGAGCAGCGCCAGGGCGAGCAGCGCTTCGGTGACGCTGCCGCTCGCCTGGGGGAAGTGGGGGGAGCTGAAGGGGCGGTCGGGTCCGGTGCGCGCGAAGTCGGCCCAGAACTGGTTGACCGGGATGAGCTCCGGGGTCGTGTCCGCGCGGCGCAGGTGCCAGTAGTCGCTCTCGACGTAGGCGCGCGTCGCGTCCGGAGCGCGGTAGAAGTTGCGGATGGCGCCCCGGCGGTCGAGGTCCCGCTCGGCCTCCGCGACGTCGGCGAGCTGGCTGGCCCGGGCCTTCGCGACCGGGGCCTCGGCCTGGCCGAGGAAGAACTCATCCCTGCCTCGGAGAGACTCCCGGGGCACCTGGGCGGCCAGCAGCCGGCCCAATTCCGCCTCGGCGGGGCTCTGCCCTTCCAGGGCGCCGCCCCGCAGGGCCGCGGCGAACAGCCCGCGCACCCAATCGGGATCGGGAGGCGCGAGCTCCAGCAGCTCGTTCACGTGTCGCGTGCCGGCCGCGGCGTCGCCGACGCGGTGGGTCAGCAGGATGCGTTCGACCACGTTGAGCTGCGCGAACGCCCACGGATCGAGATAGGCGGTCAGGTCGTCGCCGAGCAGCCAGTGATCCATGAACGTCGGTTCGGCCTTGTTCGCCAGGTAGGGCCGAACCACCTCGTCGAAGAACGCCGGGTCGCGCTGCTGCAGGAACAGGTGCAACTCGTGGCAGGCGTGCGCGGAGTACAGACGGAGCTGTTCCTCGCGCGAGAGCTCGGGCCAGCGGACGAGGAACTCGAACTCGGCGAGGCCCGGGTCGCGCAGCTGCGTGCGCAGGAAGCGGTACACCGCGGCGAGCGAATCGAACACCTCGAGCTGCGTCTGCGCGCCGGCGTCCAGCGCCACCTCGCCGGCGGCGTCGACGAATTCGATCGTCTGCCGCTGCAACAGGTGGCGATCCGCCGCCAAGGACTCGGCCAGTCGCCGGTCGACGGGTTGCAGCGGTTGCTCGGGACGAGCGAGCGTGGTGTAGACGGTGCTGTGCGCGTCGAGGGCGAGCACGTGCACCAGCGAACCGTCACCCAGCTCCGCCCGCGGAACGCGGACCACGCCCTCGTCGTCGGGACGCAGGTTGGCGAGCAGCACCGACGGATGGGGCAGGAACTCCAGGTTGGCGAAGCTGCCCGGGTCGAGGCGCGGTTGCGGCCGCGGCGGCACCGTGTCGCCGCGGCCGGGTGCGCCGGGAGCCCCGGCCGCGCTGCCGAACTTCCCGCCGGCACCGCCGCCGGCGCCGACGTGGGAGGTGGTCTCCTCCAGCGCCCAGGGGTTCAGCAGCAGGCCCGGTCGAACGAGCATGTTGCCCGGGAACTTCGCAGCCAGCCGGCGCTCGAGGATGTAGCGGTACTCGTCGCCGATCGCGCGGCCGGAGTGGTAGCTGGCCCGCGCGCGGCGCACGTCGACGGCTCCGGGGGTGCGGCCGGCGGGAGCGAGCAGGTGCTCGAAGGGATCGTAGGCCGGCAGGTAGCGCGTCACCGCGACGTGCACGCGGGTGGTCGGGCCGAAGTCCGTGAGCCGCACCGTCAAGCCCTCGTCATCGAGCAACACGTCGGCGATGCCGAGCGCCGTGCCGGTGACCTCGAGCCGGCGGTCGCGGCCGCGCACCCAGCCGTCCTCCACCGGCCCGCGGCCGATGCGCACGTCGATGCGTTGCGCGGGTCCCTTCAACCACAGCTCGTAGTCCCCGGGCTCGAGGTCGCGCAGCTCCAGCTCCCCGCCGTCGAGCCGCAGCGCCGCGAAGGCGTCGCGCACGTACCGGCCGTCGCGGGTCTCGAGCAGCCCGAAGGCGGAGCGGGACACCCGCGTCTCCGGACCGGGGTAGGGCACGCGCAGGGTCGCGCCGGCCGGCCCCTGGATGCGCGCCGGATAGGTTCGCTGCTCGCGCTCCAGCCGCCACGTCAGACCGTTGCCCGGGAAGCCGCTGCTGGAGACGGCGCGAACGCCGGACAGCGGGCCCAGCCGGATGCGCCCGGCCGCGTCGGTCTGCAGCGAGACGCGCAGGTCCTCGGTGTAGTCGCGCAGCTCGAGCGTCAAGGCCAGCGGCACACCGGCGCGGGGCTCGCCGCTCTTGCCGAGCAGGTCGAGGAAGTAGCCGTCCGCCGACCGGCCGAGCAGCGGGCAGGCGGTGAGCGGCGTGGCGTCGATCCCGTTCAGCGGGAACGTGCGCACGTCGCTCTCCAGCGTCCGCGGCTCACTGTCGGTCAGCGGCTGGACTCGCCCGCGCACCTGGACGTGCAGCTCGCGCGCGTTGGGCGGGACGCGCAGCTCCCGCACCGTCTCGCCGTCGGGGTCGAGCGCGAAGTTCGGCACCTCGAGCACCGAGGGCGTCCCGCGCACGTCGGTGGCGGTGACCACGAGCTCGGGCTGCTCGAGCACGGCGAGGCTCACCGGCACGCCGTTCGCCAGCACCGTGGGCCGCAGCAGCAGCCGCGCGATCCCGCCGGCGAGCAGGGACTCCCGCTCCAGGAAGATCCCCGCGGTCAGGCGGTACTGCTCGCCGAGCAGCTCGACCTGGTCGCGGGCGGCGAACTCCCCGTGGCGCAGCACCACCGTGCGCAATCCGGGCTCGGCGCTGAACGGGAGCACGATCTCCCCGTGCTCGTCCGCCGGCCAGTCGCGGCCGCCGAACCACACCGACGCGTCGGACAGCGTCGCGCCCCGCTCGTCGCAGACGCGCAGCACCCGCCCCGCGGAGCCGCGGCGCGAGCGCACCTGCAGGCTGCCTTTGTGGATCACCGCGCGGCTGGAGATCCCGTTGCCGATCAGCTCGACCACGTAGACGCCCGGCCGCGCGAGCTGCGGCAGGTCGAACCGCATCCGCTTGCGCCGCAGCGGGCTCTCGTCGAGCGTGTAGCTGGTCTCGTGGTTGGCGACCAGCCCGTCCAGGTCGATCGAGGCGTCGACCTCGCGATCCTGCTCGCGGTAGTAGTTGAAGGCGTCGATCTCGAACACCTTCACCAGCAGCGTGCGCACGTTCTTGACGTCGACCTCGACGGCGACCGGCTCCGCGGCATCGTAGTGCTCGGGCTGCGTCGGGGCGAACTCGAGTTCCACGCGGTCGCGCAGCGCCTCGTAGTAGGTCGGGTCGTCGAGCAACGAGTACCAGCGCTCCATGTCGCCGACGCCGGCGAGGATCTTGGACTCGGCGAACAGGCGCCGGACGTAACGCTCGTCGAGCAGCTCGGAGTAGCGCGCGTAGTCGTCGGCCGGCGCGAGGAAGTGCAGCAGGTAGGCGCGGACGAGGCGCTCGTCGTCGCCGACCGGCTCGAGCCCGGTGGAGAAGGCGCGCCCGGCGTCGACCGTGTCCCGACCGGGGACGCCGCGCAGGTAGGCCTCGCGGACGTAGGCCGCGCGCCGCGGCAGGCGCAGGTAGTCGAGCAGCCGCTGCTCGTCGGGGCGGCCGGCGGCCCAGTCGCTCGCCAGGCGGTGGTGCAGTACGTGGGCCTTGAGCGAGTTCTGCGCCGGGGAGAGGCGCTCGGCGAAGCGCTGCAGTCGCTCGAGGTAGGCCTCGCGCGCCGCGGGATCGTCGCGCCAGTGCACGTCGTCGTTGGGGCGCAGGCGGGCGAGGTAGGCGTCGACGAAGGGATCGCTCTCCAGCAGCCGCGGATCGAGGCCCGCGCAGGCGTCCAGCTGCTCCAGTGTCAACAGGCCGTGAATGGCCAGGGAGCCGAAGCCCCGGCTGCGCGGCTGGGCCAGGTCGCGGACCACCAGCTGCGCCAGCCCGGGCACGTCGGGCCGCCGCAAGCGGGAGAGCAGCACCCGCAGCCGCGCCGGCGAGAGCGGCGTCGCCGCCAGGCCCTCCAGCGCCGAGTCGCGGAACCCGTCCAGCGTCTCCGGATCCCGCCCCAGGGCGCGGCGCATCAGCGCCGCGGGGTCGAGCAGTGCCGGATCGAGGCGCGCCGGCAGCGCCGCGGGCGGGCCGCCCAGCGCGCGCTCGTGATCGAAGCGCAAGCCCAGCCGGCGGGCCAGGAAGGCGTAGGTCTGCGCCGGATCCCGCTCGAAGGCGAAGAGCGCCTGGCGGTTCTCGATCTCGCCGGTGGCGTCGTTGCGGCCGTAGCGCTCGATCCACAGGCGCAGCAGCTCGTCGACCTCGTCGAAGGCGCCGGCGGCCTGACGCTCCAGGCAGTTGTAGTAGTAGTACTCCGGCGTTCCCGGAATCAGCTGATCGAGCACGGCGGCGCGATCGGTGGCCAGGGCGAAAGTTTCGGCGAAGTTCCGCTCCTGGGCGGCGGCGGCGGATCCGAGGACGACCAGTGCGATCAGCGTCGGAGCGATCCTGGTCACGGTGGGCGAGAACTTCATCACGAGCCTCCGGGAGCGGGGTGCGGGTCCGGGGACCCGCGCGGGCACGGCGCCGTACGGGCCGCGTAGGACATAGCAGGGGACAACGGTGGGGTCGCAGGATCCGCTGGTCAAATCCCGGGAAGCTCGGCGCGCAGGCGCACCGTGGCGGCGGCGGAGGGCGTCCCGCCTGCGGCACCCCGGGCC
>Ga0102952_1000503_pt1 | contig 14466 bp, 5 predicted proteins | sample SalPon2A_C_D1_MG_FD_78506 | JGI IMG/M metagenome (GOLD analysis project Ga0102952, IMG submission 78506) | Soil microbial communities from South San Francisco under conditions of wetland restoration - Salt Pond MetaG R2A_C_D1_MG | ecosystem: Environmental > Terrestrial > Soil > Wetlands | place... | reverse complement strand
GATCTCCTCAGAAGTGACAAATGGAAAGGTCTCCCTCGCCTCGGTATTTATATTCGGCCCCAGGTTGATAGGTGGCCCGAATGTCCCGTCTTTATTGATGGCTACCTTGAAGAGATCCGATTGCCCCAGGGTCCCGGGCATGTCCGAGGCAAAATAAAGTGTTTTTCCATCAGGGCTCAGGGCCGGGTGTGCCACGGAATACGCGTCGCTGTTAAATGGCAGGTCTTCCAGGACGGCCCACTGCCCATCCACTTTTGTGGCCCTGAAAATTCGAAGCCTTACGAAGCCTTCATCATCCCGTACGAATTTGCCCTCCTTAAAATTATTCCTGGTAAAGTACAGGGTATTGCCGTCCGGGGATAAGGCGGAAGTAGATTCATGCATGCGCGAATTGACCGTTTCCAGTTTTACTGCCTTGTTCTCAGAAACACTGTCGGCATTCACCTTATAAAGGTCCAAAAAATCGCTGGCTGTCCACGAATGCCGGTATCGGGCCAGGTTGCCGGTATCCCGGTCGGAAGAGAAGATCAACCCTTTTTTATAAAAGGCCGGTGCAAAATCGGAATACCTGGAATTGTATTCAAAAGGCCCCAGTTCATAGCGCCCGGAATTCTTTTCGATCTCGGCCAGGTAGTCCTGTTCCTTCCGGAACCGGGCAGCCCGTATATCCCGGGAGGTCAGGTCGGCAAAATGGGCCAGGGCCGAATCCGATGCCTGATACATCCCTAGCGATTTCAGGGTCTGGCCATACCGGAAATAATATTCCGGGGCCGTGGCCTCGGGATAGGTTTCCACCAATTGTTTATATACCCTGGCTGCATCCTCATATTTTGCGGTAAAGTAGTAGGCGTTGCCAAGGCGTTGCAGTAAATCTGCCGATACGTATCCCTTATCCAGTACCCGCTGATAAATGTCGATGGCCGGTTTGAACGAATAGCTTTGATATTTTTCATTCGCCTTATTCACAAGCCGTTCCTGGGCCATCCCCAGCCCGGTAGCTGTGAAGATAAAACAGAGTGCTAAAAGTCGCTTCTTCATCATCGGTTTCATTAAAAGAATCTGGGTGACAATGTTCGTTCGAAGGAGCGGATGAGTTCCCACCTCAGGAAAACTTCAAAGGAACCATCATTAAACTGAGTGCCGCCCAGTTCGGTGGTTTCCCTGTCATACGCCAGCCCGAGCATCAACTGTTGCGAAATCTGGAACCCCACCAGGCCGCTCAGGGCAGCATCCCAGCGGTAGGCGGCTCCCAGGGATAATTTTTCATTGAGCAGGAAGGTGGTCGAAAGGTCAACCTGTAAAGGCGCACCTCCCACTACTTTAGTCAAAAGGGCCGGTTTGAGTTTAAGGTACGGATTGAGATCGAAGACATAGCCCGTAATCAGATAGAAATTAATCCGCTCCGTGGAGAGAAACTGCACGGAATTAGCATCGCGCTGGGAATTGTCAAAGTGATCGGTCTCAAGTACGTTGGGGGCCGAGAGCCCGGCATAGAATTTATCGGTATGGTAATAAAACCCCAGGCCAAAGTTGGGGGAAAATTTATTTTCGATATTATTCCCGGAAATGGGCTCATTATCAAAATTATTAAGGCCCTGAAAATCCAGGTTCAACAGATGCCCGCCCATCTTTAAGCCGAAAGAAAGCTTGGCATCCTGCGAAACATCAAGAGTATAGGAGATCACGGCATCAAAGTTGGTTTCCTGTACGGTACCATCCCCAATGTTGTCATTTATAACGGAAATTCCATACCCCAACCGGCTGTTCCGGATCGGGGAATGTAAATTCAGGGTCTGGGTTTCCGGTGCCCCTTTTAAACCTACCCACTGGGAGCGGTAAAGTGCGGCAATGCTCAATTGGCCCCTGGAACCGGCATAGGCCGGGTTCACGCTCATGGTATTATACATATACTGGGTATACTGTGCGTCCTGCTGGGCATACAAACCGCCAAAGGCTAGGATCGTAAACAGGAAAAGAAGGAATTGGCGCTTTTTGGCTGTCATTTGGTATGCTCTGTTAATTGCTGATGTATAAGTACCCGCTGTCCGTTATATTCTTCTGCTCCTTTTGATATTCAAAGATATAGAAATAAACCCCGGCAGGAAGGTGGTCCCCGGAGCCCACCGTAGACCTACCTTTTGATCTTCCATCGAAAACATTGTTCTGGTTATTGTAATTAGCCCCTTCATATACGGCCACGCCCCAGCGGTTGAATATCTTAAGCGAATTATTGGGTACAGACTGCACCCCGCGAATGAATAGGAAATCGTTTCGCCCGTCCCCATTGGGGGTAACCATCTGGTTTACCTCTATCCCTTCCTCTCCGGACAGGGAAACCTCAACCGTAACGGTCGCCGTATCGCATTTTCCCGAGACGGCCGGGTCGCAAATCATGTATTCAATGGTGTAGGTACCCGCAGCGGTACCCGGGGTCACATGGACCACTCCATCAGAATCGATATTAAGCGGCCCTGTTGGGGTGGAGGTAAGCACCACATCACCCGGACTGACCGGCGAACCGTTCAGGGTATCGTTGTCCAATACCTGGCTGCCCGGAACGATGCCACCCGTTCCCCCGTCCACGGGGCTGCCGCTGTAGTCGTCATCCACCGCATCGATACTTCCGGGGCTGACCTCAACTGTAACCGTGGCAGTATCACAATTGGCCGGGGAAGCCACTTCACAAATGGTGTATTCTATGGTATAAGTCCCATCCATAGTATCAGGGCTCACACTAACCGTACCGTCCTCCTGGATGGTCAGGGGTCCTGCAGGCGTAGAAGTCAGGACAACATCAGCCGGGTTTACCGGGGAACCGTTCAGGAGGTCATTGTCGAGCACGTTGGCCCCCGCGACTATCCCGCCGGCATCCCCAAAGACCGGAATTGCACTGAAATCATCATCCACGGCGTCTATGGCCGGTGCCATCCCCTCTTCCACAGAGACGGTAACGGTGGCTGTATCGCAATTACCTGCCACCGCATTCTCACAGATGGTGTAGTCGACGGTATAGGTCCCCGGTTCGGTGCCGGGAGCCACGCTTACCGTACCGTCTTCATTTACGGTCAGGGGCCCCGAAGGGGTAGAACTCAGCGTAATGTCGGCCGGGTCGACCGGCGAACTGTTCAGCAGGTCATTATCGAGTACGTTGCTATCGGCAACGGTCCCCCCGTTTAGCCCGTCCACAGGGTTTCCGCTAAAGTCATCATCCACGGCGTCAATGGTACCTTCCACAACCGAAATGGTCACTGTGGCGGACGCACAGACGTCGGGGTCGGGATCTATATTGCATACCTCATATACTATTGTGACCGTAGAATTCGCCTCATCGGCGGGCGGGGTATAGGACAGCTCGCCAGTTTCCGGATCAAAGGCAACCGTGCCTGAAGCCGTGCCACCTATCCGGGTGATACTGGTCGTACCCAGGTTATTCGGGTCACTATTGGGCAGGAAGTCGTCATTAGCCAGGACATTGATGAGCAATTCGATCAGTGGAGGGGTGCTTCCCGAATCGTCCAGGGCCGTGGCTTCAAGGGGATGCGGATCGGTTCCGTTGGGGTTGCCGTCGTTATCGCAGTCGGTTTGGTTCCAGGTTTCTGTCGGACTTGCCGTCTGGCTGGCCAGTAGCAAATCACAGGCGTCCAGGGGGTCCGTGCCATCCTCCACTTCATTTTCATTGGGAACACCGTCCCCGTCACAGTCAAGAGCATCCCATTCGCCGGAAGTCGTAACGGTCTGATGAGCGAGGATAAAATCACAGCCATCCAGGGGATCGGTGCCGTCTTCTCCTTCATCTTCATTGGTAACCCCGTCCCCGTCGCAATCGGCAACCAGGTAATCCCCTCCCTGGGCCAGGGTGATGCTGGCCGGTTCAAAATCACAGGGGTCAAGCGGATCAGTTCCGTCTGTTACCTCATCTTCATTGGTAACCCCGTCGCCATCGCAATCCAGGGCATCCCATGTGTCGGAAGTGTCCACAGTCTGATGGGCCAGCACAAAGTCGCAGGAATCGGAAGGGTCCGTACCGTCGTCTATTTCATCTCCGTTGGTTACCCCGTCCCCGTCGCAATCAGCAACCAGGTAATCCCCGCCTTTTTCAAGGGTGATGCTGGCCGCCACAAAGTCACAGGGGTCAAGGGGGTCAGTTCCGTCCTCTACTTCATCCTCATTTGTTACCCCATCGCCATCACAATCCAGGGCATCCCATTCATCGGAAGTGTCCACGGTCTGGTGTGCCAATATAAAGTCACAGGAATCGGAAGGATCGGTACCGTCTGTTTCCTCATCCTCATCGGTCACCCCATCCCCGTCTGTATCTCCCCCATTGGGATCGAGGTAGTCCGGGGTTCCATCCCCGTCGGTGTCGTCGTTTGTGGGGTCTCCATCGGTATTGGCATCTTCGTCGGGGGTGTTGATCCCATCCCCGTCGTCGTCGAAATCCCTGTAGTTCACATCCTCGGTTCCGTCCGTATCGGGCAGGTCATTCGCCGGGTCGTCAATTTCATCATTTACGTCGAACCCGTCGTTTATATCGCTTCCTTCGTACCCGTCGTCCAGGCCATCCCCGTCTGCATCGTGTCCCGTGTAGGTCTGGTCCGGGATCCCGTCAAAATTAAAGTCGTTCCCTTCATTGTTGTCCGGTACCAGGTCGTTATCCGAATCGGGATCCAGGTAGTCCGTTTCATCGGTCCCGTCCGTATTGACCGGGTCCAGACCCTCATCGCCGCTCCCCTCATAGGCATTGTCCAGGCCGTCGCCGTCGGAATCTTCCCCTGAGGGAGGGATATAGCCCGAAGTAGTCTGGGCTTCCACATTGTCCGGGATGCCGTCATTATCCGAATCGATGTCCCGAAAATCCGGGTTCCTGCAATTATCTGAATTTACCGGAGTGATCCCCTCCCCTGAGCCCGGAGTGGTTTCATAATGGTCATCCAGGCCGTTGCCGTCGCTGTCCACCCCACAGGGTGCCTGGAAATGACCGGCGTCCTGCGCCTCAACATTATCCAGGATGCCGTCATTATCGGAATCGATATCCAGGTAATCCGGGATACCGTCCCCGTCTGTATCCACGGGAGTGAGCCCGCCACAGGATCCGGGGTGTTCCTCATAGTGGTCGTCCAGGCCATTCCCATCGGAATCCATACCGCAGGGGGGCTGGAAGGAAGCTGTTAACTGGGCTTCCACATTGTCCAGGATGCCATCGTTATCAGAATCGATATCCAGATAGTTGGGGATCCCGTCCCCATCCATGTCCGAGGGGTTGGTCTTGAAATTGTGATCGCCGTCCTCATCCTGATCCTCCACGGAATCAATAATGCCATCATTGTCGTCGTCTATATCGTCTTTATCGGGAACTCCATCCCCATCGGTATCGGTATACATCGGGGCTGAAGGCAGGACATGCGGGCTGTCTTTAAAAGATGTGGTCAGGGCCAGCAAACAGATGCACGGCAGCAGTAAAATGCCATGAAAAATCCGTCGTTTAAGCTTTACCAGGGTAGAGTTGTCCATACATGATAGTTTTCGTAATCAACGTATCACCATGGCACGTGGTTGGTCATTAAAGTAAGAGAGATGGGGTCTCCAGGTACGATGCAAGATATAGTTTAAAAGGGATTCGGCAAATTGTTTTGGAAACAATAGCTATCTATTATCCGCTAACATCCATATTCTTCGATAAAACGTTAATTAACAAAAATATGCGTACGGTTTACCACCACCTTCGACTCTTGCCGGAACGGCTGCCCGGAACATTCGTCGATATATTTTGCGGTTGATCGATTCCTGCCGGATGCCTTCATCCGAAGGGGAATTATCAGCCGTCATTCAACGGGCCATCCTTCTAAAGAAAAGTCGGGGGTATCATAACAATCAACCTAAAACCTGTACTTTTGCCAAAATTTTCCCGGATGAACTTTAAAAATGAGATTGAGAAACGCCGCACTTTCGGGATCATCTCCCACCCCGATGCCGGCAAAACCACCCTTACGGAAAAATTGCTTTTGTTCGGTGGCGCCATTCAGGAAGCCGGGGCGGTAAAGAGCAACAAGATCAAAAAATCCGCCACCAGCGATTTTATGGAGATCGAAAGGCAAAGGGGGATTTCGGTGGCCACTTCGGTACTGGCCTTTCTTTACCGCGGGAAAAAAATCAATATCCTGGATACCCCGGGCCACAAGGATTTCGCGGAAGATACCTTCCGTACCCTCACAGCCGTGGACAGCGTGATCGTAGTGATAGACGTGGCGAAAGGCGTGGAGGAACAAACCGAAAAACTGGTGGAGGTATGCCGTATGCGGAATATCCCCATCATCGTCTATATCAACAAACTAGACCGGGAAGGGAAGGATGCCTTTGACCTGCTCGATGAAATTGAGCTGAAACTGGGGTTAAGGGTATGCCCGCTGAGCTTTCCCATTGGGATGGGATACGATTTTAAAGGCATCTACAACCTGTATGAGAAGAATATCAACCTTTTTCGGGGAGACAGCCGGAAAAGTTTCAAGGATACCATAGCCTTTGACGACCTGCAGAGTGCCGAACTGGAGAAGATCATAGGGGAAAAGGAAGCCAACACACTCCGGGAAAACCTGGAATTGGTAGCCGGGGTATACCCGGAATTTGACAAGCAGGCTTATCTTGAAGGGAAGCTGCATCCGGTATTTTTCGGGTCGGCACTCAACAATTTCGGAGTACGTGAAATGCTGGATTGTTTTATAGAAATCGCCCCTCCGCCCAGGTCCAAAAAGGCTGAAGAACGCGTGGTGGAAGCCAGGGAAGAGGCCATGACGGGCTTTGTGTTCAAAATACACGCCAATATGGACCCCAAACACCGGGACCGCCTCGCTTTTGTAAAGATCGTCTCCGGCACCTTTGAAAGAAACAAGCCCTACCTCCATGTCCGGCACGACAAAAAGTTGAAATTTTCGAGCCCCAATGCCTTTTTTGCTGAAAAAAAGGAGGTGGTGGATATTTCCTATCCGGGCGATATCGTTGGCTTGCACGATACCGGGAATTTTAAGATAGGCGATACCCTGACGGAAGGCGAAGTGCTGCACTACAAGGGAATCCCAAACTTTTCCCCGGAACATTTCCGGTATATCAATAACGCAGACCCCATGAAGGCCAAGCAGTTAAACAAGGGGATCGACCAGTTGATGGATGAGGGCGTGGCCCAATTATTCACCCTGAACCTAAATGGCAGGAAGGTTATCGGTACGGTGGGGGCCCTGCAGTACGAAGTGATACAATACCGCCTGGAACACGAATACGGGGCAAAATGCACCTATGAGAATTTCCCCGCATACAAGGCCTGCTGGGTAAAGGCCGAAGACCCTCGTAATGCTGAATATGAAGACTTTCTGAGGGTAAAACAAAAATTCCTGGCAACGGATAAGCGGGGACAGCTCGTTTTCCTGGCCGATTCACAGTTCTCCATGCAGATGACGCAGCAAAAATATCCTTCGGTGAAGCTCTATTTTACTTCGGAATTTGATTGAGAAGGGAAACCCGCCGGTTTCTGTACACCCCGGATCAATATAACCCGCACTTTAGCGCAAATCAAGTAGCCCTAGGCCTCGCCGGTAGGCCCGAAATTCATAGGGATGCTCGGCTGTTCATAATCCTTAATCGGCCCGTGTGCTTTTTCGAAGCGGTTGACATTGTCTGTCAGCGCTTTCAGGAATTTTTTGGCGTGCTGAGGGGTGAGCACGATCCGGCTCTTTACTTTGGCCTTTGGGGCACCCGGCATCATGCTGATAAAGTCTATGACGAATTCCGACGCGGAATGGTTGATGATGGCCAGGTTGGAGTACACCCCTTCTGCCGTCTTCTCGTCCAGCTCAATATTGATTTGCTTCTGGTTTTTTTCTGATTCTGCCATATTCGCTGTTTTTGATCCACGAACGGCCTGCCCAGGGCAGGGAATTAAAGAAAATCCCCGATACTTCCGTACCGGGGATCTATTTTCAGAATTTCAATTCTTCCTTGCGGGCCATGATCTCATCGTACTCTTCTTTGGAACCTACGATGATATTCTCATAATCGCGCATGCCGGTACCGGCAGGGATCCTGTGACCTACGATCACATTTTCCTTCAAGCCCTCCAGGTCGTCGATCTTGCCACTTACGGCAGCCTCGTTCAATACTTTGGTGGTTTCCTGGAAGGAAGCCGCCGAAATAAAGGACTTGGTTTGCAGCGAAGCCCGTGTAATCCCCTGGAGGATTGGGGTTGCGGTGGCAGCCACGGCATCCCGGGCGGTCACCAGTGCCTTGTCGGCACGGGTCAGGATGGAATTTTCGTCCCTGAGTTCCCGGGCGGTAATGATCTGCCCCGGTTTCAGGTTTTCAGATTCCCCTGAATCTACCACCACCTTGTTGCCGAAGATCTCATCATTTTCCCTGATGAAGTCGTCCTTGTGCACCAGCTGGTTCTCCAGGAAGGTCGTATCCCCAGAATCCTGGATACGTACTTTGCGCATCATTTGGCGTACAACCACTTCAAAGTGTTTATCGTTGATCTTCACGCCCTGCAGGCGGTAAACTTCCTGTACCTCATTCACCAGGTACTGCTGTACGGCAGAAGGCCCTTTGATAGCGAGGATGTCTTCCGGGGTAATAGATCCGTCGGACAGTGGCATCCCTGCACGTACATAGTCATTTTCCTGAACCAAAATCTGGTTCGACAGTTTCACCAGGTATTTCTTAACCTCTCCCAACTTGGATTCGATAATGATCTCACGGTTTCCACGTTTGATCTTGCCGAAAGAAACCACTCCGTCAATCTCGGATACCACAGCCGGATTGGATGGGTTCCTGGCTTCGAACAACTCGGTGACCCGTGGCAGACCTCCTGTGATATCCCCTGCCTTGGCAGACTTCCTTGGGATTTTAACCAGGATTTTCCCTTCCTTGATCGTTTCGCCATTATCTACCATTAGGTGGGAACCAACCGGCAGGTTGTACGATCTCAGCACTTCATCCTTGTTGTTCATGATCAGCAGGGTCGGGATCAGCCGCTTGTTCCGGGATTCGGAAATCACTTTTTCCTGGAATCCGGTTTGCTCATCGATTTCTACCTGGTAGGTTACACCCTGTTCGATATTTTCATAGGCGATCTTACCGGGGAATTCGGAAACGATCACCCCGTTGTACGGATCCCACTGGCAGATGATATCGCCCTTGCTTACCTTGCCGCCATTCTTGACGAACAGCTGCGACCCGTAAGGGATGTTATTGGTGCTCAGGGCAATGCCTGTCTTGGCATCGACAATCTTGATTTCCGAGGTACGGGAAATTACCACTTCCACAGACTTGCCTTCGCTGTCTTTCCCGCTTACGGTCCTCAGGTCTTCGATCTCCGCAATTCCGTTGAATTTGGCTTCGAGCTTGTTATCTTCGGAAATGTTTCCTGCAATCCCCCCTACGTGGAAGGTTCGCAGCGTCAGCTGGGTGCCGGGTTCACCAATGGATTGGGCGGCTACCACCCCAACGGCTTCCCCGCGTTGTACCATCTTGTTGGTAGAGAGGTTACGCCCATAACATTTGGCGCAGATCCCCTGTGGCGCTTCGCAGGTAAGCGCAGAACGCACCTCGATCTTCTCGATGGGTGATCCCTCTATTTTCCGGACATCCGATTCCAGGATCTCCTGCCCTGCTTTCAGCAATTGTTCTTCCGTTAACGGGTCAAAGACGTCGTGGAGGGAAACCCTGCCGAGGATACGCTCCCCGAGGGATTCCACAATTTCTTCGTTTTTCTTGAGGGCTTCCACCTCGATTCCCCTCAGGGTTTCACAATCCTCAATATTGACGATCACATCCTGTGACACATCTACCAGACGCCGTGTCAGGTAACCCGCGTCTGCAGTCTTCAGGGCAGTATCCGCCAAACCTTTACGCGCACCGTGGGTGGAGATAAAATATTCCAGGATGGACAGCCCTTCCTTAAAGTTGGAGAGGATGGGGTTTTCGATGATCTCACCCCCGGTGGCAGTGGATTTTTTCGGCTTCGCCATCAGTCCCCTCATGCCGGTAAGCTGACGGATCTGTTCCTTAGAACCCCGGGCACCGGAATCGAGCATCATATAAACCGAGTTAAAGCCCTGCTGGTCTTCCCGGATCCGCTTCATAGCGAGCTCCGTAAGCATGGCATTGGTGGATGTCCATACGTCGATCACCTGGTTATAGCGTTCGTTGTTTGTGATCAGCCCCATGTTATAGTTCATCATAATCCCGTCTACCTGTTCATTGGCTTCCGCGATCATTTCGGGCTTTTCCTCCGGGATAATGATATCACCCAGGCTGAAGGACAAGCCTCCTTTAAATGCGAATTCATAGCCCATGGTCTTGATCCTGTCGAGGAATTCGGCAGTGGTGGGCACATCCGTGACGGCGAGGATTTTTCCAATAATATCCCGCAGGGATTTCTTGTTAAGTACCTCGTTCACATAGCCGGCTTCTTCCGGGACCACCATATTAAACAATACCCTTCCAACCGTGGTTTCAATGATCTTGTTGACGAGCTCGCCCGATTCATTGAAATCCTTGGCACGTACCTTGATGCCGGCATTCAACTCTACCTTGCCTTCATTGAAAGCGATGACCACCTCTTCAAAATCGTAGAAGGTGAGTCCTTCGCCTTTTACTTTCCGTTCTTTAATAGACTTCCGCTCCTTGGTCATATAATACAACCCGAGAACCATATCCTGGGAAGGCACCGTAATGGGCGACCCGTTCGCTGGGTTCAGGATGTTATGGGATGCGAGCATCAGCAGCTGAGCCTCCAGGATCGCTTCCGGGCCCAAAGGCAGGTGAACCGCCATCTGGTCTCCATCGAAATCCGCGTTGAAAGCTGTACAAACCAGGGGGTGCAGCCGGATGGCTTTCCCCTCGATCAGCCTGGGTTGAAATGCCTGTATCCCCAGGCGGTGCAGGGTGGGGGCCCTGTTGAGCAATACCGGGTGCCCCTTCAGGACGTTCTCCAGGATGTCCCAGACCACCGGTTCTTTCTTATCGATAATCTTCTTGGCTGACTTTACCGTTTTCACGATCCCCCGCTCTATGAGTTTACGGATCACGAATGGTTTGTATAATTCGGCTGCCATATCCTTGGGAAGGCCGCATTCAAAAAGCTTCATTTCCGGGCCCACCACAATTACCGAACGCGCGGAATAATCCACCCTTTTCCCAAGCAGGTTCTGCCGGAAACGGCCTTGTTTTCCCTTCAGGGAATCCGAAAGGGATTTCAATGGCCGGTTTGATTCGGTTTTCACTGCGGAGGCTTTTCGAGTATTGTCGAAAAGGGAGTCCACGGCCTCCTGTAACATCCGTTTTTCGTTCCTAAGGATTACTTCCGGGGCCTTGATCTCCATAAGCCGCTTCAAGCGGTTATTCCGGATGATGACCCTTCGGTAAAGGTCGTTCAGGTCTGAGGTTGCGAAACGCCCTCCATCCAGGGGAACCAGCGGTCGCAGTTCCGGTGGGATCACGGGGATCACTTTCATGATCATCCATTCGGGTTTGTTTTCGCGGTTCAACTGTGATTCCCGCAGCGCTTCCACTACCTGCAGCCTTTTCAGGGCTTCGGTCTTACGCTGTTTGGAAGTTTCTGTGTTGGCTTTGTGCCGCAGGTCATAGGATAACTCCTTAAGATCTATACGGGCCAGAAGGTCAATAAGGCATTCGGCTCCCATTTTGGCAATAAACTTATTGGGATCCGAATCTTCCAGGTATTGGTTTTCTGGCGGAATGGATTCAAGGATATTCAGGTATTCCTCTTCCGTCAGGAAGTCCATCTTCTGGATCTCCTCGCCTTCCGGGCCTTTGGCAATTCCGGGCTGGATTACCACATACCGCTCATAGTAAATGATCATATCCAGCTTCTTGGAAGGGAGCCCCAGGAGGTAACCGATTTTATTGGGCAGGGACCTGAAATACCAGATATGGGCAACCGGAACCACCAGGTTGATGTGGCCCACGCGGTCGCGCCGTACTTTCTTCTCGGTGACCTCCACCCCGCAGCGGTCGCAAACAATCCCCCTGTACCGGATGCGCTTGTACTTACCACAGGCGCATTCGTAGTCCTTTACCGGCCCGAAGATTCGTTCGCAGAACAAACCATCCCGTTCCGGTTTATGGGTTCGGTAATTGATCGTTTCCGGTTTCAAAACTTCCCCCCTCGATTCGGCCAGGATGGCTTCAGGAGAAGCCAGCCCAATGGAAATTTTGTTGAACCGCTTAACAGTATTCATATCTTTTAGTCTAGCCATAATTGCTACTGATGATAGTAAATTAATTTGTGTTGCACTGCCGTGCTTATTCCTCCAACCGGATATCCAGACCCAGTCCTTTCAGTTCGTGCATGAGAACGTTGAAGGATTCGGGCAGGCCTGGTTCCGGCATGCTCTCCCCCTTCACGATGGATTCGTAGGTCTTGGCCCTGCCGATCACATCATCCGACTTCACGGTCAGGATCTCCCTCAGGGTGGCTGAGGCCCCGTAGGCCTCGAGCGCCCAGACTTCCATTTCCCCGAATCGCTGGCCTCCGAACTGTGCCTTTCCACCCAACGGTTGTTGTGTGATCAGGGAATACGGTCCGATAGACCTTGCGTGCATTTTATCGTCCACCATGTGGCCCAGTTTCAGCATGTAGATCACACCCACGGTAGCCGGCTGGTCAAACCGCTGTCCGGTTCCCCCGTCGTACAGGAAGGTATGGCCGAACCGCGGCACGCTGGCCTCATCGGTGAGTTTGTTGATCTCATCCAGGGTAGCCCCGTCAAAAATCGGCGTGGCAAACTTTCGATCCAGTTTCTGTCCGGCCCATCCGAGGACCGTTTCGTAAATCTGCCCGATGTTCATCCTCGAGGGAACCCCGAGTGGGTTCAGGACGATGTCTACAGGGGTTCCGTCTTCCAGGAAGGGCATATCCTCCTGGCGGACGATCCTGGCGACAATCCCCTTGTTCCCGTGCCGGCCGGCCATCTTGTCTCCCACCTTCAGCTTGCGCTTTTTGGCGATATAGACCTTGGCCAGTTTCATGATCCCTGCGGGAAGTTCGTCCCCCACGGAGATGGTGAATTTATCCCGCCTCAGGTTACCCTGCAGATCGTTCAGCTTGATCTTGTAATTATGCAAGAGATCGGCCACCTGGGCATTTGTAGCCTTATCGGTGGTCCAACTACCCCCAACAAGGTGGGCAAAATCATCCACGGCATTCAGCATCTTCATGGTGTATTTCTTGCCTTTCGGAAGTACTTCTTCCCCCAGGTCATTCAATACCCCCTGAGAGGTCTTGCCATTGATCAGCTTGAAAAGCTTGTCAATGAGGATATCCTTCAATTCCTGGAATTTTGTTTCGTATTCCAGTTCCAGCTTGTTGATGGCTTCCTTGTCTTCAGATCGTTTCCGTTTATCCTTGATGGAGCGGGAGAACAGCTTCTTGTCTATAACCACCCCGCGCAGGGAGGGCGATGCTTTCAGGGAGGCGTCTTTCACATCCCCGGCTTTATCGCCAAAAATGGCCCTCAGGAGTTTTTCCTCCGGGGTGGGATCCGATTCCCCCTTGGGGGTAATTTTACCAATCAGGATATCGCCGGGTTTCACTTCGGCCCCTATCCGGATCATCCCGTATTCGTCCAGGTCTTTGGTGGCCTCTTCGGAAACGTTAGGAATATCATTGGTAAGCTCTTCGGCTCCCAGTTTGGTATCCCTTACCTCGAGGGCATATTCATCGATATGGATGGAGGTGAAAATATCCTCCCGAACCACTTTTTCGGAGATCACGATGGCATCCTCGAAGTTGTATCCCTTCCACGGCATAAACGCCACTTTGAGGTTCCTTCCCAGGGCGAGTTCCCCACTTTCGGTGGCATATCCCTCGCATAGCACCTGCCCCTTTTTCACCTTGTCTCCTTTTCGGACGATCGGTTTCAGGTTGATGCTGGTGCCCTGGTTGGTTTTCCTGAATTTCACCAGTTCATAGGTTTTCGAATCCTCTTCAAAACTCACCAGGCGCTCCTCATCGGAGCGGTTGTACCTGATGATGATCTTCTGGGCATCCACGTATTCGATAACCCCGTCTCCTTCGGCATTGATCAATACCCTGGAATCCGAAGCCACCTGCCTTTCCAGGCCGGTACCCACTATGGGGGATTCGGGCTTCAGCAGGGGTACGGCCTGCCGCATCATGTTCGATCCCATCAACGCCCGGTTGGCGTCGTCATGCTCCAGGAACGGGATGAGCGAGGCCGATATGGAAGCGATCTGGTTGGGTGCCACATCGGTGTAATTCACTTCTTTCGGGTCCACCACTGGGAAATCGCCTTCCTCCCGGGCGATCACTTTTTCCCGGTCTATGGTACCGTCGTCTTTTAAAGGAATATTCGCCTGGGCGATCTTCATGCCTTCTTCTTCCTCGGCGCTTAGGAAAAGGTAGTTTTTGGTGTCTACTTTCCCGTCGGCCACCTT
>Ga0102952_1000502_pt1 | contig 14514 bp, 12 predicted proteins | sample SalPon2A_C_D1_MG_FD_78506 | JGI IMG/M metagenome (GOLD analysis project Ga0102952, IMG submission 78506) | Soil microbial communities from South San Francisco under conditions of wetland restoration - Salt Pond MetaG R2A_C_D1_MG | ecosystem: Environmental > Terrestrial > Soil > Wetlands | place... | reverse complement strand
CAAGCGTATCCTCCGCAAGCACGGCTATCCACCGGATAAACAAGAAAAGGCCACCCAGACGGTTCTCGAGCAAGCTGAAGTGCTGTCGGAGGAATGGATAAATGGATAGTGAATTAACGAATGCCAAGAAGAAACGCTGAGTAGGTTCACGCGGATGCTCGGGACAGACCACGGTTTTTAACCTTTCCTGCGGTGAACCCGATTGAATGAGGTGCATGAAAAACGGGGCGGTTGCCCGCCCCGTAAAGTCAGCTAAGGGCTAGCTTAACTGGCCTTTTTCCAGACTTTGGGCTCGAACTCGTGGTCGAGCTTGATCTTTGCGATCTGGCTGGTGTAGGAGGTCCAGGTCACCATGCCGACGGCCAGCACGATCTCGAGGACGTTGGCGCGGGTGTAGCCCGCATCCAGGAAGGTCTTGACTTCGGTCTCGGCCACCTCGCCATGCTTCTTCACGACGTGGGTCGTAAAGGAACGCAGCGATTCCAGCTTCTTGTCCTTGAGCGCGGAACCGGAGCGGACGCCCTCGATCACCTCGGCCGGCACGTTGTGCTTTTCGGCGGCGCCGCTGTGGACGGCCATGTCATAGGCACTGCCCAACTCGCGGCTGACGGCCAGCAGCACGATCTTGCGATCCTGCTTGCTGAGTGTCGTTTTGTTGAAAAGCTCCCGGGTGGCGACATGCGCCTTCAGAAGCTGCGGGGACTCCGCCATGACAGCGTACACATTGGGGATATTGCCGTGATCGTGCTTGATCTTTTCGAGATCCGTGCGTGAATCGGACGGTGCCGTTTTAATGTCGTAGACTTTAAACTCATTCATTATCTTCTCCAGATAATCAATCACTGCATGCGAGGGCGATCGAATTCGCGTTCACGAGATAGCGGACGCGCGATATCGCGCTTCACAGCAGCTGCCGCAAGCGAGACACATTCCGGTTTTTGAGGTTGGGATGGGAAGCATTTCCGACAGAAATTCAGAATACTCGCTTCTAGTCAGAATAGATATAGCGCGATACCTTGTTTATGAGGATTTATCGCATATCGAATGAATCTTGACGGGATCGTTACAACAAGCGGGTAGTATTGCTACAGTGCGGAATCAAGTTGGAAGCATGGCCTTAGAATAAGTTCATGAGCGCACCGGACGGCTACGACATCATCGGCGATATCCACGGACAGGCGGGGCCGCTGGAGGCCCTGCTGCATAAGCTGGGTTATCGGGAGCGGTGGGGTATCTGGCGGTATCCGGACCAGGGGCGGAAGGCGATCTTCGTCGGGGACTATATCGACCGGAACAAGAATGCGCGGCGCGTGATGGATATCGTCAAGCGGATGGAGGAGCACGACGAAGCTTTGGCGGTCATGGGGAACCACGAGTTCAATGCGGTGGCGTATCACACGCCGGATCCGGACCGTCCGGGCGAGTATCTGCGTCCGCATAGCGAGAAGAACCGTTTCCAGCACCGCATCTTCCTGGAAGAGATGGAGGAGAGCAAGGCGGCGCACGACGAGGCGATTGCCTGGTTCCGGACGCTGCCGATGTGGCTGGACCTGGGCGAGGTGCGGGTGATCCATGCGTCCTGGGTTGCGCGCCACCACGCGGTGGTGGAGCGCGAGGCCGATCCCGAGGCGCATCTGTCGGATGCCTTGCTGGCCAAGGGGAGCCGCAGGGGAACGGAGGAATTCGAGGCGGTGGAGTGCCTGCTGAAGGGGCTCGAGGTGCAGATGCCCGCCGGGGCGAGCTACCGCGACGGCTACGGGCAGGTGCGGACCAAGGCGCGGATACGCTGGTGGATGCAGGAGGCGCCGGCCTTGCTGCGTGATGCGATCCTGGCTTCGCCGTCGATGGTCAAGGAGATCGGCGATGTGGCCTGGCAGGGCGCGTGGCCGGCGGATGCGGGGTACGCTGCGGATGCGCCGCCGGTGTTCATCGGCCATTACTGGATGGACGGCGAGCCGGAACCGCTGGCACCGAACGTGGCCTGCGTGGATTACAGTGCCGCCCGGCCGGGCAACAAGCTCGTCGCCTATCGCTGGGACGGCGAGCAGCGCCTGTCGAAAGGGAAATTCGTCTCCGTTCCCACCTGAGAACGCTGGTTTCGCGTCGGATATCCTGGAATGACGGATGTAGGGTAGGAGCGGCTTCAGCCGCGATCTATTGAAGAATCCCCCTCCAGCTCCCCCTTCCTCGCTGCGCAAGCAAAGGGGAGGGTGTCTTGTGGGAGCGGCCGTCCCGACCGCGAAAGGAAAGTCGGCAGGATGCCGGCGCTCCCGGTCTTTCTGATCGCGACTGAAGTCGCTCCTACAAGTGCCTGTCAAAGCCGGTAAGATGCCAGCAACCGTGAGCGGGAAACGATCATCCGTGGCTGATGTTGAAACTGAAAACCGTGCCTTCTGGGCCTGGGATCAGTATTGGCGGGATGGACGGCTGGCGTCCTGCGGCGGCGAGGGCGGTGCGGCTTACCAGGCGGCGATTACCGAGAGCTGGCGCGCGTTTTTTCGTGCCTTGCCCGAAGGCAGCCGTATCCTGGATGTCTGCACGGGCAATGGCGCCATTGCCCGCGTGGCCGAGGACACGGCAAGGGCGCAGGGCATTCGCTTCGAGATCGAGGCGTTCGATGGCGCCGTCATTGCCGCATCCGATCCCGGGGGCATGATCCATTTCCGTTCGCGGGTGCGGGCGGAGTCCCTGCCGTATGCGGAGGCCGCTTTCGACGTGGTTGTCGGGCAGTACGGGCTCGAATACACGGCTATGGAGCAGAGCCTGCCGGAGCTGGCCCGGGTGAGTGCGCCGGACTGCCGCGTGCGGCTGATGACGCATGCCCGGGAAGGCGTGGTCGTGGAGTTGGCGGGCCGCCAGCTCGGCGATGCCCGCCAGGTGCGCGCGAGCGGCATCTTCGAGGCCGCGCGGGCGCTGGCCGGTGCGCGGGCCGGGGGTACGCCGGAGTCAGCGTTGCAGGGGATGAAGGATCGCTACAACGAGACCGTGCGCCGCCTGGAACAGGCCGCGGCCGCGAGCGTGGAGCCCGAGATATATTCCAACGTCTGCGGCGTGCTGACCCATGCCTTGTCCAACCAGGCGCGGGTGGGGGCCGAGCCGGTGCTCAACAAGATCCGCGAAGCGGTCGACAACGTCGATGCGCACGAGGCGCGCCTGAGTGCGATGCAGGATGCCGCGCTGGACGAGGCGGGTGCCCGCGCGCTGGCCGACCGTATCGCGGGGCTGTGGCGCCACGAGGTCCGGGTCGAGGCCGCACGCCGCGGGGACGACACCCTGTTCGGCTGGATCATCGAAAGCCGGGCGTAGTCGGCGCGGATTCAAACACACGTTAGAATGGAAGCGTTGGCGGACGGATCCGGTCTGCCACGTTCTTGAAATCTCGACGTATCGCACAATCACTATAAACGGGAGCGCCGGCATCGTGCCGGCTTCATGCGTTTGTCATTTCAGGTTGCTGAAATTCATCCGAATTCGAGACAGGAGGATTAGATGTCGAAGATAAAGTCGTGGGTGGTGCCGCAGGCAGGCGCCGACATGGAGCTGCAGGAACTCGACGCCGGGCCGCTGGGGCCGGACGAGGTCGAGGTCAAGGTCGAGTACTGCGGAGTCTGCCATTCCGATCTCTCGGTGAAGAACAACGACTGGGGCAACGGCCAGTATCCGGCGGTGCTGGGCCATGAGGTGATCGGCCGCGTGGTCGCGGTCGGCGAGCATGCCAAGGGCCTGGAGGTCGGCCAGCGGGTCGGTGTGGGCTGGACGTCCGAAAGCTGCATGCATTGCGGTGAGTGCCTGTCCGGCCATCACCAGTTCTGCGGCGAGTCGGTGGCGACGATCATCGGCCACCGCGGCGGTTTTGCCGAGACGGTGCGCTCGCACTGGGCCTGGGCCATCCCGCTGCCCGAGGGCCTGGAGCCGTCGACAGCCGGGCCGCTGCTGTGCGGCGGGATCACGGTGTTCCAGCCGTTCCTGGCCTACGGCAACGTCAAGTCCACCTCGCGCGTGGGCGTGGTCGGCATCGGCGGGCTGGGTCACATGGCGATCAAGTTCGCCAACGCCTGGGGCTGCGAGGTGACGGCGTTTACCTCGAGCCCGAGCAAGGCCGAGGAGGCCAAGGGCTTCGGGGCGCACAAGGTCGTTTCCAGCAAGGACGCGGAGGACATTGCGAAAGCGGCCGGCACGCTGGACCTGCTGATCGTGACGGTCAACGTGCCGCTCGACTGGCCGGCGCTGATCAACACGCTGAAGCCCAAGGGGCGGATGCACGTGGTGGGCGCCGTGCTGGAGCCGATCCCGGTGGCGGCGTTCCAGTTGATCGTGGGACAGCGCGAGATTTCGGGTTCGCCCACGGGGTCGCCGACCGATATCGCGAAGATGCTCGATTTCTGCGCGCGTCACGACATCCGGCCGCAGACCGAGCATTTCCCGATGAGCCGGATCAACGAGGCGTTCGAACACCTGGAAGCGGGGAAGGCGCGGTACCGGATCGTGCTGGAGGCGGATTTCTAGGAATCCCCCTCCGGCTCCCCCTTCCTTGCTGCGCACGCAAAGGGGAGGGGGAGCGACGGTCCCCGTCGCGAGAGCAGGGTGCTCGCAAAGACGCAGAAAGCGCCGGAAATAAGAAAGGAAGAATCGCGACTGAAGTCGCTCCTACACTCATACCCTCTGTGGGAGCGGACGTCCCGGCCGCGAAGGGTTTCGATTGGCGTGGGATTCGCGGCGAGGGACCGCCGCTCCTACAGCGCGTCGTTCGGCGCCTGTGGTGCGGGAGCGGACGTCCCGGCCTGGGCCGTGATCGGATCCAGTTCTATCTCGATCCGGCGGTTGCGGGCGCGGCCTTCCGCGGTGGCGTTGGAGGCAATCGGATGGGATTCGCCATGGCCGACGACGAGGAGGCGTCCCGGGCTCACGCCCGACTTGGCGAGGTAGCGAGCCACGGCCAGTGCACGCCGTGTCGAGAGCTTCAGGTTGTAGCCCGCGGGTCCGGTGGAATCCGTATAACCGTGAATCGTGATCAGCGTCTTCTGGTATTCCGCCAGCACGGGCACCACAGTGGCCAGCATGTTTTGGTGTCCGTCTTCGAGCTGCAGGCTGCCCGAAGCGAAGGCACCGGTCAGTGGTCCGATGACGATTCGCTTGCCCTGGAGTATCGCGTGCACGTCGGTGCCCGCTGTCAACTGCTGTAACCTCGCTTCCTGGACTTCCATGTAGTATCCGAGGCTGTTTTCCTCTATCCCGCCGCCGGGAACGCTCGATAGGGCCTCGATGCGCTTTTTCCGGACAGCTTCGTATTGCCCGGCCGTGGCTACTTCCATCGCCAGGGTCGGTGTCGGCTTCGGCTCCCGCACGTGCCGGGATGCCTTGGTCGCGGCAGGGTGCCGGACCACGGTTGCCGGTGTCGGCGCGGGTGTTGGCGCCTCCTGCTTTTCGGGAGCAGGCCCGGCGCATGCCGAAAAGGCGAGTACGGCACACAGGATTGCGCCTCGGCCGGCAAGCCGCGTGGCCGGTTCACCTCTCCGGACACGGTTGCGGAGGTTTCGGTGGAGGCGGGGCAATGCGAACATCTTCAAACGGTTCCCGTATGCCTTTGACCGGGCACCAGGGGCACGACCTCGGCCTGATCGTTGCGGATGAATTCCCGGAATTCCTCGGCGGAAAGCGGCTTGCTGAAGAAAAATCCCTGCCCATACTCGACACCCTGCTCGCGTAGCCACCGCGCCTGGGCCGATGTCTCCACGCCTTCCGCGACCATTGCCAGGCCGAGATCCTTGGCAATTTCGATGACGTGCATGATGACGTGGCTGGTAACGGCTTCGCTGCCGATTGCCTCCACGAAGGTCTTGTCGATTTTCAGCGTATCCAGTTCGAAGGACCCCAGGTACGAAAGGCTGGAGTATCCGGTTCCGAAGTCGTCCACCGCTATGTGGTGACCGGTTTTACGGAAGGCGCGTATGAGGGCGCGCGTGTCGGCATTGTTGACCAATGCGCGCTCCGTTATTTCCAGATCTATGCTTTGTGGCGTCAGCTGTGCCGAGGCAAGACGCGTATTCAACAGGTAAAGAAAAGTCTCGTCCACGAGATCCTGCTTCGTCATGTTCAGGCTGATGCTGAGGCGAGGTTGCTCCCGCAGCAATCCGCCCATCTCGCGCAGTACCGTCTTCACCACGCTTTGCGTGAGCATCGGGCCCACGTCGGCCTCTTCGGCCACACGGATGAAAACGTCCTGGTTGACGTAATCACCGTCGCCGCGCTGCCATCGCGCGAGCGCTTCAGCTCCGACGCATCGTCCGGATGCAAGATCGATAATCGGCTGGTAGCGCACTTTCACGCGGCCCTTGCGCAATGCTTCGCGCAGTTCACTCCCGAGGCTCATCCGGTAACGGCCATAGCGCCAGATGCCGTATACCCACAATGCGGCGAGAATCACGCCGATGGGCACGGCAATTTCCAGGGTCTTCCGGAAACGACTCCAGAGATTACTGATGGGCTCGACGGCGACGATATCGATCGGGAAAACCTCGTCGAACGAGAACCGTGATATCAACCGGTCGTGCTTGTGGTCCACCGTCAGGCCTTGCGGCAGGGTCGAGGGCGGTGGCAGCCTGGCGTTCTGCGGCTTGACGGCCATGCGTAAATTCTGGACCCAGAGCCCGATCTGATAGCCCTTCATCGGAGTGGCCTGGACAAGCGTCCCGGGATCGATGGCGAGATCGTAGTTGCCGTAGCGCATGAGAAAGAGTTTTACGCCGTTGACCTCGGTCTGCGTGCTCGGCCACCAGGCGATGACGCCGGATTTGTAGATGTGGTCCGCACGCCGGGGCTTAAGCGCTACGGTTTGCAGGAAGCCGACGCCGCAGAGCCGAGTCGCCGCGTGCCAATAGCCGATTCCGCGTATATAGGGCCGGCCGATAGCTGCCTCTTCCATGGCTTGCAACTGCGCTTTGGAACAGTCGCGCACCGGGAAGGCATTCAATTTGTCCAGCGTATTCCTGGCGTCGCTAAACAGTTGTTCTGTCTGATGGCCTACCGTCTTGGCGACGGCAGCGGCCTTTTCCTGTTCATCCCCTATGGATTCGAGGTACAGGATCCATGTCGCCAGGCCGAACAGCAGGACAGTGCCTGCAAGAGCGGCCGCCGCGAACACGAGGATGATTCGGTCTCGTCTTTGCAATTGTGTTTCCAGTCTCGTCCATACGCCGTCCTGCTCAATCTGCGAATGGAACATTTTCGGCCCGGCCACCGTTAGAGCAGTTCAGTCGGGTCCAGACGGTCAACTTTAGGATAACGGAGTTGCCCCGGCAAGAGCCTTGTGACAAAAAGTGACCGTGGTCGGGGCCGAAGCAGCGATCAGGGGGCCTTCCAGCGCGAATGGAGCGACTTCCGCGGGTTATCCATGCGTGGGGGAACCCGCTTGTTTGATACCGGATTTCCGGAAAGGCCGGCGTGGGAGCGGTCGTCCCGGCCGCGAATGGCCGTATCACCAAAGCCTGATCGCGGTCGGGACGTCAGTTCCTACAGGGAAGCCTCTTTTCTCTGGGGATTAGAAAGTGTCTCTCCCGGCAGTCTTGGCGCCTGTGCGAAAGTTGTCACATCGGATGGAGGATGCGTCGGGACGCTGTGAAGCGGTCGGCGAAACGCTCGAGGCCCTTGTCGCGCATGCGCTCGGCGTGGTCGCGGAGGTAGGCGTCGAAGGCCTCGCGGCTTTCCAGGCGGTAGTGGACGACGCGACCGACCCGGGCCGGTGATTGTTCGTCGGATTCGATGCTGAATTTCTCCGTGCCGACGAAGCCGGGCAGCTCGTGCATTTCGCTGATGTGCTCGTCGAGCCAGGCGTCATATTCGTCGGCGATGTCGGCGTCCACGTGCAGCGTGACTTCGTAGATGATGCTCATGCTAGTGGCTCTTTTTTGTCTACCGGCATGATACAGCGGAAGAAGTAGATTCAGCCGCGATCGGGAGCGACGGCACAGTTCCGGAAAGACTGCAGGAGCGGCTTCAGCCGCGATTTTTTTGGACTGGATCCCGGATCTTGTCCGGGATGACGGTGTGTTGGCCCTCCCTCTTGCCGGCGCAGCCGGGAAGGGGGAGTTGGAGGGGGATTCTTTGCGACGGGGACCGTCGCTCCTGCAGTTCTTCATCCGCCCCTGTGGGAGCGGACGTCCCGGCCGCGATCGGCTAGCTCCAGTCGAGGACGACCTTGCCGGACTGGCCGGAGCGCATGATGTCGAAGCCCTGCTGGAAATCGTTCGCGGCAAAGTGGTGGGTGAGCACCTGGCTGACGTCGAGCCCGCTCTGCAGCATGGCGATCATCTTGTACCAGGTCTCGAACATCTCGCGGCCATAGATGCCCTTCACTTCGAGCCCTTTGAAGATCACCTTGGTCCAGTCGATGGCGGCGCCATCGGGCAGCAGGCCGAGCAGGGCGACCTTGCCGCCATGCACCAGATTTTCGAGCATCTGGCCGAAGGCCTGCGGACTACCCGACATCTCCAGGCCGATGTCGAAGCCTTCGGTCATGCCGAGTTCGCGCATGGCGTCTTCCAGCGAGTCCCTGGTGACGTTCAGGGCCCTGGTCGCGCCCATCTTGCGGGCGAGGTCGAGCCGGTAGTCGTTGACGTCGGTGATCACGACGTGGCGCGCGCCGACGTGTTTGGCGATGGCCACGGCCATGCAGCCGATGGGGCCGGCGCCGGTGATCAACACGTCCTCACCCACCAGGTCGAAGGACAGCGCCGTGTGCGTGGCGTTGCCCAGCGGATCGAGGAAGGAGGCGATGTCGTCGGAGATGTCGTCCGGCAGCGGGTAAACGTTCACGGCCGGAATCGCGAGGTACTCGGCGAACGCGCCGGGACGGTTCACGCCCACGCCCCGGGTGTTGGGGCACAGGTGACGGCGGCCGGCGCGGCAGTTGCGGCAGTGGCCGCAGGTGATGTGGCCCTCGCCGGAGACGCGTTGGCCGATCTCCAGCCCCTGGACTTCGCTGCCCAGCTCGACGATGGTGCCGACGAATTCGTGGCCGACCGTCATCGGCACCGGGATGGTCTTCTGCGCCCACTCGTCCCAGTTGTAGATGTGGATATCGGTGCCGCAGATCGCGGTCTTCCGGATCTTGATGAGCACGTCGTTGTGCCCGAGCCTGGGTTTCTCGACGTCCTGTTGCCAGAGGCCTTCCGCCTTTTCCGCCTTGACCAGTGCGCGCATCAGTTGATCACCTTGAGTTCGCGGCCGACCTTCTCGAAGGCGGCCAGGGCGGTGTCGAGCTGTTCGCGGGTGAGGGCGGCCGACATCTGGGTGCGGATCCGCGCCTTGCCCTTGGGCACGACGGGGAACGAGAAGCCGATGACGTAGACGCCTTCGGCGAGCAGCTTGTCGGCCATCTGCGAGGCGAGCCTGGCGTCGCCGAGCATGACCGGGATGATGGGATGCTCGCCGGGCACGAGGTCGAAGCCGAGTTTTTCCAGGCCCGCGCGGAAGTGGCGCGCGTTGTCGTGCAGGCGGGTGAGCAGGTCGCTGCTCTTCTCCAGCCGTTCGAGCACGGCCAGCGTGGTGGCGGCGGTGACCGGCGGGATGGAGTTGGAGAACAGGTAGGGGCGCGAGCGCTGACGCAGCCACTCGACGATTTCCTTGCGCGCGGCGGTGACGCCGCCGGCCGCGCCGCCCAGCGCCTTGCCGAAGGTGGTGGTGATGATGTCGATGCGGCCCATGACGTTGCGGAACTCGTGGCTGCCGCGGCCGTACTCGCCCATGAAGCCGGTGGCGTGGGAATCGTCCACCATCACCAGCGCCTCGTATTGGTCGGCGAGGTCGCAGATGGCCTCCAGGTTGGCGACCACGCCGTCCATGGAGAACACGCCGTCGGTGGCGATCAGGCGCAGGCGCTGGTGCTGCGCTTCCTTGAGCTGAGCCTCGAGGTCGGCCATGTCGTTGTTCTCGTAGCGGAAGCGCTTGGCCTTGCACAGGCGCACGCCGTCGATGATGCTCGCGTGGTTGAGTGCATCGGAGATGATGGCGTCCTCGGGGCCGAGCAGGGCCTCGAACAGGCCGCCGTTGGCGTCGAAGCAAGAGGAGTAGAGGATCGCATCCTCGGTACCGAGGAAGTCGGCGACCTTTTTCTCGAGCTGCTTGTGAACGTCCTGGGTGCCGCAGATGAAACGCACCGAGGCCATGCCGTAGCCGTGTTCCCTCACCGCCTTGCAGGCGATGTCGGCGAGTTCGGGGTCGCCGGCCAGGCCGAGGTAGTTGTTGGCGCACAGGTTGATGACGTGCGCGCCGTCGGCCACCTGGATATCGGCGCCCTGCGGGGAGGTGAGAACACGCTCGGCCTTGTACAGGCCTTCTTCGCGAAGTTCGGCCATCGCGTCGTCGAGGAACTTGAGGTTGGGTCGCGACATGGTTGGTTCTTCCGCTGTAAACCCGCCCATTATACTTTTTGCATGGAATCGAACGGGCCGGAAGCATTCGTACGCCTCGACCTGTGGCTGTGGGCGGCGCGCCTGTTCAAGACGCGGCGCCTCGCCACGGAGGCCGCGAGCGGCGGCAAGGTACGCCTCGACGGCGAGCCGGCGAAGCCGGGGAAGCGCCTGCAAGGCGGCGAGCGCCTGAGCATAACGAAGGGCGAGGAGCGCATCGAATTGACCGTGCGCGCGCTCTCCGCGCGCCGGGGACCGGCGGCCGTGGCGCGAACCCTTTACGAGGAATCCGAAGCGAGCATCGCCGAGCGTGAGGCCCGGCGCGAGCAGCGCCGCCTGCAACCGCGGGCCGCGCCCGTGAAGCGCCCGCAGAAACGCGACCGACGCAAGCTCGCCGGCCTCAAGCGTCGCGGCGACTGAGTATAGGAGCGCCGGCATCCTCTGCGATGCTCGCCCGCAGCGGGCCGGGCGGCAACTCGGCCCGCTTGCCCGCTGAGTGCTGCGCTTCTCGGCGCGTCCGACGGCACACCCGGGATGTAGGAGCGGGCCCTGCCCGCGATGGGTTTGTTGGATCCCCCTCCGGCTCCCCCTTCCTTGCTGCGCAAGCAAAGGGGAGGGGGTAGGCCGCCCGGAGAGTGTAGGAGCGGCTGTCCCCGCCGCGAATCATTCAACTGGATTCCGGATCACTGCGTGTCCGGAATGACGAAGGGCAGGTTTTTCCAAACGCCGTCATTCCCGCGAACGCGGGAATCCAGTCAAACGATGGCCGGCGAGGGCGCCGACGCACCTCATGCGGCTAAAATAGCCTGCCATCCAGGCGGTTCAACGTGATGCCGATCCCGCCCGAGCGCGCCGAGTTGCGGCTCGACCCTGATCATGTCTACCGCTTCGGCGGCCTGCACCGACTCGAACTGGACACGTGCCCGGAGCCCTCGGCCGCACTCGCGGCGCTGCTGCACCAAAGTGCCGGCCTGCTCGAATCGCGCACTCGCCATCCCTGCGCCCGCTATTCCTATCTCGGCCTGTCGCCGGTGGTGGAGCTGAGACTGTACCGGCACCGCCTGGTGCTCCAGATACCCGATGGCGAGGCCCGCCTCATCGAGGTGGCGCATCCGCTCAAGACACTGCTCGGGCACCTGGAAACCGTGCGCCGCCTGCCAGGCGCGGACGGTGCGCCGTTCCAGGGCGGCTGGCTGGGCTGGCTGGGCCACGAGGCAGGCGCTCGCATGCTCGATGTGCCGCTGGCCGACCCCGCGCCGCCCGCACGCCCGGCCGTGCCGCTGGGCGTATTCCGCCTGTGCGCCGATGTGCTGGTGATGGATCGCCATACGCAGACGGCCTGGCTGTCCGGCACCGACTGGGGCGAGGGCGAGGCGGCGGTCAGGCAGCGGCTGCGATCACATGCGGAGCGCTTGCGGGCCGCACCCGGGACACCGCAGGCCGCGACGGCGACGGTGCGCGACGAGGCGACGGTCACGCTGGGCCCGGCGGAGTTCGCCCGCGAGCAGGAGAAGCTGCAGGCGTTGATCCGGGCCGGCGACTGTTTCCAGGTCAACCTGACGTCGAGCTGGGCCTATCCCTGGCAGGACGGCACGCCGGGCCCGGCGGCACTCGCCGCGCTTTATACGCGTTATACGGCGTCCAACCCCGGTGCCTGGTGCGGGTTTTTCGCGGACGAGGAAATCAGCCTGCTGAGCGGCAGTCCGGAACTGCTGGTGGATTGGCAGCGCGACCGGCTTGCGATGCGTCCGATCGCCGGCACCCGTCCGCGCAGCGCCGATCCGGACATCGATGCGGCGCTGGCCGAGGAACTGCGCACGGACGCCAAGGAACAGGCCGAGCACGCGATGCTGGTGGACCTGGCGCGCAACGACCTGGCCTCGGTGTGCGCACCGGCCAGCGTAGAGGTGACGAACCTGGGCGGCGTCGAACGCTACCGCCACGTGATGCACCTGGTGAGCGAGGTCACGGGGCAGGCGCGGGACGGGCTGGACCTGGCCGCGATGTTGCGGGGCGTGTTCCCCGGCGGCACCGTGACGGGCGCGCCCAAGCGCCGCGCGGTGACCCGCATCGCCGAGTGCGAGCACGGGCCGCGCGGTCCCTATACCGGGGCGCTGGGCTACGTCGGCGCGGGCGGGGCGAGCCAGTGGAACCTGCTCATCCGCACGTTGACCGCAACGCCCACGCATCTCGCGGTGCACGCCGGCTGCGGGATCGTTGCTGCCAGCGAGATCGGCCGCGAAGCGGACGAGCTGGCATCCAAGGCCCGGGCGCAGGTGGAGTCCGCGCTCGGCCGGGGCAGCCCGGCCACCGCTGCCGACCGCTGCGGCGAGGTGGAGCCGGGGGCGGGCTGGCAGCCGGGCCGTGACCTGCAGCCGTGCGGGGCGGCCGAGGTATTGATCGTGGACTTCGAGGATTCCTTCGTCCACAACCTGGCCGACTACGCCCGCGCGCTGGGCGCCCGCGTGCGGGTGGCCAGCATCCATGACGACCCCGGACCGTGGTGGCAGGATCCGGTGACGCACCTGATCCTGTCGCCGGGCCCGGGCGAGCCGGACGATTTTCCTGCCTGGCGCGTGCACCTGGACGCGGCACGGCAGCGCGGCCTGCCGGTGCTCGGCATCTGCCTCGGGCACCAGGCCCTGGCCACCGCGGCCGGTGCGCGGGTGGTGTGCCACACCGAGCCGATGCACGGGCGCTGGAGCGAACTGGTGCGCACCGCGGCCGCCGCGGAGGATCCGCTTTTCGGCGCGTGGAAACCCGCGCGCGTCGGCCGGTATCACAGCCTCGTGGTGACGGAAGCCACCGGGCACATGCAGGTGCTCGCCACGCTCGGGGACGGCACGTTGATGGCGGTGCGCTACCGGGGCGTGCCACACTGGGGCCTGCAGTTCCATCCCGAGTCCCTGCTCACGGAGGACGGCATGAACCTGATGCAGGCGTTTTTGCGGTGCACGCCGTGAGCACGCCGGGTTGGGCCTGGGTCGCGGGGCGCGTGATGCCGATCGATGACGCATCGGTGCCGCTCGTCGATCCCGGTTTCCTGCTCGGTGACGGCGTGTTCGAGACGCTTCGCGCGCGACGCGGCCGCATTTTTGAATGGCCCCGGCACCGGGCTCGCATGGCGGACGGCCTGGACGTGCTCGGTATCGAGCCCGGCACGCTGGATGGGGCGAAGGCAGCACTCGAAGCGCTGGCCGACGCCGCGGCCTCCACGTTCGACGATCAGTACCTGCGCGTGCAGGTGGTGCGCGAGGCGGGGCCGGCCGAGCCGGCCGGGGGGCGGGTCACGGCGCTGGTGCGGCCGTTGCCCGTCTATCCCGCTCACTGGTACGGCACCGGCGTGCATCTCGGCGTGGCCGAATGGTGCTCCGATCCGCAATCGCCGATCGCCGGCGTCAAGTCCCTGAGCTACCTGCCCCAGGTGCTGGCCCGCCGCCGCGCGCAGGCCCGGGGCTTGGACGATGCGCTGGTCCTCAACACCGAGGGCCGCGTGTGCGAGTCGGCGCATGGCAACGTCATTGCTCGCCTGGGGCACACGCTGTATGCGCCGGGGCGCGAAGAGGGTGGCCTGGCCGGCGTGACCCGAGACGTCCTGCTGTGCTGGGCGGAGGACAACGGCTATGCGGTCGAGATCCGGCTGCCGTGGGATGTGCTCGCCGAAGCCGAGGAAGCGGTGCTGGTCAGCACGCTCGCCGGCGTGGTGCCGGTGGCCTCGGTCGAAGGCCTGAATTCGCGCTTCGCCGGCGGCAACGGCGAATTGGCCGTTGCCCTGGCGCAGGCTTATGAAGAGTTGTTGAACAACGGCTAGGAGCGAAAGTCCGCGCCTTCAGCGGGAGTCCCCGCCGCGACTCCTTGCTGGATCCCCCGCCGGCTCCCCCTTCCTTGCTGCGCAAGCAAGGGGGAGAGGGTAGGTCGTCATTCCGGCGAAGGCCGGAATCCAGACAGGTGTGATTGCGGGCTTTGCCCGCGTCCTTCATGGCGCTTCAAAGTGAGTGGGAGATTCTTCTCTGACCCCTCAGGGCCTCGAGCTTCGGGTCGAAGGGGTAGGGTGCGATGACCTGCGTGACGGCACGCCCGTCCGGCAGGCGGCCATGGCCCACGACGT
>Ga0102952_1000500_pt1 | contig 14530 bp, 12 predicted proteins | sample SalPon2A_C_D1_MG_FD_78506 | JGI IMG/M metagenome (GOLD analysis project Ga0102952, IMG submission 78506) | Soil microbial communities from South San Francisco under conditions of wetland restoration - Salt Pond MetaG R2A_C_D1_MG | ecosystem: Environmental > Terrestrial > Soil > Wetlands | place... | reverse complement strand
TGGATCTGCCCGCCCCGAGCCGCCACCTGGACCTGTTTTACGCCGAGTGCACGCTGCTCGACAAGAACTGGATTCCGTGGACCATGGGCCGCGAACAGACGCTCGACGCGATCGAGATGGCGATGATCAGTCTCGGCTCCAGCCGCGAGGAACTCGTCGCCGAGCCGGCGCTGTGCGGGATCATCAATACCAATACGCCGCTGCAGCTCGATATCCCGATGGCCGAGGGGTTGATCGCGATGGCCGAGCACGGCCAGGCGGTGGCGGTCACACCGTTTACGCTGTCGGGCGCGATGGCGCCGGTAACCCTGGCCGGGGCGCTGGCGCTGCAGCATGCCGAGGCGATGGCCGGCATCGCGCTGACGCAAATCGTTCGTCCCGGAGCGCCGGTGCTGTACGGGGGATTCACCTCGAATGTCGATATGAAAACCGGGTCGCCGGCTTTCGGCACGCCCGAGTACCTGCAGGCGGCGCAGGCTTCCGGGCAGCTCGCCCGTCGCCTCGGCGTGCCGCTGCGCTCGAGCAACGTGAATGCGGCCAATTGCCCCGACGCCCAGGCCGCCTACGAGAGTTGCCTGTCGATCTGGGGCGCGATCTCCGGGCAGGCGAGCATGATCAAGCACGCCGCCGGCTGGCTGCATGGCGGCCTGACCGCGTCGCTGGAAAAACTGATCATCGACGCCGAGGTCCTGCAAATGGTCGCCGCGAGCCTCGAGCCTTTCGAGGTCAACCGCGACACCCTGGCGATGGACGCGATTCGCGAGGTCGGCCCGGGCGGCCATTTCTTCGGCAGCGAACACACCATGGAACGCTACCAGACCGCCTTCTACGCGCCGCTGCTGTCCGACTGGAGCAACTACGAAACCTGGCTCGAAGCCGGATCGGCCAACACCGAACAGCGCGCCAACCGGATCTGGAAACAATTGCTGTCCGAGTACCAACAGCCGCCGGTCGATCCGGCGGTCGACGATGCGCTCAAGGATTACGTTGCCCGACGCAAGCGCGAGATCGGCTGATCATGGCCGGTAGCGACGAGGCTGCGGGCAATGGCGGCGACAACGATGCCGGCACGAGGTTTCGTTTTCACTACCTGCAAGACGCGCCGGTCGTCGATGTGGATGCCTGGCCGCGGCTCGGCGGCAATGCCAACGGTCCGACGCTGATACGCGCGCCCGACTGGCTGCCCAATTCGCCGGGCCGCTACCTGCTCTATTTCGCGCATCACGAAGGCGCCTCGATCCGCCTCGCGGTAAGCGATGACCTCCAGGGCCCCTGGCAACTGCACGACCCCGATCCGCTGACCCTCGCTGATAGCTGCTTCGCGCTCGACCCGCCCGGGGAGCTCGACCTCGACGCCGAAGCCCGCAAATATATTGATGCCGGCGCGGATGGGTATTACCCGCATATCGCCTCGCCGGACGCGTGGATCGACCAGCGACAACGCCGCGTTCGCCTTTACTATCACGGCCGCCTGCACAACGGACTTCAGCGTACGCGTGTCGCGCTGTCCACGGACGGCCTGCGTTTCGAAGCCGCCGGGGAAGTCCTCGGCCTGCCCTACCTGCGCATCTTTCAGCACGGCGACTGGTTTTACGCCCTGGCGATGCCGGCACAATTGTATCGTTCGCACGACGGGCTCACCGGCTTCGAGCCCGGGCCGAGATTGACGGCCGAGCCGATTCGCCACCACGCATTATTGTATTTCGAGGGATACTGGTACCTGTTCTGGACCCGAATCGGCGATTGTCCGGAGCGCATCCTCCTCTCCACGCTCGACACCGCGGGCGACTGGCGGCACTGGCGGCTCGGCCCGCCGCGCGAGGTTCACCGCGCGACGCGCGCCTGGGAGGGCGGCAAGCTAGCGCCCGAGGAATCTCGGCCGGGTGCCGTGATGCAGGCCGTAAATCAATTGCGCGACCCGGCGATTTTCGTCGACGAGGGAAAAATATACCTACTTTACGCGATTGCCGGCGAACGCGGCATCGCCATCGGCGTGCTCGAACCTGTCGGCCCGCCGACCCGCCAACCGCTTTCGAGCGGCGTGTGATTGAAGCTCGGCATCCAGCGCACCGCGTCGATTCCGCCGTCCGTATCGAAAAAATCGGTGTAGTTCCAGAATTCGCGCATCGCGTCCATGACCGAATGGCGCGGGCGAGTCGCCTCGTCGTAGCCGAATGGCGACGGAATTTCGGGATCGCGGTAAAGTTCGGTGTATTTCACCGGTACAGTCAGCGGGAAATGCGGACTGGCGAACGGAACGAACAATACCCACGGACTTCGGCTGCGCAGCCACGAATGCTCGCCCGACATCAGGATTAACAGGTTTTTCTGTTTCACCTGGCGCTCTCCCGTCTGGGGATAAAAAAAAGGCTCCTTACGGAGCCTTTTCTGGTTTGCCGTCGGCGGCTAGGGCACCCAGGGACGCCAGACGTCCTTGTTGGCTTCCATCCACTCGTTGACCACTTCGTCGAGATCGCGCTTCTTGACGTCGATCTCGTAAATCATGCCGGCCTGCATATTGTTGGTCAGGTTAAAGTTTTGCAGCAGTTTGACCACGTCCGGATGCTCGGTGAGCATGCTCGGGTTGCCGTGAAAGTGGGTAATGTCCTTGGCCCAGTTGGTTGCCGGCCACTTGGCTTCGTCGTAGGGCGGCAACTCGATTTCGACCAGATCCAGCTCCGCATGAATCCAGTGCGGCGCCCAGGCGTAGGCAACGAAAGGCTCGCCGCGCTTGTACTTGGCACGCAGTTCGGCCCAGTGCGCAGTTTCCGATCCGAGCGCCTGCGCGTGAAAATCGACGCCGAGCATATCCAGGCGCTTCTGGTCGTCGCACAGCCAGGCCGCGACGGGGCAGCCGATCAGGTTGCCCCGGTCACCGGACTCGAGACTCTTGAACAATTGCTTGTACTTGTTCAGGTCCTTGTACGACTTGAGGCCCGGCGCCGACGCCGGGATTCCGCGAGACGCGTCGCCCTCGATTACGTAGCGCGGCACGAAGTAGCCGCTCACGCCGACGATGCCGGTTTCGCCGAGGTAGGCAACCGAACCGTCGCCGCCGAATTGCTTGATGTACTTGTCGCCGGCGGGATTGTAGGAAGGCCAGGATTCGCAGGCAAAATCCAGGTCGCCGGAACGCGTACCCTCGAAAATGCCGGGGCCCGAGGGCATGGTTACCGTCTTGATCTTGTAACCCATTTCGTTTTCGAGAATGTACTCCGCGACGCGGCAGGTCACGACACCGCCGGTCCAGTCCGGATCCGGCGCTGTCAGGCGACCGCCCGCCCAGGCCGAAGGCAGTGAACCGAGGCAGAATGCCAGGACCGCGCAGGCCAGCGCGGATTTAAATTTGAACGACATGTTAATTTTCTCCTCTCTTCGGATTTATATTATTGGGTTCCACCGGGACGCGGCAGAATCAGTCGATAATACTGCCACCAAAGGCGCTTGTCGAGGGCGCTCGACTGGCCGCTCAGAGCATGCCCATTGCCTCGCGCTGAGTCCTGGTCCAGGCCTGCGAAAGGCGGTCGAGGATGATCGCCAGCAACACCACACCGAGGCCGGCCTCGAGCGAAATCCCGATGCTGGCTCGGTTCATGCCGTCGAACACCTGCAGGCCGAGACCCTGCCCGCCGATCAGCGGGGTCACCACTTCCATCGCCAGTGCCATCATGATGCCCTGGTTGATGCCGACCATGATTGCCGGCACCGCCATCGGGATCTTGATCTTGGTCAGGGTTTGTACCAGGTTGGCGCCGAACGAATTCGAAACCTCGTTGATGTCGCTCGGAAGTTCGCGGATACCGAGCGTGGTGCAGCGCACCAGCGGCGGCAGAGCGTAGATTACGGTCGCGATGACGGACGGCACCTGGCCGGCACCGAACAGCATGATGACCGGTACCAGGTAGACGAATACAGGCATGGTCTGCATGGTATCGAGCACCGGCCGGATCAGTGTATCGGCGGTCTTGTTATAGGCCGCCAGGATGCCGAGGGGTACGCCGATCAGGAAACAGATCATCACCGACACGATGACCGTGGTCAGCGTAATCATGCCGAAACTCCACAGGTCGGTCGCCCCGATGAACAGGAAGCCGATGGCGGTTGCGATCGCCAGACCGCGGCCGCTCAACACGAGGGCCCCCATGGTAAACACGATCGTGGTATACCACCACGGTAAACCCTTGAGAAATACGTTGAGCGGGTTGATCAGACCATAGAACAGCCCTTCCTTGATCGACCGCGTGATCGCGTAGAACAGCTTGTCGGTGACCAGCACGTCCATGTACTGGTTGACCGGGGTACGGAATCGATACTCCCAGGCGCGCGGGAACTTGCCGAACAGGCCGGTATGGGCCTCCAGCAGCATTAACGCCGCGACCAGTACCAGACTGGCGATCAGGAAACTGCGTGCCAGCATGATTTCGCGCAGGCGCGCCGCCCGGTCCTCGTCGACCAGCGCCACCAGCCGACAAACCGGGACAGTTATCGCCAGGGCGACGAAATTTCCCACCGCGGCAAATTGCCGCCAGATCCAGTCGATTCCGAGTTCCAGATAGAGAATCGGCCGAAACCTGTCGAGGCGCTGCGGGAACAGCCGAAACTCGTGGTCGTAATGGCTGGCGCTGACGTGCTCGCTGTGTCCCATCGCAAAGGTGACCCGATCGAGCATGATCGCCATCAGCACGATGGCCAGCCCGCCCTCGAGTGCCTTGCCGACATTGAGCCGCACCAGTCCCTGGTAGACGATGTCGCCGAGCCCGGGGGAACCGATGAAAGTCGCCAGTACCACCAGTGCCAGTGCCATCATCACGGTCTGGTTCATGCCGAGTTTGATGGACGGCATCGCCAGCGGTAGCTTCACCTTGATCAAGGCCTGTATTCGCGTCGCGCCGAACGATCTGGCCGCCTCGTCGATGCCGCTCGGCACCTGGCGGATGCCGAGGTTGGTCAGCCGCACGATCGGCGGCAGCGCGTAAATCACCGTCGCCAGGATCGCGCCGGGCGCGCCGATACCGAACAGATAAAAGGCGGGGATCAGGTAGACGAATGCCGGCAGGGTCTGCATGGTATCCAGAATCGGCTTGATCACCGCCTCGACATGATCGTTTTGCGATGCGGCGATACCCATCAGCACTCCGATCACGATCGAGATCAGGATGGAAATACTCATCAACCCCAGGGTTTCCATCGATTCGTCCCAGAAATCGAGTACCAGCCAGGAGCTGACCGCGACGATCGCGAGCAGGCCGAGACGCAGGCCGCCGTAGGCGAAAGCCGGCAATACCAGGATCACGAATACGATCTGCCATTGGGTGAAAATCAGAAAGTCGACCAGCGACTCGTAAAGCCAGGTGACGCCGGCGGCCACGGCCCGCGTGGTGGGCTGGATGTAGGGTCGGATCCACTCGTCGAAGACGTCGACTTTCTCGGCGAAGCGGAAGGCGCGGCTCCAGTCCTCGGGAAACACGGTTTGCCCGCCGTGCAGTTTCCACACCACCAGGGACACGAGCAACAAACCCGCGGTTACGATCCAGCCGCGTTGGTCGCGCCACAGGTTATCGAGCCAACCGGGTTCCCGCCGGCTTTCAATCACCGCCCCCATAAATCCCCGTCAAGACATGATTTCGGCCAAGCTTAGCGTTGATCCGGCATAGCTGCAACCAATCGGGCACGCTGGTTTACAGAGCTTTCGGGTTCGGGCTAAGATAGCCCGCAGCGACGCACAATAACGAGATCCGAAATGTCCGATTCCCCCAAGATCGTCTGTAATAACGTCTGGAAGATTTTCGGCACCTACCCGGAACGGACTCTGGAAAACATCGACCCTTCCCTGTCGCGCGCCGAGGTGCAGGAGCAGACCGGGCACGTGATCGCGGTCAAGGACGTGTCCTTCGAAGTCAAAAAAGGCGAAACCTTCGTCGTCATGGGCCTGTCGGGCAGCGGCAAGTCGACGCTGGTGCGTTGCATCTCGCGGTTGATCGAACCGACCACCGGGCAAATGATCATCGACGGCGAAGACATCATGCAATACAACGAGGCCCAGTTGACCGAGCTGCGCCGCTTCCGCATGAGCATGGTATTCCAGCACTTCGGCCTGTTTCCGCACCGCCGCGTCATCGACAATATCTCCTTCGGCCTGGAAATCCGCGGCATGGACAAGAAGCAGCGCCACGCCAAAGCCGTGGAAGTACTCGAAAAAGTCGGCCTGCACGGCTGGGCCGACCACTACCCGCGTGAATTGTCGGGCGGCATGCAACAGCGCGTCGGCCTCGCGCGGGCGATGGCCGTGGACCCGGAGATCCTGATCTTCGACGAGCCTTTCAGCGCGCTGGACCCGCTGATTCGGCGCGAAATGCAGGACGAGTTGCTCAAGATTCAGGCCGAGGTACACAAGACGATGATCTTCATTACTCACGATTTTCTCGAGGCGATCAAGATGGGCGATCACATTGCGATCATGAAAGACGGCGAAGTGGTGCAAATCGGTACTCCCGAGGAAATCGTCGCCAGTCCGGCCGACGATTACGTACGCGAATTCACCGAGGACGTGCCGCGCTACAAGGTGCTCAGCGTCGGCAAGATCATGCGCGAACCCAGCGCCGCGGTGAACAGCGACGGCGCCTGCTGCAAAATCGGCGCCAAGCTCGATTCGCTGATCGACCTGGCCGTGGATACCGAGGGACCGCTCGGCGTGCTCGACGAGCAGGGCAAGATCGTCGGCGAAATCGACCAGGCGATGATCCTGAAAGCCATGGACAGTCGCTCCTGAATGGAGATTTCCATGTCCGGCCTGCCCCCACTGCACAAACCGCTGACCGAGAAACCGGAAAATTCGTATACGCTGTCGAGCGATTACTACACCGACCGCGAAATTTTCGAGCTAGAAAAAGAGCGTATCTTTTACCGCAGCTGGCAGTACGTGGCCCATGAATGCATGCTGTCCGATGCCGGTGATTACATTACCTTGCGCCTGTGCGACGAAAACCTGTTCGTCATCCGTTCCAGCGACGGCCAGCTGCGCTCCTTTTACAACGTCTGCAAGCACCGTGCACACGAATTGCTCGAGGGCCGGGGAAATCTGCGCAAGCTGATCGTCTGCCCCTACCATGCCTGGTCCTACGACAACCGGGGTGAACTGGTGCGCGCGCCGATGAGCGAGCATCGGGAAGACTTCGACAGGTCATTGTTTTGTCTGCGGGAAATTCGCCTGGAAATCTTTTGCGGGTGCATTTTCGTCAATCTCGACGACGATGCCGACAGCCTGCATGCCATCGCCGGCGATCTCGAGGCCGATATCCGCTCGAAACTCCCCTATCTCGACGAGCTGCAATATTGCGGCGCCAACATGCTCGGCGAGACGCGCATCGAGGCCGGCTGGAAGGTGGTGATCGACAATTACGTCGAGTGCTACCACTGCCGCCCGGCGCACCGCGATTTCGCCTCGATAATCGATATGGACAGTTACCAGACGACCACCCACGGCTGCTGGTCCCGCCAGGTCGGCGCCGACATCCGCTATCAGAACAGCGCCTACGAGATCGATCCGGAAATCGGCATCCAGGGATCCTTTTTCTGGTACCTGTGGCCGAACACGACCTTCAACGTACTACCGGGATCGAACGAACTCGGTATTTTCATCGCCCGGCCGGTCGACCTGGGAATTACCGACTTCGGCGGTCACTCCTTCGCCGCGGACGGCAAGATGTATGAGCCGCGTGCCAATTACGCCGCCGAAATCCTCGCACCCGAGGACATCAGCCTGTGCGAATCGGTGCAACGCGGCCTGCGCTCCAGGAGTTACCACCAGGGCGCGTACATGACCGATCCCGGACGGCCAGGTGAAAGCGAACACGCCCTGCATCATTTTCACCGCCTGGTCTTGCATTCGTTAAACGACGACGCCGACAAGCCCATTCTCGCCGATTGACGGTTTCGTCCCGGTGCTGATTTCGTCGATCCGACGAGTGGGCCCGCTACATGCCCAGCAACTGATAGATGAAGGACTTACAAAAGAGCATAAGTGTTATGCCGTTGAGGATGGCGCACTGCTTCAGCTGTTCACGCGCCTCGGCATAGCGCTTGTTAAAGAGCAAGTCTTCCGCGTAGTGGCAGTGCATCGCAGCGATGAGTCTCTTGATCAAGGCTTCGTGTTGCCGGTGCAATAGCGGGGCATAGTCCACGATTTTTTTCAGCGCCTTAATCGAGTTTCCGGTAAACACATTGTTGCTCAGTGAATCGCTGCTCCTGTAATACTGAACCAGTGGCTCTCCGATAACATACAGCTTGTATCGAACGCTGATTCTGAGAACCAGGTCCTTGTCTTCCGCGGTAGACAGAGATTCGTCGAAAAGGCCAACATCGTCAAACACGCTCCTGCGAATGAACATGCTCGAACAGGTGATATACATGTTCTGTAAAAACGATTCGAATACCCAGCCGTCCCTTTCCAGGTTATTGGCCCAGGCGGATACGCTGAGTTGCTTGCCGTCGACGTCTCGCACGCTGATCTCGCACAGCGAGATCCCATAATCCGGATGGGATTCCATGAAATCGAATTGCTTTTCGATCTTGTTATCGGCCCAGCGATCGTCGGAGTCGAGAAAGGCGACATACTTGCCACTGCTACGCGCGATGCCCTGGTTGCGGGCGCTCGAGGCTCCCCCGTTTTCCTTGTATTCGTAGATGACCGAATCGCCGAAACGGTTTTCGATGACATTCCTGGTATCGTCGGTAGAACCGTCATCGACGACAATCATCTCGATATTCGGGTAACTTTGGCGTTTCACGCTATCGATCGCGAAAACAACCCTGTCCACCCGGTTGTAGGTGGGTATCACGACACTGACCAGAATTTCATCCACGATTGGACAAGGGCTTCCAAGTTGACCTGAAAATTATATCGTAGACCCGGCTGCTGTCGCCAGCACCATATTACGAGCTCGTAGAGCTTGTTGTCGACCAGAACTCCCGGGCGGCCCGACCAAGCGAATACGTGCTGCACTACTAATACCGACCGGTGTTACGGGCGTGAGGCGACGACCATGATTTTGCCGGTCGCGTCGATTGACAGCCGACAGCCGCTGTCGATCCCATGCAACTTCTCGAACGGTAATTCGACCACCGGAACCCTCAGGCCGTAGAGCCGATTGGCGACCAGTACGCCGATTCCGATATTGACATCGCTTTGACCGAGTACCAGGGCTTTCGGTCCGCTGCCCCGGCGCAGGGATTCGGCGATGCCTGCCGGTGTACCGGCCGATCCGCGGCTCGCGGGGATAAACAGAATCGTACCGCCAACACGTTGACCATGCTGCGAATGGTGCGGATCGATGATTTCTCCGCTGGCCGGATCGAAGCCACCCCAGAAAGATAGCGTTTCGTCGAGCCGCAGTGCCGGGCCCTCGGCGCTGCCGGGGACGACAACCCTCGCCTGAAATTCGAATCGTGGCTTGCTCATGCCTCTCCCCAGCGCTCGAGAACGACTTTTCCGCTTACTCCCGATTCGACACATTCGCCGAGACTGCCGATGACCGCCTTCACCGGCAGCATGCCCGGGGCGTAATAAGCCCACTTGGCGGAATTGGTCATAATCTTGCCCCGCAGGCCGTTGACGGCCGGAGAAAAATACGTACAGGTGTCGGTTACGATCCTGAAACCCGCCTCGCGCAAGGGTTCGATCCATCCCCGCTCCTCGGCCTGGTCGCGGACGTGGCGGCTGGTGGTCAGGTAACAGGTCAGCTTCGGGTGCAGGCGACGGCCGCCGAGCAGTCCGACCAGGCGTTCGAACTCGGTGAGCGAAAAATGCGGCGTGCCGAGGGCAATCCCGGCAAGCCGATCGCCGCTGTCCACGCCGAGTTCGTCGCGCGCGCGGCGTAAATCATCGATACCGGGCGTGATGGTCGATTCGAGTTTCCTGCCCTGGCTGGCCTGCTCGAGAGTGCCGGCTTCCGGGGTAATGCCGACCGCGTGGAACAGCGGCACGCTGCCCGACGAACTGCCCGCGGCGCTGATCGCCTTGAGATCGTCTTCGTTGCAGCCCGCCGGCAGGCCGACGATCGCCGGCACCCGGTTACCGCAGTCGCGGCCGAGGATATGGCCGAGCAGGTGATAAAACAGGTCGTTGCACAGCAGCGTGGGCGGGATAGCACCGAGGTCGACCAGCAGACTCGCCGCGCGCGCCTCGTCCCGGTGCAGCTTGCTGTAGGGTACGCGACCGGTAATCGCGGCGCAGACGTCGAAAAAATCTCCGTACTTGTTGGTGCGAGCGCCGATCACCGAGTTGTAGAAACTGACCGCGTTGGATTCCGAACCGACGATATGCTCGCCGAGTGCCGGCCTGCCGGGCAACTGGTATGGCGCGCAGGTCCAGACCGGCTTACAACCGAGTCTGACATAGGCCTGCATCAAATGCCTCGCCTCGTTCATTTCACGGCTGGCTTCCGGGTCGCGCAGGCTCGGATCTTCCAGCGAGACGAGGCCGTTATTGGTCCAGGCGGGCACCGCCAGGCTGGCGCCGTGCTCGAGCAGGTAATTGACGAAATCGAGATGCGCGCGGCCGCTATAGAAACAGGCATCGATGTGCGCAAAGACGATATCGATAAGCTCGTCGGCACGGTCGATATGCGCGGCCGTGACCACGGTTTCCATCGCGAACTGCATCGCCATGCCGAACTTGCCGTCGAGGCGCTGCTGGTCTAGCCGCGAAAGCCGCACTCGAGTCTACCAGTCGATGGGCTCTCGCCGGCGGTAAAACCCCCCGCTCGATCGCGCATCGTCCGCGGTAGCAAGCCAGATCGCGGTATCGACCCCTTCCTCGACCGATAGCTCCGCGTTGCCGCCGCCCATATCGGTGCGCACCCAACCCGGGCACAGGGAATTGACGCTGAATTTCGCGGCGTCGAGTTCCGCGGCATAGATGCGGGTCACTGCGTTGAGTGCGGCCTTGGAAAGCCGATAGCCCGGGAAGTTCCCTCCCATGACGGAAAGCTGACCCATTCCCGAGGAAACGTTGACGATACGCGCATCGTCGACGGCTTCCATCAACGGCAAAAGCGCGTTGACCAGCCGGATCGGACCGAGCGTATTCACCGCAAGAGTGCGCTCGATGCGCTCGATGTCGGCATCGCGAATACTCGAAGACGCCCCGTCGTCGCTATCGATCAGGATGCCTGCATTGTTGATCAGCAGATCGAGCCGGCCGAAATTTGCGTCGATGTATTCTGCCAGCGCGTCGATGTCGCTTTGCAGGGTCACGTCCAGCCTGACCGCTTCGACGCGACCGTCGGCCAGCGATTGCGCCGCGGCGACACCGGTTTCGAAATCGCGGCTGCCGAGCAAAACCCGGTATCCGAGGGCCGCCAGCCTGCGGCAGGTTTCCAGCCCCATCCCGCGGTTGCCGCCGGATACGAGAGCCACCTTGTCGGTCGTCATGTCATACCCCGGTCTTGAGTGATTCGCGTTAAAGACATAATCTGCTGGTTATAACCACGAGTTGCAAGGTGTTTTTATGGAAGACCTGGAAACCTGGCTGCAGCGCGTCTACCAGGCCGGAGGCGATCGTCAACGGCTCGATGCGCTGTATGACGAATGGGCAGATGACTACGACCGCCAGATTTGGGCCAGCGGCAATCCTTACATCGCGATCGCGGCCGGTTTCGTCGGCCGGCATGTGCCGGATTTCGATGCCCGCATCCTCGACGCCGGTTGCGGCACCGGCAATATGGCGCAGATTCTGCACCAGATCGGCTATCGCAATCTCGACGGACTCGACCCTTCGCAAGGGATGCTCGCCATCGCCCAACGCAAAAAGATTTACCAGCACCTGTACCCGTTCTCGCTGGGTGCGAAAGTCGACCTGGACGAGTCCGGATACGATGCGGTGGTGGCCGCGGGCGTGCTGACCCACGGGCATGCGCCGCCCGAATCCCTGGAAGGGATCCTGGGCCTCGTCGCCAGTGGCGGGGTGGTGATATTTTCGCTGTCATCCCCGGCCTACGAGGAATACGGCTTCAAGGAGAAAATCGCTGCACTGGAGACCGCAGGTGCCTGGGATAAACTGGGCCAGTCGCTGTTGTTTCCGACCTATCCGTTTTCCGAGCTGGAATCCGCATTACGCCACTGGGTTATGGCTTACCAAAAAGCCTGATTTCGAGCCGAACCCGACGCCGCCAGGTCTGGCAACCGGCCGGTTTTTTCGATTTTTTTGTTACAGGGCTGTTAATTAAGTGTCGGACCATTACTATATGCGCTTGTAATCGACACAGCCGCGCTTCAACTAGACCGGATCGACAAAAAAGGAATAACAATAAAGTGACAGAGCAATCCGAAGTACCGCCCAGACCGCGCCTGTGGTTGAGGCTAATTCTAGTTTTTCTGCTGATCTTCGCCATCGTCGCCCCGCTGGCCTATATCAAGTTCGGACAGATCCAGCAGCAAATCGCCCAGGGCAGCCAGCCGCCGCCGCCGATCAGCGTCAATGTCTCCGGAGCCGTGCCCGCCGAGTGGAAACGCAGGATCCGGGCAATCGGCACGCTGGTCGCCTTCCAGGGCGTCAACATCACTACCGAAGTATCCGGCATCGTCAAGTCGATCAATTTCGAGTCGGGCGACGAGGTGAGCAAGGACCAGTTGCTCGTGGAACTGGACAACAGCACCGAAAAGGCCAACCTCGAATCGGCACAGGCACAGTACGATTCCGACAATAGCCAGTATCAGCGCCTGTTGAAGCTCAAGGATCAGTCTTTCGTTACCAGTAACGATATCGATACCCAGGCATCGCTGGTGAACGTCTCGAACGCACGCGTCAGCGTCGCCCAGACCGCGCTCGCCAAAAAACGTATCTACGCGCCTTTTACGGGCAAGCTCGGTATCAGCCAGGTCGATATCGGCGAATACGTACCGCCCGGACAAACCATCGTCACGCTGCTCTCGCTCGACCGGCTTTACCTCGATTTCACCCTGCCCGAGGACAACTTCAACGATCTGGAAATCAATCAGCAGATCTCGTTTAAGGTGCGCTCCTATCCTGACCGCCGCTTCAGCGCGCACGTCGAAACCTGGAATCCCGAGCTCGACGAGGATACGCGCAATATCCGGATACGCGCCATCGTCGACAATCGAGAGCGCCTGCTCGCGCCGGGAATGTTCGCCGACATGGAGCTGAGTTCGAAACGCAAGTTGCAGGTGCTCGCCGTCCCGGAGACCGCGATCTTCTACAATATCTACGGCGAGGCCGTCTACGTGCTCGAATCGGCCCCGAAAGGCGATTCCGCCGCCGGCTCGGCGGAAAACACCGATCAACCCGACTACCGCCTCGCCGCCCGCCAGGTCCGGATCGCCTACCGCAACGACGGCATGGCCGGCATCGTCGAGGGTATCAATGCGGACGACCAGGTAGTCATCGCCGGGCAGTTGAAACTCTATCCGGGACTCAAGGTGGCAATCGTCGACGACGTCCCCGATTACTCGGGCAAAACCTCGGAATAAGCCAGTGTTCACTGATTATTTCATCAAACGCCCGGTATTGTCCGTGGTCATCAGCACGCTGATCGTGCTGCTCGGCTTGCAGGCGTTCTTCAATACCCAGGTTCGGCAATATCCGGAACTCGAATCCTCGGTGATCAGTATCACCACGGCCTACCCGGGCGCCAGCGCCGAGCTGATCCAGGGCTTCATCAGCACCCCGGTCCAGCAGGCCGTCTCCAGCACCGAGGGAATCGACTTCGTGCGTTCCAGCAGCAGCAACAGCGTGTCGCGCGTCGAGGTGCACATGAAGCTCGGCGTCGACGCCGACACCGCGCTGACCGAGGTCAGCACCAAGGTGGCCTCGATACGCGGCCAGTTGCCGGCCGAATCCGAAGATCCGGTCGTCGCCAAGGAGGCGGCGATGGGATTCGCGCTGGCCTATTACAGCTTTTACAGCGAGAGCCTGTCCGATATCGAGATCACTGATTACCTGCTGCGCACCGTGCAGCCGGCGCTTTCGACCGTGCGCGGCGTCGCCGCGGCCGAAATTCTCGGCGGCAAAACCTATTCGATGCGCATCTGGATGGATCCGGTGCGGATGGCATCACTGAACGTATCGGCGGCCGATATCGTCAATGCGATCGGCGCGCAAAACTACCAGTCGGCGGCCGGCGCAACCCGCGGCAAGCTGGTACAGACCGACGTCAACGCGGTTACCGACTCGAGCGACCCGGAGGTATTCCGGCGCTTCGTGATCCGCGACGACGGCATGAACGTGGTGCGCCTCGGCGATGTCGCCGACATCGAACTCGGCGCCGAAAGCTACGATTCGCTGGTCATGTTCGACGGCGTGCCCTCGATCTACATCGCCATCAACGGTACCACCGACGGCAACCCACTGACCACGATCCAGTTGGTCAACGAAGAACTCGCGAAACTGAATAAATCCTTCCCTCCCGGCCTGAAGGCGGCGATCGCCTACGATTCCACCGAATTTATCGAGGCCTCGATCAACGAAGTGATCCGCACCCTGGCGATTGCTTCGCTAATCGTGATCGCGGTAATT
>Ga0102952_1000498_pt1 | contig 14577 bp, 8 predicted proteins | sample SalPon2A_C_D1_MG_FD_78506 | JGI IMG/M metagenome (GOLD analysis project Ga0102952, IMG submission 78506) | Soil microbial communities from South San Francisco under conditions of wetland restoration - Salt Pond MetaG R2A_C_D1_MG | ecosystem: Environmental > Terrestrial > Soil > Wetlands | place... | reverse complement strand
CCCCACGGGTGGTCCAGGCGCCTCGTGTCCAGGTCCTTGGTCGGTGCGGCGACCGCCAAGACGGTCAGGGCCCAAAGCAGTGCTCGCATGCGCGCTCCCGCGGCTCGGGGCAGGGCCTCGCGCCCCGCCCACGTCCTCTCCCCGGCCCCATCGACGCCACCGGCCGCGGTTCTTGAACCTCCGTGCCGCCCGCGCCGAACGGGGCGCGGGAGCGCCCGGGCTGCGGCCCCCGGCGGCCGATCGCTGCGCCCGGCCGCGCCGGAGTGCTACGCTGGCGTCGTGTCCACCCGCCCCTTCCGATCCCCCATGGCCGCCCTGCTGGGGCTGCTGCTCGCCCTCGGCGCGGGCTTCGGCCTGGGGTTCGTGGACGCCAAGAAGCAGTGGTTCCCCCACGACCTCGTCGTCGCCCTGGTCCACCGCGGCGAGGCGGCCCCCGAGGCCGAGCCCGCGCCGGTGCCCAACGAGCATCCGGGCTGGTTCGAGCCCCTGCCGGAGGGCCTCAGCGCCGAGCAGAGCGAGGCCATGCTCCGCCAGCTCGACGCCCTCGGCTACGCGGACACCTACGGCGAGGCGGACCCCGAGGGCACGCCCTCGGGCGTCGTGCTGTACGACCGCGAGCGCGCGCAACCCGGCGTGAACCTGATCCTGTCGGCGCACGAGTCCGGGGCGATGCTCTGCGACATGGAGGGACGCCTGCTGCACCACTGGCACCTGTCCTTCCACGAGCTCGACCCCGACGAGTCGCGCTTCGGCTCCGACTACTGGCGCCGGGTGCACCTGCTGGACGACGGCTCGTTGCTCGCGCTCTGGGACCGGCTGGCACTGGTCAAGCTGGACCGCGACTCCAACCTGCAGTGGAGCCTGCTCGGCGACTACCACCACGACATCGACGTCACCGCCGACGGCACGATCTGGGTGCTGGAGCGCGAGGAGCGCATGCTACCGCGCTTCAGCAGCGAGGTCCCCACCGTCGAGGACTTCATCACCCGCGTCAGCCCCGACGGCGAGGTGCTGGGCCGCATCTCGCTGCTCGCCGCCTTCGAGAACTCGCCCTACGACTCCCTGCTGTTCAAGGCCCGCCGCGGCGGGGACATCTTCCACACCAACACGCTCGACGTGTTCGAGGGCGAGCACGCTAACGTCTCGCCGCTGTTCGCCGCCGGGCGCGCGCTGATCTCGCTGCGCGATCTCGACGTGGTCGCGATCGTCGACCTCGACAGCGATCGGGTCGTCTGGGCGTCGTCCGGCATGTGGCACGGGCAGCACGAGCCGGTGGTGCTGGAGAACGGCAACCTGCTCGTGTTCGACAACCAGGGCCACCACGGACGCTCCAAGGTGATCGAGGTGCAGCCGTTCACCCAGCAGATCGTCTGGAGCTACGAGGGCGACGAGCGGAACGACTTCTACTCCGCGCTGTGCGGCTCGAACCAGCGGCTGGCCAACGGCGACACGCTGATCACCGAGTCGCTGCGCGGTCGGGCCTTCGAGGTCACCCCCGCGGGCGACACCGTCTGGCGCTGGGTCAGCCCCTACCGCATCGGCGAGAACGGCATCGCCGTGCTGATGGAGATCGTCCGCCTGCCGCCCGACGCGCCGCTGGACTGGCTGGAGCGCTAGCCCGCGCTAGCTGCGGGCCAGGCGCCGCTGGGCGCGCTCGGCGGCCCGGGTGCCGGGGAACTCGTCGGCGATGGCTTTCCATCGCGCGCGGACCGCGGACGCCTGCTCCCCCTCCTGCGAGCGAACCGCCTCCTCCAGCGCCCGCGCCGCGGCGAACTCCGCGGTGAAGGTCTCCTGGCGCCGCAGCTCCGCGAGCTTCTCCTTCGCGGCCCGCCCTTCCGGGCGGCCCTCGAGGGACTCCGCGAGCCCCTCGAGCACGCGCACCGCGGGCAGCACGTCGCGCCGCGCGACGTTGCCCTCGGCCTGACCGACGAGCAGCTCGACGTGTCGCTCCACCGCAACGGCCAGCGCCCCGGCCACGGCACGGGCCGCGGGCTCGGTCGACTCCGCGCTCGCGACCCGCCGCGCCTCCTCCAGAGCCTCGCCCAGCCGGCCGGCCTCCGCGGCCGCCACCGCCGCCGCCAGCGCGGGCTGCATGTGCGCGCCCGGCGCGGTCCGCAGGGCGAGGAACTCCCGTCCGCTCGGCCGGTGCGCGCCCTGGAGCGCGCGCTCGACGCGCTGGCGGGTCAGCTCCCGGGGGCTCCCCTTCCACACGATCTTCCCCTGCGGGTCGACGAGGAAACTGGCCGGGATGCCCGACACGCCGTAGACCCCGCCGCTGCGGGAGCCGCTCGCCGTGCGCACCGTGTAGCCCTCGCGGTCGAGGAACTTCCACACCGTCGTCGGCGCCTCGTTGGAGATCGCCAGCACGACCAGGCCGTCGTCCTCGAACTTGTCGTGCAGGTCCTGGATGTGCGGCCACGCCGCACGGCAGGGTCCTCACCAGGTGGCCCAGAACTCCACCAGCACCGCGTGCCCGCGCAGGTCCGCCAGCGCCGGCGCGGGGCCGAGGTGGTTGCTCCAGGACTCGGCGGAGATCTCCGGCGCGGCATCGCCGACCCCTGGGCCCCGCGCGCCGCGCAGCACCGGGACCGCGGCGACGGAGAGCACCGCAACGGCGGTCAGCAGGGAGGGAGAGAAACGCATGCCGGGGCGTCGCGGGTAGGGCGACTCCCGGAGCCTAGACCGCGGCCGGGGAGCCCGCAACCCGCCCGCCGCGCGCCGTCCGCCTGGAGGGGAGAGGCGGCCGCTAGCGCGGTTCGGCCACCGTCCGGCGCAGCGCGCCGACCCGGCCCCGCAACTCGCGCACCTCCGAGCGCAGGTCGCGCACCTCGGCGGAGAGCGCCTCCGCCAGCTCCGCGCCTGCGGTCAGGTCGGCGTCGGTCGCCAGGGTCGGCCAGCGCGGCGCGGGCCCGGAGGTCCAGATCAACGGCGCCGCGGACGCGCCGGCCCCCTCGGACAGGGGGGGCCCGAGGACCAGGCCGTCCTCCGCGGGGACGGGTTCCACCTCGGGCGGCTCTCGAGGCTCCGGCGCCACCTCCGGCTCGGGGACCGCGGGGACCTCGACCTCCGCCCCGCACGCCTCGTCGCCGCAGCCGCGGCAGGTCTCGCAGCGGCCCTCGGCCCGGCAGTGGCGACAGTCGCGGCAGGAGCCGCAGTCGTTGCGGGAGCGTTGCTCGTAGGACCGCGCGGTCTGCTCCCGCGCGCGCGCCAACGTCGCCCGGCCCTGTTCGACCCGTCGCTGGAGGGCCTCGGCCTCGCGCTCGAGGCGCTGGCCCTCCCGTTGCACTTCCGCCTCCAGGCGCTGCCCGGTGGTCTCGAGCTCTTGCTCCAGGGACTGCACGCCGTGCTCGAACCAGCGCTGGAGCTCCTGCTGCCGCACCTCGAGTTCGCGCTCGAGCTGCGCGCGGCGCGTCTCCATGCGCCGCGCGAGCGCGGCGCGCCGCTCCTCGAGCCGGTGCTCGAGCGTCTCGCGTCGCTGCTGCAAGCGCTCCCGCTCCTCCTCGCGTCGGCCGTCCAGGCGCTCGCCCTCGCGATCGAAGCCCTGCAGGCGCTGCTCGAGCTCGCACTGCAGGCGCACCTCCGGCTCCGGAGCCTCCGGCACTTCGCCCTCGGGTCCTCCCGCCGCCAGCACCACCAGTTGCAGTCCACCGACCAGCGCCAGCGCGCCGATCGCTATCCTCGTCGTCCTCGAGATCACGTCCACCTCCGTCGTCTGTGGGCGACGCCTGGCGTCGCACCGGATCCAGCACAGGACCCGCACAGAGAGACCCGGAAGGGGGCGCCCCGGCCACGCGGCCCAACGGACGCCCGAATCTCCAGCGAGCGGTAGGAGCACGATCGTACCGGGCCGCGCGAGCACCGCCCCCGGCCATCGCGTAAGTTCGATGTCTGGCCGGCCGGGGCGACCTCCCTCCGCGGCGCACGCCTGCGCGTCCCCAGGATCCGAGCACGATGACCCGCCCCCCGGCCCGGCTGCTGTCTCTGGCGACGCTCGCGGGCACCCTGGCCGTCCTGTGCTTCCCGCTGATCTTCCGGGGCGAGGTCATCTTCCCCCACGAGAACCGCCTCGAGGTCGGGCTCGCGCCGTGCGCGGACCCCGAGGTGCGGATCAACCGCGTGCTCAGCGATCACCCGATGGCCTTCGTCCCCGAGCTGAACGAGCAGCTCCGCGGCGACCGCAGCGGCTGGATCGCCACCTGGACGCCCCACGTGGAGCTGGGCCGCCCCACCGCGCACGTCTCCGGCTTCAGCCGCGCCTTCGTCGTCACCCGCCTGCTCGCCCTCGGCTCCAGCGATCCCCTGCGGGTCTACACCTGGCTGGCGCTGCTCGCGATCGGGCTGACCGCCGTCTTCGGCTGGCTGCTGTTCGCGGAGCTCGGGCTGCGGCCCGCGGCCGGGCTGACCGGCGCGCTCGGGCTTTCGGCCGGGCTGTTCATGACCGCGCGCACGACCTTCGTCATGTTCCTGTGGGGCGTTTGCTGGACCGTCGCCCTGCTGTGGCTGAGCGCCGGTTTCCTGCGCCGGCCGCGCCTCGCCTTCGGGCTCGGCGTCGCCTTCTGCGTGCACGCGATGTTCCTGACCGCCTATCCGCAGCAGATCGTCTGGCACGGCTACCTGCTCGGCGGCTTCGCGCTCCTGTGCGCCGTGCACGGCACGGCCCCTCCGCGCCGACGATTGTGGGCCCTCGCCCTGCTCGCGGCCTGCGCGATCGTCGGGCTGGTGAGCGTGGCTCCCGTCTACCTCGACTTGGCGCTGAATGCCCGGCGCTCGGCGCGGCTGGAGGTGCCCGACGAGTTCTTCACGCGCAAGCTCCTCACCCTCCAGGGCTGGCGGGACGCCGCGCTCTTCTGGGCCCAGAGCTTCGACACCCTCTGGGTGCGCAACCCGGTGGACGGGCTTCGCGAGCCGCTGCGCTTCGGGGGCAGCTTCGGCGCGATGAGCTTCACCCCGCTGTTCGCGCTGCTCGCGGTCTGCTCCGCGAGCCGCGCCCTGCTCCGCAGGCTCTGGCCGCTGCACGTCTTCGTCGCCGCCTGCCTCGTGCTCACCTTCTGGCGCGAGGGGTTCCTGTTCGGCCTGCACCACGCCGGGCTGGGCCTGTCGCGGTTCCGGCCGCTGCAGGCGCTGCACGTGCCGGTGGTCGTCGCCGCGGCCTACGCCGCCGACGCCGCGCTCCGCGGTCACCTGCGTTCTCGCTGGGCGGCGACCGCGCTGGTCCTGTTCCTCGTGGGCGCGGCGCTGTACGGCTTCCGCACTGCCGGCTTGGAGCTGCAGCCGGCGGACACCGCGATCGGACTCGCGCTCGCCGCGGCGACCCTCGCCTTCCTGCTCCGCCCGCGACCGCTCCTGCTGGGACTGTGCGCCGTGGGCACCGTGCTCGCCTACGGGATGCGCGTCCAGCTGACGCGTGCGCCGGGCGACATCCGGCTGGACTCGCCGCTGGTGCAAGAGGTGCGCGAGGCGACGCGCGACGGCTCGCGTTTCGCCTGGCTGGACGCCGGACGCGAAGCGCCGCCGATCCTGCCGCCCAACGAGGAGCTGCTCCTCGACGTGCGCAGCATCCACACCTACGACTCCCTCTCCTCGAGGGATTACCAGCGGTTCGTCCTGCGCTTGAGCAAGCAGGGAACGCTCGTCTACGGGCGCCGCTACCTGACCCTCGCCTCGGGGCCCGGGCTGGATCCCGGCGAGCTGAGCCTGGCCGGCGTCGGTCTGCTCCTCTGCCCCGAACGACTGTCCCCGAAGCTCGTCCGGGAACAGCGCACCGAGGGGACCGTCCACCTCGGCCGAACCCGTCGCCCGCCGCTGCTCGAGGCCCAAGTGCTGGAGTTCGAGGTCCCGGCCCCCGGTTCGGCACGGTGCAACCCGGCGCCGTCGGCCGCGGCGGTGGAGCGCACGCTCTCGCGGGACGACGACCTGCGGTTCGCGGTCACCCCGGAGCCGCGAGCCTCGCTGCTCTTCGTCAGCCAGCAGTACCACCCCCAGTGGCGAGCCTGGGCGGACGGGATCGCGGCGGACGCCGTGGAGGTCAACGACTTCTACCAGGGCGTCCTGCTGCCGCCGGGGACGCGGGAGGTCGAACTGGCGTTCCGGCCCTGGGTGCGCTGGAGCTGGATCCCCCAGGTCGCCTTCGCCCTGGCGGCCCTCGTCTGCGTCGCGCGCCGACTTCGACGCCCGGCGCCGGCCCCCTGATGGCGAAACGGCCGGCCGCGCGCAGCAGCCGGCCGCCCCAAACGAGAACCGCGCCAGGCTCAGGAAAACCTGGCGCGATCTGCGCTGGGGATTGAGATTCGAAGGGAGCGGACCTTCCGTCCGCCTGCCATCAGGTAGGAAGCTCGCAGAACCTCCGCGCCCGCTCGAGAAAGGAGGGTTCCCTTTCCAGGGGGAGGGTTGCCGCGATCCCCGGAACGTGACCGGAATCCGCCAGAAACGACGCCGTCGGGCGCCGAACGGCCCTCAGCGCGGGGCCGCCGCGAGGGAGCCCGCGGCAGTCCGCCCGCCCGAGCCGGACCCGCCGCCCGTGCCGACCGTGGGGCCCGCTCCGGATCCGACCGCGGTCACCTCGCCGGAGAGCAGGACCACCGGGAAGCGGGCCAGCTCCTGACCGCCGAGGCGCACGACCGCCGTGGCGGCTTCCTCCGAGGCGCCGAGCACCAGACTGCGGCCCCCGTGCAGGGTCGCGTGGTAGGCCGCGCCACCGGGCATCTGCAACAGCATCGGATCCCCGTCGAGGTCCAGCACCTCCAGGGAGTCCGGCCGCGGCGACCAGCCGCTGCCGTCGAAGGTCAGGTACGCCGGCGGCGGCAACGCGACCACCACGGCGTAGTTCTGGGAGCCGTTCGCCGGGACCGCTTGCGCGACACCGCCGACCACCAGGCGCGCGTACTTCCCGGCGCCGCCGGGCAGCGCGAACTCGCCGCCGCCTCCCGTCGCCACGGCGGGGCCGACGGCCACGGCGTTCTGGACGCCGGGCGGAAAGACGGCCACGCTGACCAGGCCGCCGGCGAGCGGCTGCCCCTCTGGATCGAGCAGCCGGCCCTCGACGGATCCCGGACCGGCCCCGCCGGCGGCGTGAACCAGCACGCCCGACTCGCCGGCCGAGACGCCGCCGAGCACGGCGACCTCCAGCGTGGCGGGGTTCACCGCCGAGACGACGTAGGTCCCGGCGATCAAACCGGACAGCGCGAAACTGCCGTCGGCGCCGGTGGTGGTGCGCGGCGACGGATCGCCGCCCGCGTGCGCTCCGCCGGCCGAGCCGGTGCCCGATCCGGAGCTCTGGAGCGCCGACGAGCCCGCGGTCACGATCCAGCCGGCGGGAGCCGATCCCGCGGCGACCTGCAGCTTGCCGCTGATCGAATAGAGCCGCCCGCCCAGGGAGACGCGCGGCGACGGCGGCCGCCCCGGTTCGACGGCGACGGTGGTCGTTCCCTGCTGCCAGCCCGCGAGGCTCGCGACCAGGGTCCGCGGCCCGGGACCCGGATCGAGGGGCAGCTCGAAGCGCCCGCGGCTGTCGCTGCGCGCGACCCGCGTGCCCAGCCGCACCTCCGCGTCAGCCGCCGGCTCGCCGGTCGGGAAGACGACGAAGCCCTCGAGGCGCGCCACCGGCAGGGGCGGTCGCTCGAGGCGGATCACCTGCGCCGCGGCGGCGACGAGCGGCACCGGGCGCACGTCCGTTCGGAAACCCTCGGCCCGCGTCTCCAGCCGCGCGCACTCGAGCGCCGGAACGCGCTCCAGCGCGAAGCTGCCGCGCTCGTCGGTGCGCGTGTCCAGCGCCGCCGGCCGGGTGGCGTCCAGGGGCAGGCCCAGGTCGAGGAACGCTTCCTCGGGCACCGCCACGCGCAGTTCCGCGGCGGGGACCGGTCGGCCTCCCGCGTCGACGACCCAACCGCGCAGGTCGACCGCGGGGGTGGCGACGACCAGCTGCCAGGCGGCGCGGGTCGCGGCTTCGATGCGCGGCGAGCGCAGAGCCACCCAGGAGGCGTCGGCCAGTTGCAGGTCGAGCGCTCGCTCGGCGTCCCAGGCGAGCTCGAAGGAGCCGTCCCACAGCGTCGTGCCGAGCACCCGTTGCGGGTCCCCGGCGTCGATCAGACCCAGGCCCGCCAGCGGCGCGCCGAACAGGTCGACCACCCGTCCCCGGACCGGCGCCGCGGCGGCGGCGGGCGGCGGCGATTCCGGCTCGTCGTTCGCGAGACGCCGCTCCTCGTGCCAGCGGTCGTCGTCGGGCACGAGCGGAGCGGCGAGGGCGGCGGCCCGCGCGAATTCGTCGGACGCGATCGGCGGGACCGGGCGCCGCAGGCCGGGCGTCGCGGCCGCGGGTCGCAGGGCCGCGGCGACGGCGGTCGCGGGCCACTCGGCCCGCTCGGGTCGCGAGGCGTGCGTGAGCACCGAGGAGGCGGCCAGCGCGAGGGCCGCCACCGCCGCCGCGGCGGCCGCCGCCAGCTTCACCCCGCCGGCACCGAGACCCGTCGCGGCCGAGAGCGTCGGTACGGGCAACGGTCGCCCCGTACGAGCGAACGCCAGCATCGCGGGCATCCACGCGGCGCGGTCGCCGCCGTGCTCGCGGTCCATGCGCTCGCGCAAACGCTCCAGTCCGCGCGACAGACGCTTGCGCACCGCCGCCGGCGAAGCGCCGACGCGTTCGGCGATCTGCGCGTGGCTCAGTCCCTCGAAGAAGCGCAGCAGCACCGCCGAGCGGTAGGGCTCCTCCAGCGCGAGCAGCGTCTCCACGACGTGCTGCAGTTGGGACGCCCGCTCGACGGCCTCGGCCGCCGAGCAGACGCGCTCGGGCCGCGCCGCGCGGGCCTCGCGCTGGGTGCGGCGGGTCGAGTGCCGGAGAGACAGGTGGGCCAGGTTCGTCGCCACCCGCGCCAGCCAGGCGCGCAGCGAGCGCACGTCGGAGCCGGCCAGCGGCGGTGTGGAGAGGGCCGCCAGCATCGTGTCCTGGGCGACGTCCTCGGCACCCGCGGGATCGGAGACCAACGTCCGCGCCAGCCCCTGGACCCAACCCGATTGGGCCAGCAGCAGCTCGTGGTCGACCGAACGCCTGCGTTGCTCCACGGAACGATTGGACCTCGCGCGAGCCGGGAGGGGCAGGGCTTTTTCGGGATCGTCCCGGTGGAGGCCGCCAGGGCGCCCTCTCCGCCCTTCGGCGCGCCCTCCTGGAACGGACCTCGAGCGCGCCGGGTCCCCGGCGTCCCCCACTTGCGCCCCCGGGCGGACGGGGGCCGCTCAGCCCGCGCCGCCCTGGCGCCGGGTCCAGGTATCGCGCAGTGCGACCGTGCGATTGAACACCAGCGCGCCGGGACGCGAGTCCGGGTCGTCGACGCAGAAGTAGCCGTGGCGCTCGAACTGGTAGGTCGCGCCCCGGGCGGCGTCGGCCAGCCCGGGCTCGACGCGCGCGTCCCGGAGCACATGCAGCGAGTCCGGGTTGACGCCGGCCAGCGGGTCGCCGCCCTCGGGGACGTCCTCGGGGTCGGCGGCGAGGAACAGGTGCTCGAACAGGCGCACCTCCGCGGCCAGGGCCTGCGCCTGCGAGACCCAGTGGATGGTGCCCTTGACCTTGCGCCCGTCGGCCGAGTCGCCGCCCCGCGTCTCGGGATCGTAGGTGCAGCGCACGCGCGTGACCGCACCGCTCTCGGGGTCGGTGTCGAAGCCCGTGCAGGTCACGTAGTAGGCGTAGCGCAGGCGCACCTCCCGGCCGGGCGTGAGGCGGAAGTACTTGCGCGGCGCGTCGGCGAGGAAGTCCTGGCGCTCGATCCACAGCTTCCCGGAGAAGGGCACGCTGCGGGTGCCGGCCGCCGGGTCTTCGGGGTTGTTCACCGCCTCGAGCCGTTCCTCGCCGTCCGCCGGGTAGTTCTCGATCACCAGCTCCAGCGGATCGAGCACCGCCATCACCCGCGGCGCGGTCGCGTTGAGCTCCGCGCGGACCGCGTTCTCGAGCACCACCGCCTCGGTGCGGCCGTTGTACTTGGTGACGCCGGTCTCCTCGACGAAGTTGCGGATGGCGCGCGGCGGGAACCCGCGCCGGCGCATGGCGCGCAGGGTCGGCATGCGCGGATCCGACCAGCCGCTGACCACGCCCGCCGCGATCATCGCCAGCAGCTTGCGCTTGGAGATCAGCGTGTGCGTCAGGTTCAGGCGCGCGAACTCAATCTGCTGCGGGTGGCAGGGGGCGTCGATGTTGTCCAGGAACCAGTCGTAGAGCGGGCGGTGGTTCTCGAACTCCAGGGTGCAGATGGAGTGGGTCACGCCCTCGATCGCGTCGCTCTGCCCGTGGGCCCAGTCGTACATCGGGTAGATGCGCCAGGCGGTGCCCGTGCGGTGGTGCGGGGCGCTGCTGATGCGGTACAGCACCGGATCGCGCAGGTTCAGGTTCGGCGAGGCCATGTCGATCCGGGCCCGCAGGGTGCGCGAGCCGTCGGGGAACTCACCGGCCCGCATGCGCTCGAAGAGCTCGAGGTTCTCCGCCACCGACCGGTCGCGATGCGGGCTGTCGCGCCCCGGTTCGTTGACCGTGCCGCGGTACTCGCGGGTCTCTTCGGGCGTCAGGTCGTCGACGTAGGCGAGGCCCTTCTCGATCAACTGGCGGGCGAAGCCGTAGAGCTGCTCGAAGTAGTCCGAGGTGAAGCACAGGTTCTCGCCCCAGTCGAACCCCAGCCAGCGGATGTCCTCCTGGATCGCCTCGACGTACTCCTGCTCCTCCTTGGTCGGGTTGGTGTCGTCGAAGCGCAACGCGCACACGCCGCCGTACTCCGCGGCGATGCCGAAGTTGAGGCAGATCGACTTCGCGTGCCCGATGTGCAGGTAGCCGTTCGGCTCCGGCGGGAAGCGGGTACGGATCTCCCGGCCCGCCGCCCGGTCGCGGGCCACGACGGCGCGGACGAAGTCGAGGGAGGGTCGGGGCGGGGTGGCCCGGCGATCGGAATCCGTTTCCATGCACCCCCGTTCCTGGGCCGGGGGCCCGGGAGAATAGGCGCACCTCCCGGGGGGCGCAACCGCGGCCGACGTTCGCGGTTCCCCGACGATCGGGCCCGGACGCCCCTCCCCGGGCCCGCTGTGTTCCAATGGGTGAGCAGCCGCCGTCCCGCGCGGCGCCCCCCCACCCCTGTGCTTCCCTCCAAAGTACTCCATGATCCACGAACGACTGCGTCCGCTCTCCGTCCTCCCGCTGATCCCGCTGCTGCTCACCGCCAACCCCGGCCCTGATCCCAGCGCCCCCGCCGGCAAGCCGCTCTGCGACGCCGGCCCGGTGCAGGTCCTGGAGTGCACCGGTCCGGTGATGCAGGTGCAACTCGACGGCACCGGTTCCTCCGCCGGCGGCGGAGGCGCGCTCCACTACCTGTGGGTTCCCTGCGGCAATCCCGCGGTGACCATCAGCGACCCCACCGATCCCACGCCGGTCCTGACCGTCGACATGACCCGGACCTGCGTCCTCGAGTGCCACATCGAGCTGAAGGTCTCCAACTCCGCGGGCCAGTCGGCCTGCAGCACCGCGGTGGTGATCCGCGACACGACGCCGCCGGCAATCTTCTGCCCGCCGGACGTGACCGTCGAGCTCGGCGATCCGACCGATCCCTCGTTCACCGGCGTCGCCACCGCCACCGACGCCCACAGCCGGAACCCGTTCGTCAGCTGGTCCGACGACGTCTCCGGCATCTCCGGCGCCGGACTGGGCACGATCGTGCGGACCTGGTCGGCCTCGGACGGCTGCTTCACGAGCGTCTGCGCCCAGCAGATCAAGGTCGCGCTGACGGTGCACTTCGACATCTACCCCAACCGCTGTCCGAACGAGCTCGTGCTCGGCCCGGATGCGACCGACGGCGAGACGCGCGTCTCCGCCAGCGTGCTCGGCAATGCCATCGACGTCACCACCGTCGACCTCGGCTCGCTGCAGTTCGTGGGCGGTGGCAGCTTCGACACCGGCGCCGTGCTGACCCCGGTGCTGGTCGGCTACGCCGACGTCGGTCAGCCCCAGAGCGGGCTCGAGTTCTGCGATTGCTCGCTGATCGACCCCGACGGCAAGACCGACATCTACATGGAGTTCGACAAGCAGGCGCTGATCCAGACCTTCGGGCTGCAGGGCATGCCCTCGGGCACCGAGCTCCCGTTCCAGATCCAGGGCGAGTTCCAGAACAACGATCCCTTCCAGGGGCAGGACTGCATCCTGATCCGGCTGAAGTGATCGTCGCGCGGCCGGCCCCGGCGCCCCCTCGGGGATCGCCGGCGCCGCGCGCGGAGCCGTGGTTCTCGACCGCGGGTTGCTAGAATCCCCACCGCCGCTGCCGCCTCCGCGGCCGGCGCTCGGCACGGCCGACTCCTGCGCGCCGTCTCCGACCTCTCCATGCAACGACCGCCCCCCGACCCGGCAGGCGCGCCGCCCCACGAGCCCGACGAAGCGGCGGCCGCGCTGTACGTCGAGTACCTGACCCAGCGCGGCAGCGAGGGCGAGGTCGACTTCGACTCGTTCTGCAGCGAGCACGCCGACTCGGCGGACGAGCTGCGGCGACTGCACAGCGAGTGGCGCCATGTCGACGGCGTGCTGCGGCGGCTCGGTATCTCCGATCCCGGGTCGGGGACCGGCGGCGGCGCGACCGCCGTTGCACGCGTCGACACGGCGATCTTCGGCGAGGTGCTCGCGCGTCTCGCCGGGCGCACGCGTCCGCACGAGCGCTACGACGTCGAGGGTGAGATCGCCTCCGGCGGCATGGGCAGCATCCTGCGCGTCTGGGACAAGGACCTGCGGCGCCACCTGGCGATGAAGGTCGTGCTGCAGCGCACGGACGACTCCGGTCGCAGCCTGCCGCCCGCGGAGCGCGCCCTGGGCCGCTTCATCGAGGAGGCGCAGGTCACCGGACAGCTCGACCACCCGGGGATCGTTCCGGTGCACGAGCTGGGCCTGGATCACCGGGGATCGGCCTACTTCACCATGCAGCTCGTCCGCGGGCGCGACCTCGAGCACCTGATCGAGCGGGTGCACCGCGGCGACGACGAGGAGTGGACCCAGGCCCGCGCGCTGAACGTCCTGCTGCGCGTCTGCGACGCCATGGCCTACGCCCACGCCAAGGGCGTGATCCACCGCGACCTGAAACCGGCCAACGTGATGATCGGGCGTTTCGGCGAGGTCTACGTCATGGACTGGGGACTGGCGCGCGTGCTCGGCCAGGAGGACCCCCACGACCTGCGCCTGCGCGAGCAGCCGGACGCGGCGATGTCCCTCTCGATCCACACGCACCGGCGCGACCTGCGCGACGCGGAGCAGGACTCGGCGCTGGTGACCCTCGACGGCGACGTGATCGGCACGCCGGCGTACATGTCCCCCGAGCAGGCGCGCGGCGATCTGGAGGCCATGGGGCCCGCCTCCGACATCTACTCGCTGGGCGCGATCCTCTACCACCTGCTCGCCGGGCACATGCCCTACAAGCCGCCGGGGCGGCGCCTCAACGCGATGGCCACCTGGGGCCTGGTGCAGGCCGGGTCGCCGCCGCCGCTGCACGAGGCCGCGCCCGCAGCGCCGGCGGAACTCGTCGCCATCTGCGAGAAGGCCATGGCGCGCGAGCCGGGCGAGCGCTACGCGGACATGCCTGCCTTCGCCCGGGACCTGCGCGCCTTCCTCGAGGGACGCGTGGTGCGCGCCTACGAGACCGGAGCCGTCGCCGAGTTCAAGAAGTGGGTCGTGCGCAACCGGGCGCTCGCCACGACCGGCTTCGCCGCCGGCCTGCTGATCGTCGCCGGTCTGTCCTTCGCCTCGGTCGTGCTGGCCAAGAAGAACGAGGAGCTGGTCGCCATCAGCGACCAGAACCAGCGCAACGCGGACCGGGCCAGCGCGGCCGCCGCCGAGGCCGAGGAGCACGCCCGCATCGCCGAGGACCGCGCCGACACGATCCTGCGTCTCGCCGACGGCAAGCGCCTCGAGCAGTTGCGCGACCGCGCGGAGGCGCTGTGGCCGGCGTTCCCGGAGTTGGCCGACGCCTACCGCGATTGGATCGCCGAAGCGAGCGAGCTCGTCGGACGCCTGGAGCTGCACCGCAGCGAGCTGGAGGAACTGCGCCGTGCCGCGCAGCCGACCACCGGACCCGATGGTCCCTGGACCTTCGCCAGCACGGAGCTCGAATGGCACCACGACGCCCTGGCCGACCTCGTCTCCGATCTCGAGCAACTCGCCGAGCCCGGGGGCCTGCTGGCGGACATGCAAGCCCGCCTGCAGGCCGCGTCCACCATCAGCGAGCGCACCATCGACGGACCCGCGGCCCGCGAGCGCTGGCAGCGGGCGATCGCGAGCATCGCCTCGGTGCAGACGTGCCCCGCCTACGGCGGCCTCGAGCTGCCGCCGCAGATGGGCCTGCTGCCGATCGGGCGGGATCCGCGCTCCGACCTGTGGGAGTTCGCGGACCTGCAGACCGGTGACGAGCCGCGCCGCGATCCGACCAGCGGCGAATTGCAGCTCACCGAGGGCACCGGCCTGGTCTTCGTGCTGCTGCCCGGCGGCCGTGCGCGGATCGGGTCCCAAGCGCGCGACCCGAACGGGTCCAACTACGTGCCCGACCCGCGATCCAACGAGGCCCCGCCGTACGCGATCGAGCT
>Ga0102952_1000497_pt1 | contig 14611 bp, 13 predicted proteins | sample SalPon2A_C_D1_MG_FD_78506 | JGI IMG/M metagenome (GOLD analysis project Ga0102952, IMG submission 78506) | Soil microbial communities from South San Francisco under conditions of wetland restoration - Salt Pond MetaG R2A_C_D1_MG | ecosystem: Environmental > Terrestrial > Soil > Wetlands | place... | reverse complement strand
GCTCCCCAGATCCTGGCGCGCTGACAGGTGTCGTCACGGCTGCCGCCGTCGGCGACGATGATCTCGACCCCCGCGGCGGCCAACGGGGCGAGATCCACGGCGCCGTCCCCAGGCCCCACGCCGACGACGCTGCGCAGGGCGGCCTCGACCGCCCCGGCCTCGTCGAGCGTCGGGATCACGACGCCGAGCTTCACGGCGCCCCAATCTAGCATGGATGGGGGGCCGGATTGACGCGCCTGCGCCCCTCTCCTATCCAAGCGCCGTGAGCGAAGACGACCCTCAGGACGAGGCCCCGGCCGACGGCAACAGCGCGCCCGCCTATGCCCAGGCCGGCGTGGACCTCGACCACGACGAGGGCTTCATCGACGAGATCAAGGACATCGCGCGCGGCACGGGCCGCAGCGAGATCCTGTCGGGCATCGGCGGCTTCGCCGGCCTGTTCAAGGCCCCCGACCGCTACCACGAGCCCATCTTCGTGGCCGGCGCCGACGGCGTCGGCACCAAGCTGAAGCTCGCCGCCCAGATCGGCCGCTTCGACACCGTGGGCATCGACTGCGTCGCCATGGTCGTGAACGACCTGGTGGTCCAGGGCGCGGAGCCGCTCGTCTTCCTCGACTACCTCGCCATGGGCAAGCTCGACACGGCCCAGGCCAAGGAGGCACTCCGGGGCGTGGCCGAGGGCTGCCGGCGCGCGGGCTGCGCCCTGCTCGGCGGCGAGACGGCCACCATGCCGGGCTTCTACCCGCCCGGCGAGCTCGAGCTCGTGGGCTTCGGCGTGGGCGTGGTCGAGCGCACCAAGCTGGTGGACGGCTCGAGCATCCGGGCCGGCGACGTGCTGCTCGGCCTCGGCTCGAGCGGCTTCCACAGCAACGGCTACGCCCTGGTGCGCCAGGTGGCGGAGGCCGCCGTGGCGGCCGGCAAGCTCGACTGGAAGGCCGGGAACGACGAGCTCAACACCACCCTCGCGGCCGCGCTGATCGCCCCGACGCGCATCTACGTGAAGCCCGTGCTGAACCTGCTGCGCGACTTCGAGGTGCGCGGGATCGTCCACGTCACGGGCGGCGGCTTCGTGGGCAACCTCCCGCGCGTGCTGCCCCAGTCGGTGCGGGCGGTGGTCGACCCGACCTCCTGGCCGCGCCCGACCGTGATGTCGCTGATCCAGCGCCACGGCGAGATCTCCGAGCGCGAGATGCTGCGCGTCTTCAACTGCGGCATCGGCATGGTCCTCGTGGTGCCCGAGGAGTCCGCCGACGAGATCACCAACCGCCTCGTGGGGATGGGCGAGCGGGTCTGGGCGATCGGCTACACCGAGCAGAAGGACGGGCCCGACGACCCGTCCCTGGTCTTCTCCCCGGCGCCCCGGGACCTCCCCTGATGCCCGCGCGGGGCCGGCCCTAGTGGCCCGCCCGGCCGTCCCGAAGCGGGCGCGGCGCTGGGACGCCGTGGTGCTCGGGAGCGCCCTGCCCGGCCTCGTGGCGGCGGCGCGGCTGGCGGTGGCGGGCCAGCGCGTGCTGATCCTCGAGGAGCAGGCGGCCGCGGAGATCCCCGGCCCGGCGCGCGAGCCCTTCTTCCTGGCCGGCGCGCGTGGCGGCGTGCTCGAGGCGTGCCTGCGCGAGCTGAACCTGCCCCTGATCGAGCGGCGCGCCCTCGAGCCCGACCCCGTGGCCCTCCAGGTCGTCCTGCCCGACGCGCGCGTCGATCTCGGCGAGCCCCAGCTGACCGCGGACGAGTGGGTGGCCTGGGGGCTCGCCAAGCCCGAGCCGGCGCGGGCCCTCGTCCGGGCGCTCGCGAACGCCGCGGCGGCCGAGCGGGTCGCCATGGAGAGCGCGCCGGTGGTGAAGGCCGGCGGGCTGCGCGGCCTGGCCCGCGGCAGCTCGCGCCCGTCGCTGCACGGCCGCGGCCTGCCCGTCGAGGCGTCGAGCGCCGAGGGCATGCTCGCGGCGCTGCTCGACGCCCAGGTGCGCGCGCTGTCGAACCTCGGCGCCACGGCCCCGCCGCCCGAGGCGCGCGCGCGCCTGCTGGGCCTGGCCCTGGCCGGCGGCGCGAGCTTCGCGACCTCGGAGCTCGGCCTGCGCGAGCTGCTCTTGCGCCGCATCCGCGCCCGCCACGGCGAGATCCGCACCCTCGACCGGCCCTTCGCCTTCGCCGCCACCGGCGACCATCCGGCGGTGGCGGTGGAGGGCGTGAGCGAGCTGTGGGCCGGCCGCACGCTCGTCGTCAACGCGCCCGCGGCGCGGCTCGGCGCCCAGCTCCGGCGCTGGGACCGGCCCGTGCCGGCCTTCCTGGCCGAGGCGCGCCCGCCCGCGCACCGGCGCGTGTCGATCCAGCTGCGCTGCGAGTCGCGCTTCGTCCCCGAGGGCATGGCGCGCTCGCTCGTGCGGGTGCTCGATCCCGACCGGCCCGCCGAGGGCACCAACGTCGTCGCCATCGCCCGCCATCCCCGGCCCGAAGGCGAGCAGGACGAGGCCCACGAGCAGGACCTGGTGGCCTCGGCCGTGGTCGAGGACCGGCCCGAGTCCCGCGCCGCGGTGGAGCGGGAGATCGAGGCGGCCCTGCGCGAGCTGATGCCCTTCTGCGAGGGCCGCGGCGAGCGCGTCTCCTGGCGGGATCCCGGCTGGGACGACGAAGCGGCCCTGGGCGACCCGGCGCGGGGCGAGGGCTGGCCCGGCGAGGTGGAGCTGCGGGCCTCGAGCCGGCCGCCGGTGCAGGTGCTGCCGCGCGAGGGCGTGGCGGCGCTGGGCCTCGAGGGCGACCTGCTGCTCGGCTGGCGGGCGGGCGACGCCCTCGCCGCCGACCTGGGCTGACGGGGCGCTTGGTCCCCGGCGTTGGCGCCGGCCTTCCCCCTGGGCTAAAAACCGCCACTCGTTCGCGTGGTTGCCGCGACGGAACGCGCGACCGTCGCGCCCCAGGCCACCCGTGGGAGATCCGAGCCATGGCCCAGACCTGCGAGATCTGCCAGAAGTCGCCCCGCGTGGGCCGCAACGTCAGCCACTCCAACATCAAGACTTCGAAGACCTGGAACCCGAACCTCCAGCGCGTCCGCGCGCGCGTGGGCAAGAGCGTGAAGCGCATCACCGCCTGCACCCGCTGCATCCGCTCGGGCAAGGTCGAGAAGGTCGCCTGAGGGCGGCCGCGCCTCCAACCGACTCGATGACGGCGGACCTCCCGCCCCAGACCCGACGCACGGTCTTCCTGCGCCTGGTCGGGTACGCGCGCCCCTACGTCGGCGTCGTCACGCTGGCCATGGCGTTCGCGACGCTCTACTCGGGCGCCCGCTACCTGCGCGCCTACCTGATGAAGCCGCTGCTCGACGACGTCTGGATCGCCGGCGAGAGCATCGAGCGGGTAGCTGTGCTGGTGGTGGTGCTGATCATCGCCCTGCCGGTCGGACACTTCGGCAAGGACTACGCCGTCGAGTGGACCCTCGGCCGCATCCTGGTGAGCATCCAACAGGATCTGTGCGCGAAGCTGCTCGCCCTGCCCCTCGCCTTCCACCACGACCGCAGCCGGGGCGACATCCTCTCGCGGACGCTCAACGACGTGGCCCGCTCGCACCGCGCGTTGAACGTCCTTCTGAGCGACGTCCTCCAGTCGGCGATCGGGATCGTGGTGGGCGTGGGCGCCCTGCTCTACCTGTCGTGGCCGCTCACGCTCGTGAGCCTGGTCGTCGCGCCCCTCGTGATGGGCGTGATCGCCTTCTTCGGCAACCGCATCGCGCGCGGCGCCCGCAAGCGGCAGATCAAGGTCGGCGACGTGACCCAGCGCTTCCTCCAGATCCTCTCGGGGATCAAGGTCATCAAGGCATTCCGCGCCGAGCGCATCGAGGAGGCCGCCTTCGAGCGCGAGAACCTGAAGCTCTTCCGGCGCCACATGCGCGTGGTGATGGCCCGCATCAGCTCCAACAGCTCCGTGGAGATGCTGAACAACCTGATGAACCTCGGCGTGCTGCTGCTCGGCGCAGCCTGGGTGCAGCAGGGCCGCTTCGGCCTGACGCCGGGCACCGTCGCCGCCTTCGCTGCCATGCTGCTCACGGTCTACTCGCCGATGAAGCTGATCACCAAGGGGTGGACGCAGCTGCAGGAGGCGTTGCCCTCGGCCCAGCGCTTCCTCGAGGTGCTCGACGAGAGCGCGGGCCTCGAGGACGCCGCCGACGCCGTGGAGATCGGGCCGGTCACCGAGGGCATCCGCTTCGAGGCCGTGTCCTTCTCCTACGGGCGCGAGCCCGTGCTGCGCGACGTCGACCTCGACGTGCGCGCCGGCGAGACCGTCGCGCTGGTGGGTCGCACCGGCTCGGGCAAGACCACGCTCGTCGACCTGCTCGCCCGCTTCCACGACCCGGTCTCGGGCCGCATCACCGTGGACGGCGTCGACCTGCGCCACATCCAGCGCGACTCGCTGCTGCGCCGGATCGCCATCGTCACCCAGGAGCCGTTCCTGTTCGCGGGGACGATCCGCGACAACGTGCGCTACGGCCGCCCCGACGCGAGCGACGACGAGGTGATGGCGGCCGCGCGCGCCGCCCACGTGGACGAGTTCGTGGACGGCCTGCCCCAGGGCTTCGATACCGACGTGGGCGAGCACGGCGCGAAGCTCTCCGGCGGCCAGCGCCAGCGCATCACCATCGCGCGCGCGATCCTCAAGAACCCCGACGTGCTGATCTTCGACGAAGCCACGAGCGCCCTCGACGCCATGAGCGAGCGGATCGTGCAGGAGGCCATCGACCGCCTGCTCGAGGGGAGGACGGCGTTCCTGATCGCGCACCGGCTCGCCACCGTCCGGCACGCGGACCGGATCGTCGTGCTCGAGGACGGCGTGGTGAGCGCCGTCGGCACCCACGAGACGCTGATGGCGCAGCCCGGGCTCTACCGCGACCTGGTGGCGCTGCAGGGGGCCGCCCCGAGGAGCGAGCCGGCGGCCGCCGGGGCCCAGGGGCCACGAGGCGGCGCCTAGGCCCCGGCCGCCGCGCGCGCGGCGAGCACCTCCCGGTAGAAGGACTCCACGCGGTCGCCCAGGCGCGCGGGCGTGAACTCGGCCTGGGCGCGCTCGTAGGCGGCGCGTCCGAGGTCGGCGCGGCGCTCGGGATCGGCCAGCAGCTCGCGCCACGCCGCGGCCAGCGCCGCGGGGTCCTCGGGCACCACGAGGCCGGTCTCGCGGTGCAGTACGATCTCGGGCAGCGCGCCGCGCTCGCTCACCACCGCCGGGATCGCGCAGGCCGCCGCCTCGAGCAGCGCGCGGCAGGTGCCGTCGGAGCCCGGGACGAGAAAGGTGAACACCTCGATCTGGCGCAGCACCTCGGCGTAGTCGTGGTCGCGATAGCCGGCGAAGACCACGCGGTCGGCGATGCCGAGCGCGCGCGCCGGGGCCTCGGCCAGGGCCTCGCGGTGGGTGCCGCGGCCCACCACGAGCAGGCGCGCTTCGGGCACCCCTTCGAACAGCCGCCGCGCGGCCTCGAGCAGCAGGTCGAAGCGGCGCTGGCGCTGCACCCGCGCCACGATGCCGACGACGCGGTGCTCGGGCGAAAGGCCCAGCGCGGCGCGAACCCCGGGATCGGGCGCCTTGGGAAAGAAGCGGGCGTCGACGGCGCCGAAGTGGCCGGCCACGGGCCGGCCGCCGCGCAGCCGCGCGGCGGCGCGCGCGGTCTCCGGCGAGGGGCACAGCAGGCCGTCGCAGCCCGGGCCGAGGAGCCAGCGGCTCCACGGGGCGCCGGGCACGCGCCCGGCGCTGCGCAGGGAGCGAACCAGGCGCGGCCGCGCGGCCGGCGCCAGGCGGCGGCGCGCGCGCCAGGCGAGCAGGTGGTCGCGCGTGTGCCAGGCGTGGACGAGGTCGGGCGGGTCGGCCGCCAGCGCGCCGGACAGGACCGCCACGTCGGCGGCGGCGCCCAGCCCGAGCGGCCCGCGTTCGCGCGAGAGCGTCGCGGCCGGCGCGAAGCCGGCGGCGCGCGCCTCGCCCGCCAGCGAGCGCAGCGCGCGGTCGGGCGGCTCGGGGCAGACGATCGCCGCGTCGTGTCCGCGCTCGCGCAGGGCCTGGCACAGGCGCAGCATCGGCTCGGCGGGCCCGGTCCACTTCCAGTCGTGGGTGACGTGCAGGATCTTCAAGGGCGACGCGCGGGCGACCCTTCGCCGGGAACCGGCTGCGCCGGCGCGGGCGGCCCTTCGCCGGGAACGTGCCGCCGAGACTTCCCGGTCGGCGCCTCGCGGCTCGTGCCGCCGGTCCGCCCGAGCTCCCAGAGCTTCGCGTACTTGAGGAACACGTGGAACGCCGTGGCCGCGGCGATCACGAAGCCAGGCAGGCCGTCGCGCACGCCCTGCTTCAAGAGCCAGCAGCGCAGGAACCGCAGCGGCGGGCGCAGCCCGAGGTCGAAGACCGTGGCGCGGCGCCCCGCGGCGTACAGGGCGGCGGCCTGGATGCGGCTGAACTCCTGGATGCGCGCCACCTGGTCGGCGAGGTCGCGATAGCTGTAGTGGTGGAGCTCGCCGTCGAGGCGCGCGCTGCGGCCGTCGACGGCGACCCGCCCGTGGGGGTTCGTGCCGACCACGCGGCCGCGCGACCGGCGGAACAGCCGCATCTGCCAGTCGGGGAAGAACTCGCCGTGGCGGATCCAACGGCCCAGGTGCCAGGTCAGGCGGTTCAGCTCGTAGCCGTCGGCCGGGCCGTCGGCGGCGAGCACGCGTTGCACCGACGCCGCGAGCCCGGGCGACAGCGCCTCGTCGGCGTCGAGGGCCAGCACCCAGTCGTGCTTCGCCTCTCCGAGGGCGAAGTTCTTCTGCTCGACGTTGCCCTCGTAGGGGTGGAGGATCGTGCGCGCGCCGGCCTCGCGGGCCTGGGCCTCGCTGGCGTCGCTCGAGCGCGGATCGATCACCACCACCACCTCGTCGGCAAAGCCCACCGAGGCCAGGCAGCGCGGGAGGTTCTCCTCCTCGTTGCAGGCGATGATGCAGACGCTGAGCAGCGCGCGGCCGGAGGGCGGCTCGCTCGGGAGCGGCGCTGCGCGGCCGGAGGCCGGGTCGCTCGAAAGCGGCGCTGCGCGGCCAGCGGGCGGCGGGCTCACGAGCGAAGGCGCTCGACCGACACGACGCCCTTCACCTTCGCGATCTCCTTCATCACGGCTTCGAGCGTCTTCACGTCCTTGACCCACAGGTCGAAGGTCGAGACCGCGCGGTCTTCGCTGCCGGTGGAGACGCGCGCGCCGTCGATGTTCACGCCGGCGGCCGAGATCGACTTCGTCACCGTGGCGAGGATGCCCGGCCGGTTGGAGGAAGCCACGCGCAGCTTGATGCGGTGGGCGACCTCGGCGGTCTCGTCCCAGTCGACGTCGATGCGCCGCTCGGGGTCGAGGCCGAACACCTTGGCACAGCCCTTCGAGTGCACGGTGACGCCGCGCCCGCGCGTCACGAAGCCCACCACCTCGTCGCCCGGGATCGGCGAGCAGCAGCGCGCGAAGCGCACCAGCACGTCTCCGTGGCCCGAGACGCGGATGCCCGAGCGCGACGGGGCCTTCGGCCGGCGGAACAGGCCGCGGCGCTTGGGCGCCTCGGGCTCCTCGACGCCGCAGATCTTCTTCACCAGCTTCGCGGCCGGGAGGCGGCCGAAGCCCACCGCGGCGAACAGGTCGTCCACGCCGCCGCCGCGCGTCTCCTTGCCGGCGATCTTCACGAGCTCGCCCGACTCGGTCATGCGCGCGAGCGAGCGCCCGGCCTTGCGCAGCTCACGGTCGAGCATCTCGCGCCCGAGGGCGCGGCTGCGCTCGCGCTCCACGGCGCGGATGGCGTGCCGGATGCGATTGCGGGCCTTGCCGGACACCACGAAGTCGAGCCAGTCCTTGCGCGGCACCTGTGCCTGGCTCGTCAGCACCTCGACGGTGTCGCCGTCCTGGAGCACGTGGCGCAGGGGCACCATCTTGCCGTTCACCTTGGCGCCGGCGCAGTGGGCGCCGACCTCGCTGTGGATCGCGTAGGCGAAGTCGACCGGCGTGGCGCCGGCGGGCAGGTTCACCACCTCGCCGCGCGGCGTGAACACGAACACCTGGTCGGGAAAGAGATCGACGGTGACCGTGTCGAGGAACTCGTGGGGATCCTGGAGGTCGCGTTGCCACTCGAGCAGCTGCCTCAGCCAGGCGAACTTGGCGTCCTCCTCGCCCTCGCCGACCCGGCCCTCCTTGTACTTCCAGTGCGCCGCGATGCCGAGCTCCGCGGCGCGGTGCATCTCGAGCGTGCGGATCTGCACCTCCATGCGCTCGCCATAGGGCCCGATCACGGCGGTGTGCAGCGACTGGTAGCCGTTGGGCTTGGGCAGCGCGACGTAGTCCTTGAAGCGGCCCGGGATCGGGCGCCACGTGCCGTGGATCAGGCCGAGGGCCGTGTAGACCGACTCCTGCGGGCCGTCGAGCACGATGCGGAAGGCGATCACGTCGTAGACCTGCTCGAGGTCGATCCCCTGGCTCTCCATCTTGGCGTGGATCGAGGCCAGCTCCTTCACCCGCCCCGTGACCTCGGCCGTGAGCCCCGCGCTGCCGAGCTTGGTGGAGATCTGCGAGGCCACCTCCTCGATGTAGGTCTCGCGCTCCTTGCGCGTGGTGGCGAGACGCTCCTGCAGCGACTCGTAGGTCTCGAGCTGCAGCGTGCGGAACGCCAGGTCCTCGAGCTCGCGTTTCATCCAGTCGATGCCCAGCCGGTGGGCGAGCGGGGCGTAGATCTCCACCGTCTCGGTGGCGATGCGGCGCGCCGACTCCTCCTTCATGAAGCCCAGCGTGCGCATGTTGTGGAGCCGGTCGGCGAGCTTGATCAGCAGGATGCGGATGTCCTTCGACATCGCCACGAGCATCTTGCGGAAGTTCTCGGCCTGGCGTTCGCGTTGCGAGGTGAACTCGATCCGCGCGATCTTGGTGAGCCCCTCCACCAGGAAGGCCACCTCTTCGCCGAACTTGTCGCGCAGCTCCTCGCCGGTCGTGAGGGTGTCCTCGATCGTGTCGTGCAGCAGCCCGGTGGCGACGGTGACATCGTCGAGCCGCATGTTCGCGAGGATCTGGGCCACGGCGATCGGGTGGACGAGATAGGGCTCGCCCGACAGCCGCTCCTGGCCGTCGTGCACCTTGGCGCTGAACACGTAGGCGCGCTGCAGCAGCTCGAGGTCGGCCTGGGGGTTGAACTCCAGCACGCGATCCGCGATGTCGTTGAAGCGCGGCAGGCGCGGCGCCGGAGCAGGCCCTTTTTCCTCTTTGACTTCGGGCATTTCGAGCATTCTAGCCGACGGCCCGGAAGCGCCGCAATCGAGCCCCGTGTGCGCGGCTAGTCGCGCCCCAGCTCGGCGAGGGCGCCGGCGTGGCGCGCCAGGGCGGTCTCGCGCCCGTAGCGGGCCACCGCGTCGCCCCGCGCGCCGGCCCGCTCGGCGGCGAGGATCTCGCGCAGCGCGGCGATCGCGTCCTCGACGCGGTCGTTCACGACCACGTAGTCGAAGCCCGAGACCGCGCGCAGCTCGTTTCCCGCGATGGCGAGGCGCGTGGCGATCACGTCGGCGGCGTCGGTGCCGCGGCCCCGCAGGCGGGCCTCGAGGGCCGCGAGCGACGGCGGCACGAGGAACACGAAGCGCGCGTCGGGCCGCCGCTCGCGGATCTGCGCGGCGCCCTGCACCTCGATCTCGAGCAGCACGTCGCAGCCGCGGGAGAGCGGCCCGTCGATGGCGTCGTGGCTCGTGCCGTAGAGCCGTCCGTTGTACTCGGCGTGCTCGACGAAGCGCCCGGCCTTCACCAGCGCGAGGAAGGTCTCCTCGTCCACGAAGTGGTAGTCCACGCCGTCGCGCTCGCCCGGGCGCGGCTCGCGCGTCGTGTGCGAGACGGAGAACTCGATCCGCGGGTCGGCCTCGACGACGGCGCGGCAGACCGTGGTCTTGCCGGTGCCCGAGGGCGCCGAGACCACGATGGGCAGGGGCCCGGTCGGGCGCCCGGCGGCGCTGCCGGTCACGCGCCCGGGCCGTCCGGATCGAGACGCGCGGCGAGGGTCTCGGGGTTGACGGCCGAGAGCACGACGTGGTCGCTGTCGGTCACCACGATGGAGCGCGTGCGGCGCCCCTGGGTCGCGTCGATCAGCTTGCCGCGCGCGGCCGCCTCGTCGCGCAGCCGCCGCATGGGCGCCGACTGCGCGTTCACCACCGCGACCACGCGCGCGGCGGCCACCAGGTTGCCGTAGCCGAGGTTGAGCTGGGTCGGGATGCGCACCTCCGGCGCGCCCGAGGGGCGCACGCGGGCCATCCGGCGGGAGGCAGGGGCCTGGGGGGAGTCGGTCAACGTTCGGTTCCCTTCCTTCTCGGGTCGCGCCTCGGACGGCGACGGCGGTTCATTCGACGTTCTGGACCTGCTCGCGGATCCGTTCGAGCTCGGTCTTCAGCTCCACCACGGCGTGGGCCATGTCGGCGTCGTTGGCCTTGCTGCCGACCGTGTTGGCCTCGCGGCCGAGCTCCTGGAGCAGGAAGTCGAGCCGCCGGCCCACCGGGCTGCCGGCCTCGGCGCCGTCGAGCACGTCGACGAACTGGCCGACGTGGCTGCGCAGGCGCGACAGCTCCTCGGCCACGTCGAGGCGGTCGGCGGCGAGCACGATCTCCTGGTGGAGGCGCGCCTCGTCGAGCAGCCCGGTCTCGGACTCGAGCTCGCGCGCGCGCTTGCGCAGGCGTTCGCGCACGGCCTCGCGCACCGAGCCCGAGCGCCCCTCGAGCGTCTCGACCAGGCCGGCGACGCGCGCCAGGCGCTCACGGAACTCCCGCTCGAGGCCCTGGCCCTCGGCGTCGCGCATGCCCCCCGCCGCGGCGAGGGCCGCCTCGACGCCCACGAGCAGCGGCCCGCTCTCGGCCGCGTCCACGCCGGCCTCCACCACGCGCGAGACGCCCGGCAGGGCCAGCAGGTCGTCGGCCTCGAGATCGGCGGCGACGCCGAAGCGCCGCTCGAGCTCGCGCGCGGCCTCGAGGTAACGGCCCGCGGCCTCGAGATCGACCTCCACCCGGGCCCCCGCGGCGGCGCCCGGCGGCGCCTGGACGGAGATCTCGACCTGGCCGCGGGCGAAGCGGCCCCCGACGCTGTCGCGCACGGCGGGCTCGAGACCCGCCAGCGCGCGCGGAAGCCTCACGCGCAGGTCGAGGAATCGGTGGTTCACCGTGCGGACCTCGACGTCGAAGCCGGTCCCCGCGAGCTCGAAGGTGCCGCGGCCGTAGCCCGTCATGCTGCGGATCATCGCTCCCCCCGGGCGCCGTCGCGGGCCGCCGCGATCGCGGCCGGCAACAGCTCGCGGATCTCGTCGCGCGACGCCGTCGCGGTGCCGATCTTGCCCACCACCACGCCGGCCGCCGCGTTGGCCACGACCGCCGCCTCGAGCAGGCTCGCGCCCGCGGCGCGCGCCAGCTCGAGGGCGGCGATCGTCGTGTCGCCGGCGCCCTGCACGTCGAACACCTCGCGCGCCAGGGTGTGGACGTCACGCCCGCGGGCCTCCCCCGCGGCGAAGCAGGTCATGCCCTCGGAGCCGCGCGTGACCACGACGTCCGCCGGCCCGACCCGCTGGCGCAGCTTCGCCACGGCGCGCGCCAGCTCGTCGCTGCCCCGGATCGCGATCCCCGTGAGCGCCTCGGTCTCGCGCAGGTTCGGCTTCAGCAGCGAGGCGCCGCGATAGCTGGCGAGGTCGTGCTTGGGGTCGATGGCCACGGGCACGCGCGCGGCGCCGGTGCGCTTCATCACCTTCGCGATCGTGCCGCGCGTGAGCAGGCCCTTCGCGTAGTCCTCCAGCACCACCGCGTCGGCCGAGGGCAGCGCCGCGTCGAGGGCCGAAAGCAGCGAGCGCACGGCGCCCGGCGGGATCGGCTCGGTGGTCTCGCGGTCGAAGCGCACGATCTGCTGCGAGCGCGCCACGACGCGGCTCTTGCGCGTGGTCGGGCGGCCGGAGAGCACGACCGTGCCGTCGGTCTCGACGCCGAGCGCCTTCAGCAGGTCGAGGACGCGCGCGCCGGCCGGATCGTCGCCCACGACGGAGCAGAAGCGACAGCGGCCGCCCAGCGCCACGACGTTGCGCACGACGTTGCCCGCGCCGCCGAGCACCGTGGACTCGTCGCGCAGGTGCACGACCGGCACCGGCGCCTCGGGGCTCACGCGCTCGACGTCGCCCCAGAGATACTCGTCGAGCACGACGTCGCCGAGCACGAGCAGCTCGATGTCCGCGAAGCGGTCGAGGATGCGCTCCAGGCGCGCACGATCGAGGCGCCCCTCGCGGGCGCGTCCCGACGCGCGTCCGGAGCGCCCCGCGCGGGCGCGTCCGGAGCTGCGGCTGTGCTTGCGGCTCGCCATCGGTCGAAAGGCCTCTCGCGCTCAGCCGTCGCCGCGCGCGCCGCCCTCGACGCCGCGGCGTCCGCCGCCCGTGCCGGCCACCGCCGGCGCCATCCCCCAGCCCTCGGGCATCCCCGCGAAGTGCCAGGCGAGGACGCGCCAACGCGCCCTCCATCGCTCGCGCCCCTTCCGCGAAACGAACGCCGCCGGCGCGCCCACCACGACGTGAAGCACGCTCTTCGCCACTCTCACCACCACCAAGGCGCCGAGCACGGCGGGGCCGCGGTTCTCGAGGAAGAAGCGATACAGCGAACGATGGTACTCGATGCGCGTGCGCGCGGGATCCCTCTTCTTCGAGCTCGCGCCGTGAACGTGGGTGACGCGCACGTCGGGCAGGTGCCACACGCCGAAGCCCGCGGCCCGGATCGCCCGACACCAGTCGGTCTCCTCGAGGAAGAAGAAGTAGCCCTCGGGGAGCGGGCCCACGCGCTCGACGACCTCGCGCCGGACGACGAGGCAGGCGCCCAGAACGGCGTCCACGGCGACGGGCGCGGTGTGGGCCCGGCGCTTCGACGGAAAGCGCCGCGGCAGGAGCGTCTCGAGCAGCCAGCGCGGGACGATCTCGCCGACGAGGCTCGGCTCCGCATGAACGCTGTTTTGCTTGCGCCCATCGGGGCCGACGAGCTGGGGGCCGACGACCCCGGCGTCGGGGTGCGCGTCGAGGAAGGCGACGCAGGCCTCGAGCGCGCCCCCCGGGACGACGGTGTCGTTGTTGAGCAGCACGACGTTTCGGCCGGCGGCGCGGCGCAGGCCGGCGTTGGCGCCCGCTGCGAAGCCGACGTTGGCCGGCAGGGCCACGCACGCCACCCACGGGAAGCGCTCGGCGAGTCGCTCGGGCGTGCCGTCGTCGGACCCGTTGTCCACGACGATCACCTCGAGCCCGATGCGCGCGGCGCGACGCACGGCGCCGTCGAGCGAGGCGAGACACGCGGCGAGGAGCTCCCAGCCGTTCCACGTCACGATCACCGCCGAGAGGTCGGGCGCGCTCACGCGGGCGCGCCGGCGCCGGCCGCGAGGGCGCCGAGCGTCGCCTCGGCCACCCGTTCGGGCTCGATGTGCGTCATGCAGCGGTGGTCGATCGGACACCGGCGGTGGTAGCAAGGCCGGCAGCCCACGTCGGCCGTCAGGATCGAGACCCGCTCGAGGTTCAGGTTCGTCTTGGCGACGCTCGTCGGTCCGAACAGGCACACGACCGGGACGCCGAAGGCCGCCGCCACGTGGCGCGCCCCGGCGTCGTTGCAGACGAGCGCTCGGGCGCCGCGGAGCACGGCCTTGAGCGCGCCGAGCGAGATGCGGCCGGTGAGGTCCACGGGCGGCGCCGCCGCCGCCGCGACGACCCGGGCCGACGTCTCTCGCTCGCTCGGGGCCCCCACCAGGACCGGGCGCAGGCCGCTGCGCGACAGCGCCTCGGCCAGCCGCGCGAAGTGCTCGGGCGGCCAGCACTTCGAGGGCCCGTAGGCGGCGCCCGGCGCGAGGGCCACGAGGCCCTCCCCTCGTGCGACGCCCGCGCCGGCCAGGGCCGCGCCCGCTTCGGCCTCCTCGTCGGCCGTGACGAACAGCTCGAGGCGCGGGTCGTCGCCAGGCGCGCCCACCGCCGCGGCGAGGCCGAGCACATGCCGCTCGCGGGCGACCCACCCGCCGCCGTCGTCGCCGCGCAGGGGCGCGACCGCGCGATGCAGGAGCACGCCGCGCAGACCGCGCGCGTAGCCCACGACCTCGCGGACGCGGGCCGCGCGCATCAGCAGGGCCGACGACACGGAGTCGGGCAGGCAGATCCCGAGGTCGAAGCCCCGGGCACGCAGGGCGCGGCCCTCCGCCAGGGTCGCCACGAGACCGCGGCGGTGGGAGGCGACGTCGAGCCGCGCGTCGAACCAGGGCGCTCCCGACAGCAGCGGCGCGACCGCCTCGCGCAGCTGCACGGTGATCTCGGCCGCGGGGAAGCGGGCGCGCAGGGCCCGGAAGGCGGGCGTCGCCATCACGACGTCTCCCACCCAGTTGGGCGCGCGCACCAGGATGCGGCGCGGCTCGACCGCGAGCGGCCCGAACGACGTCGCCGATGCCGCGCGCGCCGTCATCCCGTTTGCGCGAGCAGCTCGCGCGCGGCGGCGACGACCCGGTCGGGCGGCACGACGGCCATGCACGCGGCCGCGGCGCAGCCGCGCCGGCACGGGCTGCACGCCACGGGCACGCGCACCGTGCGCGAGGGCGTCGCCGCGAAGGGCTGGTTCTCCACCGGGTCGGTGGGCCCGAGGATCT
>Ga0102952_1000496_pt1 | contig 14634 bp, 15 predicted proteins | sample SalPon2A_C_D1_MG_FD_78506 | JGI IMG/M metagenome (GOLD analysis project Ga0102952, IMG submission 78506) | Soil microbial communities from South San Francisco under conditions of wetland restoration - Salt Pond MetaG R2A_C_D1_MG | ecosystem: Environmental > Terrestrial > Soil > Wetlands | place... | reverse complement strand
CTGAACCACAATTATCTGCACCAGAGCCTGAACCACAATTATCTGCACCAGAGCCTGAACCACAATTATCTGCACCAGATACTATTGCTGATGGTTCTTCAAAACCTCGAGATAAAAATTATTTTTCAGATTCACCCCATTCTACGGAAGAACGTGATGTGATTTTTGTTGGTACTAAACCAATAATGACTTATGTTTCAGCAACTTTAACACAACTCTCAACAAGACCTGTAGTTACAATCAAAGCTCGCGGGAAAAGAATTACACAAGCTGTTGATGTTTCACAAATGATAGTTAAACGAATGGACTCGGTAGGATACTCTGTGAGTGATGTGCGAATTTCATCTGATTCTTTGACTTCTCAGGATGGAAAACAACGTAACGTCTCCACAATGGAAATTGATATTTCAAAAAATTAATTTAAAGAATTTAATTATAGTTACATTTGGAATTTTAATTGTTGGATTGTTGATTAATTTTAGTAATTATTCATGCACTCCACAACACATGATGATCATTAATGATGTCTCTCTATATGAAAAATCACTTGATCCTGAATTTTGTGAAATAATTGTTGAAAAAATTAATTCATTTAATGATAACTGTGAACCTACAATTGAAATTTTGGATTGTGGTTAATGTGAAATACCTGTCAAAAATGTTATTCCAAAATAAATCGACATCATACTTAACCCCGCCATAATTATTTTGTAATTCCTGTTTGATAAAATTCTAAAACTTTTTGATGCAAGAAATGACACTGTACCTAACCATGCAAAATCCATCCATATGTGTAGGACAAACACAATTAGTATTCCTGCAAATGTCCAAACTAACACTGCGTCTGAAATTAACTTGAATCCTATTGTTAACCACCATATTATAAAAAACGGGTTAAACACGCTTAACAAAATTCCTGTAATTATTGGACTTCTGTCTAGTCTTGATTTTGAAAATCCCCTCTTTTCAAATATCGATTTGAATTGCAGTGTTCCAAAAATAAAAAGTGTAATCGCCCCCAAAATCGATATTATTGTTCTAAATTCCGGAAATATTTCTAATGAAAACACTCCTATTCCAAGTAAAATCACTAATGGAAATTCAACAATAGTATGTCCTACTGCCATCTTGATTCCTGTCTTTGTTCCTCCATGTGTCCCAGACAAGACATTTGCCACAAAAAGTGGACCTGGCATCATAACTCCTGATGCTGAAATAATAATAACTAGGACTGCAAATTCAATAAACTCCCACATTCTCTATCCTAATGTTTTACCAATATTGAAATAAACATAATTGATTTTTATTGGTACATTGAATCTTTGAGATTTTTTGATTCTATTTGTGCTTCCTTAATCAATATCTCTGCTTTCTCTGCTTCTTTTTCTAATGATGAAATATCGCACACAGCACCTGGTATTAACTTGGACATTGCCATACAAAGATCTGCACTTGATTTAAAATCTGGACCGGTTCCCTCTGTATGAAAAATAATTACAATCACATCCTGATTTGAAATGCTTCCTTCATTTAACAACATTCCAGGAATTCCGGGAACGGTACCGTTTTCTAATACTTTTAAACCTGCTTCTTTGACTTTTATCCTTGCTGAATCGGTGCTTCCTATCCCTATGATTTCTCCTTCACCATTTGATGATTTTACTGCAACACTGCTAACAATTAGTCCAATCTTGTGTTTTTTTGCCCAGCTTAACATTGTTTTAGCGGTAATTCTCTGTAATGGTTGATCAATTGTAAGATATGATAAAAACACAGCCACTTTCAAATCTTTATTTACAAAAACTCTGGTTGGAAAATTCGGTTTTCCATTTTTCACTATGCTAATTGGAGGAAAACTTTCTGAATCAATCACTCCGGCTAATTCAAATCGTGATGTATGTATCATTGATTCAGTTGCTATGGCACTGCTAAATCCCATAGACGGGAAACCATCTATCAGATATCCTCCCTCTAAATCCATCTTTTTTAATTCTCTGACTCTAATTTTTGGAAACACTGATTATTTTTTGTATTGATCAAATAATATCTTTTATCTAATTATGAACTATTTCTGTAGTTTTGAAACAAGTGCTGCGTAGATAAATGGTAAAATTGTTGTTACTTCTGCATGAAGTGTTGCTTGTCTTGCTTTCTGTGTTACTTTGCCCCATGAAATTGCCTCTCTTACTAGCGCTCCACTAAGACTTCCGTCAAACTCTTGCGCGGTTGTAATATAAAATGCATAATCTAACCCTTCTCTGTATTGATTCCACCATAAAGTATGATGTTTTGAAATTCCACCCCCAATCATAAATGCACCTGATTTTTCAGCCTTGAAAATTAATCCAGATAATAAATTGGCATCACCGGTCATATCGAGTTTAAAATCATTATGTTTTTGCGTGAATAGCCAAATTTGACTACCTACTGCACCATCCATGATCCCTGGTACAACCACACTGATGTCATTTTTGTATGCCCAATAAAGAAATGAATCTTCGCCTAAGTGCTTTCCAATCATTTTAGATATTTCCGCTGTAGTCATTTCTTTTGTTCCTTTTTGATATTCTTCTTCTAAAAATTCCTGCATCTTTTCTTCAATAAGAGGACCATAACTATCCATTGGAACAAGTACGTTACCCAATCTGTGGATATTTTGATCTGCTAATTCCATGTCATCCATTGTAAACGAACCCTCTTTGTAATGTGAAAAATGTCTTGCAATGTCATGATCTAATGCACCGCATGTTGTAATGGCCACATCAAACCATTTGTTTTTAATCATGTTTTTTATTATCCCTCTCAATCCTGTGGATACAACAGCTCCTACAAATGAAACAAATCTTAAACACTGCCTATCTGCAATCATCTCTGATAGAATTTCTAATCCATCTGATAGATTTACTGATTCGAATCCTCCTGATTGGGATAGCTCATGAAAAATTTTTTCGATAGATGTATTTGAATCAATTTCTATGTCTTTAACTGGACGTCCAGGTTCTATCATGATTTTATTCGTCGTTGTCAAGTATAAAATTCTGCCTTAACTGAAACAATTTTTTTAATTGTTTAAGAAAACTTTAAACCCGCCTAATGATACCCTTTTTTGATTGGTAGGTAGAATTAAAGTTGCATTAGTGGGAATAGGAAATTGTTTTTCAGGATTAATTCAAGGAATTGAATATTATAGAAAAAATCCATCTCAAGAGGTTACTGGAATTATTCATGATAAATTAGCTGGATATGGAATTCATGATATTGACTTTGTATGTGGATTTGATGTCGGTGAAAATAAAGTTGGAAAATTACTCCATGAAGCAATTTATGAATTTCCCAACATGGTTAACTGGATTCCTAAAGATGAATTACCAAAAACATCTGCCCAAGTCTATGAAAGTCCAATATTGGATGGAGTTGGACTATGGGTTGAAAACAGAATCAAACCTATTACCAGTACAAAAACCCCCGAACAAATAGCTGAGCAAATAAAACAAATACTCAAAGATACTGAAGCTGAAATCATTGTATCTTATTTACCTGTAGGCTCTGATAAAGTCACTGAATTTTGGGCTCAAATTTGCCTTGACACCAATACTGCGTTTGTAAATTGTATTCCATCATTTATTGCATCTGATGAAAAATGGGCAAAAAAATTCGAAGAAAAAAACATTCCGTGTATTGGTGATGATATTAAAGGGCAAGTCGGTGCAACTATTGTTCATAGGACTTTAGCTAAACTGTGTAGTGATAGGGGAACAAAAATTGAAAAAACATATCAAATCAATGTTGGTGGTAACACTGATTTTCTTAACATGAAAGAGCAAGATAGACTTGTATCAAAGAAAATTTCAAAAACTGAAAGTGTTCAAAGCCAACTTAAAGAAAGACTAGACGATGATCAAATCTATGTCGGTCCATCTGATTTCATTCCATTTTTGGGCAATACAAAACTCATGTTTATGAGAATTGAAGGTCGTCAATGGGCTAACATCCCATATAATATGGAAGTTCGTTTAGAAGTTGATGACAAGGCAAACTCTGCAGGAATTGTAATTGATGCAATTAGATTGGCAAAAATTGCTCTTGACAGAGGCGTAGGAGGACCTATTAAACCTGCCAGTGCTTATTTGATGAAGCATCCAATAGAGCAAACATCTGATGTTGCTGCAAAAACTGCATGTGAAAAGTTTGTTGCCGGCGAATAATCATTGAAATTTATTCGAATCTGAAAATCGATTCTTTCTGCTCTGTTCATATTTTTCAAGCGTAAATTCTCTTATGACTCCTTGCTCTCCTTTTAATTTGATAATCTTTGTTGTGACTATGTTGTTCTTTTCAGTTAAATCTACGACAATGCTATTTCCACCAAATCGCATGTTTTCCACATTTGTTGCTAGAATTGGCATTCTATTTTCAAGCGCTCTGGCCTGAACGTAAATCTGCCATGGCTCTATCCCGTTCTTTACAATTCTGCTTGGTGAAAATAGAACTTGGGCCCCTTTTCTTGCCAAAGTATTTGCCACTTTAGGAAATACCATGTCGTAACAAATAATGACCCCAAACTTGCAGGCTGTATCAAAGATTTTAGCCTCATTTCCAGGTTTCACATTGCCTCGTTCATAGCCAAATGGATGAATTTTCTCTTGTTTACCTATGAATTCCCCGTCAGGGCCTATGATGGGTGAAACAATTGATGTCTTTTTCTTTCTAGTTTCATAAAATGCTCCTGGTATGATTGTCATTGAATACTCTTTAGCAATTTTCTTAAATTCTAAAAATTCTGAATTAAAATCACTGATCTCATTATTTTTTAACCATTGCTCTGGCAGGCACACAATTTCGACACTGTTCCTTCCTAATTTTTTAAGAATCTTTGAAACGCGAAAAATCCCTTCCTCATTCGTATCATATGATATGGTTTGAATCAATCCTAATTTTACCATGTATGCAGAATTATTTGTCGGTAATTATAGGTAGGCGTAAACGTCCGATCTTTTTATAAAAATTCATTCAAATTATCACCACTACGAAAAATATCATAACACAACAAGAAAAATTATGCAATTATGTCAACTAAACTTGTTAACTATCGATTATCCAACGTAATGACAAATATTTGTAATTGGTTCATGTTAAAAAAGTTGAGATCTATGGTTTCAAATCATTTGGATTTAAGAATACTACTGTACAGTTTGAGCCAGGTCTTGTATCGATCTCTGGTCCAAACGGTTCTGGGAAAAGTAACATTTTAGATGCAATAATTTTTGCAATGGGTGAAAATAAACCCAAAGTTATGAGGGTTGATAAATTACGATCTTTGATTCATGATATTGATGGAAATCACCGTGGTCCAAAAATGGCAAGATCTAGTGTCCATTTTGATAATTCTGACAGAAAGATCCCCGTAGATTCTGATGTTGTTGAAATTACCCGAGAAATGGATGAAAGTGGTGAAAACACATACTATCTAAATAAAAAGAAAACACAAAGAAATCATGTTCTTGATCTTCTTGACATGGCAAATGCCGGTCTAGGTCAATTAAATGCAGTACAACAAGGAACTGTTACTAGGATTTCTGAATTTTCTTCTGAAGAAAAAAGACACACAATTGAAGATTTAATTGGATTGTCCTACTTTGATGAGAAAAAAACTGAATCTATAAAACAATTGGAGGATGCAGACAGGCGATTAGAGATTGCACTGGCAAAAATGGGTGAAATCAAAAAAAGAATTGATGAACTTGAAGAGGAAAGAAATCAAAAATTACGTCATGATGTTTTGGAGATGGAGTTAAATCGCTACAATGCGATATCTGCAGCCAACAAAATGAAGGTAATTTTAAGCCAAAAAGAGTCCAAAGAATCTGATCTGCACAAGATAACTGCTGAAATTGTAAAATTTGATAATGAGCGTAATGAATTAAGAACCAAAATCACTGAACTTGATGCTGAGAAAACAAAGTTGATGGTCGATGCTAATGATTACAGTCAGGCAAAAGCCTCCCTAGATGTGGAGATTAGCTCTGCAATGGAGCAATATGAGATTGATAACAGTACGATATCTGCATCAAATAAAAGATTACAACAAATTGATTCTATACTTCCAGAAATTCAATCTGAACTGGAAGAGATTAATGTTGCAAGAGACAATATTAATGCACAGCTTCAAAAAATTAAAGAATCAATAGATGAAACGAATCTAAAGAAAAATAAAATCAATGAAGATTTACAAATAATTGATACACAAAGAAATAAAATTTTGCTTGAGCAATCAGAAGCTGCTGCTAAAAAATCTGAAATTGATAATAAAATTAAATTATTGACCAATCAACTAAATGAAGCAAATTTGAAACTTTCTAAACTTGAACATGAGAAAGCAGAATCTAAAATTAAAATCAATACAAACTCTGCAAAATTAGCTGATCTAGAAAATGATGTTGTTAAACTTACTGGATATCAATCTCAATTAGAGTCAATGTTGAAAAATCATACTGACACAATATCTGAATTAAAATCTAGGATATCGAAACTACATTCAAAAAAATCTAAGATCATCAATGACATGGATGAATTGGGATTGATCCTAGAAAAATCTAGTACAGCTGCAAATCAATATGAGTCAAAAATTAAAACCGTAAAAGGATTCATGCATGAGGATTACACGGTTGCAAAATTAAAAGAAGATTCAGAAAAACTAGGAATTGAAGGATTGGTCTATGAAATGATTTCATGGGATAAACAATATGAGCGTTCAATACTGGCAGTAAGTTCTGATTGGATTAAAGCAATTGTTGTGAAAGATTTTGCAACATTGCTTGGAATTGCAGAATTTGCAAGAAGTAAAAATCTCCCAAAACTAAAAATCATTCCATTGGATGCTATTCCAAAATTCAATTTAACACTGCCAAAAATACCTGGAATTGTGGGTATCCTTTCTGATTATGTTACTTGTAATGATAATTATTCTACACTCAAAACGTTCCTATTTGGGAATATTGTGCTTGCGGACACAAGGGAAACAGCATACAAAGTTTCCCAAATGGGTTACAAAACAGTGACCATGAACGGTGAGTATTTTGAAGCAAAAGGTGGGACTGTCGTCATTGACATTAATTCAAAAATTTCTAAATTAACGAAATTGATTTCAATGAGTAGTGACATCGATGGTTTATTCCAATCAATCAACTTAATCAAAAAATATGTGCAAAAGAAGAAACACTCTTTGAAAAAATTAGATGATTCCATTCAGTCTTACACTGAACGACTCTCAATTTCTGAAAACTCTTTAACATCTACAAATGAAAATCACTCAAATTTAAAATCTAGAATCACATCTGCGATTAATATGAAAGAACAACTTGCAAAACGAATATCTGAATTAACTTATAGAAATAATACTATAGAATCTGAGGTGAAAACAACCGAATCTCATATTGAATCACTACGACAACGTATTACGATAGTTGAGGAAAATTATGCAAGCGGTGAACAGGATCGTATTGCAAATGAATTATCTAGAATCAACGTGAAAAAATCCGATATTGAGAAAATGTATACGACGATTATGAATGAATACCGTGATAAATCGTCACAACAAACTACGTTGCAAACTCAGGACAATAAAGAACAGTCTCAATCCAACCGTCTCTTAAATGAAATTAATTCTCTAAATTTGGAACATCAAGAATTGGAAACTAAGATTCAAGAATTAGAAAAACAAAAAGAATTAAAAAGCAAAATTCTTGTCAAATTAAGAGAAAAAGAACAAGAACTTATCTCCACATCTGGTTCTTCCATTGGACATCTCAAAGAATTTGATGATCAGTTAAATGTTTTCAGAGAACAGGCATCTGATCTCACAAAACAAATCAATATTTCGGAACGCCAATCTGATTCATTAAAACGTGATCTTCATGATTTGGTTGAAAATGAAACTAAATTACGGCAAATCCTCACTGCCTTTGGATTTGATAAAAACATGGAAACTTTTGATGTTGAACCAATTATTCGTGGATTGAGTGCAGAGCTGTCTTCACTTAACGCATTAAATGCAAAAGCTCCTGAAACATACCTTGAGGTATCCTATGGTTATCGTTCAATGTCTACTAGAAAGAATTCTCTTGAAGAAGAAAGAAACTCTATTGTTAAATTCATTGAAGACATAGAAAAAGACAAGCGACAAACATTCTTAGATTCATTTGATAAAGTCGATAAAGAAATACGACTAATTTTTAACAAAATGACTGGAGGAAATGCTTGGCTGGAATTGCAAAATGAAGATGATATATTTAATTCTGGAATTTCATATTTGATTCAATTCCCAAATAAACCTAAAAGAGAATCCACGTCTATTAGTGGTGGGGAGAAAACATTGGCCGCAATTGTATTTGTTCTTGCATTGCAAAAGCTAAAACCTTCCCCCTTCTATCTCTTTGATGAAGTAGATGCACATCTTGATGCTCCTAACTCTGAACGACTTGCAAATATCCTAGAGGAACGATCCAAAGAAAGTCAATTCATTATGGTGTCTCTAAAAGACTCTGTTATACAAAAAGCTAAATTGATTTATGGTGTTTTTCCAAAGAATGGTGTTTCCAATGTTGTTACCTACAAAGATAAACGTGTGCCCTCTGTTAGAACAACCTAGTCTAGCTTTACATGACATGCTGAATAGTGATCATCGCCTACTTTTTCTAAATCTGGTTCTTTGATGCATTTTTCAATCACATACGGACATCTTACTCTAAACTTACATCCTTGGTAAACGTCGGCATCTATTGGCATGTTTATTCTGATTTTTCTTTCTCTGTACAAATTTTCTGGGTCTGGCTCTGAAATTGCATCAATTAACGCTTGAGTGTATGGGTGTTTAGGCGTTAATAAGACCTGATCAATGGGTCCGATCTCTACAATTTTACCCATGTATAATATTCCTATTCTCTGACCAAAGTATCTTGCAGTTGCCAAATCATGTGTGATATAGATAAATGAAATGTTGTATTTTTTTTGTAATTCTTGCATCAACTCCAACATCTCTGCCCTGACTGACACATCTAACATTGAAACTGGCTCATCTGCCAAAATCATTTTTGGTTTTAATGCCAAGGCTCTTGCCAAAACCACTCTTTGCCTTTGCCCTCCTGATAGCATGTGAGGGTATTTTTTAATAATTTCTTCAGCGGGTTCTAATTTCACTTCATGTAATACCTCGATTACTCTCTTCAATTTTTCATCCTTGTTTCCAAAATTGTGGATATCTAGAGGTTCTGATATGATGTCTATTACTTTCATCCTTGGATTGATCGAATCATAGGGATTCTGGTGAATCATCTGACAATTCATCCTGATTTTATCTATGTTCTTCTTTTCATCATCAATTTCCTGCTCTTCATAGAAGATCTTCCCTGAATCTGATTTGATTGATTTTAAGATTAGTTTTGCTATTGTTGATTTTCCAGAACCAGATTCGCCAGCCAATACAAAAACTTCGCCTTTTTTTACAGAAAACGATACATCATCAGTAGCTCTAACCGTGGAAGATTTTGAGCCAAAAATTCCTTTTTTTGTAAAAAATTTTTTTAAATGTTCTACTCTCAATATTTCATTCAATAGATTTTATTGAAATACCGAAGTATATCAAGAAAATGATTCATGCGTAAAATATGGGATAAAGCATTTATGTTAAATAAAGACCTGTTTAATACTTGAACGAAACAATTCAAAAAAACCTTCAATACAAAAAATATGTTCTAGATTCCAAGCTTCAATACTTTAAACCACATTCTAGTGCTGTTGAAAAAACTTTCGCAGAAGAAATATCTTACAGTCTTGATAGGGATTCCAAATTTATCAATCCCAAGTTCTTTTATGATACAAAAGGCTCAGACTTGTTTGAAAAAATTTGTTCCTTGCCTGAATACTATCCGACACGTACTGAAATCAGTATTCTCAAAAAATTACAATCTGAATTGCCTCTATTTCTTGATGATACTTTTCAACTAGTAGAGCTTGGAAGTGGCGCATCTGTCAAAACTAGGCTAATTCTTGATATTTTTACTAAACTGCAGGCAAAAACAGAGTATTTTCCGATTGACATCTCTGAAATTCTTACAGAAAGCTCTGAACAATTACTCAAAGATTATGATCGTCTCCACATTACCGGGATAATTGATACTTATGAGGGTGGTTTGGAATTCCTCAAAAATTACGACAAGAAAAAGAACCTGATCCTGTTTTTAGGCTCTAGCTTTGGAAATTTTACCCCTGTTGAAGGACGTCAATTTTTACAAACAATTCATTCCACGATGAAATCTGGTGATTTGTTTTTGATTGGATTGGATTTGGTTAAAGACAAACAAGTTATAGAATCTGCATATGATGATTCACAAGGAATTACGGCAAAATTCAATCTTAATGTTCTTTCTAGGATTAATGACGAGCTTGACGCTGACTTTAATCTAGATAATTTTTCACATCATTCTATTTACAATGAAAAAGATCAAAGAATTGAGATGTATCTTAAATCTCTGGTAAATCAATCTGTTATTGTATCAAAATCTAACCTCTTGCTTAATTTGACGAAAGACGAACTGATTCATACTGAACACTCTCACAAATATAGATTAGGCCAAATTCGTAATTTATTGGGTGATGTTGGATTTGAAATCAAACATACTTGGTTGGATGACAATGATTATTTTTCATTAACCTTGGTATCAAAATCATCGTAGCTGTACTAATCTTAATGATCTCCCTAGTCCTGAATTTCATTACTTGAGAAGAAAGAACAAGAGTAGCAACAGAAACATGAATGCTGCAATTCCTATCATCACATTTTGACTTGTCATGTATTCAATACTAGGAAAAAACCATATTAAAAATGGCTACTTTACAATTGTAAAGTCTACGTGTTAAATATCAATCTGTAATAATAGAGATTATGTCATCGCAGGTATTTGCAAAAAAATCATTGGTATTGATTTGTTTTGTTTTAATTTCATTGATTTTTGTTGGAGTAATTTTTTCAATCACTAGCGATTTTGCAGTTGAAAGTCAAGGCTCTACCACATATCTTTCCTGGCTGATCATTGCATACGTTGCAGGTTTGTCCATGATCATACTTCCTTGTACACTTCCACTGGTTTTCATTATAGTTCCATTGAGTATGGGCAAAGGATACAAGAAAGGATTGACCATGGCGTTGCTCTTTGGTGCGGGTCTTACAATTACAATTGCAGCTTATGGAACAGGAGTTGCAATAATTGGGGAGACTGCATCCCTTGATCAGGTATCCACTGTAATGTTCCTGATTGCAGGAATCGCTGCATTTTTGTTTGGATTATCGCAGCTGAAACTAATTTCTCTGAAAATGCCATCATATTCTGGGACTCCAAAGTTTATTCAAAATAGAGGAGAATATTCAAAATCATTTTTCATGGGATTGTTATTGGGAAATGCAGGTGTTGGCTGTCCTAATCCTCTTTTCTATTGGTTACTGATCTACATAGCAGGAGCAGGAAGCATTGAGATTGGTGCTTCCTTGGGATTGGTTCATGGAGTAGGCAGGGCAATCCCATTGATTTTTTTGTCAGTATTGGCAGTTTTGGGAATAAGTGCCACCAAGGGATTGACTACTAAAAGAGAATCCATTGAAAGGGCAACTGGATGGATGTTGATAGTAATTGCGGCGTTTTTAATAATTAATGGCTTGCCTGAAGGTCATGAATGGTATGAGCATACGTTTGTTCATCAAGGATGGAACCAGTTAGTAGAATTGACTCCAGTCCCCGCAGAATTTGAGATGCCAGAACATGAACATGAGGAGGAGAAAATAATTCCAGAGGAAATAATTCCCATAACTTTAGTCACGTTAATTGTAATTCCAATAATTTGGTATTTGATTAATAAAAGAAGAAATGCACAGGTGATACCATGAAGGATCCAGTCTGTGGGAAAGAGATGGGAGAAAAGGGAGAACCATTGTTACATAATGGTAAAGAATATCGATTTTGTTGTGCTAGTTGCAGATGGGCGTTTGAAAACAATCCAGGGCAGTTTGAAAATGAATCATAAGGTAGAGATACTCACGACCCCTTCTTGTGGGAATTGTAAAGTTGTAGAAAAAATGTTAGATGAGATGAACATGTCATATGAAATAATTGATGTCACAGAAAAACCAGAATACTTGGAAAAATATCCAATCTTCATAGCTCCTGGAGTTGTCATTGATGACAGATTAGAATTTACAGGTATTCCAAAAAAACAAGAGTTGCTAAAGAAACTATCATAGTGTCCAAAATATTTTTGATTTTCATTCTTTTGCTTTTTCAATGATGGATTGAATTCTTCCTCTGTTTTTTTCTTTGTATTGAGTTTTACAAGTGTTGCAGCAAAAGAATCGCTCAAAATTTGCAAACTTGAAAACTTGGGGCTTGTCTCCAATCAGCCGACCACATAAATCACATTTCATTTTTACAGACATGCCTGATTTTAGATTCATACTGTGTGATTCATGGCGATCGCCTTTCTCAAATTTTTCTTTTTGCCTGTCTACAAGATTGGCAGAATCAATCACAGGTGAGATTGACTTTATCAGTCCAATACTTACCAGTCTATGATACCTTGCCTGTACTGTGGGGGTACTGATGTTGAGTTCCCTGACAATTTGTCTAAATGATTTTCGTCCGTCTTGTTGGAGTGATGTTACTATTCCAATGTCCACATCATCTAGTTCATGAGGCATAAAATATCTTGTATCACTTCTGTATTTATTATCTAGACTTTACGATTGCAAGGTACTTTGATTTAATATGGAGGAATTAGCGATAGAATGAACCTGGATCTTAAGACCAACAACGGTTAGTTGCTTGGTGAGAGTTCCAATTGTGTATCATTAACCAGAAATAGTATTTAGATCATTCTGAGAAATTATACTATTCTCTTTTAAGCAAATTCTACAGTAACTAGTTTAGGATTCTACGAGTAGGAGTCATCTAATCGTTTAACCGACCATAGCCGTCCAGAGGGTGGGCCAACTTTTGCCCATCCTTTCAAATTATCTCTTTTATCAATTGATACAAATCCACTGATGAATAAGATGAATGAATCATTCGTGTTGCTTTTATTCAAATTTTGTAAATGCCATACATGAGCAATCAAGATAATCAAAACAAACCAAGCTGGGAAGAAGTTAGAGGACTGTCTTGGATTTTTTACGAGGACTAGCTTTAATTTTATTATGTATTTTTAATTTTAGATGGCCTGACATGACAGATTAGCATTCCTTATGAACTTCCTATATGATGTCTTGTTGAATAATGAAATATTTTGTAATTTTCTTGGCCTTGATTGGATTTTTTGGAACTGCTTTTGCATTGCCCCCGTTTGACTCTCAGGAAATATTTGATTTTAGTGATACAATTGTTGTAGGAAAGGTAATTTACGTAGACACTACATTTTCTCCCAACAAGAGCATCTATCACATCCAAGTTGAAAAATTCCTCAAAAACCCACAAAATTCAGAAATCATCATGGCAGCAAGACCCAATGTAGAATCACCAAGGTCTGGAAACCATGTCTTCCATGTGGATGACAGAGGATTGTTTTTCTCACAACCAGCACCATGGGATATGATGTGAATTCTGGAACACTTTGGGTGCATCCTGTCTCAAAACTTGTTGAACCTGAATGGGACAGATGCAATATTTTTGAAAATGACATTCCGCAAGATCACTGGTTTCTTGGCGGCGTGGGTTCTACACCCAAGATATCTCAGGAAGGAAATTCCGACACTGAAAACATCAATAATCGCAAGATGGTCACCATATCCTATGATGTTTCAAACATTTCTGATGCTGCAAAAAAGATTGATGTAAATGGCATCTTGTCAAGATCAAATGGGACCATATTTGAGACCATGTCAAGCATGGATCAGCATGTTGTCTTGGAGCCGTGCACTACATATAAGACGATAGAGTGGAGGTTCACCCCCGGCATGACAGGATCTTATCTTTTTGAGATAACCTCAGATACTGGGACATCATACGGAATTGGATTTACAGTAAAAGACTATCCTGATCCCCCACTAAAACAGTTCATGTCTGGAATTGTAATTGAGGAAATAGAATGCAGGGATTCCTTGGTTCTTGTTGCAAAGAATGACGGTTCTCCTGCGTGTGTTAAAGAGCAAACCAAAGAGCGGTTGATTGAGAGGGGTTGGATAAAAGATGATATGATAGTTCCAACTTTTGATTACATCATCAAAAAGCATAATGTTACTTTTGGAAGCCAATATCAAATTTCTGGGGGAGCCGTTGATGAAATTATCTATGATGAAAATTCTAATTCGCTAGTCATCGCATTATCTGAATCTGAATTAGGCTATCTTCAGATTGTAATCCAAACGGGAGTTTTACATCAACTAAGACAACTGCCCTTTGATTACTTTGTTCTTGTAGATGGTAAGGAAGTTGCATTTGAACAACTTTCCCCCATCATTTTGAAAATTCCATTTGAGAAGGGCACAAAACAAATAGAGATTATCGGAACAAATGAGACATAGACAAATGAAAACTAGAGTTTTGGTTGTTGGGGGAATCATCACATCTTTGGGATTGATACTGATTCCGTTTTTGT
>Ga0102952_1000495_pt1 | contig 14634 bp, 16 predicted proteins | sample SalPon2A_C_D1_MG_FD_78506 | JGI IMG/M metagenome (GOLD analysis project Ga0102952, IMG submission 78506) | Soil microbial communities from South San Francisco under conditions of wetland restoration - Salt Pond MetaG R2A_C_D1_MG | ecosystem: Environmental > Terrestrial > Soil > Wetlands | place... | reverse complement strand
GGTGATTGACGTTTCAATCCACGCGCCCGCACGGGGCGCGACCGGCCGCTGCTGGCGGCAGTGGCAGCAGTAGGTCGTTTCAATCCACGCGCCCGCACGGGGCGCGACCCCTTAATACTAACTTCCTAATTTTTAAAGAACAATCCTCAATATTCCGCTGACCGAATATTTGAAGACACAACAATAGCTCCGTAGAAAAGCCATCTATACTATTCTGTTTAAAAACACTGCATTAAGTTTCCGCTAACCTTACTGAAAATTTATGAGAACAGTGGATTAGCGGTCACAAGATTAGGCTATCACGCATAGAATCGACAACAGGTTTTGCACCTACATGTTCAACTTTCTGTCTACCCTTTTTCCCCAAAAAGTAAAACCGCAGACTGTCTTCCTGTGGATCAAATATTTCCATTAATTCATTTTTTAGCATAACGAATTGCGCTGGTGTCACTTCACATTCGAACACCGAATTTTGTACCCGCATGCCATAGTCAAGACAGGTCTTAGCTATTCGCCGCAGGCGTCTTTGCCCTCCTTCAGCTATTACACTCACATCATACGTGATCAATACCAGCATTTTATTTCACCAGATAAGGCGGGTAATATTCCATGTCGCCGCGGATGTGCCGTGCCAGCAGCATTGCCTGACAATGGGGTAATAACCCAACAGGCACAGATTCATCCAAGTAGGGATGATTAACCTCCGTTTGCTTGCGCTCCTGCCAGGCAGTAAGCACGGTTTTTCGTGCCTCATCTGTCAGACGTACCGCACCGCTGGCTTCGGTCACGAAATCCGATAATTGAATCTGCCGCCGGTTAATCAGCGTCAACACAAAACGATCAGCCCAGGGGGCACGGAATTCTTCCAATAAATCCAGCGCAAGACTGACGCGACCCGGCCGGTCTTTGTGTAAATATCCAACATAGGGATCGAGTCCGACACCCTGCAGGGCAGACGAACATTCGTGGGTAATGAGGGAATATGCGAATGAAAGCATAGCATTGACCGGATCGGTCGGCGGTCGACGCACGCGGCCACCAAACGCGAAGCCACTTCCCCGGATAAGCTCGTTGAAGACACTGAAATAGGCATTCGCCGCATCACCTTCGATACCCATGGCTTCTTCGACAGAACCGGCATGTTCTGCTCGGCGTAGGCTGGTTGCAAGTTTTTCGACCGCCGCTTGCAATGCCGGATTATCGCCATGATTGCGCAATTCGCGCATCAGCACCGACCGGCCGTTGGCGATTTTTGCAGCCACCATCAAGCGGGCGACAGAGACAGACTTCTCATCATCATCGGCCCAGCGATACTGCGCACGCCGCAACAGTACATTGCCCGTTTGCTTGCCCTGCACCCGCGCAAGAAACCTGCCGTACTCGGTATAAAATGCCAGCCCTATCCCCTGCTCTCCGCAATATCCCATGAGGAACGGCGATACGGAAATCTGGCCGAAACAAATAATATTGCCGACAGTCAACGCGGGGAACTGGCCAAGTTTGTCATCACCGTTCTTGACGACGATTGTCTCACGCTCCTTGTGAAGATAACTCTCCTGGCGGGTGATGTAGAGGGTGTTGAGCAGTTTCTTCATGCGGAGACTACGTCATGATTTCTTCTTTGAAGTCCGTTTGGTCCTGAAAGGCGGTAAATAATTTCTGCCACTCACCACCTTCTGGCCAGTTTTGTTTTCCAGCTCCTTGCGCGCCCGCCTGGCAATCCCTCCACCTTTTTTTGCCGCACCTTCGTTTTCGTCCATGCCTGTAGCATCAACGCTTTCCGCTATCTGACGGGTGGATAATTCGGCCAGGGCTGTGAAGATAAGTTCGGCTTCGACCATATGGTCGCGTAGATTGTGATCCTTAAGCCCTTTCATGCTCTTATGTTGCTTGACGCTGACACCGGTCCACTCCTGATGGATGATGTTGGTAAGAATGGTGAATTCCTCGCCCTGCTTGATTTCATGGCCGGCCCAGTAATCGGTAAGTTTGTTGCGGGTCTCCTGCCCCGTCATGCGCTGTTGAATCCATTTCTCGCTGCGGCCATGTTTCATCCAGGTCTCCCGTGCCCGATCCAGCGAACGGGCAGGATCGGCCATCTCCTGCATGCGCTCGTAGCCCACCTTGGCCAGCCACAGCTTGATGGGCTCGGCCTTGGGACTGGGGACGGACTGCACCAGGCGGAGCTGAGTTTCGGCGGTGGCGACATCGGTAAGGTAATTCTTGCCGTCAGCTGCCTGCATTTTCAGTCGGTTACAATTTGTCACCGACTGACTGCCTTCCTTACTCAGCCGTTCCTTGAGCTTATTCCAATACTTACGTGCCGTTTGATAATCCGGCTGCTGCGTAAGTACTTGAATAATATCGACCACCGAAAACCACCAGACCTCAGACTCCTCGTCATAGACCCTGCGGATTTTGTAGTCCTCAAACAGTGTCATGTCCGTTTTCATTATCATTCTCCGTTGTGAGGCGGACTGGTGAAAAGCTCGTTAATATACCTCGCCGAGTGGTCACGCCGGAATGTATCCGGCTCACACAAATCAACCAGTGAACATCCCCGGCAGCGTTTCCGGTTTTCCGTCGGCGGGGGTGTGTTACCGGATACCAGCAAGGCATGCGCACCCTCGATCACGGCTATAGTCGTTTCCCGCAATTGATCATCTATAATCACCGGCTCACGCTTACGCACCTCCCAATACCAGATCGCACCCTCGGATACATGAGCATCGCGCATTTCCTCGATGCACAGCGCCTGGGCACATAACTGGATGCGATCCCAATCCTCGACCTTTGGCTTGCCGCGCTTGTATTCCACGGGGAAATAGCGAGACGGATCACCCTGCTCGATCTCCAGCAGGTCCATCTTGCCGGTAAGCCGGTAACGTTGCGAAAGCAGCAGCACACCACGCTCATAGCGTGTACCGCGCCGCTGCTCAGCCACGCCACTATCCACACGCTCGTGCAATACGCGACCTTCGGCAGTGAACCGGTTTTCCTCCCAAACCTGTTCTATGTGAATCAAAGCGAACTGGCGTGGGCAGTAAGCGTAGTGCTGCAATGCCGAAAGCATCAGGGTTGGCTCATCGTTGTTCATATACCCGCCGTCAATATGGGTTCTGTCACATTAGCCGCATGAGTGTTGTTACAGAATTTCCATTACAGTCACTCCCTTTTCTTCGAGACCCGATTTATCTATTGCAATTGCATAATCATCAAAACCACCGGCTGGCGTGCCAAACTCCCCATTGACACGATCAACCGTTACTCGCTCAAATAATTTGTGTGACGGCATGTTTCCCAGCGCATCGTTGTGCTTAAATGCAATCAGCTTACGTGCATTCATTTCACCACGCGCTGCTGAATGATCATGCTCAAACATCATCTGCAATGATTGCCAGAGCTTTTCCAGATCCTCATCTGAAAACCCTGTTTTTTCAGCCAGATTGGCTGAGATAAAGCCATGTGCGCGATAAAGACCATAGGGCACAATATGTTTTCTACCCATAGTACGATTGCCACCTTGCTGATCCTCGGCTTCTTTTTCAGTCGTCACCGCCATTCTAGTAATGGATATTTCCAAAGGGATAATCGGATCTTCCGACTTGGCAAATGCCAACTGGACAGGGCCGCGTACCTGCCCGCTGTTGATCTGTGTTGTCATCACTGCCCCAAATGAGCGAATATCGTAAAAATTTGCGCACATCCAATCTGTAACCGCGCGCGCCTTTTCCTTTTCCTTCGGGAGTTTCTTAGCGGTTGGTTCGATTTTAAGCGCGTCATAGGCTTTCTTGTTTTGATTATTCAAAACAGATTTCTCCTTGACATAGATGTCATAACCAGGCTTATCTGCCTCCGTCAATTCTATGAAGTTACGAATTTTTCGCTTCAAGCACACATCTGTTACCAGGCCTTTACTTGAATCCGGATCAAGACGGGGCATATTACCCGCGTCGGGATCACCGTTTGGGTTGCCGTTGGTAACATCAAATAAATAAACGAATTCATAGCGGTTTTGGATTGTCATTCTTGTCTCTCCCTAAGTTACTCAGCTTCAGTGATTAGTTGCTCGGAATCCGAGCCAGATGAAGTGAAGTTCTTTTCTCGTTGATGATAGTAACCAATACTAAATCTTCCCTGCTCTTCTATTGAAAAGTGTTTAGGATATTCCGTAGGTAATTTACCGATAATCGCTGTAATATCTTTTTCAAGATTGATGGCGTAGCCTGGTTTCTTTTTTCGGATCTTTGAAAGATGATTTTTGCTCCCGGCAAGCAGCCGAGGGAAAACTGAATATGGAACTGCCGATGCAGTACCATAATAACGATCCGTGATATTTGCATTCGCCCCTTCTATCGCACTGGACTGTATCCGCTCCAGCACCGCAAAAAGCCTTCCAAGCAAATAGGCCTTATTGTCGTTATTTTCATCCAAACTCATGGGTATTTCCTCCTTAATTAGTTTCTTTCGGTAATCTCGCTGAAGCACTGCCTTGATCATGGCAACACGCAATGGACTTATGTGGCCATCGTTACGAATACGCGTTACTAATTGCGCCAATAATGAATACGGGTAACGGTCACCCGTCAAAATTGAGCGCATCAACTCACCCGCTAAGTGAGAAGGTATATCTTCCGATTTTGCCTTTTGCTCAGCACGGTAAGGAACAAGCTGAATAAGCAAACGCCAGACTGATGGCGGCTGTTGCCAGGGTATGGGATCGAGTGACATATCTGTAAAATGCTGGGATATTCGCTGTTGTAACTGGCCAAAGCTGGTATCAAGCCAGTAGCGAATTGACAGCCGTGACGCATTTGGCGTCAAGCCTAATATATAAAAGTGCGTATCCGGATCAATATCAGGCGCAATTTCCTGTAACGGCCGGCCTTTGGATATTTTCTCAATCACAGGTTTAAGTTGCGCCGCCTCACCGTCATCCGCGGGATTAACTGTCTGCATAAATAGCTGTTCCGCCTTTTGCGCCTGCTTACTATTATCCGCAATTGCCCAAAACACCGTACTGGCATCACCCACGGTTAAACAATGTTTATTATCTCTGTCGAGCAAATAATTTAATGCTGTCGTATACTTAAAAGCCGCGAGTTTTGAAATGGGCGCATTTTCACCTTGCTCCTTACCGTATGACTTGAAAGAATCAGGCTTGAATGAGACGATGGAAACACCTGAGGTTTGGCCACCAGTAACACCTTTAATAGCCGGATGTATTCTAGCAATATTAGATCGCTTACCTGTAACCAAGCAGTTACTTTCTACTGACCCAGTTGGCTCTGCAAGCAACTGTGCCCATAGTTTTATTGCAGCAGGTCTTTCATGCAGATAACAGCGATCACCATCAAATTGGAAAGCGATATTTGTTCCTAAAATATCAGACTGATGTATATCTCTATCAAAGTTTGAGGGCTGCCATTTTTCTAAAAATCGCAGAAATGCATGCAGCCCCTCATCATTAATGCTTGCTAATTTATTTAAATGGTATCGCTTGAATGATTTGAATGTTATTGGTGATTCAACCCAACTATTTTCCGATTTTTTATTTTCATTTGCATCAATACCTAAAGAATATGCAGTTTTATCCCAAAGAAAAAAAGCATTCTCTTTTCCACTATTAAATGCTTTTTCAGTGTATTGTCCCGAGCGTTTGAATGATGCCGGAACAAACATTGACTTGGCTCGGGTTTGATTCCCGACCATTTCGATATTGGACACTACATCAACAATAGTTCCCTCTTTTGAAATTACGAGTATATAACTAATCTTTTCATTACTATAACCATATACAGGCACTTTTAATTTACCGGTATCCGGGTCAGGGCTGTCCGCTAGTCGATCATAGTAGTAATTCAATTCGGCGAGTATCATGCGCTTACCTCCCCGGAATGGAACGGTGGTACCTTGATAACACCATCATTCATTGTGGCTCTAAAGAAATGAGGTGTTTGATTGTCTGAAAAATCGATGTCGTGCAGCATCCAGCCCAGATCTTTGTCCTTATCATTGTCGGGAAGGTTTGATACAGGCAACTCATCACTTCCAAGCAGGGCAAATTTGGCGGGAAACTCACGCGTACCTAAATAAGGATGATGGAAGCATTGGCCTTTTCTGGCGCGCCGATTGAATATATCGAGATGTTTTCCATCGTTATCATCCTCACTCGCCTCATCAGTTAACTCAAAATGCGCCTTGATCACATACCCGACCTTACGAAGAATGGTTGCAGCCCGTTGCTGCCGCTCTTTGCCGTCGTCTACGAGCATAAATAGACCTTCTGTAGTTCCTTTATTCATTGCTGTGCTGGCATTGCGTGCAGATATTTTGCTTGCCACTTCATTGCGGCGAATGGATTCAAAACGAATCGGTTCAAGCACCTGTATTTCATCAACCACCCAACGAATGGCCGGCTTCCAGTGAATAGCCTCAAGGATGCCACGTGCAGCCGACGGGGTGATCACATCATATGAAACCCGCTCGACTTTCATTTCCGGCCGTGTGAAACAGGCATTGTCTCCCCACACATGCAATTTGATTCCGTATGACATAAGACCCTCCTTTTTTAATCCACGCGCCCGTGAAGGCGCGACATTAATATATACAATTAATTACATTAGACAGTTTCAATCCACACACCCGCGCGAGGTGCGACATACAAGCTCATGCGAAGTAACGTGTAGCAAAGGACAGCAGGGAACCAAGTGCAACCATCAGAGATATGATGTAAGCAACGTGTTTTAGAGAAAGATTGAAACATCCCCAAAACTTAAGTGCCATTTTCCCATTTGCACTCTTTTCCAACTTGATCGCCCAATGACTGTCCTGCATCTGCTTCTTCCTCGAATGCCTAGGAAGAAATATAGCACATAACTTGTTTCTGTCTATGTAATTTATTGTATAAGCTCTAAATAACAGTTCTTTCCAGGTTGACAAAATATGGATTATCCCAATTCAAGCCCGCCTCATCAGAATATAAATCCATATTAATCAACAAGATGAACTGTTCACCGAACCGATCCGGCTGTATGGATTCCACCACCCCGGCAGTCTTCAGGGCTGCAAGCGCCTGTTGCGGCACCTGGACCAAATAGGGCTGTAGCTTGCGGGCAATCCCGCCGACGAACTCCGCATACCTGAGCGCCTTCACCAAATCCTCTGCATTCTTGTCATAGGGGATGATGATTGGCCGCATGACGCTTTCGATCACCCGATAGTCTCTAGCAATGTTCTGAAACGGGAAGCTGAGCCTGGCATGATGATCCCGGTGCGACTTCAGCAGTGACTTTGCGTCCAGCTCCCCGTCGTCCCTTCGCCAATAAACATCCCCGAAATAGGCCTTGATGGCAGCGGGGGCCAGCAGATCACCTTGGTGATTGCGCAGAACATGGCGCAGGCTGGCGGCAAATTGGTCAATTTCAGGTGGAGCCTTCCATTCAGATGAGGTGAACACCAAAACTCGGCTCTGGGATTTTTGCCACAAGCCCTCGCGGTTACATCGGCCTGCCGCCTGGGCGACCGAGTCAAGCCCGGTTTCAGCCCGCATGACAACGGGGAACGACACATCGACACCCGCTTCAATCAGAGAGGTTGAAATCAGCTTGCAGATTTTTCCTTCTGCCAGACGATTTCGCACATCCACCAACACCTGTCGCCGATGCCGTGCACACATCAGGGTCGTAAGGTGGTAATGACCTTCCTGCGCACCAATGAGATCATAAAGCGTTCTGGCATGTCTCCGATTATTCACGATGACGAGTATTTGATTCGCCCCATCTATTCTGTCTATTAGCTGTTCATCAGTTTGCTCGTCGATATGCTCAACGGTGACGCGATCCAATTCTGAATAGAGCCTTTCGGGATCAGGGGCAATCTCTCGCACATTTTCAAAACCATTATAAAAATCTGGACTCAATAAGGCGGGCTGGGTGGCTGTGCACAAAACCACAGAGCATTTATAATTTCTTGCCAGTTCATCAATAGCCGCCATGGTTGTGCGCAGGAGCTTGAGCGGCAACATCTGTGCTTCATCGAGGATGATGACGCTGCCGCTAATATTGTGCAGTTTGCGGCACTTTGATGTCCGGTCAGAAAACAGGGATTCAAAAAACTGCACCGCAGTCGTAACGACGACAGGGGCACCCCAGTTTTCCATTGCCAGCCGGAGTTTATCTTTTGTCTCTTCCTTATCCTTGAATTTTTCATCGTCGAATGCACTGTGGTGCTCCAACACAATGTCATCACCCAGATCTTTAAAAACATCGCGAAAGACCTCGGCGTTCTGTTCAATGATGCTGGTAAAAGGAATGACATAAATCACCCTACGTAGCTGATGTGCAATAGCATGAGCAAGCGCAAATGCCATCGAAGTTAATGTCTTGCCACCACCTGTAGGTACCGTAAGCGAGAAAAGCCCAGGCTCAAGAAATGCCTGCTTTCTTGAATACTCAAGAATCTCCTGTCTAAGAATATTTACGTTCGACTCTAAATTATGAGCTGCCTTATTCTTCAACAGCTCAAGGTGGCTATTGAGCGCCTGTTGTAGCTTTTCAAGCGAAGGATATTCACCCCTTTCATGCTGTTTCCCCTCTAGTTCCGAGTAAAATTTTTCGGTATCCAGAAAGTCGGCATCGACCAGGCACGAGAACAACATTCTGGTCAGAAAGGCCAATTGAAATCCCTCAAAGCCCTCTTTGGATTTAATTGTCGGAAAAGACAATTGATCTGGTAGTACAATCTCATTCTCCCAAATTGCATCCAGCTCAGGGATTATTTTTTTCAGTCTTGCGTCAAGTGTCGATCTATCTTTTCCATCGTCAATACCATTAGCCAGTCCTGCGTGATGTCCAGCGATAACATATGAGAGTAGTTTCCCAAAGTGACCCCATTTTTTGACCGCGAGTTGCGCACCGGCAGTTGCATGATCTACACGCTTACCGCCTTCAAGGCGCTTCTGAAATTCCGTTGTATACTTACCAAAATCATGCAGCAGACCCACAAGCTCAGCAAATACCTCAGCATCAAAATAACGCGCATTCTCTTTTGCTATGCAACCTACTCTCTGTAAATGATCAGACAGCAATTGCCAATCTGATTTATCAGTCTCTTTTCCTGAGTGGGCATAATAAACACAAGCCATATCTACATATCCTTCAACATACTACTGTGACATTTCAATCAATTGTATTGCTACTTCTTCCAACCCTTCCCACCCCTTGGGTGGCTGCACCCACCAGGAATAACTGGCAGTACTCATCCCACAATCAAAACGGAGGGTATAGGTTGTACCATCCAATCCTGCTTGACCCTCCGATATCACCGGAATTTCCAGCCCTGCAAATAGATTACGTAATCTTTCAACATCAGCGGCTGGTACTTTCTTCCTTACCGGCTCCAAACCTTGTTTTGTCGGTGTCATGCCCATAGCCATCAATGCAGGCAGATCACGCTTTATTTCCATTTCGTACTCGCCGCTCTGTGAACCTTTTTCATCAAGCAACAGCTTGACAACCGTGCCACCTTGAAAGCTGGCTGTATGATCCAATGTTATGGTCAATGGGCTCATGCGCTTACTTCTTCGAAACGTAATTCACACCACCACCTCAACATCCACCAACCACGTCCACCACCCTCTGCCATCCACATGACCAGAAAAAACCGCCTCAAGCGTTTCCCCCTGGTCCAGCAGCTTTTCGACGACTCTGTTTTCCTTTCTCGGGATATACCCCACTTTGTGGCCCTGCCAGTAAACAGCAACAGCGTAGTTATCGTGTTGGTTATATGGCTCGCGTTGCAGCACCAGCGCACATTGCCCCTCGACATGGGCCGACACATGCGGCCCGGCGTAATATTGAAACCCGGCGAGCTGGCTGCGCTGGATGAAGATGCGCCTTGGCGCCGGTTTTGCCTCCGCCGAGGCAAGGGAGATCAACCCTAGCAGGGTGCTGTCAAAAATCGTTTTTAGAAATGTGCGACGATGCATCCTGTTGCTGTTCTCATACGGTTTATTCCCTTGTATCACAGGGGGTGTATCAGTTCCTGATACCGCTGTTTCAGTTACTCGCCCGCTCATGATTCCTGCGCCCTGTGTTCCAGCCTGATTCTCGCCTCCTGTATGGACTGGTGCAGCTTGGCTTGCAGCACCTCACGGGGCGGCAGTACGGTCAGGTACTCCGCTACATGGATGCCGCTTTTATCCAGCTCCAGCAGTTCGATCTGTTCCTGTGTTTTGTCTGCACAAAGGATGATACCCAGCGGGGTGGCTTCGCCCTCTTCCTGCTCATATTTGGCAAGCCAGCGCAGGTAGAGCTCCATCTGGCCTTTATGTTCTGCTTTGAACTTGCCGGTTTTCAGTTCGATGGCGACCAGGCGCTTGAGTTTGCGGTTGTAGAGCAGCAGGTCGATGTAGTAGTCCTCGTCGTCGACCTGCACCCGGTATTGCCGGGCGATAAAGGTGAAGCCATTGCCTAGCTCCAGCAGGAAAGACTCCAGCTCGCGCAGAATGGCATCTTCCATGTCGCGCTCGATGTAGCGGTCGTTCAGGTTGAGAAAATCGAGTACGTAGGGGTCTTTGAACAGTAGAGAGGGGGAGAGCTGTTTTTCCTGGCGTAGCTGCTCGATGTCGTGACGCACGGTTTCTTCCGGCTTTCTGGAAATCGCTGTGCGCTCAAAGAGTTGTGAACTTATTCTCTCCTGCAATTGGCGCACTGACCAGCGTTCAAGACGCGTCATTTCGATATAAAAGTCACGTTTAACGTCGCCATTAATACCTAGGAGCTGGCGCAAATGAGACCAACTCAATTCTGCACACAGTGTGTGCAGAATTTCCTCTTCCGGAAAACATTGAGCAAAACGAAGGCAGTAATGAAGCTGGCGTTCGCTCCATCCCCGGCCGTATTCCGCTGTAAGCTGCTTCGACAGCGATACAATCACTTGTTTACCATAATCCGCCCGCTCACCCTGTAAAATTTCACGATCAAGCCGCTTGCCTATTTGCCAATACAACAGACTCAATTCGCGGTTGACCGCTGTTGCGGCGCGTTCTTTTGCCGCATCGATTAGCTGGCGAACAAAACCAAACAACTGCTCATGGGGTTCAATGTTTGCCATTGAAATCTTCCTTTTCCAAGCCATACGCCTTGTTGTAGCGCACGGTGACGCCATTAATCTCACCCCGCCAGTTGTCTCCCTCGGCCGTTAGCGGCTGTACAGCCAAACCATTCTCAGACTGAGGCAGAAAGCCTTTCCGCAGCGCCAGCAAGGGGCTGGCGATAACTGTTGTCAGAAATGTGCGACGTTGCATGGTTCTTGCTCCCATATGACTGCAAATTCCCCCTCTACCCCCTTTTTTCAAAGGGGGGGAATAAATGCCGGCCCATCCTCCGCCGACACCATCATTAAAATCAGTGTCTTAACCGGCATCAGGATCAATTGTCTACGCAGTGCGGAGACAATTCCCTAAGATAGCGCTTATTTGTACCCCAACCACTGTTCTATCCCGCGATACACCCCCCATATAAATGGCAGTACTTGGGGTTTTTCCCTCTCCCCCAAAAGGTGGCCTTGGGAATTCGATGTAACAGTTCCTTACATTGCTTCGCTACGCACCCCTCATCCTAACCTTCTCCCCTTAGAGGGGAGAAGGGATTGTGGGGGCGGCAGTGACTTCCCCACTATTTCACCTTGTACACCCCCAACGCCTCCGAAAGCCGCGCCTGCACCGCCCTGCGCAGTTCTTCCGGCTCGATGACTTCCACATCCGGCCCGTATTTGAGGATGTCCATGATGAGTTCCTGAGCATGGCCGTAGGGAATTTGCAGCTCATAGCTGCCATCTGCGAGAAATCGTCCCTCCTGCCTTGGGTGCCAGCGCTCTTCGGCCACCCAGCGGGCGCGGAAGGGGGTGAAACGCAGTACGGCGGTTTTGTCGCCTTTGCCGGCGAAGATGCCGTAGGCGTCAGCGAAGTAGTCATCGAGCGTCTGTTTGTCGACCTGTTGCGCCGGGGTGTCGAGTATGCGAATGTTTTTGATGCGGTCTATAGAAAAGTTGCGCAGGTCATTGCGCAGGTGGCACCAGGCGTCGAGGTGCCAGTTGTCGCGGTAGTGGACCAGGCGTTGCGGGCTGACGGTGCGTTGGCTAGCTTCGTCCTTGCCGCGCGAGCGGTATTCGAAACTGAGTTGCTTGGATTGCAGCACCCCTTCCGCCACTTGCTGAAACGCCTCGCCGCCGTCGCGCACGCCCATGCCGAGCAGGCGGATGCCTTGTTTGAGCCGGCCGTTGCCGAACTGTTTGTCGGCAAGCATCTCTTCGATCCGTTTCTGGAACGGCCGCAACTGCTCTTCCAGCAGGCCGGGCTGCAGGTCGCCGATCAGTTGGCTTAGCGTAGCCAGGGCTTGCAGTTCATGGGCGTTGAACCACAGGCCCGGCAATTCGTAGGGGTGCTCACCCGCCCTGTGGTCGTAATAATAGCCGTTGGCCTCACGATCGTAGGCTATCGGGGCGCCAAGGAAATTGCGCATATAGTTGACAATGCGGCTAACGGTGACACGCTTGCATTCGAGTTTTTCTTCGATGCGCCTGCGGGGTACAGGATAACGTGCTGCTTGCAGCACCGAATGGAGAGAGTAGATTCGATCGAAGCGGTCCACACACATCCTTGTTATTGTATTTCCGTCTTATTGCAGCATGTCCTTGTTATATTAGCAACCGGGTTCCATATTGCGTCCGGCATGGCAATGACGGAGATTTCTCATACCCTAGCCTGTCGGCCCCTATTCAAAATGACAATCCCCTCAACATTCAGCAATATAGCAGGTCACAAGATTTACGCCCTCGCAAAGCCTGTGGCGCTTACTCCCGCTCCTCGATCCAGGCCATCTGGATGGCCTCGAGGATTTTCTCACCGCAATGGGCCGGATCATCATCAAACTCATCCAGCGCCGTTACCCAGTTACGAAGATCAACAAAATTGATATGCATTGGATCTGTGTCCGGATGCTGTTCATCCAGAGCAATGGCAATCTCTAAAGTATCGGTCCATTTCAATGACATCAATCTACCTCCTCTACCTCACTCCTCACACCTCACACCTCACTCCTCACTCCTCACTCAGCACTCAGCACTCAGCACTCAGCACTCAGCACTCAGCACTCAGCACTCAGCACTGATTATCATGCCTTACCCTCGGATACCTGATTGATCGTGTATTTAGGCAACTCGATCACCAGATCCTGATCACCGATAACAACCTGGCAGCTTAGTCTCGAATCGGGATCCAGACCCCAGGCTTTATCGAGCATATCATCTTCATCGTCATCCGATTCATTCACCGACTCCGCACCCTCGCGTATATACACATGACAGGTGGTACAGGCACAGGATTTTTCACAGGCATGCTCGATTTCGATGCCGTGAGCCAGTGCCGCATCGAGGACTGTCGTGCCAGCTGCAGCTTCGACCACATCTCCGTCCGGACACATATCTTCATGGGGTAAAAAAATCAATTTAGTCATTTCGCCCGCTCATGTCTTGAATTCATCCAGCTTATGACCAGCCAGCGCCTGGCGAATACTGTCATCCATGCGCCGCTGGGCAAACTCGGAACCGGCCTCCTCCACCGCCTGACACGCCTGCTTGATGGCAGCAATATCATCACCCTGCAATACCGTCTGTAGTTCATCGATGGCCTGTTCAATCAACAGATATTCCTTGTCATCCAGCAGTCGCCGGCCATCGGCCGCCAACGCCGACGTCACTGCCTCCAGCGTCCGTGCCGCCTCGACCTGCTGCTCGCGCAGCTTGCGCATCATCACATCGTCCTCGGCATGGCTGATCGAGTCCCTGAGCATATGTTCCACTTCGTCATCACTGAGACCATACGAGGGTTTGATATCAATATGGCTCTCAACGCCGGTGGTGGCCTCACGCGCCGTGACACTCAGCAGCCCATCGGCATCAACCTGATAGACAACCCGGATACGCGCCGCGCCGGCCGCCATCGGCGGGATGCCGTGAAGTTCGAATCTCGCCAGTGAGCGACAATCCCCGACCAGGTCGCGTTCACCCTGCACGATATGCACGGACAGTGCCGTCTGGCCGTCCTTGTAAGTGGTGAAATCCTGCGCCTTGCTGACGGGTATGGTGGTATTCCGCGGGATAATCTTTTCCACCAGTCCACCCATGGTCTCGATACCCAGCGATAGCGGTATGACATCGAGCAGCAGCATATCTTCATTCTGTTTATTGCCGATCAACACATCGGCCTGGATCGCCGCACCGATGGCAACGACCCGATCAGGATCGATATCGACATGCGGCTGACAGCCGAAGAATTGACCGACCTGATCGCGTATATAGGGTATTCGTGTTGAACCACCGACCATGACAACTTCCTGGATATCCTTTTTAACCAGGCCGGCATCACGCAATGCACGCTGACAGGGCGCCAGTGTCTTATTGACCAGTTCGGCGATCAGGGTATTCAATTGCTCACATGTCAGCACACCATGCCAGCAGTCGCCCTCCGGCCGTTCGACATCCAGCCGTACTTCGGGCTCGCTCGTCAGCTTTTCCTTGGCGGCCTTGGCCGCGCGCATCAGATAACGCCGGGTGCGGTGATCACCGTCATCT
>Ga0102952_1000494_pt1 | contig 14649 bp, 11 predicted proteins | sample SalPon2A_C_D1_MG_FD_78506 | JGI IMG/M metagenome (GOLD analysis project Ga0102952, IMG submission 78506) | Soil microbial communities from South San Francisco under conditions of wetland restoration - Salt Pond MetaG R2A_C_D1_MG | ecosystem: Environmental > Terrestrial > Soil > Wetlands | place... | reverse complement strand
CGAAGCGCTTGCCCTTGGCGCCGGCCGTGAGCAGCAGCGCGCCCATGCTGGCCGCCTGCCCCATGCAGATCGTCGCCACGTCGGGGCGCACGTACTGGATGGTGTCGTAGATGGCGAGCCCCGCCGTCACCGAGCCGCCGGGCGAGTTGATGTAGATCGAGATGTCCTTGTCGGGGTCCTCGGCCTCGAGGAAGAGCAGCTGCGCGATGACCAGGTTCGCGATGTCGTCGTCCACCTGCGTGCCCAGGAAGATGATCCGGTCGCGCAGCAGGCGCGAGTAGATGTCGTAGGCGCGCTCGCCCCGGTGATCCTGCTCGACGACGATCGGTACCAGCGCCATGAACCTCTCTTCTCCTCGCCCGAAGGGCACGCACGGGAGCCCCCCGGCCTCCGCCGTGGGGGATGCTAACCATTGGGCACCGACGGCGCTCGACGCGTTGCGACATGCACCGGGCGCGCGGCGCGGCGGCCCTCGCCGCCCGATGGATTCCGCAAGTCGCGGGCGATTCCCGACCCGCACCCGGTGCTTTTCGGGGGGGACGCGGCGGCGCCTCCAGGCGCCGCTCCGGCGCTAACTATCCGAAACTTCTTCGACTTTCGCCTCGTCGCAGAGCCAGGCCAGGGCCTTGCGATCGAGCAGCTGCGCGCGCAGGCCCTCGATCAGCTCGCGCTCCTCGTAGAGCTTGCGGAGCTGGGCCGCGTCGGGCCCGCCCTGCTCGCCCGCCACCTCGGCGAGGTGGGCGTCGATCTCGGCGTCGTCGACCTCGAGGCCCTGGGCCTTCGCCACGGCCTCGAGCAGCAGCGTCTCGCGCACCTCGCGCTCGGCCTGGGGCCGCCACTCCTCGCGCCAGCGCGCCAGCTGCTCGTGCAGGCGCTCGTGGGGAATCGAAGCCTCGAGCTGCTGGTGCGCGCCCGCCAGGCGGTTCTGCAGCTGGCGATCGACCAGGCCCGGGCCCAGCTCGAACGGGGTGCGCTCGATCAGCGCGTCCACGACGCTGCGCTCGAGCTCGCCCTGGGCGCGGCGCTCGGCGTTCTTCTCGAGGTCGGCGCGCACGCGCGCGCGCAGGTCGGCGAGCGTCTCGAAGGCCTCGTCGAGGTCCTTGGCGAACTCGTCGTCGAGCTCGGGCACGTCGCGCCGGCGGATCGTCACGACGTGGACGTCGAAGGTGGCGGCCTTCCCGGCGAGCTCGGCGTTGCCGTAGTCGTCGGGGAACCGGATCTCGACCGTCACGTCGTCGCCGGCCTTGGCGCCCTCGAGCTGCTCCTCGAAGCCCGGCACGAAGCGGCCCGAGCCGATCTCGAGCTCGTGGCCCTGGGCGGAGCCGCCGTCGAAGGGCTTGCCGTCGATGCGGCCGACGAAGTCGATGGTCACGAAGTGGCCGCTCGTAGCGCCGGTCTCCTCCGGCGCCTCGACCATCACGGCGCTGCGCTCGCGCAGGGCTTCGAGCTCGCGGTCGACGGCCTCGTCGTCGACCCTCGGGGCCGGGCGCTTCGCGGGAAGGCCGGTGACCTCGCCGAGCTCGATCTCGGGCTTCACCTCCGTGCCGACGCGGTAGGTGAACGCCTCGCCCTCGACCGGCGGCGGCGCGTCGATGGTGGGCTCCACGACGGGCGCCACGCCGCTGCGCTCGACGGCCTGCTCGAGCGTCCGGCCCACGAGCCAGCGCTCCACCTCCTCGGCGACCGTGCCTCCGTAGAGCTTCAGGATCACCGAGCGCGGCGCCTTGCCCGGCCGGAAGCCGCGCACGCGCGCGTGCTTGCCGAGGTCGCGCAGCACGCGGTCGAAGGCCTTGGCGACCTCGCCGGCGGGGATCTCGACCTCGAGCGTGCGCTCGACGGCGCTCGGCTCGCTCGTGTTCAGCTCGAACGGGATGGAGGGCTCGGCCATGGCAGGCTCCGGGTCGCGCAGCGCCCGCGCCGGGACGCGGGCCGTGGAAGGGAAGCGAGGACGCTAGCAGACCGCCGCCGCCGCGGAAGAGCGTCGGTGCCCCGCCACGCGGGCGCCGGGAGAGCGTCGGTGCCCCGAGCAGGACTCGAACCTGCACGCCCGAAGGCAACGGGTTCTAAGCCCGTCCTGTCTACCGATTCCAGCATCGGGGCGGCGTCGGGAACGAAAGCGCAGGCGCCCGCCTCGGGTCAAGCCGGGCTGCGGAGCGAGCCCCCGCGCGCCTCGTCGAGCTGGCGGATCAGCAGGGGCCGGAGCCGGTGCGGCTCGACGATCGACTCGAGAGAGCCGACCTCCCGGGCGCGCTCCACGGTGTGGATCGCGTCGAACTCGGCAGCCAGCTCCGACTGCTTCTCGAGCAGCACGTCCGAGAGCGTCTGGTCGAGCCGCGCGCGCGCCTCGGGCGAGGGGTCGTCGCGCAGGGCGGCCTCGGCCACGGCGACGCGCGGGTCGGCCGCGGCCCGCGCCCGCACCTCGCGCGGGAAGACCACCGCCGCCGCGGGCCCGCCGCCGATCACCGACGCGTAGGAGCCCGCCAGGGCGACCGGCCGCAGCCCGGGGTTGAGCTCGCGCGAGAACACGACGTAGGCGCCCCCGTGGTAGCGCGACACCACCGCGAACAGGATCGGCCCGCGGAAGTTCACCACGGCGCGCGCGATCTGGGCGCCGTACTCGAGCTGGAGCTTGCGCATGGACTCGGGCGAGCCGTCGAAGCCCGAGAGGTTGGCCAGCACCACCGCCGGCCGCACGCCGCTCGCGGCCGCCAGCGCGCGGGCCACCTTCTTCGAAGACAGCGGGAAGAGCGTGCCGCCGCTCCAGGCCTCGGGGCCGTCGAGGGGCCGGTAGCCCTCGCGCACGGTCGGCTGGCTCTCGATCCCGATCAGGCTCACCGCGTGCCCACCGAGGTGGGCGTCCCAGGTGACGGCGGTCTCGGCGCCGACCCAGTCGCTCCAGCGCTCGAGGTGCCCGCCGTCGGCGTCCACCAGCGCCGCCATCACGTCGCGCATGGCGAACGGCGCCTTGCGCCCCGGGTTGGTGACGTCGTCGAAGATCTCGCCCACCGTGGCGAAGCCCGCCGAGGGGTCGGCGCACGGGGCCGAGGTGACGTCGCGCTCGGCCGGATCGGCGGTCGGGTGCGCGCGCGGCGCGGATTCGCCGGACACGACGTAGCTGTAGCGGTAGTGCTCGTAGAGGATGCGGTAGGCGTCGGCGAGGTCCTGGGCGAGGTACTGCGCCTCGCCGTTGGGCCCCATGACGCGCTCGAAGCCGCCGATCGCCACCTCGTCCTCGGCCGACACGGCGCCCGAGGCCGCGAGCGCCGCGCGCCCGGTCAGCACCATCGAGCCGCGCGGCGTCATGATCAGGGCGCCGCGCGTGCGCGTGCCCATGGTGGCCAGGGCGTCGAAGTAGCTCTGGGCGCCGACGTTCACGCCGTCCACGATGACGTGGATCGTGCCACCCGCGTCGGTGAACTCGACGATCCGGCGCACCACGCGCGCGGTGGCGTCGAGGTTCTCGGTGCCGCTGTCCATGGCGATTCGCGCGCCGCTGGAGACCGGCACCCACTCCACCGGCAGCCCCTGCGCCTCGGCCAGGTCGAGGGCCGCCACGAGCCGGTCGCACTCGCCGGCCGCCAGCGCGCCCATGTGGCGCGTCGGGTCGGACAGGACGAGCACGCGCCGCATGCCCTCCGGGACCTTCTCGGTCGGCGTCGAGAGGATCCCGAAGACCACGCCGCCCTGGTTCAGGCCGTGGGCGCGGCCGTCGACGCTCACCGCGCGCGCTTGCGCCTCGCCCTCGGCCAGATCGAACTCCTCGAAGCGCGCGGGCGGCAGCGGCGCCTCGCCCTCGCTGCCCGCGGCCCGGCCGCCGCCGCACAGCATGCGCACGATCTCGTAGGGCTCCACCAGGCCACGACGGCGCGCCTCGCCGACGCGCCGCTCGTAGGTGCTGCGCACTTCGAGCGGGCGCGTGCGCGGCTCGCGCCAGCGCAGGTGCATGCGCGCGCCCGGCAGCTCCGTGATCTCGATCTCGAGCGTGCGGGCCGGCGCCACGGGGTTGGCGGCGTCGAGCAGGTGCAGGCGGGCCAGCACCTTCTCGAGGCCCAGGTGGCGCGTGGCCGGCGCGAGGCGACGCGAGAGGTCGCTCGCGAGCTGCGTGTCGACGACCAGGGCGGGCGCGACGAACAGGGCGATGCGGTTCCACTGGAGCAGGCGCTTCGGGTCGTGGCGCTGCACGACCTGGCGCAGGGTGCGCGCCGCGGCGTGGAACATGCGCTCGAAGACCGGGATGTGGGGCCCGGCCTCGGGGCCGTTGCCGGCGCCGTGCACGTCGGCCAGGACGATCAGGCGCTCGTCGCTCGGCGCCTCCTTGGCGCGGGCGCGGAAGGCGTAGAGCCCATCGTCGGCCTCGAGCCGCTCGAGGTCGAAGGCCGCGAGGCGCGAGAGCTCGATCCGCTCGGCCACCTCGGGGTGCACGCCGTGCAACGCGTCCGCCCGCACGAAGTGGTCGTCGCCCGCGCGGACCAGGGTCTCGAAGCGGTCGGGGCCTCCTTGGCGGACCTGGCCCACGGTCAGCCGCTCGACGTCGATGTCCGCGCCGGCGGCGTTGCCCAGCACGCGCTCGAGGTCGGCGGGCCCGGTCTCGCCCGTGACCAGCAGCTCGGCGGCGTCCGCGCCGTGCACTCCGGCGGCGCGCGACAGGCGCGACAACGCCGCCGGCACCGATCCGAGGGGCGCCGCGGCAGCCACCACGACGCGGCCGTCCGACAGCTCCAGGCGTTCGAGCACCACGTCGTCCCAGGTGGCGCCGGTCTGGAGGCGCGGGATCTGCGGGTGGTAGAGGCGCAGCAGGTGCGCGCCCAGGGCGACCGAGCGCCGGCCCGGCGCGTCGGCGGCGAGCCAGGCGCCCACGCGGTCGAAGACGGCCCGCGGCGCCACCGCGAGCTCCGCCAGGACGGGGCCCGGCGGCGCGGTCGGGTCGGCCTCGGCGGCGTCGAGCCAGCCCTCCACCTGCTTGCTGGTGCGCTCGGCGCGACCCTCGATCTCGGGCCGCTCGAACACCTGGTAGCGGGCCTCGAGCGCGGCGTCGGCGAGGCCGTCCGCGACCAGGCCGCGCAGGCCGACGATCCCGTCGAGGGCGGCGCGCAGCTCGGCGTCGTCGCCCATGTGGACGCCGGCGCGGGCGAGGCGGACGACGCGCGCCAGCGCCGCGCGCACGAGCCGGTGGCGCAGCTCGCGCGACCGCTGGGTCGCGAGCAGGCGCAGCACGGCGCGCTCCAGGGCGTCGCCGCCGTCGAGGCTCGCGATGCCGTAGTGCGAGAGCGCGCGCCGCACCAGCGCCAGGTAGTCGTCGTGCAGGCCCGCGCCGCGGGCGTGCATGCGCCGCACGAACATCCGCAGGCGGGCGCGGTTCGAGGGGCCGCCGGAGCCGGTCACCGACGCGCGCTGGGAGCGGATGAACAGCTGCTCCACGTCGGCGAACACCGTCAGCTCGTGGCGGATCTCGGCGAGGCGCCAGCGGAACGCCTCGGACAGGCCTTCGGGGATCGGCGCCTCGAGGAACCCGGCGAGCCCCGCGGCACGGTCGGCGTTGGCGTCGTAGCCGAGCAGCACGCGGCGCACCTCGGTGCGAACCGCGCCGAAGGCCTGGCGGCGCACCGCGGCCGGCGCGCGGTCGGCGGCGAGCAGGTCCGGCGCGCCGCCGGCGGCATAGAGCGGCGCGAGCGGGTCGCGCACCTCGGGCAGCGCAATGCGCGGCGACGCGGCGTCGGGGCTTCGAGCGCCCTCCCCCGCCGGCTCGATCACCAGCAGCACGTCGCCCGCCGCGACCTGGGCGCCGACGCGCGTGGCGACCTCCTTGACCACGCCCGCCACGGGCGCATCGAAGCGGATCTCGGTCTTCATGGCCTCGAGCACGCCGAGCGTGTCGCCGCGCTCCACCGCGTCGCCCGGCCTCACGTGCAGCGCCACGACCATGGCCGGCGTTCCGGCGCGCACCTGCCCCGCCGTGTCGCGCCCGAAGCGGTGCGGGTGGCCCTCGATCTCGACGCGCAGGTCGGAGCCCGACGCGTCGTGGACCACGTGGTAGCCGCGGTCGCCCACGGAGAGCCGGCCCGTGTGGGCGCCCTCCTCCTCGAAGGTCACGAACAGCGCGCGTCCGTCCAGGTGGACGCGATAGCCCCAGCCACCGACGGCGTAGACCTCGAGCCGGTAGCCCTCGCCGCGGTGCACGAGGTCGACGACCTGCCCGTTCGAGGGCGGAATGCGGTCGGGCGAGATGTCGCTGGCGTCGGCGTAGAAGTTGGCGCGCGCCGCGGCGCGCGCGCGCTGGTAGGCCAGCACCGCGGCGGCCACCAGCGCCTCGACGGCATAGGCCGCGGGCCCGCGGCGCTCGAGCAGGAAGCGGTCGAGCCAGGTCGTGTCCACCGCTCCGGCGCGGAAGTCGTCGCTGGCCAGCACGTCGAGCAGGAAGCCCTTGTTGCTCGCGCCCGAAGCGACCACCAGATCGAGGTCGGCGAGGCCGCTGTGGAGGCGGCCGAGGGCCTGCTCGCGGTCGCCGCCGTGGGCGATCACCTTGGCCACCAGGGAGTCGAACTCGGCAGGCACGTCGGCGCCGGTGGCGACGCCGGTGTCGATGCGCAGGCCCGGGCCGAGGGCGGGCTCGAAGCGCGCCACGCGTCCCGGCGAGGGCATGAAGTCGGCGTCGGGGTCCTCGGCGCAGACGCGCGCCTCGATGGCGACGCCACGCGTGGCGGGCGTCTCGGCGGGCAGCGCCTCGCCGCGCGCGATGCGGATCTGCCACTGCACGAGGTCCCAGCCGGTGACGGCCTCGGTGACGCCGTGCTCCACCTGGAGGCGCGGGTTGAGCTCGAGGAAGTACTCGGCGTCGGGCGTGACCAGGAACTCGACGGTGCCGACGCCGCGGTAGCCCACCGCGCGCGCGATGGCGCACGCCGCGTCCTCGAGCGTGCCGAGCCGCTCGGGCGCGAGGCCCGGCGGCGGCGCCTCCTCGAGCACCTTCTGGTGGCGGCGCTGGACGGAGCAATCGCGCCCGCCGAGGGCGAGCACGGTGCCGTGCTCGTCGGCGACGATCTGGATCTCCACGTGGCGCCCGCCGGCGATGCGCCGCTCGACGAACAGGCGGTCGTCGCCGAAGGCGCTGCGCGCCTCGGCGGCCGCGCCGCGGAACGCCTCGGCCAGCGCATCGGGCGACGCGAGCATGCGGATGCCGCGGCCGCCGCCGCCGGCGGAAGCCTTGAGCGCGACCGGGTAGCCCAGCGCCTCGGCGGCGGCGCCGGCGGCCTCGGCGCTCTCGACCTCGCCGCCGCTCCAAGGCACCACCGGCACGCCCGCCTGCTCGGCCACGCGCTTGGCGCGGATCTTGTCGCCCACGGCGCGCATGGCGTCCGCCGGCGGCCCGAGGAAACGGATCCCCACCTCGTCGAGGCGCTCGACGAAGTCGGCGTCCTCGGCCAGGAAGCCCCAGCCGGGCCACACCGCGTCCACCTCCTCGCGCACCAGGCGATCGACCAGCGCGGCGCGGTCGAGATAGGCCGCCACGGCGCCGGCCTCGTCGGCCAGGCGCACGGCCCGGTCGGCCTGGCGCACGAAGGGCGCGCGGCGATCCACCCCGGTGTAGAGCGCCAGGCACTCCATGCGCGAGCCCTCGGCCTCGCGCAGGGTCTTCACCGCGCGGACACAGCGCACGGCCGCCTCGCCGCGGTTGACGATCGCCAGCCGGCGGATCGGCCGGATCGCGGGCCGCCCGCTCACGCCGGCTCCACGCCGCGCGCGACGGCGACGAAACGCCCGTGGTGGGAGAAGGAGACCGGCACCGCGCGCCCGTCGAGCCGCAGGCGCGGGATCCGGTCGCGTCGCTCGAGCGCGACCTCGGCCGCCCGAGCGAGCAAGCGCCGCAGCAGCGCCCGGACGGCGCGGCCCGGGTCGGCCTCGCCCAGCTCCGCGAGGGTCGCCACGGCGTCGATCACGTTGGCGGCGCCGGGGCGGCAGGCGACCGCGTGGACCTGCTCTGCGTCCGCCGCCACACGCACGAAGAAGACCTCGGCGCCGCGACGCACGCTGCCCACTCCGCGCGCGTCGAGCGTGACGCGGTAATGGCGCGGGGCGAATCCGAGATCGGGGCGCTCCTGGCGCAAGGCCTTGTGGGCCGCCTCCTTCGCCGCCCACAGCGACCAGCGGCGGCGGTTCGCGCCGGGGCCGCTGCCGATGAAGGCCCGCTCGCTCGCGTGGAAGACCTTCTCGTCGAAGCGCGGGTGGAGCGTCTCGGGCCTCGCGTCGCGGTCACACAGATCGACCACGTCATTGCCGACCCCCGCAGGCGGGCGGGGCGCGGCGCCCGGCGTGCGGCCGTGGCTCATGCCGGCGCCCCCGCCGAGCCCCAGCCGGGCGCTCCGGCGCGCGCCTCGAGCCGCGCGAGCTCGCCGAGCACCTGGGACGAGAGATCCACGCAGGCGCGCAGGCCCCGGCGCTCGCTCTTCGGCTCCACGGTCGAAAGCGAGACGTGGAAGCGCTCGCCGCGCTTCGGGAAGTCGCTGAAGGCCGCCTGGCCCTCGCCGCGCAGGTGCACGCACAGCACGCGGCAGTCGGGGACGCTGCGCAGCAGCCGCCCCACCGCGAAGGTGCGCGCGTCCACGTCCACCCGCCCGACGCGGCTGCGTCCGCCCTCGGGGAAAACCAGCACCGCCTCGCCGCGCGCGAGCAGGTGCGCCACGCGCGCCAGCGTCTCCGCCACCGCGTCGCGGTGGCCGCGCACGATCGTCACGCACTTGAGCGTCCAGGTGGCGACCCGCAGCCAGGGCGTGCGCGCGAAGATCGTGGCCTCGGGCACGTTCCACGGCAGCGATGCGAAGTGCGCCACCAGCCACGCCGGGTTCCCCAGGGCGAACGCCACCAGGAACGAGTCCACCAGGGTCATGTGGTTCGCGCAGACGAGCAGCGGGCCCGGCTCGGCCCGGAGGCGGGCGTAGGCGCGCCGCGTCTCGGCCAGACCCTCGAAGCGGAATCCGGCGCGACGGACGGCGAGCGCGAGGGCCAGGGCCCAGATCGGGGAGAGCACGAAGCTCACCCCTCGCTGGACGCCGAGCGCCGCCCGCTCGCGGCGGGACAGGGCGGGAAGCAACGACGCGGCTCCTAGTCGACCTTCGCGAGGATGAGCGACACGCAGTCTCCGACGGTCGCCACCGAGTCGATGTCGTCGTCGGCGACCTCGATGTCGAACGTGTCCTCGAACTGGAGCACCACGTCCACGAGCCGCGAGGAGTTCACCTTCAGGTCGTCGAGGATGTGGGTCTCCTTCTCGACGCCGGCGAGCGCCTCCTGGTTCTTCACGAACGGCGTCAGGATCTTCACCACCTTCTCGAACACTTCCGCTTCGTTGGCCATCTCTTCCCTCCTTGCCTCAGGCGTCCCACTTGCGGAACACCAGACAGGCATTGACGTCCCCGAACCCGAAGCCGGCCTTCACCAGCGTCCGCAGCTCGGGCCTCTCGAGCAGTGCGTGCGGGATCGAGGCGGCGTGGGGCTCGATCTCCGGGTGTACGTCCTCGCAGTTGAGCGAGGGGTGCACGAACCCCTTCTCGACCATCAGCACGCTCGCCACGCTCTCGATGGCGCCGGCCGCGCCGAGCGCGTGGCCGATCATCGACTTGGTCGAGGTGATGGGCGGCAGCTCGCCGGGCTCGCGGTCGAGGGCCTCGGCCCAGGCCGCGACCTCGCGCGGATCGGCGGCAGTGGCGGTCAGGTGGCCGTCGATGGCGTCCACCTCGCGCGGCGCGACGTTGGCGTCGGCCAGGGCACCGCCGATGCAGCGGCGCACGCTCTGGGGGTTCGGCGCGGTCATGCTGCCACCGCCGCGGTGCCCGCCGCAGTTCACGAAGCCGCCCGCCACCTCGCAGCGGATCGTGGCGCCGCGCGCCAGCGCGCTCTCGAGGCTCTCGATCATCAGCACGGCGGCGCCCGCGGCCGGAACGAAGCCGCCGGCGCTGGCGCTCATGGGGCGCGACGCCGCCTCGGGCCGGTCGTTCCAGTCCTTGGCGAGCACGCGCATGGCGTCGAAGCCCGCCCAGATGTAGTGCGACACGCCCTCGGCGCCGCCGCACAGCATGCGCTCGGCCTGGCCGTGACGGATCCGTTCGAGGCCGAGGATCACCGCCTCGGCGCCGGTGCTGCAGGCGCTCGAGTTGGTCGTGACCTGGTTGCCCAGGGCCAGCAGGCCCGAGACGCGCGCCGAGATGCCGCTCGCCATCACGCGCTCGACCGCCGTGCCGCCGAGCCGACGCACCTTGCCCGCATTCACCATCGGGACCACCAGCTCCGCGGTCGTGTCCATCCCGCCGATGCCCGTGCCCAGGATCGCGCCGGTGTCCCAGTCCACCTCGTCGCTCTGGCGCGACGGGCGCTCGAGCCCGGCGTCGAGCCAGGCCTCGAGCGAGGCGAGCGCGGCCAGGCGGTGGCTCGAGTTCATGGCGAGCAGCTCGTCCTCGTCGAAAGTCGCCTCGGCGAGGGCGTCCACGCCCTGGGGCACGCCGGCGACGTGGCTGCGGAAGCCGTGCTCGGCCATGGCCTCGTTGAAGCGCAGGCCCGAACGGCCCTTGCGCAGCGCGAGCTCGAAGTCGGCCACGCCGTTGGCGTTGGGCGCGAGCACGCCCATCCCGGTCACCACCACGCGTCGTCTCATCGCGGATCTCCCGTCCGGATCATCGCGGAACTCCCATGCCCGACAGCGTGCCGGAACACACGACCTGGCCGTCGGCGAGCGTCATCTGGACGCGGGCACGGAGCTTGTTGCGCCGGAAGAACTCCTTGCGCCCCTCGACGCGGACCGTCGCGCCGGGCGGCACGAGCCCGCTGAACTCGACGTCCGCGTCGGTGAAGACCGTCACGAGCTTCTCGGCGGCCTCGGCGCCGCCGTCGCGCGTGACGAGCCAGATGCCCTGGGCCACGACCCCGGCCTGGGCCATGCACTCGATCAGCAGGACGCCCGGGGTCACCGGGTTTCCGGGAAAGTGCCCGCGATAGAAGTCGGCGTCGGGCCGCCACGTGTAGCTCGCCACGATGTGGTCGGCGTCGATCTCGAGGATCTCGTCGATGAAGCGGAAGGGCTCCTGCTGCGGCAGGCGCGCCAGCACCTCGGCGGGCGTGAGCTCGCTAGCCATGGAGGCCCCCGTTCACGTGCAGCACCGCGCCGTGGACGTAGGGCGCCGAGGTCGCGAGCCAGCGCACCGCCTCGGCCACCTCTTCGGGGCTCCCCATGCGGCCGAGCGGCACGCGCGAGAGGACCGCCTCGCGCACCTCGGCGGGCAGCTCGCCGGTCATGTCGGTCTCGATGAAGCCCGGCGCGACGGCGTTCACGAGGATGCCGCGCTCCGCCACCTCCTGGGCCAGCGACTTCGTCAGCGCGTCGAGCCCCGCCTTCACCATCGTGTAGGGGATCTGGCCGGCGTTGCCGGTGTGGCCCACCACGCTCGAGATCTGGATGATCCGCCCGCCGCCCTGGCGCAGCATGAAGCGCCGCACGACCTGCTTGGTGAGGTACCAGGTGCCGCGCGCCACGGCCTGCACGGCGTCGTAATCGGCGAGCTTCATGGTCGCCATGGGGGCGTTCACGTTGTAGCCGGCGTTGTTGACGAGCACGTCCACGCGGCCCGCTCGCTCCTTCAGCTCGCGCACCAGGCCGTCGATGGCCTCGGAGTCCGCGAGGTCGGCGCACGCGGTGAAGGCGTCGGGCAGCTTCGCTGCCAGCTCCTCGGCGGCGGCGCCGCTGCTGCGGTGGTGGACGACGACGCGAAAGCCCTCGCCGGCCAGGGCGCGGCAGCAGGCCGCCCCGATCCCCTTGGCGCCGCCGGTGACGAGCGCAATCCGGGCCTCGTCGCTCACGAGAGCTTGCCCCCGCGGCTGCGTTCGGAGGCGTGCGGGTAGTCGCCGTAGACGAGGTCGCGGAACAGGCCGACCTTGGCGCGCTTGATCGTGTAGACCGGGTCGTCGTCCACGATCACCGTGGCGTCCGCCACCGCGATGGCGGCGCCCGAGCTCGGCAGCTGGCGGTAGCGCACGACGTCGAGCTCGTAGCGGACCACCGCGTCGTGGGGGCGGATCTGCCCGAAGAACTCCACCTCGCCGCAGCCGAGCGCGCGGCCGGCGCCGAGCCCGCCGGCCCAGTTGCAGAACAGGCCCAGAAGCTGCCACACGCCGTCGAGGCCCAGGCAGCCCGGCTGCACCGGGTCCCCCAGGAAGTGGCACTGGAAGAACCAGTCGTCGAGGCGCACGTCGCGCTCGCCCACGGCGCGGCCGCGCGGGCCGTCGCGCCGCAGCTCGGTCACGCGGTCGAGCATCAGCATGGGCGGTACCGGCAGGCGCGCCTCGAAGTGCTCGGGCGCATCGTCCACGAGGGTGCCGTGGCCGAAGGCGAGCAGCTCCTCCTGGGAGAAGCGATCGCGGGCGAGGAAGTCCACGTACTTCACGCCGACACCCCCGACCCGGCGGGACGGGCGAAGCGCAGCAGCGCGCTCCCCCAGGTGAGGCCCGCGCCCACGCCCACCACGGCGACGTCGTCGTCGCCCGTCCACTTCTCCCAGCGCTGGGAGATGACGCTCGGCGCGCTCGCGGCCGCGGTGTTGCCGAACCACTCGACGTTGTGGTGATGGCGCTCGGGCGCGATCTCGCCGCGCTCGCACACGTTCTCGAGCACGCGCAGGTTCGCCTGGTGGCCCACGAAGTGAAGCGCACGGCCCGGGCGCGCGTCGCGCTCCGTCCACTCGCGCAGCCGGACCCATCCCTCGAGGGTCTTGCGGATCGCGAACACCTGCACCTGCCGGCCCTCCTGGGCGAAGTAGCCCGCGCGGGGGACCACCACCTTGTCGGCGCCCGCCGGCGACGAGGCCAGCTCGGTGGCCTCGACGGTGGCCACCCCGGGCTCGCGGAGCGACACGACCGCGGCCGCCGCGCCGTCGCCCCACAGCACCGACGTCGCGCGGTCGCGGTAGTCCACCACCGGCGTCATCAGCTCGGGCACCACGAGCAGGGCGAAGCGCGGTGCCGCCTCCGGGCGCAGGGCCGAGAAGAGGTGGAGCTGCGCCAGGAAGCTCGTGCAGGCGGAGTTCAGGTCGAACACCGGCACCTCGGCGCCCAGCGCCGCCGCCACCGCGCCGGCCAGCGCCGGCGTCGGCCGCTCGGGCGCCGAGGCGCCCGCCACCACCCAGCCGAGGTCCGACGCCGTGAGTCCCGCCCGCGCCAGGGCCTGCTCGGCCGCGCGCGCGCCGAGCTCGCCGGCGGTCTCGACCTGGGCCGCGCGCGCGTCGCGCACGTCGGCGTTGCGCGTGGTGCGCACGTAGTCGAGGTCGAGCACCGTGCGGCGCGAGCGGATCCCCGTGCGCTCCACGATCCAGGCGTCGTCGGTGCCGATGTCGAGGCTCTCGAGGAAGCGGTTGTCGATCTCGTTCTCGGGGTGGGCGTGGCCGAGGCCGTGGAGCTGGAGCGTCATCGGCGATCTCCGCGGAGCGTCATTCGCTCACCCCGGAGACGTGCTCGCCGCCGTCCACGCGGATCACCTCGCCGTTGATCCAGCCCGCCTCGTCGCAGGAGAGCAGGTAGATCACGCGGGCCACGTCGCGGGGCGTCGTGAGCCGACCGAACGGGTTGCGCGCGCGGGCCTGGGCCTTCAGGTGGCTGCTGCCCGGGATCGCGGCGAGCGCCGGCGTCTCGGTCACCCCCGCCTGCACGACGTTGCAGCGGACGCCGTAGGGCGCGAGCTCGACCGCGATGGAGCGCGCCACGGACTCGAGGGCGACCTTCGCGGCGGCCACGGCCGCGTAGCCCTTCCACGCGACGGTGTTGCCCTCGCTGGTGAGGCCGAAGACGCGGGCGTCGGGGGCGAACCTCCCGCGCGCGAGCAGGTCCTGGGTCCAGTCGAGCAGGCTCGTGCCCATGGCGTGGATCGTGCGGGCGAAGTCCTCCGCCTCGAGGAAGTTCTTGTCGCCGTAGACGGGCGGCGTGGCGATGCCGACGAGCGCGTCGTGGCCCTCGGCGAGCAGCGCGTCGGCCGCCTCGGACAGGCACGCCTCGTCCACGCCCAGCTTCTCGGCCAGAGCCGTCCGCGCGCGCTCCACGCCGCCGCGCCGGCGCTCGGGCGCCAGCAGCTTCAGGTTCCCGAAGGCGATGGAGTGGAGCAGGACGCGGACCCGCCCCGACTCCCCGAGGGTCTCGCCCAGGGCGTCGAGCACCTCGCCGCGCTTGCCGGCGTCGAGGGCGTCCACGTTGAAGGTGCGCAGCTCGACCCCGTGCCCGCGCAGCTTCTCGAACTCGGGCTCGATGCGCGCCAGGGCCCCGCGCCGGTCACGGTGGACGAGACACAGGTTCATTCCGTGCTCGGCCAGCGCCTGGGCGGTGGCGAGGCCGAAGCCGCTCGAGCCGCCGAGCACGACCGCCCACTCGTGGCGTTCGAAGCGATGCAACGCTGCCCCCCCTCACTCCTACGCGATGCACAGGGCCCGCCGGGAGCTCCGGCGGGCCGAGATCCGTTCGGGAACCTATCCGTTCCCTGGCGCACGTCTGTTCCGATTCTGTATTGATTCCGCTCTTGCTTGACGATGACGTCCGTGTCAGTTTGTAGCGGACCAATGAGAGGTGTCAACGCGTGGCGGATTCTGGCCAGCGTGAGAAGAAGGTGACGCGAACGTCACACAAGGG